>JAAUYM010107230.1_pt1 | contig 11166 bp, 6 predicted proteins | sample 7278001 | NCBI WGS metagenome assembly JAAUYM01 (sample SAMN14350224, study PRJNA611818) | marine sediment metagenome | isolation source: surface marine sediment (1.8m) | place: French Polynesia: Moorea | collected 2018-08
CCCACCCCCCACCTCACCCCACCCCGACACACGCACGTGCACACACAGCACATCGCAATTTAGGGCAAAGCACACACAGACACAGACACACAGGTGGATATTGTGGTGCTTTTTTTGCGGCAACTTGTGCCTCACCGCCTTATTTGTGCGCGGGAAGTGAAGTGTTCCTTAGCTGTATCGTCGGCGACCGAGTGTAAAACCCCTTTCTTCCAACATCTACCGAGCTCAACGTCGTATTTTTTTTTGTCTATGCCTTTCACACTGCGTGTAGTGGTAGTATAGGTAGTAGTAGATTGGATTCGGTATAAGGGAAATTAGGAGGAGGAGGGGATGGCACTTGTGTGGTGCTATACGGCGTCGTGCTAGTACTGTACAGTCGAACACGGATAAGTGGATCAAATTGGCTGGAACCAATTTAGGACATGTCCTTTCAGTACTTCCTACTGACTGAAGTGCATCATATACCTACATATACCCTTAAGTGGATCAATCTGCCCGGGCCCAAAGTGATCCACTTATCCGTGTTTTACTGTACCATACACTGTTCAGCAGGCGCCCCCCAAGGTCATGTGTGTGTGTTTTTCTCTTCGTCTCTCTGCAGATTGTCGTGCTTCCTCCTCCTGCTTCTCTTCTTCTTTGACAAAAAAAAAGGACATGGGGAGGCCTGAGGAAAGCGAAGGGAAGAGATATGGCGCTGTGGGAGATTCAGCAGGATACGCAAGAAAGTGGGCGGAGAAAAAAAAATGACACAACACTCTCTACTAAACTATACTTGGTACATAGGTACTACTATGTGGCAGAGTGTACGTTTCAGTTATACTATATAGTACTGTATATAATGTTCAAGAAGACGACTAATAGTAGTACAGGCAAGTGCTACTTAGTGCCTAATACTAGAGCGCCCTTTTGTTTCTCCCCATCCAACACACACGCTCACTTTCCACACACCTATAAAAAAGTCGCGAATTCCTGTACGTTGGTAGGTGCAATTTCCCACATGGTCGTCTTTGTCGTCACACAGCGGGGAAGGGGAATTAAGAAGAGTCGGGCGGGGGATGAGGAGGGGGGAAATCGTCACGTCGAAAAACGGGTGACAGCAAACCAAACGACAGCGACGGTTGCGACGGCGACAAGGAGGAAAGAGGAGCAGGAGGAGTCCTTTCACGTGGCCTCTTACGGCCAGTCCTTGTGGGGGGAGGGGAGAGAAAAACTTTGTACAAGTAAGTCCTCGCTTGGGGGAAGGGGTTGTAAGTCTCTTTTTTTTTTTATTGGATGGAGAGGACGAGGATGGTTGGATGATGCTTCCTTGTCTGTCTGCAGTCTGTCCTGTCTCGTTGTTGGTGATGGTGAGTAGCGTACGTGCCTTGTGAAGGTGCTGCTTGCTGCGCATTGGGCTGTGAACTGGTGGCTTATATATTTTTTTGGTGGGACGGGAGGGAGGCTGGTGCTCACTCACAGAGGATGTAGTATAGTAGAAATAATTATATAGACAAACAACAACAACCAAAGTGGGGAGAAAGCCAGCAACAACAGAGTCTGTCTCTCACAGTCTCACGGTGCTCTGTTTTTTTTTGTTTGTTTTTTTTTCCTGTTCTCTTAACTTTATGTAAAACGGGGTGTACAAACTCCAAGGACAGGAGAAGAGAATGAGAAAGGTGGGGACAGGATGAATGGAAGAAGAAGTGGGGAGCCAGGTTTGGTGTGGATCAATTAATCAGCAGCATCTGGAAGCAGGTAGGCCACAATCCCGGCCCCACGAACTCACTGTCTCCGAGCAGCCCGAGTCCGAGAGTCCAGACGCCGAGGGCGGAGACGGCGCCGCCGGGGAAGGCCTCCAGGGTGGGCGGCGGAGGCGCAACCGGCGCGCGACCCACGCCGGCCAAAACCATCGTCGGGGGCGCCATTGGGGCCGTCATCGGCGCCACCGTCATCGGCGCCGATGGCGCAGGCGCCACCGGCGGGTTGACGGTGATGTTCGGTGATGATGTTCTGTCTTTTTCCTCTTGTTGCTGCTGTTGTTGCTGCTGTCGTAGAGGTTGTCGTTCGGACTCCGCGTCTCCGTTGGGTTCAGTCTTGTTCTCCTCCTCCTCCTTCTCCTCCGGTTTGTCTGCTTAGAATTTGGGGGGGTTGGGCGGTGGGTTGCGGAGGGAAATGGTAACACATGAAAAGCGATTTACTAAGCACCTCTTTTTCTCTATGTCTCTTCGCAGTGCTTTCTGATGCTTTCTTTTCCCGTGACCTTGTCTTACGAACTATTGGAAGATCCCCCCAGCCGTGACATTGCACCAGACAGAAAATACGGTCTGGGACGGAAATCGATATATAAAGCAAGAGGAGAAAGAGGAGGAGAAGAAGGAGAGGGAGAGAGGGAGCAACGCCGGTATTTGTCCCCGTCTTTCCTTCCCCTTCCGTCGCCCGAGGCCTTTCCTCCTCTTCTTTCTTCCTCATGCAATAATTCCCCTGCCAAATCCTGTGACACACGATCATAAAAAACCCTTCTTCTTCATTCGCAGGTGTATAGTATAACAGCGTGTCAAAAAAAAAGTTCCTGTCCCTAGTGGGCAAAAAAAAACCCGCAGCCTGTCTGTCACTAATGCTGCATTAGGCAGGCTGGCACAGATGAGGCTGAGGTGACACCTCAAGTCTGTCTGGGGACGTGGCCATCAGAATGGTTCGCACGGAGATGCCACTGGCTCGGAGAAGTGGCTCTAAGTGACACTTTGACACTTGCGCAGAACAACAGGACAGCGCGACTGCTTAATACTTGATGACCTCCTTCCAAGCCCTGGCAGGATGACAGTACTGGCGACGGTGGTGGTGGGGAATGTATTTTGGTATTTATGGTGGAAGAAGATGTCTAACAGGGTGTTAGAAGCCGTTCCGTGACACGAATTTCTTCTAAGACCTAAGTTAAATTTGTGCCAAAGGGTGTTTTTTAAAACCCTGAGATATTAATTACCTCAAAAGTTGGTCCTTAGCAATTTTTCGGGCCGTTTTTTGCTTTTGGTTATTGTTTTGGTTATCCCTCAGCTAATTATTTGTCAAACATCTGGCAACCCTTGCCTCAAAAGACAAAAAATATCAACTCCAGTGAAGCAGACGTTAGTACGTACTGTAGTTGGCCAACTACAGTACTAACTGCGTCTGTTTCTATCTGCCCGGGAATGTTGTTCGTGAATGCTTTACGTTTCTCCTTCTTCTTCTTTCCCAGGTAGGAGGGAGAAGAGAGGCTAGGTATGTTGTTGGTATTCTGTACACGGGAGGGAATGGATGGGTGGAAAGCAGCAGCAGAAAAACTGTGGGACCTTTAGGGAAGGGAAGGGAAGGGAAGGGAACGCCAGTGACACGTTTTCAACCAACTTTTTTTTCTGTCTGTCTGACAAGGTTAGTTCTTTTTTCTTTTTTTTTCCTACTTCTTCTTCCAGCGTGTTCGTAATGGCGCCGGTGCCAACGAGGAAAGTGGCCAAACGGGTAACAAGAAAAATGGGGGAAAGATGGAGAAAGAAGAGAAGGAAAGAAGGAAGTGTCGGAAGAAGAGAGATAGACCTCCCCCCTCCTTCTCCTCCCAAGTCCTTTTCCCCTCCTCCCTTCAATCAGTTGTTGTCAATGGGAGGAAAGGAAGGCTTTCTCTCCCCTCTCTTCTTCCTCGGAAGGCGGTGACCGTGCATTGATGCTGCATCTGTAACACTGACTGGCTGCTGGTGATGGGGAACTGGGAAACAGGCAGTGATACTTACGCTAAAGCACAAACACTTCTTTTTTTTTTTAGAAATTAGGTGCAGTGGAATCTCGGTATGTGAGGATGTTGCTAGTCAGCAGGGAAAAATGCTGCTAATGCAAGATGTACTAGGTACAACCATATCTATAATGATATGTATTTAGCGTCGTGACAACTTGGTAAGCTGAGACGCTATCGTTAAACTGGGATCTGTCATTAAGTCTAGACTATCGTTCTATATCGAGATTTCACTGTAGGCATTGCCCCCTCCCTTGGTCCCAACACCGTCCACCAGCCTTCTGTCATCCTGCCAGGGAGAACCTTAAAAGGCCAACTTAGTATACGTATGTAGGACGCCTTAGACACTATCAGGCATTTAACAAAAACAACAACGTCTCACAGTTAGGAGGAACATCAAGATCTTTTGCGAGATCCCGAGAAGAACGACAACAACAATTGGGCCCGTTGAGAAGGGCAGGGAAGTAGGAGGTAGTACTGTAATAGTCGTAGTACTCACAGAGAAGTAAGTGGTACAGCCGATAGTCTGGTATGGCAAGATGTTCGCGAAGTTTGGCGAATAAGTGACCGTTATTCAACAAAAAGGCAACATTTTACTTGGACAACTTTTTCCCCAAGGCGGACATCTTTGCCATAGCTGAACATCGACGAACATCGGCTTTCCAAAAATAAAACCAACTAAGCTTTTTTTCCTTTTTCTTTTTGGTTTCCAGATTCTCGACATCGCTTCGATCAGGTTTTTGGTTGACCATGGGTGAGGTGGAGGTGGAGGTGGGGAAAAGGGGGAGAGATTATTATGATGCGGGGTTCTGAGGTGGTGTTGGGTTGAGTGCAGTTCTCTAAAGGTGCTATAAAAAGGGGGTAGAGGGGAAATACTTTTTTGTGCTGCAAGCTTCTTTCTAAGACGGAGGAGGAGGAGGAAAGGATGATGATGGGAGAGGTGGGAGATTCGCTGGGACGCCTTTTGGGGTGGGCAGGTTCCGTGGCAAACAGAGTGACCCACGGGCCAAGATTCTGCTCCAAATAGTATACATACTGTACTTCGGCAAAATATGACGTGTTGACGCGATGCTTTGAAACAGAAAGACATTAAATAGGTCTGAAGAAACAAAAAGCACCTTTCTTCGGTGCAGTGTGGCCCGTGCGCCAAAAAGTTTGCCCACGACCTCCAAGGATAAATATAGTATAGAGGAGGAGTTTTGAGAAGATGTTTTTTTTTTCTTAGGGAGGATGGATAGGCCCCCCTCCCCCCAAATGCATGATGCCGCCCGCGCTAGCATTGTCACTCCATCTCATTTTCGCTCTCTTCATCCAAACTCTTTTCGTGCAGAAAAAAAAATCGCGGCTCGCTGAGTTTCTTTTTGCTCTTTTTTTTGTGGGGTGGGCAGGAAAAGCTTTTTTCCTTCTCCTTTCGGAGGAATGCAAAAGCTTTTTTTTCCTGAAGCATCTCTCGAGGGGATTAGTGTGAAAAAAATGATGTGCTAAGAGGTAGAACAATAACTTTTTTGTCCATACTAATTAGAAAAAAAAAAAACATCTTTGCTGGATTATTTTTGTTCTGTTAAAGTACAATGTCGTAAGCTTTTATTCTTTATCTTGCATCAGTATTTCAAGAAGAGTCCTCAACAGGATTTTTTTTGGAAAGCACCTAATGACTTTATTATTATATAAAAGTGCACCCCTCCACTCAACGTCCTTCTCCTTGTTGCAGACGAGTCGTAATTGTAAAAAGAGAAAGGATGAATAAAGGCGGCATTTAGACCGTGAAAAAAGAGCAGGAGCTTACTGAGCGCTTTCCGGCTTTGACAAAATGAAAAGGTTTGTGGGGTGGGGGGGGGCGAGGTGCAGGGAGAAGGGAGAGAGGGAGGGATGATCGAGGCATACCAATTCTTTATGGAACATACTGTAACGTGGCAAGGCAAATAAGAAACGAGCAGAGAGGGGTGGATGGATGATGGGGTTGGGGGATGGGTGGGGGGTGGAGACTTAGAATATGAGAAGCAGAAATTAAACGAACGGGTAACCGCGGTGGAGGTGTACGTAAGTACAGACGTAAAGATTTTTTTTTTGGAATCAGGCATTTGGATGAAGTAGAGTAGCAAGGAACGGCAGTAAGTAGTAGTAGTTGTTGTACGGTGGCATTAGGATGCATGAGATCGCACCCTACCGTAGTAGTACCGTCAACTTTCGATATAGTAACGTTGGATATAGTGAAAGACTTCCAATATAGTGAAGACTTCTCTGACAAGTGATTTCCTTAGCATGTAGTACTCTTTTACAAGACTTTTACATAGCGAAACTTTCAATATACTGTAGTACTAGAGAAATGCTGTAGGTACATATATCGAAAGTTAACTGTACCATACGCGTAAAATTAGAGGGGGTAAATGGTGGACGTAAGAGTACGGTAGTACAGAAATATAGTAGAGAGATATCGTAGCAGCAAGTACTGGGGGACTAATGATAGATAGAGAATTAGTATAGAATAAAGCTTCCAGATGTAAAATAAAATGTGAAGGGAACTGGGAGGGATAAATATTTTTGGGGAAACAACAGAGATTTAGGGTAGATCTTTTTTTAGATGAGAGGATAAAACGGGTAGCTTTTTTCAGATAAAGATTTTTTTTTTTAAAAGTAAAGCAATAATGAAAAGGCTTTTTCTTGGTTGGGGGAAGTGGAGAAAGATCAATTTTTGGGGGACTTATGTGCCAAAGGAAAAGGATGGTTGTATACTAGACTTTAGTTAGTTTTTGTCCTACCTTCTGAGGCCGTGCTGTTTGCCATGGAGACCCTTCTTCTCTCTGTGGTGTTGGGCGGCGTCAGCGATGACCTGGTGGTCAGGATGGTGGGGGCCACCGTCGTTGCCGTCGACGTGGAGCCGCCGGAGCCGGATCGGCCGTAGGAAGAGGAGGAAGGAGCCTGAGGAGGAGGCTCCGCCGCGGAGGACGAGGAGACGACGACGGTGGCGGTGGTTACCTCCTCGCCCCCGCCGCCGCCGCCGCCGCCGTCAAACCGCGTCTCGCACTCCCCAGCGCGCAACAGAGGCGTCGTCTGGGAAATCGGAGGCTCAGGGGAGGACGAAGTCCCGGCTGCAGTTGTCCCCGCTGTTGTCGCCGCCGCTGCCGCCGTCGTAGACAAAGGCACAGACAGCGACGGAGACGGAGCCGAGAGAGGAGGTTGCAAAGATGAGGAGGAGGAAGAGGCGGGTGCGGCGGCGGCCGCGGCGGCGACGCCCGGAGGCCTCAGGAAGTCGCTCTTGCTCCCGGCCCCGTTGGTCTTGCTCTCTCCGTTCCCGGACGACGCCGCCGCGGCTGCTGCGCCCGACCCCGGAGGAGCCAGCTTGTTTCCGGTCGTCGTCACCGCGCCGGTCGCTCCTGCCACGGACGAGCTGACTGGCGGCGCGGTGAGCCGACCGGGCCCGCTCATCGCCGCGCCGCCGCCAATGCCGCCTCCGGCACCGACGCCGCCGGCGCCGCCGGCTCCAGGCATCAGGTTTGCGATCCCGTTTCTCGCCGTCGTCTTGAACCCGTTGGCCTGGAGCGCCGCAAACTGATTCCTAATCTGGTCCGAGTCTACGATGAGGTGCTGCTGGCTGGGCACGGAGGAGCGCCGGATGGCCTCCTTCTGGCGCAGTGCCTCTTTGTAGATGCGCCGATACATGACGAGCATGACAACGACGGGCACCCAGAAGGTGAGGGCGGAGGAGAGGAGGGCGTAGGGCTTGTTGACCCTGAACATGCAGGCGTCCGGATTCTTCTCCCTCCAGTCCTGGTGGTCCTCCGTGGTGTACCACCCCATGAAGATAGGCAGGAAGGAGATGAGGATGGGTGCTGTCCACGCCACCCCGATCATGACACTCGCCACCTTTACGGTCATGTAGGAGGTGTACTTGAGCGGCCGCACGATGGCGTAGTAGCGGTCCACGCTGATGCAGCAGAGGTGCAGGGTGGACACCGTGGAGAAGTGCACGTCTAGGGAGTTCCACAGGTCGCAGATGCGGTAGCCGAAGTTCCACCGGCCGGTGATCTCCACGGTGGCGTTGAAAGTCATGGCAAAGCAGGCCACGAGGAGGTCGGCCACCGCCAGCGACACCAAGAAGTAGTTGTTGATGTGGCGCAGCTTGTGGTAGTGCATGACGCTTATGACCACCAGCAGGTTACTAAAGATGGCCACCAGGATGATGGTAATCAGCACAATGGCCTTTAAAACCGTGGCCAGAGTGCTCAGGCCGCCGTCGTCGAAGACGCCATCGCCGCCGTCCGTGGCGTTTAAGCCGTCGCCGCCGCCGCCGACCGAGGACCCGTTGACGGAGACGCCGGAGGTGACCTCCGGGTTGGAGTAGCCGTGCGACCAGTGGCCCTCGTCTGCCAGCGGCAAGACGAGCGGCGACGTTGGGTCATAATAGTAATCTGCGGCACCGGCGCCGCCGCCGCCGCCCCCGGCCTTGATGGCGTTAAGAGCCGCGCCGGTCACGTCCTTGAGCACTCGCTGCGCCACCTCCGACGCGCGTCTGCCGGCGGACGCCAGCGCTTCCGCCAGACCGGAATCATTTTGATTATTGTCGTTATCATTCGTGTCCTCCATCATCTTCAGTAGTATACCAGTAGCAGCATTCAATCACTTTTGCAATGGCTGTTTTCTTTGTTTTTTTGATCTTGGTTTTCTCGGTGTACGCGTAGGCAGCATTTTATTCAACTTGAACTTGAGCGTCGCCTTCCTATCTCTCTCACACGCACACACACACGCGCCTTTGAGACCACTTCTCTCTCTCTCCCGCATATATGAAACGTCCACATATCATCACCGTCCTCTAGGGAAAGAGGAGGAGGCTGCTCTGGGTGGTGTTTGGCGCCATCGCCCGCATACCTGGACAGACAGACAGAGAGAGACAGGAAGAAGGAGGTGGAGAGGAAGCCTCTTCACTCTCTCTCCGGCACAATGAGGCTTCCTCCGGATGGGTCTCCTATGGCTCGTTCTGCCGGCGAAATGGTGGCGGAAGAGGAGATCAAGTGGTCCCACGAGAGAGAAATAGCAGAGGAGGAGAAGGATAAAAAATTATCCATAAAATAGGGAAAAGGGATGGTGGCCGCCGCCTTGTTCAAAAGAAGCCTGGCAAGAAGAAAGGCAAGGTCTTTCTTCTTTCTTCTGGAAATCCACCTCAGCTTCTCTCTCTCTCTCTCTAAAACATTCTTCCCTGCTTCCTGGCTTTCCTTTCCTCTCTCTCAATTCTCCTCTTTTTTGTTCCAGGTTTAGGCGGCGGGCTTCTTCTTCTTCTTCTTCAACTGGACAAACAATCTTTTGTTTCGGCCTCTCTGCCTCCCTCTTCTTCAGACGCACACAAAAGGAAAAGGAAAGGGAGAGCTTTTGGTTAGAGCCTTCTCTCTCCTCCCTCCCTCCTCCTCGTCCTCCTTACTAAGCACGTTCTTCTGGAGAATTGTGACCAGCCAAAGCCCCTCTTCTCTGGCGCCGCCCAAGTGCTGACTTCACACTAACTATAATGGTGGCTTCCATCAGGCCGACGCTTAATTTCCTCTTTTTCCTTTTTTCCAAGGGAAGCGGAATAATGATATTTTTTGGTTGTGCTGTTGCCCCCGATGAGTTTGTCGCGTGTAAATGGAGTGTGGCTGCCGTTATTGTCTCGTTGTACGTATGTACGGTACATAGCTGGGCAATATGTGATGAAAGTACATACCGGTACACGTCACAAATGAATGAAGGCACTCCCCTCTTGGACAATGACAAAACACGCTACGTCACAATGTAAAAAATCTTGCAAAAGTGCCTCTCTTTCTAATACTACAATTCAGTCAACTTTCGCAAAGTCAGCGTGTAAGCAGGAAGAAAATTTATTAAATGTGTAAGTTTCACCATATATCGAAAGTGTTCTACCTACTACTATGTAGGTAGAAGCTATACCGAACGTCACTGTATCAAACTGACTGTGGTCCTAGAGCAACAGGTCAGAAATGAAGCTTGGGATTAGAATGCCAACAGTACCAAATGTTTTTGGTACGACGGAAGAAACTATGCAGAGAGTTGTGGAGAACGATTACAAAGTGCCTCGACCGCTAACAAAGCAATTCTCCACCCTTCCTCCTCCTTCTTGCACTGTAACCACAAAGGAGGAGGGAGGAAAGAGGAGCGAGAGCGAGAGAGAAAGAGAGAGAGAAAGGCCTTCTTCTCACGATTCCACTCGATCTACTGTGACTTCCATAAGACGCCCTTCACTACTTTCCTGCTGCTGCTGCTGCCAATCTTGTTTGCCGCCTCTCCTCCTCCTCAGTCTTGGCACCTGGAACAAACAAACAATTTCCACCCGTCTCTCTCTCTCTCTTTCTTTCTTTCTCCCTTTCTCCCATGTTTGCTCTGTCAAGTCTTTATCCGTACTTGCACCTTTCCGCTCCCACTTAGTAGGGCGATCTCTGGAAGAAGAAGAAAAGAGAGAACCTGGGTGGTACTATGCTTTCCCAAGATGAATCTAGTACGAGTAAGTAGTGTAACGGAAAGATTTTGAATTGCCATCCTAAGGACGCCAGGCCCATAGACGTTTTTCAGTTTGCGATTGAAAAGTCTTGAAATCCACCCACTCCTCTTGGGTGACTTGAAAAAGTTGAGCTAAAAGAAAGATGTTTTTTTTGTCTGACTGCACGTGTGTGTCTGTCGTCGGCATCCACACATCCGGACTTCTCTTTCGCCCCCTCGGAAAGCAAACGTTCGTTCTTTTTTTCCCATTGTGTGTGCTTTAGAAAAGGAAGGAGAAATCGTCGTCGCTTGTCCTACCCAAATGTGCCTCTTTCTCTTTTCTGCTTCTGAAAGGGGGGGAGGGAGGAGGCTGAACGAATTATGTGCCCAAATCTCATTCCTTCTCTTTTTTTCCATCTTTTTTTTGGCCGAAAAATCTGCGCTCTCCTGCCGGGACCCGCGTTTTTCCCGAAAGAGAAATTCGACAAAAAAGGGGAGAAGTAGGTAGGCAAGGCAACCGTTGCCTCCGCCTCCTCTTAAGGGCCTCTTCCTCCGTTTTTTGGAACGGATGGACGGATCAGACAGAAACGCCCTGGAAAGTTTTGTGTACCTTTCCGGAGGAACGGACCGGAGAGAGGGATTTTTTTTCAAGTCCCTTCTCCTCCTCCTCCTATCCTATCTTCTTTCCTGTGTGTTTTTCTCTCTCCCTCTTTTCTCTTCTTTCCTTCCTGGCTATGCGACCGTGAAAGAAAAGGGGGAGAGGGAGAAAGAAAAATCTTGAGAAAGAAGAAAGAAGCATTGTGGATGAATTCTGAGACCTTTCTCTAGCAAGCTAGGCGGCGGCGTCTATTCCACATCTGAGAAAGAGAGAGATCCTTACGAGATGCCAAGAAGGAGCTTGACAATCTCCCCCCTCAGGAAAAGAAAGAGAAAAAAATGTTCTCTTTGACAGCAGATCGGGTGGGGGG
>JAAUYM010074570.1_pt1 | contig 11164 bp, 6 predicted proteins | sample 7278001 | NCBI WGS metagenome assembly JAAUYM01 (sample SAMN14350224, study PRJNA611818) | marine sediment metagenome | isolation source: surface marine sediment (1.8m) | place: French Polynesia: Moorea | collected 2018-08
ATAATAGTATCAATTAACCAGAGAGTATCCTTACACTTAATCTTACGACGAATAATCTGTTTTAAAATTTCATGGTCAATGCTAGGGAAATATTTACGAATATCGCACTGTAAAACGTAGCGACTAGAACGAGCAAATTGAATAAAACGCTCTAAGGCACGGTGACTACCATAACCAACACGATTGGCATAACTATCATGAATAAAAGACTTTTCAATTAGAGGAACAATAATATTACACAAGGCGTGATGAACTACTCTGTCGCGATAGGGTGCTGCGGAAATTAATCTCGGTTTAGGGTCGTAAATTCTGAAACTTTTATAAGCTCCAGGATGATAAATTTTTTCCTTTAATTCCGAGCGAAGCTTGAATAATTCTGGCTCTAAATTGTAGTTAAAAGCTAATACATTATCGCGGAAACGGTTACCCTTTTGAGCATAACGAGCAGCTAACAAGAGATTTGACCAATCAATAATCTGATGCCAAAGATTACCGTAGCGTTTCATCTTTTTTGCTGTTGTTTAATCCAGCCTCCTAAATTGAATCCATTACCGTTTAATTGTTGATTGATGTATTTATATCTTTTGTCGGAAATTAATTGGAAATCGTATAAAAGTCGGGTTTGATAGCGTAAGATGTCTAGCTGAGTATTGAGTGACTGAAGACGTGTTAATTTATCGCTTTTAGCATACCGCGCTTGGATCGCTCCTTCTAATAAATTATATAAATTATTGGCAAGGCGATCGCCCAACCCAGAGCGATGATCTCTGGGCAAACGATTCAAAATTGGAATGTACCATCATCTTGGTGCGCGTTCCCATGCGGAGGAAACCTCCGCGGGGTCGCACCGCTTAATCAAATCGTAAGTTTTTTGAATAATCGGTAATTCCTTCATTAATAGTTTTTCTGTACTATAAAAATCGACTTTGCGCCGAGGGCAAAAGGGCAAAAGAGAAACGAGCTATGTAGCCCTGGGGGCGACACACACAACACGGAAACCGAGATTGTAGCTACGGACGTCGTGCGGAGAGCTGCGGCACGTTGAACGGCAGTAATTAGGAATGTCGCGCCAAGAAGCACCACGTATTACTTTTGCAGCGCCATCCCCCGATAACCAAGCATTGCTATCAGTTGGCGCATTTTTATAGTTTTCATGCCAGTCATCTTCACACCATTCCCAGACGTTTCCGTGCATATCACTGAGTCCAAAATTATTAGCAACTTTGAAAGATCCTACTGGGGTTGTTTGTTCTCGATAAATTCCCTTTGGACCTCTTCCATAATTCCCTGGATAAACTTTACCTTTATATTCCGCATCTGTGCCTCTGTAGTTAGCTAATTCAGTAGAAATAGTCTCCCCAAAGTGAAATGGTGTAGTTGTCCCTGCTCTACAGGCATATTCCCACTCTGCTTCTGTGGGCAAACGATATTCCCTTTCTGTCTTCTTACTCAATCGGTTACAAAATTCTCTAGCATCTTCCCAAGAAATTTGCTCTACTGGTCTAGTCCATCTTTCTATTCCTCCGTAGTCATTTTTAAAATAAGATGGGTCAGGATCTAATTCTCTCTCTACTTTTTCCAAACCTGCTACTACTTGCCATTGGGCTTGGGTGATGGGATAACGCCCCATATAGAAAGTAGGAACAGTAACTTGATGTTGTGGCCTTTCTTTGTCCCTACTTTTTAATTCTTCTTCTGGTGAACCCATGATAAAACTACCACCAGGGATAGAAATCATATCTAGTTCTATTCCATTTCCTAAGTCTTCAGTGTAGTAGTCAGCTTCTCCTTGAGTAGTTTGATATCGCCAACCTGCTGCTTCTAAAGGAGAAAGAGCATCTCTTATTGCCTGGATAAAGCGATCGAATAATGTTGGTTCATTACTATCATTATTCAAACTGTCAAATAATTGTTTTCTTAAACCCCAAGATATTCCTATTTGAACTCCTTTACCCGTTTGACCGCGATTACAGATGTTTTGAGGACTTATACCTCTGAAGAATTGACCAAGATCGCTTACATTGGTGAAATCTTCTTTGATTAAAGATTGCTTTATCTGCTCTCGGAAATTATCATCTAACCCCCCTAAATAAACAGCTTCATCTTCAACTGCAATGCCATGAATGGCAATTACTCTATCTGCTTTACTAACGAGTTCTAAAGCACGGGGTTCATCAAACTTATGACTAGGAATATGAAGAGAATCATTTTTTGCACCTTCTTTAATCCCTTCAAAAGTATAAAAACTGTAATCTTCTCCTGCGATCGCATCCGCTATTTCTGTAGTTCCTAGTTGAATTTTTCCCCCGTGATGGGCAACGATAGCGAACTTTGAATTTCCCTGACGATAGCGAATGCGATAATCTATTCCTTCTTGTTCGTTGTTAGTTAATTGTTCATAACTTTGATAGCGACCCTTTCTGGAAAAAGCCTCGTAAAAAACATCTTCACGGAAATAGATATCTTCTGGTTTAGGTCGATTACTAATTTGTTCTTTGGGAACTAAAGTAACAATTTTAAACTCTAATTTGATTGCGATCGTAGCAACTTCAAAGGTAAAAATTTGTATTGGTGGGAAGCCTTCAAGTTGAGTAATTAGCGTTTTTTTTAACAGCACTGGAATGAGATGTTCGGGAACCTTAACTGGCTCAGTCAAACCCAGCAGCGTCCCTTCGCGAGATGCTGTTGAACGGTTAATTTCTAGTTGAATGCGATCGCAGCCGAATTGGTAAGCAGATTCAATAGATTCTCCAGAACCCACTGCCTCATAAAACCCAAGTGTAAAAGCCCTGGCTGCATCATCCCGAATTTCCTGCCGGATATCAATGACATAATTAATATATTTGACAATCTCTTGGGCTTGCACTTCAGCATAGCAGGCATTGAGTAGGACACATTCTACTTCATCGGCACTTTGCCGAAATAAGTTGGCAAGAGCTTCGGTACTCACCAAATCTTGCTGCCCCTTATCGTTCTCCAAAACCAGTCCTTCGCTCCCGCTAACCTGTCCGCAAAAGTTAACAATCCAGGGTTTAAGCTCCAATAGGGCACGTGTTAGGTCTTCAGTACGTACAGCTTCCCTGGTTTCGAGTGTAAATTGTTCTCGGTTGGCTGAGCTTCCTAATACTTCTTGGATATCGCGTATTTCTTGTTCTAGCTTTAAATCCCCTCTAGGATTTGCTGCCAAAATTAGAATTTTCTTTACCAGAGTTACAGGCTGTAAATCTGGTGGCAAAGACAGCTCCAACCCTGGCATGATCGGATAAGAACGGCGTAATGCTTCCGACTCCACATCCTCAGATTTGGTTAACACCCTAGTGACTATTCGGGCATATTCCACCAAATTTTCATAAGCACCTAGCTGAGGTGCTAGTTCCTCGGTAATCTTGGCTAAACGTGCCATTTCCGCTCGATTCACTAAACCCTGAGCTATGCCAGTATTTGCAGATGCTGCATCTTTAAAAGCTTGAGTAATTTCACCAATAGCTTTTTCTCGCTGCTCGTCTAGGTATACCATCGCTGCCCACTGCTGCGCCTGTAGTTCCTTTGGACTGATGTAAGGATTATTTTGATGCAAATACTTCACATAGCTAATTAATAACCTCGCTACCTCTTGCATCCGCTCTTCACCCAATTCCTGCTTCATCTGCTCCAGCAAATAGGCACGAACAGCAGTATCCATTGCATACAACTCGTATCCTACTTGGTTACACAAATCTGACAGCAATAAATCAACTTCCGCTACCCAAGGCACCTGTCCCTGTAAAAACCGTACCCGCAGAAAGTTCAATAATTCTGGTGTCAAAACTAGAGGAAGTGCCCCATGATAAGCCAACAGTTGATAAGATTTGCGAAAGCAGCGTACAAACCGCTCTACCAACTGTCTGGCTCTTTCTGTTTCCTGTTCTTGGCTAATCATCAGTTATCAGTAAACAGGTATCTTGTAGGATGCGCACTACCCACCTTACCTTTCTTGAGATTGAAAAGGTTCAAAATGTCAGTTATGAAACAGCATAAACCAATAATTACGGGATTATTAATTTCTGCACTGAGTTTATTAATAGCAAATCCCGTACAAGCACAACCAAAAGTTACTACAACACCTAAAAATTTGACAGTAGCGGGAAAACGGTGTTTGATTGCTGACTTTGGTTGCACAACAACTACGCGCTATCTGCTTTTACGTTCTAACCAAAAAGTTACTGACCTTAAAATCATCAACTTGGATTTAAATAGAACTGATGGTACTAAGGTGTTTTCTGCCAATGCCATCAAAATCAATTCATCAAATGTTTCTTCACAGATACAAACACTTCCTGCCAATGCATCTCTAAAAATGCCCATTGAGTTTAATTTTAAAGATACTCCCAGTGGTGAATTTAATGGCACTTTATTGGTTATTTACCCAGATGGGGAGCTATCAATACCCCTTACAGTAACAGTGAAAGACAACTGGTTATTACCCTTGTTCTTATTGCTTTTGGGTGTAGGACTGGGAATTGTTGTTTCAGCTTACCGCACGGAAGGAATGGCTCGTGATGAAGTTTTAGTACAAGTTGGTCGTCTCCGCAGTAAAATGCGGGCTGATGATGAATTAGATAACTCTTTTCAAACCAAAATAGATGCTTATTTGGTCGAAGTAGAAACCGCTTTAGAAAACAAGCGTTGGCAAGCAGCAGAACAAGCTGTTAATCAAGCTCAAACAGTATGGGATAAATGGCGCAAAAGTAGGAAAGATTGGATAGATTTACTTAATTCTAAATCTCAATTACATGAATATTTAAATCAGGAAAATCCAGAAGATAGCGAGCAACAAATTCTTTATTTACAAAAGATACGTTGGCAGCTTAAGAGTATTCACAGAGAAATCGCAGAACAAGAAAATCCTCAAAAATTCAGCGAATTGTTGCAAGAAGCGCGGGAACAAATTAATCGCTATTTACAAGGTAAAAATCAATACGAGCAATTGAATGAACTAAGAAATCAGCTTCCTAATTTAGCAAGTAATCAAGAAGAATTTTGGCGTTTAGAAGCGATTAATTTACAACAGCAATTATACAATGTTTCTCCAAGCGACAAGGAAGCTTTTAAACAATGGCAAGAGGAGGTGAAAAATAAAACCCAGGAATTATTGACAGCAATTAAAGAAAAATCAACAAGCGAATCTACTAATCAACAAGCATCAAATATCGCTCGCAGTATCAATAATCCAACTCCTAATGTTCAAATTGAACCGATTCCTCATGCTCAACCTTTAGCCAAGGATGGTTTAGATAAAGTGGCACGTCAAAGGTTGCGTGTGTTTAATCTTGTTAGTTATGGAATTGCTATCTTTTTCTTAGGGGGTGCAGGTTTTACCCAGTTGTATACGGCGAATAAAATCTTTGGTGCTAATGGATTAACTGAATATTTTGCTTTGTTAGCCTGGGGGTTTGGTGCAGAAGCGACTCGTGAAAGTGTGACTAAGTTTTTACAAGATTGGAAGTTGCCTGGGGTGAAAGAAAAGAATTAAAAAAGTAACTTTAACACTAATTTCAATAAATAAGGCTTTCTAGATTTCATTGAGTTCTTGTTCTACCCATACTGAAACCGAACCGCCATTACAACTAAATTCCCCCCAACCGTCTTGATTTGTGTACACAGATTCAGTGATATTTTCTGTAATATCGTTAAATTTAGCATTAATTCTGCCTACTTCCATCCATTTACTTCCCTCCGCATTGTTGCTCATAATTACCGCCATTGCTTTGGGGTGTTGCTTATTCCCTAACCTTGTCCAACCAATAATATTCTTGTCGTTGAAGTAGTCATACTGGCCACCATAAGCAAAGTTTTGACGAGCATAGAGTAATTTATCAACAATCCAACGATGGGAAGGAAGATGAATCTCGCTTCCTCGATCTGCATATTCTGCACCATAGTAATCGGCATAAAATACACAGGGATAGCCCTCTGCTCTCAACAAGATAATTGCATATGCCATAGGTTTAAACCAAGGCTTAACGGCTGATTCCAGAGCCCGCAAAGGCTGTGAACTATCATCTTCGACAAAAGTGACGGCATGGCTTGGTCGCTTTTGCATCATTGTTCCATCAAGGATGGTACTCATGTCATAGTTACTACTGGATTGGCTGGCGTAATAGAAATTGTAGTGCAAAGGTATATCAAACAACGACATTCTGTCACCAACAGTATCGACATACGAGTCCAGAACACCGACATCGCTATGCCAATACTCCCCAACTACAAATAACTCTTTACCTGCATGGCGTTCCATTTCATCAATCCATTGAGGGAAAAACCGAGCAGAAATATGCTTAATGGCATCAAGACGAAAACCATCCACGTCAGTAGTATCGAGATACCATTTACCCCAACGAATTACTTCTTCCCGTACTTCTGGATTTTGGTAGTCGAGATTGCAACCTATTAAATAATCAAAGTTACCTTTTTCTGTGGATACATAATCATCAAACTGTTTGCCTTCAAATAAATAGATAGTATTTGACTCTTTGCTTCTAGCATCCCAGTCAACAGCGTTAAAATGCCACCAATGCCATTCAAAATCAGAATACTTGCCTTGGCGTCCAGGAAAAGCAAAATGAGTGTAAGCTTCAATCTCCCTCATTTCCCCTTGAGGATTAAGGCGATCATCCCAGGAGAAAGGAGTGGCTTTAACTACCTCTATTTCATCACCACCCACCCGATGATTGAGAGCAGTATCACTATATACTTGAATACCATAACTGTGTAAGGTTTGAATTGCATCTAGATATTGCTTGCGATCGCCATATCTAGTCCGAACAGAGCCTTTTTGGTCAAATTCGCCCAGATCGTACATATCGTAGACACCGTAACCCATATCATAACTCCCGCCAAATCCTTTATAGGCAGGTGGCAGCCACACAGCAGTAAATCCCGCATTAGCTAACTCTTGAGCTTTATTCTTGACCTCATTCCATAGGATTAAATCGGGGTCTAAATACCAATGGAAATATTGCATTATTGTGCCGTTAGTAATTTTAGCTTTTCGGCTGGGATCTACTTGGATATCTGGAAGCAACTCATGGGGTACATGTAACCCTAAACCAGGCAAAACTTCATAGGTTCTGCTTACTTCCTCAAGATTCACCTGTGTTGCATCAGTAAGGACTCGACTTATTAGTGCTGCATAATCCACCAAATCTTGATATGCACTCAACTGAGGTGCCAGTTCTTGGGTAATTCCCGCCAACCTTGCCAAATCTGCTTTATTAATCAACTCTTGACCTGTAGCTGATGTACCAAAAACCTGAAATGCTTCCGCAATTTCCCTGACTGTTTGCTGACGCGGTTCCTCCAAATACACCATTGCCGCCCATTGCTGCGCCTGTAGTTCCTTGGGGTTGATGTAAGGATTATTTTGATACAAATACTTCACATAGCTAATTAATAACCTCGCTACCTCTTGCATCCGCCCTTCGCCCAATTTCCGTTTCATCTCCTCCAGCAGATAGGCGCGAACAGCAGTATCCATTGCATACAGTTCATATCCTACTTGCTTACACAAATCTGACAGCAATAAATCCACTTCCGCAACCCAAGGTACTATTCCCTGGAGAAACTGCACTCGGAGAAAGTTAACCAATTCCGGAGTTAACACCAAGGGTAAGGCTGCATGATAAGCCAGCAAACGATAGGATGGTTGAAATCGACGCACAAACCGTTCTACCATCTGCTCTGCTCGTTCTTTTTGCTGGGAGACGTTTAAACTCATACCTTAAGTTTAATTTTGGCTTGATTTTACTGATAATTGATAACTGTTTTCTCCCTAACGATTTTGTTGCCAGATTTGACCCTGTACAATATTAACTGCCTGACTCAACCCCTCTTGATTCATGGGAAACATGGGCACCAAATAACTCAAAATTTGCGCTGATGTACTCTCCCAACGGTCTTTTGGCATAGGGTTCAACCAAGCAATTAAACTGGTGTACTGCTTAATGTCAAATAGAACCTCAGTGATGACACGCACCCGCTCCATACGACGATAACCCCTTGCTGCTCCCCCATCACTGACTATAAAAACCTTTGTTTCACTATCACATTGAGCCAATACATTGTTCAGAGGCATAGGTTGTGTCAAATGCGAATCTTGATAGATACTTTCAGCCGGAATGTTATGAAAGTAACCCACATCGATTCGCTCAATATTGCTTTCATACTTAGCAGTTTCCACCAAATCACGGGTGAAGCGGTGGAAGGGAGTCATAGACCCTTCCTGGTCAATTAACAGTAGTAAGTGAGCATGATTGGTTTCTCGGCGACGGTAGACTGGTTGCAGAAAAAAGCCTTGTTTTGCTGCCTGTTCTACTGTAGATGTAACATCAAGTACATCTTCCACTCCATCTGCGACTAAGCGACGTAAATAGCGCCAAGAGTAAACCATCTGGCGATGAGATACGGGCCAGTAGTTTTCAAAGTGCGTATCCTCTTCTACATCCGCCAGAATGAAAGGAGCTTGCACGGGTTGAGGCACTAATTCTGGAATTGGTTGAGTTTCAATCGGTTCTAATTTAACTTCTGGAGGAGGTTGTGGTTTCTCTTCGTACTTTGGGGGAGAAACTTGCCTCTCCTTTTGCGGTCTTTCTATTTCAGACTTTGGTTTCGATGCAGTAATTATTTCATCCCAAACCATCTGTAACTGATTCTGTTCCGCTACAGAAGTGCACCATAGCAACCGAACAAGTTGCTGTAAATCTTCGATATTTTTGGTTCCCCATCCTCCCTCAACAGCATCCAAAGCAGCTAGATATTCACCCACGCCCAAGTTAAAATCTTCTCGGTGTAAGCTGTTAAATACAAGAGTTAAAATTGCATGGGGGTCAAACTCATTCATGAAACTACTGGTTTAGGAGCGTAATTTTGCCAATCTTGCCGCAATTTAAATAATAGCTCTGGATAGGGGATATCTTTTTCTTCCCCCAATTCATCAACAGAATAAGGTGATTTTTTAAAGCTTTGTAAGGCGTGTAGCCAGTCCAAAAATTCACTGGTTCCCGGTAATTTAAATAGTTCTTTATTTTTTCGCACTTTGAGAAAGCGTTCAACAGCAGCATCTTTTAAGTTAGTAGCAGGAGCTTTCCCCAATTCTTTAGATTTAACCCGATAGTGAATATCAACAATTTTTTTTAATTCTTCCGGCTTACTCGGAAACCTGAGATAATAATACAAACATCGCCGCAAAAATGGAGCAGGTAAATTCCCCTTTTCCTTATTGCTGGTAATAATTACTATTGGTTCGTGCTTTGCCTTAATTGCTTTATCTCCGGTTTCTCCGGTTTCTCGAATATCAAACTGCATTGGTTTATCCAAAACCGTTAGCAAGTCATTAGGGAAATCAACATCCGCTTTATCAATTTCATCAATTAAAACTACTGCGGGACGGTCTTCTACTCTAAAAGCCTTTCCTAAAGCTCCAAAAGTGCGATATGATTTAGGGTTTCTGGGGTCGCGTTCTGGGTCAACAGTTTTTTCTATCTTAAGGGTTTCGATATCATGTAAACGCAGAATAGCATCATACTCGTATAACCCCTCTTTCGCCTTCGTAGTAGAGCGGATATCCCAGCGATACAAGGGGAGTCCCAGTTCATAAGCCACAGCACGAGCCAATCTAGTTTTACCACATCCAGCTTCCCCTTCTATTAACAGGGGGCGCTGTAGATATATCGCTAGATTAACTGCTTTAATTAATTCGGTATTTGCTATATATGGTTCTGGTTCTTGGGGCGAGTGTGGATGAGGATCTTTGGGTTTAATTTTGGGGTCATTTTTAAAGATGTATTGAGTTTTTGAAGTCATATTTAACCTTATTTAAAGCTTTTATTAAGATAGTGCTGCTGCTCGGAAGTCGCTCATTCAAAAGTCAAAAATTTTGTATATCAATGCTTTTGGCTGGTTGAAAATAGTTGCTTTATTTCCGCCGTAAGTAGGTGGACACGAATAACCCTAACTATGTAACAAAATGTAAATTACTCAAAACCATTACGATTGCTTCACTCCGCTTTGCTGAGTTCGCAATGACATAGTTATAAATTTTCCCACCAACCTAGCTTGAAAATAGGGGTTAGGGGTTAGGGGTTAGGGAAAAGAGATTTTTCATCTGTCCTGGTGTACGAATTTCATAATATCTACTTACTGCAATAGTTTTTTTTGTAATAAATCAATTACGAGCCGAGGAAGACCATCAGTTGCTAAATAAATTTCTTGTGACATAGCATTGATTTTTGGTTTAGGCACTTCTGTGTAATCATAAATCCATTTTTTGATTTGTTCTTGTGTCCATATTTCCAAGGGTAGTTTAACAATTTTTTGTTCATCAAACTTATCTTTTTTGCAATCGCAATAATAAGGTAATTCAAGACAATTATTTTTCAAGCAATAGAGGGAGTCTATTACAGCTACTAAATACACTCGACGTAGTTGACGCTCTTGGACTTTCAATTTACTTTCTTTTAGAAGAGGAATCCAAAAATCTTTAACAAACCAAGTGATGATTTTATCTGGACAAGGAAGGCTATCCCAATTTTTGAGTTCTATAAATATAAAACTATGATCTTGAAGTGATTTACAAATGTTATCTATAATATCTGTTACGTTATATTCTCTAGAATCTTCTTCAGATTTCGAGTAAACCTTCAAATACTCAGCAAGACGCTCTAATAAACCTGATTCTTTGTAATCAGCCAAATAGGATGCGTCTACTATGAAGTGTCTACTGTGCTTCATGTTGTGCTTTAATTGTTCCTGGATTTTGTAAATCAATAATTCTCCAGCCATTTTATAACTATTGTTTAATAAAAATAAGGCCATACCCAAGTCTTTAAAATATTCCTTTGTGATTTCTTCTAGAATTTTTATTGCTGTTTGAAAATTGATTTCTGGGAGATTTTCTTTTATGCCTAAGTCATTGTTTATCGGCTTCGCTTCGGTTTTTTCTTGTTGTTTTAATTTAGTTTCTGTTTTCTTCACAGCTTCCCAGATGTCGTTTGCCCTCCTCTCCAGTAAAAGACGGTTTTCATAGTGACTTTCTGTGTCAATCTCTTTATTTACCGCTGCCCACTGTTCGATAAGATTAGCAATACGCTGATTCAAGGTGTCAATCACTACTTTTGATGTCATTACC
>JAAUYM010112202.1_pt1 | contig 11164 bp, 16 predicted proteins | sample 7278001 | NCBI WGS metagenome assembly JAAUYM01 (sample SAMN14350224, study PRJNA611818) | marine sediment metagenome | isolation source: surface marine sediment (1.8m) | place: French Polynesia: Moorea | collected 2018-08
GCTCCGCTGGGGTCTCAGCCTGGCCCTGGCTGCGCTGGCTGCGCTGGTGGCCGTGCACCTCCTCATCTACCGGAAGGTGGACGAGGCCGTGGAGATCGGACGGCTCCTCGGGAGGGTCGTGGGCGTCGGGGTCGGGCACCACGGCGCGGATGGCGGCGGCGGCGGCGGCGACGACGGCCTCGACCCCAGCGCCGGGGGGGGAAGGCTGGTCAAGATACTGGTCTTCTCCAGGGGCAGGTGCGAGTGGTTGTCGCCATAACCGGAGAGACAGAGAGCGTTTAATGGCAGTGAAATATGACCAGATCTGGCTCGACCTTCCTCGCCGAGATGATGGCCCTCCTCCCGAAGTCGGTCTTCGTCTTCGAGCCGTCAGGGTAAGTAGGGGACACAACTCCAATGTTTGTACATATACTACAACGTATAGTTTAGTTAGTACAGTGGTAGCTAACAGGTGTAAAAAGAAATAGTGGAGTCTTCTTCTCTAAAGTTGCTGTGTACGTATACGTATAAAGAATGTCTTCTGTACCACAATACGTACAGTACAACTTGGATCATCCATTATATCAGCCATCATGCGCAGCGGATGGTTTCAATTGTTTCAGGAGTCCCCTCTTCCGCAAGAGGACGGAGAAGCAAGGCGGAGACTTGGCAGAACTGCTGATTAAGGTCTTTAAGTGTGACAAGGTACATACTGCACAAAGACATGTTTCGCCAACCCCCACCCCCTCTGAAAGTGATAAGTTTTTTATCATGTGTGCCACTACATAGGAGGCTCTGCGCTTGACGCAGTGGATTCCCAAGAGGCGATTCGACATCGACGAGGTGGACTGCAGCCACGGGGATGGCAAGAGCGCACACGGAGGTGGAAAGAAAAAAAACAACCAACAACTAAATAATTACATTCTGACGAATTACGTAAAGCGGAATCAAGGCTTGTGTACTGTAGTACACGTTGTACGTACGTACAGTGTCAGTACATCCTGCTCAGGAATCCTGTGGTGCCTGAATAACGCATGATGCAATATTTCCATATCTTGGCACCTTGTCCGCTTGCTGTGCAAGGGGAGGGGGGGGGCAAGGGCCTCCAGAGATCGGATTTCGATACTTTACTTGTACTACATACGTAGGACTACAGCATGCATAACAGTGTGCTCTTTAGGTAACTCAGAGATTTTCAAGGATTTCAGACCGCGTAGGATGCTACATCAGAGCATCCTACGACCCACTATTTACCATGTACGTAGTACTGTAGTTAGTCAAAGAGAGAAGGGGAAGGTGTTAGAGAAATACCTATTTTGCGATTCACAGGTTAAGGAGCTCTGACGTGAGGAAACCCTGTCTTTTGCAATTTGCATCATTTTCCAGGATTTCGCGGTCCCCTGGTGGTGAAGACCGTCCGGGCCCGGAAGGAGGCGGTGCTGCGGCTGGTGAGGGAGGACCCGGCCGTCAAGGTGCTGCACCTCATCAGGGACCCGAGGGGCAGGCTGCTGTCCATGAGGGAGACGTTCGGGACGGCCGGGAACGCCGGGGGGGAGAGGGAGGTGGACGAGGAAGAGGCGGAGGAGGAGGAGAAAGAGGAGGATGGCGGCATCTTGGAGGACGTGCTGAACTCGTGTCGCTACGCCATCAATGAGATGGAGGCGCTGCAGAGGGAGCTCACCAAGGAGAGGTGAAACTTGAAGCACAGCAGAGACATTTATATCTGTGAATACAATTAGTGTTAGTTACTCTTGTTTCAAGTCGGAGGTACTACCAACTCCGGTACGAGGACCTCGCCACCTCGCCCGAAAAAGTGTTGGGCAAGATTTACAAGTTCATTGGATTGCCATTCACCAAGGTGTAGTACGTATGTAGTAGCACATTAAAAGAAAAGAAGTGCGATTTTTGCATCGTCAACGGCAAAGGAACTCTATCCACTTTTTCGCAGGATATCGTGGACATTGTGCGCGAGAGGACCCACTGCAACCTAACTCGCCTCATGTCGAATTACCACCCTCCTCCTCCTCCTCCTGCAAACGAGGAGACCGGCAATGACGACGCCAACGGCGGGAACGCGGGCAACGGCAACGGCGTCGGCGTCGGCGTCGGCGGCAACCTCCTCCCTTCGTTCGGCGAGGAGGATCGCCGTCGCCTGGGCCCACTGCCGAGGAGGGCCTTCCCAGGCTTCCTGCGCTACACCACCTGCAGGGAGGACGCTGCGGTGACGGCCTCTCGGTGGCGGGCCGAGCTGGACGCCGAGAGCAAGGCCAGGGTGGAAGACAAGGACGGCGCATGCGCAGAGCTCATTAGGCGACTTGGATACGATTCATAATAAATTGGATAAATTTGAATTTACCTAAAAGCCGAACAAAATAGAAAACTACGTTTGTCTATTTCGTCTCCCGGAAAAGATCATTAAAACTTTTTAAAGCGTGTGTTAATTGCTAACCGATCGAGTTTATACATGTACCCTACAATGTACGTACTAGTTGCACTAAATTATTATTTTTTTAAAGTAAAATTTGGGAAATGGACAGTTGTAATTGTACGCACTCTAAAAAAAAATTACACGTGCTTGTGGAAAAAAAAGGTGTCGAGTTAAAAAATAAATCCTCTCCATAGTTCGCCATGTTGAAGAAGGGCCTGTGGCGCCACAACTTTGAGAATGATCCGGTGGTAACAACTCAGCCTTTCTCGGACAGGATCTACCACACCTACCTGGACCCGAGGACGAAGCAAGCGGAGAGGCTCAGCCACCCGCCCGGGCGCCCCTGCCAGTTCTGCCTCCGCCGGAGGCCGAGGCGGTACCGGGAACAGGAGCAGCAGCCCACGGTCACCGCGCAGCCCTCGGCCAAGGCGAGGGAGGAGGAGGAGGAGAAGAAAGAGGAGAAAGGGAGGAGGAGGAGGAGGAGGAGGACGAGGAGGAAGACGGGCAAGTCAGAGAGGACACAACGACCTCCTCCTCCTCCTCCGCCGCCGCCGCAGCAGGCGCCGCCGCAGACGAGGTCGAACCGGGCCCGCGAGATGGGCGCCGCCTTCTGCTGCGGGTACGCCACCGCCTGCTGCACCTACTGCTGCCTGGGCGTCCTCTGCTCCTGCCCGTGCTGCGTGCCCACCGACGAGCAGTACTACGACCCGGACCACGGCGCCGGCGAAGAGGACTTTGACTGCTGCGACTGCGACGACTGCGGGGACTGCGGCGGTTGCTGCGACTGCGGCGAGGACTGCGGCGACTGCGGGGAGGACTGCGAGGACTGCGGCGACTGCGGAGAGGACTGCGAGGACTGCGGCGACTGCGGCGACTGCGAAGACGTCGACTGTGACACCTAGAATAAGAGAATGTGGCCTTTTTTTTTTTTTTTTTTTAAATCTCTGGCCATGCCACCACCACCAGATGCCACGAAGGTGGCCTCGCAGATAATCCAGTATACGTCGTACGGGTCCTGTATACTACCTATGTAGTATCGCCACGTTTCGCCACGTCCCCGTATACCTGACTTCGCGAGGCAGCAGGAGGATATGCAAATGTTCGTCCTGTAACCTCACTCGGTGATGTAGGTATTTCAACATGACTGCCAAGGCAAGACACGAGAGCACCTCGACAGCCACTGGCGCAGCCTGCAGGCGTCCGACGAGCCAACGAGGATCATTTATTCATTCATCGGCTGAGCCAATGTCGCTCGCAGCAATTCGCTTGTAGTATATTAACTTAAAGTAGCAAAGAATGAAGTAATGATCCTTGGGAGATAATTTTGATCTATGTGGGCTTCTTTGTCTTTTCCTTCTTTCTCTCCACGCTGCTCTTGCCGTCTTTGCCACCATTCTTGGAATCAGACAGGCAAACAAGATCGTTTGGTGTACTGTACTACACATGGCGGTGATAGTCATTTTTACGTTACGTGATTAATTAGTACCTCCTTTTTCATTTCCTTGACCATGCAGCATGCCAGTCTCCTTCCAGCGTTTCCTGTCTTCTTAGACTCCTCCGCCTTGTCCCCCTTTCCCTTCCCGAGATCGTCCTCATCCTCGTGAAGTACCAGGGTGCGGTCCATAATCTGAAGGAAGAAACAAAAACAATTTAGAGACGTAAAGATTTCCCAGATGCGTCAATACCTCGTATTAAAATTAATTTCTTTTTCGTACAACCACAAACACTTCCTTTTTTTTTTTTACCGACTTCTGCCCCAAAAGGAGGGCAATCTTGTCCCTCACGTTGACCTTGACCTTGCCTCCCTCACTCTTCACGTTTCCGAGGTCGCCCACGTGCCTGAGTCAGATGGCATTTATTTCAACCAAATACCTAGTATGTCACAGAGTAGCACAACATGGCACCTCTCTTCGTCATTGGGACCGCCGTGTTTCTTCTTGTCTGGATTATAGTGCCCTTTTGCGTCTTTGCATTTGTTGCCTGCAGTTGTATTGAGAGGCGCAGGATAAATGAGTCCACGCACGAGAAATGGTAAAAGCAACCATCCCTACCAATTTCACCATCTTGGTGGACATGGAATCCGTGCTGGTTCCCCTTGGTCCCCAGTCCCTCCAAGGTGCCGCTGATGTGCAGTTCACCATTCTTCTCCGTCAACTCCAGAGTGCCTGTGATTTTGCCTGGAAAACATTTAGTATTTATTTACTAGCCTAAAGGATTCCCCTGCAATGCTCAGATCCGAAGGTATCATTCTGAAAGTTTCGCACATGAAAATGGCATAATGGAAGACATCAAGAGCTGTTCAAAGAACGTCTGGCTACTTTAAAAACAATCATTTGTCATACCGTATTTGCACAATAAGTGGGCCCCCCTAAAATTTTTTTGATATCCCCTCTATGTCTGTCCCCATTGAAAAAAAGCACCCCTTGCAAATTTTGGAAAAAAATTGGTCCAATGGTCTGTCCTGCAACTTGTAACAGAAAAAGAGACAGAGCGGATATTCGCCCATGTGTGGTAAATTTAATGATAAAAATCTCTGTTGATGATTTCTCGACTTCTGTTGAAATAACTTCACCCTCTCCAGACCCGTCAAACTTGCAGTTAGCCATGGGGACCCCCTCAGCCTTCCTCTTCTTCCCAAAGCTTAGTGCGTTCTTTATCTTTTCCTGCAGGAACGGCAAATAATCTCTCCCTTTGATTCAACAGACTGAAACAAGAGAGGTCTGACCAGGAAAGGCGTCTCAGAGGTGCCCTCCTCCTTGGTGTTTTCTCCAGATTCCCTTTCAGCCCAGTCATCGTTCCGAGCATCCCTGCGAATTCTCTTGCTCTTCTGGGCACCCAATCTAGCATAGACTAATGCACAAAAAAACCCACTGAGGTTAACCATTGGTGGTGACAGAAGTAGCAACAGGTAATGATCAAGCTGTCCCACCATCGCCACCAAGAAATGCCTTGTCAGCACGCACCATTCTACATTTCCAAAGTAATGGCCAGTGGACATCTTTGGTCATGGTGAAAAAAAATCTGTCTCCTGCTCCTTCAAAAAAGTCCACCACAACAATAGTGGGATGCTTTGAGAGGGTGGGTGGGGGCGGGGGAGTGTCGTGTGTTCGGTGCTCTACGAAGTCCTTGTAGTACTCCTGGCTGTCGCTGTCTCCGGCGCCACCCTCAGAGAGGCCGTCCTCGTACCTCTCCTCGTCGGAGGTCAGTTCCTGTAACCACTTTGAGCGCTGGCAGAGGTTGGGTTGGGTGGGGTGGGGGGGGGGCAATGGGCTTTCTTCTTAAGACTTTCTTACCAGTCTGCGACCGAAGGTGTTGGTGGCCAAGGCAAGGGAGAGCAGAGCTGCCAAGCTGGGAGGACTATTCATCCTTGCGACTTTGCTCAAGACGAAAGGTCCGTTTTCTTTCTTCAAAGCTGTTCGTTTTGAAGAAAGCCGGCGGTAGTCCGCGTTAGAAAAAAAAGGATAAGAGGAGAAAGCGGAAGGGTGTCTGGTTTCCAATTTGTCTTTGTCTCTTGTAGTTTTAGTCATTCAATCCAGCACTAGCACTGGTGATGAATAAAGTACTACTACGAGGGTGTCGAAAGAGTTACGTAACACAAACATTTATGTACGTACTACTATGTGGTATGGCCTCAACAACAGTAAAACATGTTTGGAACCCTCCTCTGAATGACGCAGCAGCCAAGCCTCTCGCCCCGCTTCTCCTCCTCGTCGTCTTCCAACACCAATACGCGATTGATAATCTTATATGTGGAAAAATTCGGAGAACTGAGCCAAATGGCCGGTTCGGACTTTAAAACTGGTTTTTTTTCCCTGGAAATGACCCACCGATTCCTTTCCGATCAGCCTGAGCCGGCTGCTGTACCTGTCCACCCTGACCTTGCCCTTCGCGTCCGCCCAGACGTCCCCGAGGTCATCGCCGGCGGCGGCGGCTGAGCCGCTCGCCGCCCCGAAGACGCCGCCGGGGTTGGCGCACTCGCCGCCGTCCATCACCCGGAGGCGGAGCAGGCGGTTCTGGCCGGAGGGAGCGAGACCTGACGAAGGAGAGGCTCCCGCGCCCTTCTCCCCGACCAAGAGGTCCCCACTGGCACGGACGGAGGCTCCAGAGTCCTCGCAGATGTTCACGGTGCCGACGACCACCGAACCTACGATACCGTAGTAGACGAAGGTGCAAATGCAAGCACCCTTGATTCCAGTCGCTTCTTTTCCTCTTCTTCTTCTTGCCTGTCGTGTCCGTGTGCCCTTCGAAGCCGCAGATGGCGTGCGAAATCCATTCTCTGTCCTCGGGCTGTGCCTGGCGAAATTCGAGACAGTTCAACGGCTCAAATCACTACTACTGTACTAGGTACTATCCTAAAGTGGAGCAACTATTAATCTATATTTTTGTGCCTACCTGCCTCCTAAGCCTGACGACGAAAGCCTCCGTCGATCTGGTAGGGCCTGAACAGGAAAGCGGGTTCAACAGAAACATTCTAGTGCATATGCTTGTCGTCTGAGTACTACAAACGTACACCACACCGAAGCGGCCGCGAAGAAGAAGAAGAAGAAGCCTCTCAGGGCTGCCGAGAAAGATTCGGTCCACATCTAGTAGTACCGTAGTAGTAGCTACTGATGTACTACTTACTGTACATGGACACTGCGCAGTTCGGTGTAGTACAGTAATACCTATACCTTAGAGAGCAGCAGGAAAACTCATCTCGGGATCTGGGCAGGCCGAAATGGCTGACGAACCCAGACGAACCCTTGAAGGAACCCTTACAGAAGGTACTACGAACCCAGATCTATAGCCAGAACGTATTATGTTGTCTTAAAAATAAAATTTTGCTTGCTTAACAAAAAACTACACTAGACTTTTGTGATTAGGAAGTTACCCTGGTGCCCGCAGAAGGGAGGCATACAAAAACAGAAGAAAAGGAAACATTCTAAATGTCCTTTGCACCTTAGAAAGCCAATTACAATTTTTGACAATTTTGCTTAATTTCGTGTGACTATACCCTTGCAGCAGTTTACTACTATACCGGTAGGTACACGAGTACTATACTGAACTGGGGTTGCTCTGGGTTGGTAGGGGTTTATTTTAGGTTCGCAGATTCTTCTTCCCCCTTCTCTCTCTCTGATCCAGATCGGACGTCCTGCCAGCCAGAGCGTGCCTGCGTGCCTGTAATCCGAATCACGCGCACCTGCTCTCCTCTCCCTCGGCAGATTTATGCGGAGTGGAGAGAGGAGTTTCCCCCTCCCCCCTCCCTCCCTCCCTCTTGCCTCCTCCCTCACCTCCCACTCTCTGAATTATCTTACGCTTCTGTCATGACTTGTTGCACGTACGTACGCACGCCCTACATGACGTCCGGCTCCTTCCCCGGGTCCGGGAACCGCGGCATGGGCTCCGGCAGGGGCTTCTCCGGAGGCGGGCCGTCCGGGTAAGGCTTCTTGGGCGCCGGGGCGGGGGGCGTGGGCCGCCGCGGGGGCCAATCGCGGGCGGGGGAGTCCTTCCTCCTGTCGTCGTCGTCGTCGTCGCTCTTCTTCCGCCCGCCGAGGCCGCCACCGCTCTCCTTGGAAGACGAGGAGGACGAGGAGGCCTTCCTGGCCTTCTCCCACAAGTCGTCCACCTTCCTGGTCCACCTGGAGGCGTCGCCCACGCTCATGTCCTTCTGGACGACGCCCAGGTCCAGGACGGCGGCCGCGGACTTGGACTCGCCGCCGTCCAGCGTCGCCTCCAGGAAGACCATGAGGTCGCACCCGTCGTGGATCGGGTGTGACCTCAGGACGAACTTTCGTCCGCCCCGTGCATACCTTATGGGCTTCCTCCCCGCGTCGAAGGCCCTGAAGAGCGCGTCGTCTTCCACCTTCTTGTCGCCCGCGCAGAACTTCTCCCCGGTGCCCAGGCACTCCAGCTCCTTCGAGCTGAGTCTCCAGTGGACGAAGGCGACGGCCACCCCTTGTTTGCTCTTCATGCTGGGGAGGAGCTTGCGGTACGTCTCCCACGAAGACGATGACATGACTTAATGTACGGTATGTATACAAACATTTATTCTGCTTCAGGTTTGCCAGGTCCGCAAAGTTACGAGAAGAAAAGGCCAAACAGTGATCACAAAGAGCTCCAAAAATATATCCATGTCGGAAAAAGCCAATAGCCCCAATTTTTGCCTTTTTCGATTTTTAATAACATATTTTCGGCCATAATTTGTAATAAAAAAAATCCTATAAAAATGGGTTAAAAAAATCCAACTGGCATCCCTCTTCAGCATAACTTGACTCCTTTTCCCATATACCGTACAGTACCGGTACAGTACATATTTGTGATGTTTGATTGGCTTAAACAGTCATCTTCAACAAGCTAAATAAAAATAACATCTTGGATACTAGCAGCCTCTGCTAATCAGCAAAAATGGATCCTGATTAGAATTTACGAGCGGGAGAGCACCCATCCCCCCCCCAAGCCCCCAAGTCGATTAGCAATTAAACCAAGTCTTCTCCAATCAGATTGGCAGATATACAATGCAGTAGGTAGATGCAACTTACTTTACTATGCACAGTAAGCATAGCAAAGTTACTGCAAATTACTAACTTTGTAGTTAGTACGAGTACACTTCTTTATGCCACACTTGCTGGGTTTTTTTGTGAAATAATTGGTGAAGATTTCTTGTGAATGGTGTTGAAAAATTAATATTGAGAGGGAAAAGCTAAGAAGATCAACTCTAGTTTCAATTTTGGCCATTTAGGCCATGCTAATAGCTAACCCCATCCCAACCACCAAGTGACTGTTAATAAAGCTTCCATTTTTGCTCTGATAAACCTCCGATTTCTAAATCTCGGAGATCTATACAAGAAAAGCTTCACTTCCCACCGATTTTTCATTTTTTTTAAATTATCTATTAACAAATTCTCAGAACAATTTGTCGGCAAAATCTCAGAATCTTGTAAGTTCCGAAATTTTGTTAATAAGTAATTTTAAAAAAGTGAAAAATCGGTGGGAAGTGAAGCTTTTCTTGTACATATCTCGGTATTACCGATATGGCTCCGATTTTCCACCAATCCCTTGGTGGTTGGGATCCTGTTGTAAATCTGTACTACAGTCCAACTCTGAATTGATATCAGGAATAGGCTAGGAGGAAAACTCGAGGTTCCACGGGGGAATAACTTTCCGTAGGGCACAGAAATGTCACGTAGTTCAAACTCGGACAGTTTATGGGGAATTTGGGCCATCTCCCAAGCTGTCCCAATTACCCGAGTTCGGCTGTACCTGTAATTGTGCTAGAAGCTGAGGGTACATATATGTAGGTACCTAGATTGACTCATTAGTCATTACTATTTTTTTTTTTTGCTGCCGACCTGATCAGCCAGCTTTTGTGCCAACAAATGGAGCCTTTAATGGCTCTTTTTTATGGCTGACTTGACCCCGAGGATCTGGATTGCCACAGTCCGAGACTCTGTCGAGGTAGCCGGACCTGGACAAGAAATAAAAGATAAAAAAAAGGAGACAATGGCGAGGGCGTCGCCTCTAACCTTGTTATTATTATTTGGTAAGGCAGCGATCCGAGCACCATTCAGAATCGCCTTGCCAATCTTTTTTTTTTTCCCGGTAGCTCCGTGGTGGTGGTGGCTCCCCTCCCTCGTCGCCGCCACGAACAGCTGCGAGTCCAACCCGACAAGGACGGAAGGAAACAAGCACCTCAAGGTCGGCACATATTTTTTTTTTGATAGATTGAGAGAGAAAGGGATTTTTTTAACCTCTTCTGCCAGATGGACGACGACGGAATGACCTACCAGGAGGCGCGGTCGGCCTGCTCCGCCGTCTACATGGCCATGGCCAAGGACACCACGGAGGAGGAGTTCGACGGGGTCTCGGAGATCTTGAGTGAGCACTACCGTGGCTGTTAGGTGCCCTTAAACTAGGACATTATGGCAAGAGTCTCGTAGAGTCCCACCACTAATGAGGCTTTTTCTGTACCCCTTAGAAATGTTTTTAAAAAACCAGACTTTCACAAGCGCGAGAAATCTTGGGAATTTTTGCCGTGAATTCCTGGCCAATTACCTGTACTGTGTAATACATAAATTTGGCAGCCCTGGCGGCGGGCGAGAAGTGCTTCACGTCGTTGACCAACTCTGAGCGAAAGCGTTGCGACGGGCTACGAGGACCTCTTCTGGACGGACGGCGACGCCATCGGAGCCGACGTCTGCGGCTTCTTCGACTCCATGGTCGCGGAGAACTCCAAGCAGGTCGTCTTCCTGGAGGCCTCCGGGCAGGAGGTGCACCTCGTGTCGGAGGTCACCTCCTTCGAGGCCAAGTGCGCCATCTGCATGTGCGTCGGGCAGGTGCAAGGTGAGGAGCACAGTAGAAACGAATTCGCTATGAAAGAAGCACTCTTATCTCAAGTATGAAATATGCCAGTTGGCAACACTGGACTGAGTAGGGCGTCTCGGAAGATGCTGCACCAAACATATGCTTATCATTATTATTATTATTATTCCTCTCAAGTCCTGTGCCCGGTGGCTAGAATAAGCAATCATTGCAGAATGACTGACGTTAATGCCAGAGTGTAAGATGCCTTTAAAGTCTGCCAAAATTTAACTGTAAAAAAGTATCTTTTATAAAGCATAGAAAGCCCGGTTCTTAAATTGCATTTTATTGAATTGCTATTATCGGAAAAAAATAGTTTTAAAAAAATTCGTACCTACTTGACCATGACAACGTTAGCTTTCTTATATCTTAAGAATCTTGATCTTATCTTAAGAATTAAGAAAGAGTGAAGGTAAAGAA
>JAAUYM010154346.1_pt1 | contig 11160 bp, 8 predicted proteins | sample 7278001 | NCBI WGS metagenome assembly JAAUYM01 (sample SAMN14350224, study PRJNA611818) | marine sediment metagenome | isolation source: surface marine sediment (1.8m) | place: French Polynesia: Moorea | collected 2018-08
ATTGCTGACCCACGAGCCCTGCCATTGGCCGTGGCAGCCATGCAGGTACGATCACGAGGCGTTCCTTTATAAATAATTGCGTGAAGATGCGTGCAATGGGGTTCGCGTCTTTATAGGGATGCCAGTTAATTGGGCGACCTGAATGCAACGTTCTTCTTGCGGAGGCTTCCGTGTATCTAGCCAGAGCGGAAAAGTCCCACCAAGTTTACCAGGCCATGAACAGGTACCCGTGTTCTCATGCAGAAGCTCTGGAAAACGTATTCAATCTTCTTGTACACCATCTGTTGCTAGGGCCCTGGAAACATTCAAGGAAGGCAACCTGCCAGGGGTTCCTCTGCACCTGCGCAATGCCACCTCTAAGTTGGCTGAAGAGATGGGTTATGGTAGAGGTTACAGCTATAATCTCGACGAAGTCGGAAAGTTACAGTATATGCCGGATGGCATGGAGAAAGTCAACTTTTTCGCAAATAAAACTCCGAAGTAGCCCAATCTTCAGCTTCTGTAATACGCATTTGACTTTCTTTACAAAAGCCTCGGGTTTTGAGCGTACGGTATGTAAAGGACCTGAATTGAAATTTGAAGGTTGCCAATCTCTGTGTAAGTGTTCCGCGGTGTTGACGAAAGTGGCTCCTCGGCTGTTGCTGTACTACGTGGTAGAACACCACAAACACTACCAAAACTTTGTGCAAAGGTAAAAAAAAAAAAAAAAAAAAAAAGAGATGGACTCCAAAGCCCAAAAAGACCGGTGTCTACCCGAATGGATGCTGGAGAACAGTAGCGAAGAAGGGAAAAACCGCGGTGGCGGAAAAAACGAACAAGTTTCAAGGTCGACAGAGTGCTTTAAAAAAGTGAAACATGTTGCTGTTGAGATAAGAAGGTCGAGGCATAGAGAGAAGGAGATACTTTTTCTCTAAGGCTTCAATTTGAAGCTGGTGTGTGGATGTACGTACCATCGGTACTGGACGGGGGAGGAGGTGCAGCACATCCACATACCGGTACATGTAGAATTCCAATTTCAAATAGAAAAAGAGACCTTTGTACAATTGGTGAAATGCGTACTTGGAAAACGAAAGGGTGCAAAGTGTTGATTAAGAGGTTAGCCGTCTTATTTTTAAAGTACGAGCAAATCTCAAAACAAGCAAACGTGTGAAAAATGTCTTCCTCCAAGGATTTGCCAAATTCTACTTTTACAATTGCTTTTCACCTTAAGCACTCTGTCAACAGGCCGGAGAAGTGTTTGTACGTGATGAGCCCTGCAGAACTGGAGAAGACTGCTAAAGACATCGCTTCCAGAGATGAGGGAGTACAAAAAGGTTTTGATGTGAGAGACCAATGATGTTGGCGTCAGGGCAAATAAATCAATAAAAGGCAGGACGCAGATGTGTGTGTGGTACTACCTACTGCATTAAGAAAATGCTCATAACTTCTGAAACTGTTGTATGCACAGTACAATGTTTACTATAGGAGTTGTAGTAGCATAGCATGAAAGCAGTGCAAAAGCCAGCGGCTTACCTTGAGCGGAGTTGCACGGTCCTATTCCTGAGCCCTTGTCCCAATAATTCTTTGTTGAGAAACAAGGTCTACCCTTGTGTCTACAAACGAAAAAGGAAGGTTGTAATTCCTGGTGACTCTAGGTCTCTGGAGTCTTCCTTCGTCTGTGTGGCAGGTCCGTTGGCACGTTAGCTCTGGGCCCGTGCTGGCTGTTCCGACCGGCACCTCCCAGCTTTTCGTCAGGAGCGCTACTAAGTTGGGAGGAAAGTTCTCGGCAATGCTTGCGTGCTCTTCTCCCCGCAGGGCTCCCGTGCCGAACTGCAGCGACACCTCGGGCGGCGCTTGAACGCGGCCGAGCGAGGGCAAGTCGATCATCGCCGCCACGTCGCTCATTACTTGGTACAAGTTTGCCTGCACCACCCCGGGCCGTCCCGCCGGCCCCCAGCGGACTCGTCTCTTGGCCGGGCGACCCGGCGGCACCTCCTCGCCCCGGCGGGCGGGGCGGTGCTCGCACGCAAGTTGGGCGAAGCAGCAGCACCGCGGCTGCCGGGCGGAGGCGGGATCAGGCTCCTTTCCTGCTGCGTCCGAGTCCCCCTCCCCTCCACCTCTCTCATCCTCGGTGATGGACTCTTCGGCCGGGGTCTCCGACTTGTCGCCACCTTCGGCCGCAGCGTCCTCTATCTCTCCTTTGCCGGGTTCTGTCGGATTCTCCTTCGTCGAGGGACCTCCTCCTGGTGCAGCTTGAGAAAAGTCCTCGTCGGAGGCGCCAACAAAGGGAGCGGCGTCTTCCTCCTCCTCCTCCTCCTTCTCCTCTTCCTGCGCGGGTTGACCAAAAGTGACCCCTGCGGCGTCCCCTGCAGTCTCCTCCTCCTCCTCCTCCTCCTTCTGCCCCGTTGCCTCATAAAACTGGTCGTCGTCGTCTTCCACCTCGGCTGCCTCCTTACCTTGGGTAGATGGGAAGTACCTGAGCAGCCCCTTGCTCCCTCGCGGGAAGTTGTTCTCCGGGTTGTCCGCGCACCTGGCCGGGGAGAAGGCCACCTTGAGCCGCAGCCTTCCGAATCGGTCCGGCACGGACGGGCCGAAGAAGGTCCAGCGCCTCATCACGCTCCTCTCCGACTCTATGGCGGACCGGGAAGTGAGGCAGAGGACCCGCGGCACGAAGATCTTGGTGGCCCCGTTCTCCCTGCCGGTGTTGGTGTGCCCGTGCCTCTTGATCTTCCAGCTGTAGGTCCTGCTCGGCAGGTCCACCTGCATGCTCAGCTTGTAGACGTACCCGACGGGGCCCTCGACGAAGAAGTCCAGGTTGTCCGTGTTGGCGTTGTACTGGCCGGAGAACCTGAAGACGACGCCGTCCGCCCAGGCGTGTATGAAGAGCGGGGGAAGGGCGTCCCCGTCCTGCATGAGCGGCGGGAAGACGAAGTAGGTCGACACTTTGCCGTCGGGAGCCTCCGTCTCGTAGACCCTCTTCTCACGATTGTAGGTAATTTGAGACATACGCGATCGAGACATTTTTCGCGTCCACACCGATTAAATTTGCTGATCTAACAGGCCAGGTCAGAATTGTCGTATCTTTATGAACTCAACACGAACCCTTCGACGTCCTCGTCACGAACTCGAATTCACATTCACTGAATGCGGTTTCCCAAAAAAAAAAAAAAAAAAACCAACCCAAATATAGACGTTTTAAAATGTGAAATCTCACGTTTAACGCAGCAACAAAGTGGCACAGTACATAATTGTACATACCAAAAAAAAAAAACCAAAGTACCGGTAGTTGCGGTCCCTGAACAAAGTTTGAATCTTCGCTAGGTCATGCAAAGGTTCTAAAGTCCTGGATGCAGCTGGCCCCTTGGCAAAGAAGGGCGGCGTCATCTAAACTTTCCTAGCTGCATGAACTTCCCTAGCTGCCTGGTATGGTAAAAAAAAATACTAAGATCTGATAGCTTACTACTCTTACTACTACTACTCTTACTACTCTTACTACTAATAGATACTAATCCTTTGAATTAGTACGTATGTGTCCAAAATGCTGTCTTTTGGATTGGTACCCGAAATGGTCCAGTGAAAAAGTTGGAAAAACATGTTTATTTCATAACCGTCACACTAAAAATTATTTACTCGTCGCATTTATACGCATATGCACTTGTGGTAGAAAGGAAGGAAAGGGGTGGTGGAGACACTGCTTAACTGCGTTGTTTACGGTATTGTATACATGTATATAAGAGCTCTTTTTCTGCTTGTCCGTTATCCAGAACCACTATCTAGTAGGGTACGTGTAGTAGCAACGTCTGCGTTCCCGATGTGAATATGGTATGAACAAAAAGGAGAAAAAAAACCACCCAAAAAAGAGGAGAGGGAGGGTCAGAAGATTCAATATATGGGAAAGGAGGGGAGCCTATCACAGAGTGTGGCAAAAATACGGGACACTGTCTGAAAAAATTTAACTAATCTTTCCCTAGGTAGACCAACCCTGCTTCCTTCCTCCTCCTCCTCCTCCTTTTGCCCCCGACAGACAGGGAAGCACTGTGCACACCTCCCTCTTCTGTCTGGGAATAATGATATGGGTGGCGAACGGCTCAGTCCTCTTCTTCCTCAGTAGCCGTAACGATCCTGCAAAAGAGAAGAACGTTAAACTGGTGGCAAGTCACAACATCCACCAGATGAGCAAACCCGATCAAATAGTTGTGCTAGTATAATAGTAGGAGAAAAAAAAATCAAAAAATGCATGCGGAAAGTAATAGTTTGAGTCACCCTAGCAAAAAAGGTCCCAAACGGAAACTAAAGGACCTAGCGGTAGTACAGCACCCCAAATCAACTGTACTGGAATTCTACAAAAAAAAGTCAATTCATGGTCTTCTCTGGGAGAGTCCCGAAATTAAAATGGGATGGAATTAAGATGGGATGGGTAGGGCAACAGATTACATTTGAGGAGAAAAATTATAATCACCCAAAAAATTGTGCAAGTGTCGAAACACCATTTCCAAGGGCAAAAAGAAAAATGACCTCTCCTTTGCTCCTCATTCGCTGGGCTTTGGGTTTCCCATCTTTGTCTGAGAACACAAGAAATAAAAGGGGGGGAAAGGCCCTTTAAACAGAGATTTCGAGAGGCATCTCTCCACTTGGGAGCCCCATCTTGACGACGTCGATGCACTAACAGCAAAACTTGTCAGACTGAAGGGACATCGGTGCCAAAAATCTAGTTAGCGAAAAGTAAAGTACACATAAGTACGGGAAGAAGGTGTCGTCGAAAATGCAAGTATTGTACTAGGTTCGCTCTTTTGACTCGCTGGCATCAAGACCCTGCTATTCCTGCCCCACCTGCAGCTGGTTCATGACTCCAGACGCCATATTGGAGAGTCGGCCGGCCACCTTGGAGACGCCCTGTCGCACGCTCTCCTTCACGTCCTCCATGTCGGGAGCGTTCAGGTTGGAGCTGTAGGCGCCGTAGCGAGAGCCTGCACGGAAAATGGATTTGGGGTGACTTTTCAAAAAAAAAAAAAAAAAAAAGAAAGAAAGAAAGAAAGAAAAAAAAAGAAAAAAAGTGGAAAAATTGGAAAACTGCTGATCTACACCACTACCACGTACCTGGCGTGGTCTCTTCCCTGCCGAAGTACTCTGCGGAAGAGATGGAAGATGCGTTGTTGAAGCGGCTGGTGTTGGCGTCGGAGCCGCCCTGGATTGGAAACAACAAGAAAATTTCACTCCAAGCAGGCGAAAGTAGAGGGTACATCACCCAAATTCAGATCCCGTCTCATGGGTCTTCATGTTTCAAGCGGCAATGTGTAATATCTAGTAAAACACTCAACACTAGTACTAGTACTAGTACTGTATGTTGACTCAGACGAACACCACGCCTTACTTTTGACGAATCCCCCGTGGAAACTTTATCCTAATACATTTACAAATTAGTATGATCCTGCCCTTCCAACACCCTCTTCTTTCTGAGGCCCAAAATAATCAAGACTCACGTTGGCACCGTTGCCGAAGTACATGTCGGAGGAGATGGCCTTTGCGCCTCCAAACTTCTTCTGCGCGTCGGTCTCGGCCGCCCCTGTGTCAACGGGGCGACGGGAGCTGAAAAAAAGATTTTTCTTTTTCAATATGAAAATGTACTAACGATTGTGTCTAATAAAAGATGATGTTCCGAGTGTCCCACCCATAGTCGGCGCCCCTCTTGGGCTTGTCGAAGTTGTTGTTCCACTCGTCGCCGCCAGAGGCAGACGTAGACTTCGTGGACTTCAACACCTAAAGTAACAAGTAAGAACAAAAGATTAAAAAAAAGCAAAGTCCCAATCGCACTATCCAAATTACGTTGAAATGGTACCTCGAATTCCTTCTCCCAGTCTTCGGTTCTGTCGAGGTCGTCGACTGCAGGACCCTTGCGGCCGCTGATGCTCCCAAAAGGATCGCGTTCGTACTTGTCTCTGCAAAAGGGAGGGACAAGTGAAGGATCGAGTGGAAGTTTCTTTACTGCAATTCCTTTACCCCCTCCCTCTCCACCCACCTGAATCCTCCGAAGTCGTCGTCATCATCTTCGAAGTCCTTCCTCCTGGAGGAGACGGCGCCGACGAGGGATCTTCCTCCTCCTCCTCCCATGGCCCCCCTCGGCTCCTCCTGCTCAATGGCGCTCATCTCGGTGAGCGTGGAGTGGCTGATCCCTCCCGCGCCGCCCGACTTTGCGCCCATCCCCAGGCGCTCAACCTGCTCCGCCTTCTTCGGGTCCACCTGGCGCAGGCGATCCTCCTGGCGCTTCCGCTGGACGCTCAGGTCCTGGTAGGCCAGGCGCATCGAGGCCACCGCCTTCTCCTCCTCCTCGGCCGTCTTCTTGGCGTCCTCGCGGCGATCCTCCTCCTGGCGGCTGCGGGTCTGGAAAAAAGGGAGAGAACTGCTGAGAATCGTTCGTGCACGAGGGTAAAATCGTCTGGCTTTGTCCTACCTGATCTGCCAGCTCAGCCTCCCTCTCGATCTCAGCAAAGTCCTTCTTCACCTTCTGCGCCCCCAGTCCACCAGTCTTCTTGGCACCAAGCTACGTGGGAGGAAGATAGTATACTTAAGTTAATTTCCTATGACATATTTCGTTCTCGAGTATGTAGGTATGTACTACTGTAGTGTACGTACCCCCTTCTTGGCCTGTGGCTTCCTGCTCCCGATTGTGGGCTTTCTTGGCTCGCCCTTCATCTGCTCCGCGGCCGTGGTGGGCGACATGGACAGCGCCGCCTCCACGCTCGGGCCCTGCTGGGACTCGTCCGCTTCCGGGGCCTTGTTGATGGCGATGGAGCCCTAGGAAAAAGATACCAATGAGTTTCAAGGACGCGTCCTGATTCAGCCGTGGAAAGAAGTTCCGGTTAGTAGCACAGGAGACAAAAAGAGCCCTGTAGAATTCCTTAAAGTTAGTCGTGATACGCATCTACTATAACTCTACAAACTAGTGTATTACTATAATAGTATAACATGTACTACCCTCGCCGCAATGAAATCTTGCAACCCTCCTTTTTTTCTCATACGGAAACGTCGTTCTAAGTCTTCCCATACATTCACCGTCTCTTGTCTATAAAGAATGAGTGATAGTGAAGCAGCACACCACTCTAGATACACGTTGTATGCGTACATAACAGAGAATAACCTCCTGTATGTACAGTACAGTACTAACGTAGGTACCTTACTTCACTTACAAGGAAACAGCTTTCGCCCATGCTTTTTTCCTAGACGTAAGTGGGGGGGGGGAAAGGGGCAAATCAGTATATTATGTGGGGTGCGGAGATCAAATGGTGCTGGAACATACGGTAACGTGGTGCAGTGCCACAGAATTCAATTAAGCCAGTAATGATTGGAGCAAACGCCAAGGCGGCTATTATATATTTTTACGTAAATATATGCGAATGGACGGACTACGGTATCTCCGGCTAAAAAAAAATGTGTGGTACATGTGCTTTTGTTGCAGGTGTTTCTCGCGAGAAAAAAAAAATAATCCCTCAAGCGCACACACTCACACTGGTGGGAGGCAAGCTCCGATTCTGCTCCTGCTGCTGCTGACTCACAGAGGTCTCCGAGGACGCGGCCTCCGAGGAGGCCTCCTGGAAGGCATCGTCGTTATCGTCGTTGCCGTGGGCCTCGAAAAAGTCGTTCCCTCCTTCGCCGCCCCCGGCGCCGATGCTGCCGTCGCCCTCGTCGCCCACGCTGGGCGTGTTGTGGGTGGCGTCGATGAAAACCTTATAGGAGTGTTCGAACAACAACAAAAAAATTCAGACAAGTTGCAAGGTTTTGCCTGTTTCCTCCCTCAAAACAATCGTCCACTGCAATCACTCTATACCGCCTGTCTAAATTTGAAAATATTTCCTTTTTAACATGAACCGTAAGGACAAGGCCTTAGCTTTGACAGACGGTAGTTTCAGTCGAGGCACTTCTCCTATTCGGGGAGGAGAAATTTACATTTATTGGTTAATAAATAGTCCCCACAAGTGTTACACGCAAAATCCACTAAGAAGTGAGAGAGGGTAGCAAAAATAGATTAATATACCTATACAATATAGTATACCGTATATGATTTTTTTTAAGGTACGCAATTTATTTATTCTGTCCTTACTTCGGGGCAAACCTCTGCATCAACCTGCAAGAGAGATCTCGTAAAAAAGTGCAACAACCCTTAGACCCGTCTTTTCTCACCTTGGTTCCGTGCAGTCTCATGGCCTGTGCCGCCTGGTGGTGCAGCTTGTCCCTGTAGAGCTGTGCGGCGCGCGACTTGTACTTCTGCTGGGCGTCCGTAGTCACGCAGTTATGCTGACGGAAGAAGGAGATCTGGCAGGGGGGATGAAACAAAAAGCTTCAGTTCATTGGGTGTCGGATTACATGATGTGAGGGAGAAGAGGGGACAGTGGGAAGTCTCTGATGCCACTCACGGCGTTGGAGTTTCCTCCCAGCTGCATCTGTCTGATCTGCTGCCAGGTCCAGTTGGAGTCGAGCTGGGTGGACCGGACAAAGGTGAGATGGACACCTAGGGAGCGGTGGATGCCGGAGCAGTCGATGCAGATGAAGATGCCGTACGTCACCGACGCCCACGTGGGGTTCTTGGCGCCGCAGTCAAAGCAGATCTGACAGGAAAAAGGAAGGGAAAAAGAGGCCTTGTTAAGGAAAGGAAGATGCTCTACTTGCTTCCGTTCTTCCTGACGCAATCTCAGCCTGCCACAAACTTGTCCAATTTTTCATAACAAGAATAATAACATTAATATGATTAATCATTTCATCATAGTAGAAACGCCGCAATCACATTTTTACAGTTTTTTTACTAGGTTTAATTACCCAACCAACATCGCTAGCGTGAATTTAGTGATGGGTTGCTCAAGGGCTTTTTTTTACTATTCTAACACTTGGTCGGGCACGTTCCAAAAGACACGTTAGTGATATGAAAACCTTAGAGCAACCAAAACTTCGACCACATGGCTAACTACCACTAGTGTCGCCACCGATGGTGTGCCCCTAGTGATACCAATATTGGTTGGGTAGTCATCATTCATCCCTTGACTAAAGCCTACTAAAGATATAGCGAGCAATGATGCAGCGGATCGGATGAGAGAGCAAAGACTGACTGAGCAACAACTCATGACGTGGCCAAAATTGGGAGGGCGACTTCAGAACATCGTTCCTTCAAAAATGATGCCGACTGCTCCTCCCTCACCTTGTTCGCTTGCACCGCCCTGAGACGCTTGAAGATCTGCTGGATCTCCGACTTGGTCGGGCACGAGTTGGAGGCCATTGCGGAGGTCCACGGAGGTCGGCAAAGTCTGGACAAGAAAAAGAGAGAGAGAGAGAGAGACGTCCTCTCACAGCCGCAGGTGCAATGTCCTTGGCTGTGACACAGACGTTTCTTGCAGAAGTTGCGCGATCTTGTCAAAAGAAACACAAAAAATTAGTAGAAGGCTGGGGAGTGAAGCTATGGCAGAGCCAATGGTTGAACATGCCACGTATGTTGCTTTGTCAGGCACGTTTTGACAGATGAGTGATAATTAAGCGCATAGCAGATTAAATTAAACATTATGTTTGTTAGTACTGCGATACCTTTCTGAGGAAAGTAGCTTCAACTGGCCAAATTTTTGCTTTCTGCCGCGCCTGCGCTGCGGACTGCACTAAAGTGGGTGACAAGTGGAACTTGTGGTAACGGAAGTCGGGGGGGAAAAATTAGCCTTTGCAAAGCTAACAGTGCAAAAACGACATATGGATAACTAGACTTTTTCAATCTAAGCATTGTTGACTTGACTTTCCTGATAGCAAAACAACTACGAAACTATTAAACATGGCCGATACACAATTCGTTTTTACGACGTGTCCTCTTGTACCCGTCGCTCATTCTCTAAGTGACCAGGAACGTGAAAAGTTCTCAAAACTTGCTGCTCCACAACTTGCTGAACTGGGGTGGCAACAATAACTGTGCTTGATTTCTTACGTTGTTTTTTCTAAAATTCTGGACTTTTCCTAAAATAAATATTGCAATTAATGTATATTTTTAAAATGCTGATTTTATTGACTTCATGGAACAGTAGAATCTCGGTTTGACAATATTGCCTGTATGAGCATCAAACCAAACGCATTGTAAAATCGAGATTTGCGAGATTTACAGTGAAATTCAATTAAAACTGAGCAAATTATAATTAATTTGTGATAAAAAAGCTTGACATATAAAACGTAAATGTCCAGATTTACCATAGCCAGAAATAATTCCACTTTGTACCATTTTTTATGACTCACATCAATATGATGTGATTCAGTACCATGGTCTGTGTTATTTTGCCTTTTAAATAACTTTCATTTCAATTGAAAAATTTCAATTTTCATGGATAAATAAGAAAAGATTAAGCGTCAACTTCATGGTCAGAATCACTATGAGAGGACCAGCTGCAGCCTGCAGCGCTGCACCTGAACAGGTGTCATGATGTCCAGGTTGATAATCTTGGTTTTTTAAAGCCTGAGCAACTTCACCAGGTCCAGTGGCCAACCTGAATGCCCTCCCCGGTGTCGGGATCATCGAGATGACGGCAGGCATCAAAGTCAGGTCGACCAAGGTTGGCAACTTAATGGTGAGGTAGTTAGTACGTTATGTGAAGCAGGAAAAAACAGCTTAAAAACCAAAATATTTTATTTGTACGTATTTTTGGGGGGAGGAAAGCTCTTCACTTCTTGTCCCCGGGAGATGCTCTTTTTACGACATTATCTTGGTTAACTTTAAGAACAGGTTCTTTTGGCATCACTTCCACATGGCCACTGCCAGCCGGCCTCATTGACTCCATCTGAGTCTTCTTCCGCTTTATGTGCAGAGCATGAACTCTTCTCCTGTACCACAATAAGCCCACTGTGAATATTACAAGAAGGGCACCAATAATCTTATGCTTGAGGCGGGAAGGATGCTTGGCAGCATACTCCAGAGCCTTCCTCAGAGCTTTCCTTCGACGCTGTCTGATTCTGTAGAGAATGTAGAGCCCAAGGGTGAGAATTGAGGAAATGGCGAGGCCCCAGTATGTGCTGTCGAGGTATCGGGCCTTCTCTGCTCGGTACCGTCGGTAGAAGACGGCTGCTAGCATCACGCCAGCTCCAGTGAAAGCCATGATGACAACTGCAATGTAGTTTGCCTTCCTCCAGCCCTGGACCTCATCTACAGCATGTACAAGTCGTGGGGTCTCC
>JAAUYM010018901.1_pt1 | contig 11159 bp, 7 predicted proteins | sample 7278001 | NCBI WGS metagenome assembly JAAUYM01 (sample SAMN14350224, study PRJNA611818) | marine sediment metagenome | isolation source: surface marine sediment (1.8m) | place: French Polynesia: Moorea | collected 2018-08
CCCTGTTTGTTTGCTGTCTATCAAAATGCTTCTGGACAAGCACGCGATCGCGCTATGGCTTATGCTAAAGGTATTGGTGGGACTCGCGCAGGTATCCTAGAAACTACTTTTAGAGAAGAAACTGAAACCGATTTATTTGGGGAACAGGCAGTACTCTGTGGTGGCTTGAGTGCTTTAATCAAAACTGGGTTTGAAACCTTAATCGAAGCTGGTTATCAACCTGAGTTAGCTTATTTTGAGTGTTTGCACGAAGTTAAATTAATTGTTGATTTGGTAGTTGAAGGTGGATTAGCCAAAATGCGAGACAGCATTTCTAATACTGCTGAATATGGCGACTATACTCGTGGTCCAAGAATAGTTAACGAAGCAACCAAAGCGGAAATGCGTAAAATTCTCCAAGAAATTCAGTCTGGTCAATTTGCCAGAGAATTTGTCTTAGAAAATCAATCAGGAAAACCTGGATTTACTGCGATGCGTCGTCAGGAAGCAGAACATCCCATTGAAGAAGTGGGCAAAGATGTCCGCGCTCATTTTAGCTGGCTTAAAGAATAATAATAGAAAAATAATATTGTCTAGAGGGAGGAAGATAACTTCCCTCTAGACAAACTTTCAATGGTAAATTTCCTGCTTTTAAGTGTTTCTAATTCATTGTCAGGAAATAAACCAATCAAAAATTGATTAATATTGCTTCTGACTTCCTGACTTCTGTTCCCGTAGGGTTGAGGAAGAAAGCGATCGCCTAATGTCACATATACAATAGACATTGTTAAGCATAGTTGTAAAAATCCTTTGATTTTCATTGTTAGTAGCCTCTCTAATATTATTTTAAGAATCAAAAACTTAATGGAAATTTAAAAAGTAATTCTATAGAGTTGGTAAATTAAAAAATTTGTTAATAGAAAAACCTCAAAAGTGGTTCGAGCAAGTTTCTGGATTATTGTGTTTCCTTAAAGGAAGTACAAAACTATATGAAGTCTTGATTAATTACAAGTTTAATCAAAGTACCAAGTTAAATCTTCCGTAATAATACTAATTTTTTAATCTCAAAAAAACTTAAATATTGATTTTTTATTTACTTTAAATATTAAATTTCTAGTATCTAGTTAATCCAACTTATTTTGGTTATAAAAACTTTATATAGTGTTTTACCTTTCTCCATAAATACTGCTAGTATTGTCAAATAAAGTATGAAAAATAAGCGATCAACGATGAGAAATATTGATACTAGTTGTCTCTCGTTCCAGCAGAAGCGTACAATTATTCAGCATATATTACACTTGAGAGGGATAGGACATGGAAATATTGCCAACAAATTTACAACATCTCCAGGGTAAGACGGCAATTGTTACTGGTGCATCACGGGGTATTGGCAAAGCCACAGCTTTAGCTTTAGCAGAAGTAGGTGCCAAGGTAGTAGTAAATTATGCTCGCTCTAGTAGTGCTGCGGAAGAAGTGGTAAAAACAATCGTCGATGCTGGGGGAGATGCGATCGCGCTACAAGCAGATGTTTCCCAACCAGAAGAAGTAAATAGTTTAATCAAAGAGACTTTGGCAAAATATGGCAGTATTGACGTGCTAGTAAATAATGCAGGGATTACTCAGGATAATCTGATGATGCGGATGAAACTGGAACAATGGCAAGCTGTGATTAATCTGAATCTTACTGGAGTATTTCTCTGTACTAAAGCCGTAACTAAAACTATGTTAAAGCAACGTAGCGGTAGGATTATCAATATTGCTTCTGTAACGGGACAAATGGGTAATCCTGGTCAAGCCAATTATAGTGCTGCTAAAGCTGGAGTAATTGGTTTTACTAAAACCGTAGCCAAAGAGTTAGCATCCCGTGGCGTAACGGCAAATGCAGTTGCACCAGGGTTTATTGAAACAGATATGACTCATGACTTAAAAGCTGATGATATTCTCAAGTTTATCCCTCTAGGTCGCTATGGAAAACCAGAGGAAATCGCAGGAATGATTAGATTTTTAGCAGCAGATCCCGCAGCAGCCTATATTACAGGACAAGTATTTAATGTTGATGGGGGAATGGTTATGGCTTAATTAATGTAGTAAGTAGCAAGTAGGGGCGCAAGCGGTGGAAGCCCGCGTCGGACGGGGCGTACGAGTTCTGCCGTCAAACGACAGAATCAGCCCCTCCGCAAGACGCAAACGGGGCGTACAAGCAAGGGGTCGTCGCCTGGGGAAACCCCAGGACGGGGCTTTCAAGGACACGGGCGACACAAGCTGCCGAACCAAGTTCGGCAGACGCGCCCTCGCGAGGAGACCTCGCGTCACAGCCCCTCCGTTTATGAACCCCGCTCTGGAGGAAACCTGAGGGGTCGTCTGCGGAGGTCTCCTCCGCAGTTTATGAACCCCGTCCAGAGACAGCCCCTCCTCAAAAGACAGCCCCTTGGGAACGCGCGAGTTAGCTTGGTCGAACTCACGTTTATTAATAATGCCATCTAACCCTGAACTTTATCTAATGACTCAACTTCTGAATTTAGAAGGAATGAAAGTTATAGATTATCGGATAATTGAAGGTATAGGAATAATTTTATTTCTAGAGAATACTAAGAAAAAATAATTTGTCCTCGATGGGGAAAACCAACCGATTTATTACATCAAAATTATTATACTAAAAGAAACGATTTAAGCGAACAAGAAATAGAAACAATGTTACTCGACTGTTGTGATTTGTCTAAGCACTCTTCTAATCAGGTTTTGAAGTATGAGTGGAGCTGAAAAAGACCGAGTTTTTAGCTCTGATGTTTCCCCAGATAACGGCTGAGAGCCTTATTGCTTCGTTCACCAGTTATGATGTCTCAGTTCCACTTTTCCCGTAATAGCGATGAAAAACTCTTACTGCAAGCAGGTTTCGGGAAATCACAACAGTCGAGTCTAAAATTTTATGGCTGAAAAGCTCATAATATTTCAAGTCAACTTGTGTGGACAATAAAATCCTTATTACTTATGGATATTTATGAAACTTCAAACAAGACTTAACGTAGTCATATTTACTATTTTCTTTGTGGGATGGATGGTTATTGGCTTATCGTCCTTTGTACTAGAGGAAAGGAATGCTCGTCAAGATAGCATCCACACGGCTGAATTGCTCTTGGGCACTGCAATTGCAACAAGAGACTACACATCGAAGCAAATCGAACCTCTATTGAGGGAACAAGAAATCGATACGTTTATTCCAGAAACTGTTCCCTCTTATGCAGCCCAAACAATTTTGGCTCGCCTGACCAAGAACTACGAAGGCTATAGATATGTTGAGCGTGCCTTAAATCCTACCAACCCGAATGATTTAGCAGAAAGTTGGCAAGTTGAGCTAATTCAATACTTTATCAAAAATCCTGATGTCTCTGAAAAAATAGGTCAGCGGCTCAATTTCAATGGTCAAGAAACGCTCTATGTTGCTAAACCAATTCGGGTCAATTCACCCAGTTGTTTGAACTGTCATAGTACACCTGAAGTGGCCCCTACTTCTCTGATCAAGTCCTATGGTAGTGCCTACGGTTTTAATTGGAAGCTCAATGAAGTGATTGGGACAAGGATTGTTTCCGTTCCCAAATCTCTTCAACATCAACAAGCCCGAAGATCCCTTTCGTCTTATTTATTGCTGATTGCCAGTGTGTTTTTAGTTGCCTATGCCGCAGTCCTTGTGATTGTACAGCACTGGGTCACCAAGCCCCTAAATGCTATTACCCACCTAGTTGAAAAAATCAGTTTGCATCAGGTAGAGGGGTTTCAACTGGTAGAAAAGGACTTCGATTCCTTAGGCAAACTCAACCGAGCAATTAATCGACTATTAATCAGTCTAAATAAAGCCTTAGAAGCGGTAAAAAAATAACTTCGCATAGATTTTAAGTTTGCCAACAGGATAAACTGGTTTTTCAATCAGTTTTTTTCGAAGTGTATTATTGGTAATTGTGGAGTCTATATGAAATATTTAACAAATCTTTTCCAAGTCGCAGTAACCGGGTTTCTGCTATTTTTTTATGTCCTTCTTTTAAACAACCCCCAATCGGTTTTTCCGATAGTTTTAGATATATTAAAAGTTGCTGTATTAATCAGTATCAGCATATTTATCGTTAATGCGCTTTTATTATTAATCAATTTTTGGTTCAGTAAAAAAAAAGGAAAACAAGCATCAAAATTAGTTAACTTCACGTTGTCGGTTCTTCTTTATGCTTTTTGCGCCTTTATTATTCTTCGTATTTTGGGTCAGAATACCACAGGATTTGCTGCCACATCTGCTTTATTTACAGCGGTTGTTGGCTTCGCAATGAAAGATCCTCTTGGCAATCTCCTTTCTGGGGTTTTTATTCAGATTGATCAACCGTTTCAAATTGGTAATCGGGTTCACTTTCAGGGATTAGAAGGAGTTGTCGAATCAATTGATTGGAATTCAACAGACATCCGTCTAAACTCTGGTGAACTTGTTTACATTCCTCATAGTTCGATTGCCAATGACTCGCTCATGCTGCTTAGCTCTGGTTCTGTCTATCGAACAGTAGACTTTACAGCTTCTGAAAATGCACCTCCCAATCAGGTAATGGACCTTGTACGTAAAGCAGTGCTCAACCAACCCAATCCAAATATTAATCTTGACAAGCCCGTATTTGTCAGAATGTGGGGTGATGGCGAATATAAACTCTTCTACTATCCTAAACACTACAGTAAAGCCGAAAACCATACAGATCCAGAAATTCGACAGCGGATTTGGTACGCTCTAAGTCGTGCTGGCTGGGGTTGTGACTATCAGCCTACTGAGAATGAACGTCTGCTGCAACTTGTTAGTACCATTGAATTTTTCAGAGATTTAAGTGTCGAGGCCCAACGCCTTCTCGTGCAACATTCTAAAACGCTGCTATTTGATGTTGGGGAATTGCTTGATCGCCAGAATCTCTTGTCCCCAGCAATGTTTCTGGTTGTGAGAGGTTGTGTCGCCATAGAACAGGAATTAGTCTCGAATTTAGAAACAATTGCTGTTAAGCCCTTTAGTCGCCGACCTAAGGCCCAGTCCAGCTACGCTCTGAAACCAAGGGTAGTCGAGCAAGTTGCATCTGAGTTAGCTAAGTATATGGGTCCAGTTGCTTTCTCCCTGACTTACCAAACTGCCAAAAAAGTCTCGTCTGTCTATTGGCTCTATCTAAACGTAGCTGCTGAGATTGGGGATCTCGATCAACGGGAGGAATTTCTCCGTCACCAACCAGAGGCTCCGACAGAGCAATTCCGGGCAGGAGATTTCTTCGGAGAGATGACTCTTTTCTTAGGAGAACCGCTACCAACTGTGAAAATGATAACGGTTGAAGAGACTGAGCTTCTCGCCTTTACCCCCGCAACAGTTACAACTGCCCTCTATCAGGACGGGATGTCTATCAACACACTGAGTCAATATATTACCCAGTATCACGACAATTACTTGAGTGGAACACTACAAGAAGTCTCCTCAAGGAATTTCACGTTCTCACCTTTGGGCTCTTCAGTTATAAGTATGCTAAGTAAAAGTTATAAAATATAAGCAAATAAATTAACAAAATTTTAAGGTCTAAGTCTTTAATAGCTTTACTTTGACTAGAAATAAATTATTGTCTATAGTTCCTAAAGATTATCTAAATGAGTGGGTTATAGATAAAGTTAGATTTTGGAATGAACAGTACTTACTAGAAGCTTTTTTTAGTAATAACTCAGATTTCAAAATTGTTGGCGCTCTTAACTTTTTAACTCATCACTACCCTCAAGAATTATCAAATTGTTGTCCAATACTTAAACAACAAATTAAATATAGAGAACCTGGTTCCTTTTGGATTAGAAGAAACTAGCTATTTTCTCAACATCAAAACTAAAGCACTCTTAAGGGGTTTTGCCTTCCTCAAAGACCCCTTGTTTTTTTGCCGATAGTGTATTCTTAAACACTCCTCAAAGAGTTGATGATATCAATTCTCAAAAGTAACAAGAGACTTCGTATAAGATAAAAAGTCAGAGGTTAGAAGTCAGAAGTCAGAAGGAATAGAAGTTTGAAAACTTTTTCATAGTAACTTCTAACTCTCTATATATCTAGCTAATGCACGAGAATTGGTATAAGATAATGGCGATGCTGATGGGATTATGTCTTCTGCTTTATTCTCTTAATTCAGTTAACAACTCTTAATTCAGTTAACAACACTATTTTCTCTAGGGAACAAGCGTTCTAAACTCTCCTGAAGATATTTATGGGGGTAAATATCTGCTTTCTTACCCCACACATAATCCAAGGTTTGTCGATAACTCCATTGAGGATATTTGTAGAAACAATAAGCTAGACCAACAGAACCACTCCTACCGATTCCTGCTCGACAGTTTACAAGCACCTTTTCCTTTCCTTGCTGAAGTTGTTTCTCAATCCAGAAAATCGCTTCTCCTAGAATTTCATCGGGTATAGGATGTTGAGCTCCATCCAAGAGGCTAAGTTGCTTATAAGCAATGCCAGTATTCGCAGCAAAATTCAAAATAAATTCCCCTGCTAAGTTAAGAACGGCATCAAACCCCAGTTCGGTAGCGTTAGAAGCAGCGATGAAATTGCCGACATAGAACCGAGGCAGAATTTCGACGTAACTAGGACCCTGAGTCCAAATCATTTGGGTTAAGGGGGCTTCAACATTAAGGTAGCCGTTTTCACGCCACTGCCCCGCCCACTGCCATTGTTCAGGCTGCTGTTTTAGTCCTACTCGGTAAGTAAATTGATAATTGCCTTCACTAGTAGGAGTGAAAGAGCCTTGAAAGATATAGATATGTTCAGAGTCTTGGGATTGATAGGGCAGTTCTATCGGATGCCAATTACCTTCGCTATTAAATTTGTTTAAAGTATTTGTCCAAAGTTGAACCCTTAGCTCATGAGGAGAGTATTGACTGATTAATTTAACTGACGCTCCGAAGGTTTCTAGCATTTGACATACTCCCGCCGACGGAGTCGGGGGATTCTAGCACCTCACGACGCTAATTTTCTGCTTCTTCCTGTGCCAACTAGAGTATCGTGACCGATACTCCCTGTCGCAACCAGTCCACAGACATTTTCTAGCACGCTATGCCCTAGCGCACGGTCGTCACAAGCTGCCGAACTAAATTCGGCAGACGCGACCTTACTTAATCCTCGGTTTCTGACTTCTTGGCTAGCTGCTACATCCCGTGTAGTTGTATATTGACATTCATGGCAATGGTGAATTCTAACATCTAAAGTTTTCTTTCCTGTATGTGCGCCACAGTTAGGACAAATTTGGGAAGTTCCATCTTTATCTACTTTGGCAAAATAGGTATCAGTTTTCCAACATACCCACTCTAAAATATTCACAAATTGACCAAAACCAGCATCGGCTGATGAAGATGAGAGTATTCCTCTTTGCCATGAAACAAAGTTGATATCCTCAACAAAGATCATGCCAGCATCTTTAACCAAATGATGACTTAGTTTAAAGTGCCAGTCTTTACGAGTATCAGATATACGCTGATGTAATCTAGCTATTTTCTGGTTAAGAGCGTGGCGATTATTTGAACCTTTTTGTTTATTCTTTAACCTACGTTGTAGCAATTTAAGCTTACGCTGTAGAATTTTCAGAAATCTGGGTCGCTTAATCTCTGAGCCATCACTGGTAGCTACAAAGAAGTCAAACCCCAAGTCCAAACCTCGTGGATGTCCATGAGGTAAGGGATTAGGAACATCGATATTTAGCTGTAGTGACAGAGCAACGAAATAACCAGATGCTTTTCTAACTATCCTGGCTTGTTTGATTTCAAACCCTTCTGGGATAGGTCTTGATTGTCTCCATCTAACCCATCCCAATTTAGGAAACTTAATAGCATCATTTCTGATTGGGTCTTTTCCTAACTGCGGAAAGACAAAAGAGCGCATCCGATACTTGTTTTTAAACCTGGGAAAACCGAAACCCCTAGCTTTCATATCATCCCAAGCTCTATCTAACGTTCTTAGCGTTTGCTGTAAGACTTGAGAATGAACCAACTTGAGTGAGGGATATATTTTTTTGGCTTCGGTTAACTGCTTGGCTTGTTTATGGTAATTCGGAAAAGGTTCGTCGGCAGAAATGATGTATTCAGAATGAATCGAACAAGCATTAACAGGTGACTTGCGAGACCCACACCAATCTTTCCTTTGTCTAAGGGCAAAGTTCCACACCAGACGACATACATCTAGCGTTTGCTCGATAGTAGCAATTTGTTCGGTTGTTGGCTGTAGCTTGTACTCGTAAGTCATTGTTAGCATAGTGCCATTTTAGCTTACACAAGCCAATCTTATGTGTAAAGTTTACTTAAAAAAGCTAAAATGGGTTTGTTTGTTGACAAAAATTCATCCCATCAGCATAGCTGAGGGTCTTCTTTTTGCACTAAAGATAAACAATTTTGAGGAGTTGTGACCATGATTGTCATTCATCATAACCCGGACTGTGGCACGTCCCGAAATGTTCTCAGAGTTATTGAAGCTGCCGGCTATAAACCAATCATCATCGAATATTTGAAAGAAGGCTGGACAAGACCCCAGTTGCTGGCTCTGTTTGCTGCTGCGAACTTAACCCCATTGACGGCTTTACGCAAAACCAAATCTCCGGCGGAGGAACTGGGACTTTTAGCACCGAATGTAACCGATGAAGATATTCTCAAAGCTATGCTAGAATATCCAATCCTCGTCAATCGTCCCATTGTCTGTACCGAAAAAGGGGTTAAACTTTGTCGTCCTAGCGAAGTCATCCTCGATCTTCTCGAAAAATGGCCACCAGGACCTTTTGCCAAGGAAGATGGAGAACTAATACTCGATAGGGATGGTCAACGGGTTAGTTGATTGGGTTCTAACTTCATCAACTCCCTGAACTTTTAAAATCTTATCAGTCTAGCTGACCATCATAAGAAACTGATTCAAAAACAACGGAAAGACTAATGTTAAAGCGACCGAGGTTTAGGAATCCCTCGTTTTAACGAGGGAGGATGTCAAAAAATGGTTTCAGCGATCGCCTGAAGCCAAAAAATTAGCTAATATAATCTTGCAAGGCTTTTACCTCCAAAGGTTCAGAACGGAGAGAACGAATGGCTGCGACGGTAGCTTTTGCTCCCGCAATAGTAGTTATGATCGGTAATTTATAATCTAGTGCCATTCTGCGGATTAATCGCGCATCAGTTTGGGATTCTTCTCCTGTGGGAGTGTTGATAATTAGTTGAATTTGATTGTTTTTAATCCAATCAATGACGTGAGGACGACCTTCGTGTATTTTTAAAACTAATTCCACGTCTTCAATGCCATTTTCTTGTAATACCTTCCGCGTTCCTGAAGTAGCAACAATTTTAAAACCAAGATCGATAAAGTCTTTGACTACTGGTACAGCTAATTTTTTATCTCGTTCGTTCATGGAGACAAATACTGTACCTTCTAAGAATAAATCAACTCCTGCTGCAATTTCCGCCTTAGCAAAAGCTTTACCAAAGTCCCTGTCAATACCCATTACTTCTCCTGTAGAACGCATTTCGGGTCCTAATAGGGTGTCACTACCAGGGAATTTATTAAAGGGTAATACTGCTTCTTTGACTGCTATGTGTTGGGGTACTGCTTCCTCGGTGACTCCTAGGGATTCTAAGGTTGCTCCCGACATCACTAAAGAGGCGAGTTTAGCTAGGGGTACACCTGTAGCTTTGGAAACATAGGGGACAGTACGGGAAGCACGGGGGTTGGCTTCGAGGATATAGACTTGTTCTCCTTGTACTGCATACTGAATGTTCATTAAACCCACTACTTTCAAAGCTTGGGCTAGTTTGTAAGTCCAGGTTCGGATAGTTGCAATGGCATTCTCGGAAAGATATTGAAAGGGAATAGAACAGGCGGAGTCTCCGGAGTGAATCCCAGCCTGTTCTATGTGTTCCATGATGCCACCAATTATGACTTTACCAGTACTATCACACAAGGCATCAACATCAACTTCGATCGCGTTTTCTAAGAATTTATCAATTAAGATAGGATGATCTGGTTCTACTTGTACCGCATAAGTCATGTAGCGTTTCAGGTCTTCATCAGAATAAACGATTTCCATCGCCCTTCCTCCCAAGACATAGGAGGGACGTACCACTACAGGATAATGAATTCGATTGGCAATATCTAGAGATTCTTCGTAACTACGAGCGATACCGTTAGGAGGCTGTAAGATATCTAATTCTCGTAATATATGCTCAAATCTTTCCCTATCTTCGGCAGTATCAATAGAATCAGGTGAAGTCCCCCAGATTTTGGTTTGTAACTGAGGGAGGGACGAACGACCGTTTGCACCTACAAGATATTCCTGTAACGGTACAGCTAATTTTAAGGGTGTCTGTCCCCCAAATTGAACGATAATACCTTCGGGGTTTTCCGTTTCGATGATGTTTAACACATCTTCTTTGGTTAGGGGTTCAAAGTACAGGCGATCGCTGGTATCGTAGTCAGTAGATACGGTTTCGGGGTTGGAGTTTACCATGATGGTTTCATATCCCCCATCTGATAAAGAGAAAGAAGCGTGACAGCAGCAGTAATCAAACTCAATCCCTTGTCCAATACGGTTGGGTCCTCCACCAAGAATCATGACTTTCTGGTTATCTGAGGGTTCAATTTCCGTTTCTCCCTGTTCATAGGTGGAATAGTAATAAGGAGTAGAAGATTCAAATTCCGCTGCGCAGGTATCTACCAACTTATAGACGGGGATAATCCCTAAAGATTTGCGATACTCCCGAACTTCATCTTCAGTGGTTTTGGTGGCAAAGGCAATTTGGCGATCGCTAAAACCTTTTTGTTTGACCTCTCGCATTTCCTCAGTAGAGATTTCTCTAAGAGGTGCCCGTTTGATAATTTTCTCCGTTTCCAGTATTTCCTGCAACTTATCCAAAAACCACATATCTATAGCAGTTAATTCGTGGATTTCCTCAGGATTCATTCCCAGTTTCAGTCCGTGATAAACACTAAAAATCCTTTCGGGATGGGGAGTCCGCAAACTAGAACGCACTTGGGAAATAGTGGGGAGAGTCTCTTTTTTGTCGCAGCCAAAACCAAAACGCCCTGTTTCCAGCGATCGCAAAGCTTTTTGGAAAGATTCACAGAAGCTTCTACCAATAGCCATAGCTTCCCCTACAGACTTCATCTGAGTAGTTAA
>JAAUYM010118841.1_pt1 | contig 11152 bp, 13 predicted proteins | sample 7278001 | NCBI WGS metagenome assembly JAAUYM01 (sample SAMN14350224, study PRJNA611818) | marine sediment metagenome | isolation source: surface marine sediment (1.8m) | place: French Polynesia: Moorea | collected 2018-08
CCATACACTTGCGTAGGCAACTAGTAGTTTAAAGTTTAAGTATTGTATAAAGTTTTTTTAGATATTAAGTTTCGTGAGAGCGGAATCTTTTTTTGTGAGATCTTGCTTCAAGTACGTTTTTTTATATGTGTTTGGGTCATCATTATTAATCAAGATGGGCGTCCAAGGGCGGCAGAAAGAAGTGGGGGGAATGGATGGGAGGTACCCACTAGATAGAGATAAAGGCGCAATCTAGGATTGTACTACACAATTTGCAATATATGCTTTTCAATCGTTGCCTTGTTCTGAGAGAAAAAAGGAAGAAGGAGCAGCAATAAAACATCGTCAAAAATTGACGGTTTGAGAAACTTCGAATTTCGTAAGTTGCCCGACCTTCCTTTTCCCGTAGCTGTCATCAGAAAAAAAATCGCAATGCTGCTTTATCTTCGATGATTAATCTGAGAGAACAAAAAATCTCTCGCTCCTCCTCCTCTTTCCTTTGTGTTCAGTCTGAAATTGGGACAAGAGAGAGAGAGAGAGAGATCATGGCAACAACAACGACGACGACGACCGATCTGACTTTCTTGACTCCAGACAGCAGGAGGAGAGCTGACTTTCTTGTCCACCAGTGAGGCAAAAAAATGCCATTTTCTCCTTTCTCCCCTCCACCTGAAAGACAGATTGACACAGAAGTAACCCCAAAACTTTCATTTATCGCTTAATTCTACTGAAATGTGTTGAAGTCGATATCATCAACATTGGTGACCAGCCGTCCTTTCTCTTTTTCCAGCTTGGGTCTCCTGTCTGGCCCCAGCTCCGTGCCCAACTACAGCACCATCTCCAACGATGGCAACAACTCCGCGGCCGCCCCCGTGAGCGCCACCGCCGCCGTCGCCGCCTCCACCGCCCCCACCTCCATCCGCGGGTACCAGTCAAACTCCGTCCCCAGCAGTCGGAAGAACAGCAGAGGTCAGAGGCAATTTTTTTCACCCCTTATGTTTGGACTGTCGATCACTGATCGAGCTTTTGATGATGCTCGTGTTTTTTTTCGTCACTAAAAAACTCAAGCTTTTTGTTTGCCGAAGGGATAAGAAGAAATTTTTTTTGTGTGTGTGTGTGCCGAGTTTAGATGCGGACAAATTTTGTGTAAAAATAACCCCACTTATTTTTGTTTCCGTAAATTCAGTTCGGAATTTTGGGGGAAATTGTGACTGTCGTTACATCCTACTATATCATGATGTTCAGAGTCAGATTTCTGCAAAGTCAGCTTCCTCCCTTTTTGGATTTCAAACTGCCCAACAAGCACTGTGTGGTAGGGGAAATCACCCACATGAAAAGTTTAAGTTAAAAAAAAAACCGCGAGCTGGCAGATGGTGAAACAAGGGGAAAAAAGACCGCTTTTATTCAGAAGATTCAGAGTGTTTTTTTTCCTGTAATTTTCTCTTGTAGCTCGCGGCGGCGGCGGCCAGTCCCTCATTTTCTGCATCCACGGCAACAAGTACGGCATGGCCACCTGTTGCAGCAGCGACGACAGCAACCTGGCCAGGACCGGGCTGGACGCGGGCGCGCTCGACAAGGACCTGGAGGCCGCCGTCGCCTCCGGCGGGGGCGTCGGCGGCGCCGACGCTGGGAAGCTCATCGGCACAGAGGGAGGAAGAGAGGTGGACGACGGCGAGATCGAGTCCAGGACCTCCAGGTCCGCCTCGTCCAGGGACCTGCACTGCCACGACCCGGACAACCGGAAGGGGGTCGACAAGAAGGCGAGGAACAAGCTCTTCGTCGCCTTGGCGCTCTGCATCTTCTTCATGACGGTCGAGTTCGTCGGTGAGGCGAACGTGGGAAGTCGCTTTCCCATATTGTGCAAAATTTCCCCATATTTACCAAGGTTTCCTAAGTAAGGACTAGGACATTAACCGAGTTCTAAACACTGCAAACTTTTGGAAAGCTTTACTTTGGATTGCCTTGGAAAGCTTTGGATTGCTCTACTTCGGTTCTGCCACGTGTACTTGCGTAGGCGGCCTCCTGGCCAACAGCCTGGCCATCATGACCGACGCGTTCCACCTGCTGTCCGACTTCGCCGCCTTCCTGATCTCCCTGATCGCCATCCACCTGGCGGCCAAGCCGTCGTCGGCCAAGTACAACTACGGGTGGCACCGCATGGAGGTGGTGGGCGCCGTCATCTCCGTGCTCATCATCTGGGTGCTGACCGGCAGCCTGCTGGCCATGGCCGTCATCAGGCTCGTCAATCGGGACTGGAACGACATCGACGCAAAGATCATGCTCGTCACCAGCAGCATCGGCGTCGTCGTAAACATAATGTGAGATATTAAAGTTTTACACGTACGGTACAGTACTTTAGTAAGTAATAAATAATTAATTAATATCTTTTTGTTTCCAGAATGGGCTTTTCTCTTCATGGTGGTCACGGCCACAGCCACGGTGGCGGCGGAGGCCACGGCCACTCGCACGGGGGGCAGAAGGGGACAAACATCAACGTCAGGGCTGCCATGATTCACGTCATAGGCGACTTCATTCAGGTAAGTGAGCTCATGATTAAAAGCAAACCCCTTTTCCGATAAAACCTCATAATGAGTAGGTACTGACTTATGGTTAACATCAAGCACTTTCCTGTAAATATTTTTTGAAAACTATAGTAAACATTGATTTATAGGGAAAAAATATTTGTTTTTTTTCTGCAGAGTGTCGGGGTGTTCGTGGCCGCCCTGCTGATTTTCCTGATGCCCGAGACCGGCTACCTGGACCCGGTCTGCACCATCCTTTTCTCGCTCATCGTGCTCTACACCACCTTCCGCATCCTGGGCGAGGTCTTCTCCGTCCTGATGGAGGCCATCCCGCGCGGAGTGGACTTCAACGTGGTCAAGGAGACCTTCCTCTCCGTCGAGGGCATCAGGGCCATCCACAACGTCAGGATCTGGGGACTCACCACCGAGAAGTTCGCCCTGTCGGCACACCTGGCAATCGGTGAGCACCATGAATAATGGCCTGCCGGTTGCTGAACTTGCACTCTGGTTGGTTTTTTTTTTTTTTTCATTTATCACAACATTAAAGGGGGAACTCGTCTTCTTCATTGCACTTTAAGTAACTAAGTTGTATGCAGTATCGCTGGTCTGCATCTAAAAGCTTGCTATGACGCAGAGAGGTTTTTGCTTAGTAGAGAGGACAAGTTGAAAAGAAAAAGTTGAAATCAGAGCAATTTTATCCAAGTGGACTTTACCATAACATCGATCTACTAATGCTGTTGCTGTTGTTGATTGAGGTCTTTAAACGTCTTTTTTTGTTCACGTTTGTGTTTCTTGTCCAGAGGCCGGCACCGACCCGCAGGAGGTGCTGAAGGAGGCGACGCTGCAAATACGGGAGAAGTACGACTTCTTCGAGATGACGCTGCAGGTAACAAGAAACAAACAGGAAGAGAACGCAAAGCATTCTAAACCGCTCGCATAAAATGTTTATCTTTTATACTGTACCTACGTATTAATTAGTATGATGCAAGAGAAAGACAATGCTGATTATTGCCCCATATTGCATAAAACCCTCTTCAGAGTCGCTGTAAGACCACAAAGCTTGCAAGACCACAAAGCTTGCAGCAAAAAACAACAACAGTAAAATATCATTTTACAGGACCTCACGAATCAGTTGCCCGCAGCTAATTAATCTCTTTTTCTCCTCCTCTCAGGTGGAGAACTTCATTGATGAAATGAACGACTGCAAGCAGTGCGAAAACCCAAAGTGATGATGAAGAAAGGACTCCAGAAACAAATACGGGAAATCAAGATGTTTTCATGATAAAAAAATATTTAAAATGCTCTTCCTTGTACCGAGATCGCTTATGTTTACGTAGCATCTGTACCAGCGTCGTTGTTAAGCATATTTTTCTGTAGACCACCTTTACACTAGTATGTATTTTTTTTACCCATCGCCGCAAGTATCCGCCAATGCAATATACACTGTGGAACTTTTTATTTTTCTTGACTTTTTTATGGGAGGCCATTAACTGGACACCATCATCTTATTCTTTCTTCCCACGCGTAAAGAGTGCGTACCTGCTGAAAAGAAAGGTGAGCAAAAAAAATCTTTAGTTTGAAGACTTTTTATGGCTCAGGTTTCTTCTTCTCACCCCCACCCCCGCATCCTAAACTAATAATTTTGCCCTTTTGATTTCTCAACCATTAATCCGGGAAAATTAGTGTCGTCGCCGTTGGCCGGCGACACGGTACTAGTAGCTCATAGCAGTCGTCGCCCACTTGTGGCTCCGCCATGGTCCACGTCTCGCCCTTCCTGGCGAACCTGCTCAAGTTCTCCTTTCTCTACCAGGCGCTGAAGGACAAGGACGAGAGGTCCAGGGATCAGTCGGACGCCAAACTATTTAGACAGCACGATGCGGAGAGAAGTGGCCTCCTGGACGTTAACCTCCTGGTGCAAGACCCAGTCCACCAGGTTTCGCCAGACTGCACTAAACCGGGGAGGAAGATGCGCTGTGACGACAAGGCCATTTACAGGTTAATTTTTAGGGATGTCGTCAAAGCAAGGGTGATTTCTAGTGCTTTTTTCATGTCAATTTTCACTACTGACGTGGAAAAATGATTAGTAGGTAGGGCGATTTAGCATAAACGATCTTGGCGAATTTTACAAAAAGAACTTCTAAGCAGGACTATCAACGGCACCTGCAACAACCTTGAGCACCCCCTGTGGGGCTCGAGCGGCACCAGGTTGCGCCGCCTGCTGCCGCCCGCCTACGCCAACGGGGTCGGTGAGCCCAGGGGCGGGTTCAGGTCCGCGGGGTCCCGCTGCGGCGGCGGGGTGGGCCGCAAAGACGACGGCGTCTGCAAGGAGGACCCGGAGAGGCTGCTGCCGAACCCGCGCGTGGTGAGCAGGTCGGTCCACGGGACGGCGGAGAGGCCGGACTCCGGAGTGACGCTCATGCTGACCTACTTCGGGCAGTTCCTGGCGCACGACCTCTCCCTCACGCCGGAGGGAAAGCCCAAGATCAGCTGCTGCGGGGACAGGAAGGGAAGTGGTGGGTGCAAAATATTGTTATCATTAGACATATCAAAAAGTTACATGTTGTGTTTTCAATTTAAAACATTTTCGTGGGAAAACGAAGTGAAAAACAAAAACATGCTGCTCGACATTTTTCAACCAAATTATGATACTGAATCCGGGAAAGTAGGAACGATCGGGAGCAGGCAAAGTTTTCCAAGTATCCAGTATACCCACGTTTAAATTGTCTTTTCCAATCGTTTCTCTAAAATTGTCCCACATAGTATAAGTAGTATATCCAACTTCCACTTAAGCGGGTTTGACTGTAGTAGTACATATTTGTACATTCTTGTTGCAGTGGTGACCAACAACGGCTACTGCTTTCCCATGTTGATCGACTGCGACGACGAATACCACCAGGAGGGTCACAGGTGCTGGAACTTTGCGCGCTCCAAGGCGTTCTGCCCTCGCCTCCAGAGGACCAGGGAGCAGTTCAACGTCATCACCTCCTTCATCGACGCCTCCAACGTGTACGGTTCCGATGAGGTCACCGCCAAGTAAGCAGATTACTAAACAAAATTTTCATGTTCATTTTTTTAAAAAGTAAGATCATTTATAAATGTCGGTAGGAAGCTCAGGGTGCTGGAGGGAGGCCTGCTCAAGGAGTCCGCGGGCCACCTGGCCCCCGAGCTGGTGAGCGACGACCCGAAGAGAGACGGGCAGTTCGTCCTGGGGGAGAAGAGGGCCGGGGAGGTGCCGGGACTGACGTCGATGCACACGCTCTTTATCAGGGAGCACAACAGGATTGCCAGGGAGCTGACCGACCTCGGGATGGCAGGTGACGAGGAGACCTACCAGGCGGCCAGGAGGATCGTGGGGGCGGAGATGCAGAACGTCGTCTACCGGGAGTACCTCCAGGCCCTGGGAGTGCCCAGTCCGCTGCCCGAGCCTGGGAAGTTGTCCTCCTACAACGAATCTGTTGACCCCTCGGTGACGAACGAGTTTGCCACAGCCGCCTTCCGGTTCGGTCACAGTATGGTCCAGGGGAAGGTGGAGCTGGAGGCAGCGGTCGCCTCTCCGCGCAGGCTGGCCCCCTACAGGCTGAGGGACAACTTCTTTGACCCGACTGCCCACCAGTACAAGACCCATTTCCCAGACATCCTGCACACTTTTGCCAGGATGCCGTCCCAGGCCTGCGACCTCCTCTTTGCCAGCGATGTCAGGGACCACCTGTTCCTGAATGTGGAGAAGAGGGACGGCGTCCTGGGCAACTTATCCGCGGCCGTGGGGGCACCCGACCTGGCCGCCAGGAACTTGCAGAGGGGGAGGGAGCACGGACTGCCCGGCTACAACGCCTACAGAAGGCTCTGTGGCCTCGATCCCGCCTGCAGTTGGAAGAGCCGACCCGAGGAGATCAGGTCCGAGACCTGGAGCAACCTGGAGGCCCTGTACGGAGACCCTGACGACATCGACTTGTTCACGGCCGGCCTGGCCGAGCGGCCCTTGGACGGGGGAGCGATTGCCGGACCGACCTTCACCTGTCTGATGGAGAAGGAGTTCGGCAACCTGATGTTTGGAGACCGGTTCTTCTTTACCCACCGTGACAACCCGAATCCGTTTAGTGCGGAGCAGTTGGAGGCCCTGAGAAAGCGGAGCCTGGCCGACATAATGTGCGACAACCTGCCGTTGCGCGAGCTGCAGGAGAAGGTTTTCGTCCGGGACTCGCCAAAGAGGTCCTGCTCTGCCAGAAACTTCCTCAACGTCGGACTGTTCTTGTGAGCTGAGAATCGCAGGAAGTAATCAGTGTCAAAATTTAACCAAGCGTTTTTACATTTTTTTTTCCTTCAAGGAGAGATTCCTCTTCCACTGTTGGCAAGATTAAAGACCATCAAATCGTGCCCGGCAAGCTCCACGCCGTTTCACACCTGTGCGAGGACCAGGAGATCAAGTGCAAAAAACAGGCCTTGTTCAGGTAGCTCAGTCACGATCAGAAACAAAAGTGTTGGATGTGCCTACTACCTTGGTATACGTACATCTGGGACGGATGGCTAAATTCATGGAGATGCTGTAGAGATTTTACTCAGGAACTAAGGTGCAAAGTTCAAAGTGTGCACAGTTTCTCAAATTGGTTAAACCTTTCTGAATGATCAGGACCATAGATGGTACCTGCAACAACCTCGGGAACCCCTCGCTGGGCGCCGCAGGGTCCCCACTAAAGAGACTGCTGGACCCGGACTATGGCGACGCTCACAACGCCCCCAGGGGAGGATACGAGTCCGCCGCCGAGCAGTGCCAGCCGGTCTTCAAGGAGAATCTCTCTTGTCGGCAGAGGAAGGAGGCTGCTGAGGACAAGGTCGCGCTGCCCAATCCAAGGAGAGTCAGTCTGGAGATTCATCAGGTGAGGTTACGAGAAACAGTAAAAAAGGGTGTGTTATTTTTGTCCAGAGCCTGATCTGTGCTTGAACATAGGTACTCCTTTGCAGTAGACCCTTTTTGATATTATTTTCTGGGCTATATCCCAGTAATGGGTTGGACGCTTTCAGTATCTCCTGAATGATTTTTGCCGCCCCCTCCCCTTCCAGACCGACGAGATAGACGACTCCACCGCCACCCTGATGTTTACGTACTTCGGCCAGTTGCTGGCTCACGACACGGACTGGACACCGACATCCAAGCCCGGACGACCGTGCTGCCAGAGCAGGAGCAGCAGGAGCCTCGGAGGCTCCGCCGACCCGGAGTGCTTCCCGCTGCTCACCAGCTGCGGGGACCCTTACGCCGACGCCGGACACGCCTGCTTCGAGGTGGCGCGCTCCTGGCCGTGGTGCAACATCTCGGAGCTCTTCTTCAGGGAGCAGGTGACTCTAGCTGTGGTTGTTGTTGTTGTTATTGCTGCTGCTGCTGCAGTAGAACTAACCAAATCGACAGTATTTTACAGTACAATCAGACGTATTAAGGTAATTAAATCATTGTTAAAACATCCTCTTGATAATAAGGTGAACGCTGTGACTTCCTTCGTGGACGCGTCCAACGTGTACGGGTCCGACGCCGCCACCGCCTCCGCCCTTCGCACCCACTCCGGAGGGACGCTCAAGACTTCCGGTGGTCGCCTGCTCCCGTGCCAGGAGAAGAAGGTCGAGGGCGTCGTCCGCCGAGTCTTCGTAGCCGGCGATGAGAGGGCGAGGGAGGTCCCGGGGCTGTCCGCCCTCCACACCGTCTTCGTGCTGGAGCACAACAGGGTGGCCAGGGAACTGGCAAGGCACCTGCGGAACGCAACCGACGAGGCCTACTACCAGCTGGCCAGGGCCGTGGTCGGGGCGGAGATGCAGAACGTCGTCTTCGGGCAGTACGCCGAGGTGCTGCTGGGGCAGAGCCTCCTTCCCCTGGCAGCCAGGAGGAGGACCGACTACCGCCCCCACGTGGATCCCTCCGTCAGCAACGCCTTTGCCACGGCCGCCTTCAGGTTCGGACACTCCATGATCCAGGGGCTGGTCAGGTTGCGGAGCAGGTTTGTTTCCGCCTCCTCCTCGGCGCGGGATCCAGGCGGCGACTACCTTCTCCGAGATCAGGAACCAATTTCATAAAGCCTCAGTTGCTGCTATGACGTCGGAAATCAAGTTAAGTTACCAGTTTGGAACAGTACACATTCAATGTCCTGCTAAACTTATTGATCGGGTTGAATCTCTTGCAGCAGAGCGCCTAAAATTGCCTTTGTAGGATGTATCATTTACAAGCTTCAAGTAATTATCAGAGTTTCAAATTGGTAACTTTCCAATTGATTTCCCATACCACACCCCACCAATTCGTAACTACAAAGACCGTGGCGGCGGAGGCTCTATGAAGGTCGTTTCAGTTCTTCGACCCTGACGGTTTCGTCTACCGCCACCGCCACGAGGACCTCCTCTCCTCGCTGGTCGGGCAGCCGAGCCAGGCGTGCGACGTCAACCTGGTGGAGGACGCCAGGGAGCTCCTCTTCCTGGTGGACGAGGAGCGCAAGGGGAGGCTGGGCAACGAGAGCGCAGCCATCGGGCTGCCCGACCTGGCGGCCAGGAACATCCAGCGCGGCAGGGACCACGGGCTGCCCGGATACATCGCCTACCGGAGGCGGTGCGGGCTGTCGGACGGGGAGGAAGGGGACTGCGACTGGCGGCGCCGACCGGCGGAGATACCGGACGCGCTGTGGACCAAGTTCAAGAAGCTCTACCAGGGACGAGTTTTATACATAAAAAACCTTTATGTATAAACCTTAGCTTTTGTAAAGTAGCTACTACAGTATTAGGTACATAGCCACAAATCGTAAAAGCATATAGGTACAAAACTAGAAAAAATGCCGAGATTATAGGGCTATAAAGGTACTTATTTTTTTATAAACATAGAGGTATATTGAATGTACGCCAAACCACATTTGAAATAACTAATTCTGAATTGGTAACTACACTTTCTTTTTCTTTGAAACTCATACCCCAGAGCCCCGAGGACATCGACCTCTTCTCCGGGGGCCTGGCTGAGCGGCCACTTCGAGACTCCCTGGTCGGACCCACTTTTCACTGCCTCCTGAGCGAGGAGTTCAAGCGGCTGCGCGACGGAGACCGCTTCTTCTTCACCCACGGCGGCGGCGGGATGGCCTGGCTCTTCTCGTCGGAGGAGACGTTGGCCACCCTGAGGAGGAGGAACCTGGGCGACATCCTCTGTTCCGTGACCCCCGGTCTGGACGCGGTCACAGAGAACGTCTTCCGGAGGGGGGCGGGGGTCCTGCACTGCGCCGACGCCGCCGGGATCGACTTCGAGGCTCTGGCCAGGGACGCCGAAGAGGCCATCGAGTTGGTGGGAGAGGAGCTGTTCAGAAAATGATCGTCTTCTTGTTCGTCTGTTTCTGTGCTACAATAAACATTATTGGGTGTTTTGCATGGGCTTCTATTCCTCCCTGCTTAACCCGCGCGGTACAACTCGACCTTTAAGCGTACTTGTATTTTTTGACCATGTTTATTTTACCACCACAACCCCTTCTAACTATGTTGTATTTATTAGCATCCTATTAGTTCGCCTCTGAACGAACTTGCGTCTCCGCCTTCTTGACCACCAAGTCCCTCCTGCCCAGCCCGACGTTGATGGCCCTGAGCATGGGGAAAGGGTCGGCTCCGCAGTCTCCCCTGAAGTCGTCTCCGTCTGCCGCCCACGCGGATGCGCCGGCCAGCCCGCGCTCCACGGCCAGGCGGCACTTCAGCCTCATGGAGTGGCCGACGTCGAAGCTCATCCAGCGGCCGTCGTCAGCGTCGGTGGCGAAGGCGTAGGGCACCTCCTGCACGGGGTCCCACTTGGTCGTCCAGACGTCGTGGTCGTTTTCCTCCTTCTTCTTCCGCAGCTCCAGGCAGACCTCGTTGTAGGCCAGCAGGCCGTCCTCCCTGGTGAAGGGCCCCTTGAAGGCCTCCGCCTCTACCGGGGAGCCCACCTCCGTCTCGCTCGGGTCCTTCATGACGAACGTTCTCCCGAAGACGGGCACCCCGAGCACAGTCTTGCCCATGTCGGCGCCTAGCTCCTCCAGCAGGTCGAGGGTGGCCTCCACGTTGAGGGTGGGCTCGTCCCCGCCGGCGCCGGGGAGGCGGCGCAGCGGCGCGTTGTGGCCGGCGGCGCCGCTCCACATCCCGTGGTAGTCGTAGGCCATCACCGTCACGAAGTCCAGGTGCCGGTAGATCTCCGCCAGGTCGTACGAGTTCTCCAGGATGTTCCTGGTGGCTCCGACGGCCGCCGCCAGCATCGCGTCCGCCCCGAGCGACTGCCTCAGCTCTCTGACCAGCAGGGAGAAGTTGTCCCTGTCCTCCTTCGGGTCTCCCCCCCTCCGTCCTGGGTGCTGCCACTGGAGGTGCAGGCCGTCGAACTTGTACTTCTTCAGGAACTTCGGCACGCTAAAGAAGAGATGTGGAATGTTGTACTGTACTACACACGAGTTTTACTACTGTACTACTGTACTAGGTAGGTATGCTGTAATTAAGAGATAGATGAGATGGGAAAGTTGTACATACCGGTAGTAGAATCCAGATATCTATAACAGGTTGTAAAGAAAATACTACATACTAGCATGAGCCTACCCGCTTCGCTGGGTAAGATTTGACAATAAAAAAAAGATTGACGCACATGAGCTCGCTTCGCTCGCTATCTAGATAAAAAACCACTTGCCACA
>JAAUYM010115799.1_pt1 | contig 11150 bp, 14 predicted proteins | sample 7278001 | NCBI WGS metagenome assembly JAAUYM01 (sample SAMN14350224, study PRJNA611818) | marine sediment metagenome | isolation source: surface marine sediment (1.8m) | place: French Polynesia: Moorea | collected 2018-08
CTCCTCCCTCACACATCGGTGATCCGGAACGGAGGGTACCTCACGCGTCGGTGATCTGGAACGGAGGTAGATGGTGCCACATCAGGAAGAAGGAAGGAGGAGCAGAAGCAGCACCATCTGGCTTTCCTCTCCAGAATAACTGCTTTGTTGTCAAAACAGTCACCCATTCGAGTACGGCCAGACCCAACGTTGCTTAACTTCAGTGATCTCACAGGAACTGGTGTGTCAACGAGGCTAGGGCGCTGCCCTAACTATACAGTGGTTTCCAACTTTTTATGTTTTAGTACTATTTAAGCGTGGCACAAAAAAACTGAACTCCACACTTTCCCCCAAAGTTTGGCATACCTAGAACCAGATATCGGTCGGGTAATTATAAGTTGAAAACCGTTACATATTTGTAAAAAATGTAGCAGGATATGAGGGTACTTGTGCACATCTCGTGGAACCTGGCAATTATGTCCAACCCCCTACCCCCCCTCCTTCTCTTTCTCTGTCAGATCCAGAAGGGCTTCCAACGGACCGGCCAATCCTCCAAACATGACTCCGGCCTACGAACCAGGTGAGGATAAGAAACAAGACTGGTTTTTTTTCACTTTGACGGGGGGAAACCTATACGTAGACTCGTTTCAATCTTCAGACGAGCACCACGTCCGCCTGGCCCTGGAGACCCTGGAGGAGCTGGACTGGTGCCTGGACCAGCTGGAGACCATCCAGACGCACAGATCAGTCTCGGACATGGCCTCCAGCAAGGTAGGAAAGGGAAATAATACTACAGTGGAATATGTATTTTTGCAATATATTAGTACAATAGTAGTGAAATTCAGTGATACATATTAAGAAAAAATATCGAGTGTTCACTGCACTAGTGTGTATTTTTCCGCACTGACTACGACGACGACGGCGGCGGCTGCAGCGGGGTGTGTAGGAAAGTTTTCTTCCTTCCTCTCTGGGGAAATTTGGCCTAAAAGTGTTTTTTACTTGTGTGCGTGGAAAAAGTGTGAGTAGGCACTTTCTTCGTGGACATACTAGTACCCTAGGTACCAGAGGCACACCTGAGCAAGCCTAATTAGCTGTGTGGAAGCGGATTACTACTTATATGGTAGCAGATCCCTTCAGCCCCTCCGGTGTCTTATTAGCTCTGAGGTTCCCAACTTGTGGGTCATCATCACGACCCAAGGTCTTTCCCAAACTGGGGTAGTTACTATTCGCAGGAAGTGGGTCGCATTCTATCCAGAAAACGTTATTGGAATAGAACCTCCGTCTTTTGGAGGGAGGCCTGGAAAAGGGCCTCTCCAAGCAGAAGCCCTGTAGAAGCATGTACGTACGTCAGAGCTCCTTATTGTAGACGGGAGGAAGGAAGGAAAGAAGGGGAGGTGGAGAAAGCTTTTGCCCTACGATGCAACCAAGCTGCCCCCATCCCACCCCCTCCCCCCAAACACTACCCATGGCGTCTTTTTTTAGAAATTCTTTTTTCACCTCACTATTCAGCTGCTTCTCCTCCTCCTCCTCCTCCTCCTTCCTTCCTTCACAAGGTCGGAACGGAGGTTGCATTCTCTCCTGCCGCCACAGCGTTAGTATTCCCTCGTCTGCCATTATTGGTGGCCCCTTTCTCCCCCTCAGAGGAAAGGAAGGAGGGGGAGGGAGTGAGGGGGGGGGGAAACCGCACACACGACTGGGCAAGGCGCAACTTTGCCAGCACGAAATGGTCTCGTGGGAATTCGGAGGTGGGTTGGAAGATGAAGAGATATTTCGCCATGGGGGGATGGATTCCCTACTCTCCCCTCCCAGAGAAAGATTGAGGCAGAGCCAGAGAGGATTCCCGAGCAGTGTTGCCACACTCTGACCCCAGAAGCATACCACAATATATTCAAATCTGCCTAATTCGCCGAGGGTTTGGGTATGAAATAGTACGTGTTCCCCTGCACATTCTCATGTCTGGGCAGGGGGGGCTCTCTAGGCTTAGTTTCCATCAGACTTAAAAAGATAGCTTTAAAGAGATCTGGTGCCAATGTTGTGTGGGGATCAGTGATAAGACGAGGGGAGACAAAACCAAAAGAAACAAGGTGTGTACTGTAGAGGGGATTTTTTTTCCACTCTCCGAGCGTGGTGTTTGTTTTCCTTTCACGTGTGCTGCAGAGATTGTTTGATTTGATCGACCGCCGCCGCGGCAGCCGCCGCAGCCGCAGCCGCTGTCACCACTCACTCAGGTAGCAACAGCGGCAGTACAACTATGCTCACATTGCTTGCATATGCTTTTGAGCAGGGGGAGGAGGGGAATTGCTCCCAGGGGAAAAAAGAAGAAAAACAAGAACACGAAAGCAACGTTCATGTACCACTTCAAGAGAGCTCGCACCTCAAGGGTTAGTTAGAAATTCTAAACCACCAGCATCATCTGGCAAGAAGCACAACCCAACCACCAACGGTGGTAAGCAAAATGGAAGCTCAGGCAGGCAGATTTTAGAGGAGATTTAAATCGTTAGGTGTCAGACCAATTGTTGAGCAGAGTTTTTTTCTTTTCCACATAGTGGAAGTCTACTGTACTTGTCTTTCCTTCCCCCTTTTATTGGAGGCATTCCCCATCAACGGGGGGAGGACAACAACAACAGCACGGGCACTTTATGTGTTTGCCCTTTGGCCACTCCGCCTCCTCCTGTGTTGTGTCGTACAAAAACCTCCCCCTCCTCCTCCTGCTCCTCCTCTTCCTCCTTCTGCGTCAGTAGTAACTAGTACAGTACAGTAGTGCACAGCACTACCTACAGTGTGAGTGGGGCACACACGCACAGAGCAAAAGGAAGGCAAGCAGGGGCTCCTCCTTCCTTTCCAGCCCACAGAAAGAAGGGAGGGGAAATGCTGTGACGCAAGCCAGAGCGGGACCTTCTCCTCTTTCTTTCTCCTCCCCCTCTTTCTCACGGCCTTCTTGGAGGGCTGTCATAGTCTTGCGCAGGCCGTCCACTCCTCCTCCTCCTCCTCCTCTGCACAACGGGGTCTCTCTTCTCCTCTCTTTCCTTTTTTTTGGGCCCCACCAACGAATCATCAACCTCCTCCCTTTACTTGCCTGAGGGCCAGATCGGGCCACGACACATTAGTACTACTAAAACTGTCCAAGTTTAGCATTGTAGTACTGCAGTTTAATTGGACGGACAGGTTTTCAATTTATGGCAATTTTTTTTTTCGGTGGGAAGGGCCGAATTTGGCCCCGCAATCGTTTTAATCTCTCTGTCTGTGTCGGTTCAGCCGAAAAGGGGAAGGGGGGAGAAAGAGGGGCTTCTAAGCTCTCTCTCTCTCTTTCTCTCAAGGTTCTTTGAAACACTGTTGCCTGCACTGTTAGATCGAGAGAGTTGGAAGACAACCAAGTCACTTGATCATATCCCCAAGTTTACTTTGTCGATCTGAATATAGGAGAGAGTTGAAATAGTAGTAGGTACCGTACCTGCAGTAGATAGCAAATCACCCCCCAAAATTCCTGTCACTCCGTCAGAAATTTGTGGAGTGCACATAGGAAAGCACACTTTTTTTTTTGAGTGACCAAAGGAGGGGGAGAGGGGAAGAGGCTGGTGATGAGAGATGCTGAGAGAAGAAGAAAGAGGATTCTCTTCTCCTTGGAGAGGGAAGTTGAGGAGGACAAAGCCCTCTTTCTCTTTTCTTCCTAAGGGCCCTCCTCCTCCTCTTTCTCCCGACGATTGCTTTTTTCCTTCCTTCCTTCCTCTTTCTTCTCTCTCTCTCTTCCTCCTGCTCCATCCTTAGCGCATGGAAAGAGAGAGAGGACAGGAGACCTGGTGGCGCAGAGGAGAAGGAGACCGAAGAGAGAGAGAGCGAGAGTTGAGTGCACGCAAATCGGAGGGGTGCATCTCTTTTCCCCTCTTTTCCGTCTCTTGCAAACAGTCCTTGGAGGGAAGGAGGAGGAGGAGGAGGAGGAGGTGGCGGTGGGGATTAAAAAAAGACGACGACGACACCGCACTACTGCTGCGCTACATATATCAAAGCTCTTTCACTGTCGAATGCTCAATTTTTTGACACGCGTGCGACTTCCCACATTTTGCTCCACGTTGCGCGCATTTAAGAGCGCGTCATATCAAGAAAAAATTGAAGAAGTGTTTAGGAGGAGTGTGTGTGTGTGCCCCACGTACACGTTTGTATGTAGTAGAGGTGTGCAAAAAAGTACCACATGTGATCCAAGTGCAATGGAAGGACTTAGGAAGATGAGTCGAAAGGTTAAAGAAAAATCAAAAGTACACTATGCAATGTACAAGAGTAGTGCAGTCGACAGAGAGAAAAAAGGTTGGAACGAAAAATCTTCATTTCTGTGAAGAGGAGGGGACATAAATTGTTTGGCCCTCTGCTGGCCCCTTCGTATCAGAGAAGACTGGAGCATCCTCAGGAGGCCTCTTGGAGCTACCTCTGCCATTCTGCACACCACTACATCTTAGCACCCAAAATCCCAAAGAAGAGAAAGACGAACAGTGTCTTCTACTACGAATACTTTTCCAGTGCAAAATTTCTTCCTCTCTCTCTCTCTCACTCTCACGTAAGAAGGAGGAGGCCACAGGAAAGTCAAAAGGTGGGAGTTGGAGAGGAGAAGAGGGAAAGAGAGAGAGAGAGAGAGATGGAGATTGATCATCTCCTTCCGAGACCTCCTCCTACTCCTCCTTTCTGTCTGAAAGGTGCCCATCCCTCTTCCCGCAAGAAGAGGACGGGAGAGTGAAAAATTTTGATAAGAAGGCAGAAAAAAAGGGGAGGGGGGGCTTCTTTTGCGTGACAGACATCTCCAGGAGGTGGGCGAGAGACAGTGGGGGAGAGGGGACCTCTTCGTCTCCGTGACCGGAATCTCGAAAATCACACACACACACACAAAAAATAAAAATGAAAGAAAGGTCTGCTGATTAAGAAACCCTCCCTCCTGGAACTGAGTTGAGCTAGGAGGGGGGGAGGGAGAGAAAGGAATTGGAGGATGCCGCTGGAGGTGGGTGAGCGAATGGCCACCGCCTCAAAGAACGGAAATGCCAACGGCGGCGGCGGAGGAGGAAACTCTGCGGCAGCGGCGGCCGGCGGCGGCGGAGGTGGCGCAGCCGCCACAAGCGCCGCGGCCGCCGCGGTGGCCGGCGGCGGCGGCGGCGGCACGCCGTCAAAGAAGTCCAGCTCCATCCTGTCCCTGCCCAAGTCCCTCATCCCCAAGAGGACCCCTTCGCCCATATCAAAGTTCGGCCGCTCCAAGTCTAAAGCGGCCGCGGCCGCGGCGGCTGCCGCGGCGGCAACGGCGTCCGCGTCCGATGCGCCGCATCCGTGTCAGAGCGCCGCTGCCGCTGCCCCTCCTGCTGCTCCGGAGTCGTCCCCGTCTCCTCCGCCGCAGCCGCAGCCGCAGCCGCAGCCGCATCCGCAGCCGCAGCCGCCGCCTCGGAAGCGCCGTGAGCGCAAGATGTCCGTCTTCCCGTTCGAGTACCCAGAGATCCCACACCACACCTTCCAAGGCAGGATCTATACCATCTATACCAAGCCAAATTTTGCCGGCAGAATAATAATAATAACTTTAGCTTTCAAGCCCTTCAAGGTCTCCTAAATACGTATACGTATTTCCACATTTAAGTATATTTAATTTTTAGTTAGGTTGATAAGACTGACGTGCGGGCGTCACTCTTCAAACTTTCACCATCTGGCTGCGATGACGGAAAGTAGTCTCTAAATGTCAAGAGACCTGCAACAAAGAACCAACTAAAATCTTCCATGTACACCAATATGACTATAGCTGCATAGGTCTGTAGTATATACATAGGTATACTATGTCTTTTTCTTTCTTTTCGGAAAAAAACCCACCACATTTCGGGAATGCGCGTGTGGGGCACCTGTGAACAGCTTTCTCCTTTTTATGGTTTTCGATCTCCACTTGTGTGCGTGCGTGCAAGTTGTCGCAGCATGTTTCACGCACACAGGGGTCATTACCGCGGGAAGAGAGGGAGGACGGCAGGGCAAGTTATGACGTCAGCACTAGAAAAGTTGTGGAAGGAAAGCAAAGAGGAATTAAAAAAAAAAACAAAAAACGCACTACTATGAGCTGTTCCAGAAATACGTTCCTGTACAACTGTACTATCCGAAGAGAAAAAGAGAAGGACTTGATTTACGACCCGGAGAGAGACAAGTTGCTCTCAAAGGTCAAGGGCATCATGGAATGGTGCGCAATATGTCTTAAGTTTTGGAGCCATACGTAGTACAGTAGATTCTTTCTTGACCTCCGCCCCCCAAACGGCAACTGTACCAGGTTGGAGTGGCTTAAAGGCCCCCACAGCAACGACATGGTCTAGCAAAAAAGCTTTTTTTTCAATATGGTGAAAAAATTACCCTGACAACCAGCATTTTTAATACGTAGTATAGTGAAATCCTTTCAGGACGGCGAAATTTTCGATACGCTGAAGTCTCTTTCTTCACCACGGAGTTCATCGTGAGAGGCAAATTCACTGCCTTTTGAAAAGTGCACTGAATTTCTAAATTTGACTGTACCAGGTATACTATTACTACTCCTATTTTTGTCCCCCTCTTCCCTTTTCTCATAAATTCGGCAAGAGGAGGAGGAGGAGGAGGTAGAGATGATATATAGGAGGGAGCTAATTGGCAAAAGGAAGGAAGGAAGGGAGGGAGGGGGCGAGGGGGAGATTTTGATGACGACAAACAGTCAGCAAGAAAGAAGGGTAAGAAAGAGAATTTAGCAAAAAAAATTGTTGAAGACTTCCTCTTATCTCCACAGCACACTTGGCATCCTTCTTCTTGAGATGAAAGAAGCCGCAAAAAGAAAAAGTTTTAACCTTTCGCCCACCACAGGTAGATTGGTTTTAGGCTTTCGCGTATGTAGTAGTACTGTACAGCATGTCAGCCAAAAAAAAATTAAATGGAGGCAAGATCCAGTGTGCTAGTTGTTCTATTTCTGGACATGCAGCAGTGATCGTAAGTAATACGTACTCATCTTCATAATCTCCTCATTAATAGAACCTCTATTTTTGCCAGCAATTATTCTTGCCGGCGACGCCAGATTCATCTTGTCATCTCGTCTCAAGACACTCACGTCAAAGCCAAGAGAGAATAGGATTAGGTACTGTACGTAGTATTTAAAGTAAAGTTTCCTTCATGGTCTTATCAGTGGGGAAACAGACTTACAGGACTTTCCAACTGATTACTAACTGCGAGAATGAGAGAACATCAAATTTTAAATGTTATTCTGCCGGCAAAACACGAAACCGATCGCTGAACAGCCGAAAACCACGTGGGCGCAGTTGCGGCGCAACAGGCGGCGGCGCAACAGGCAGGTCGCGCCACTGCCAACAGCGCCGCCGCCGCCGCCGCCGCGGCAGGCGACGGCGGCGGCAGGTCGGCGCAACTCTGTCAGCAGCCTGCGGGGCCGGGGGCGCCGGCGCCGGCGCTTGAAGGTGCCGGCGCCAAGGCCGCGCCGCACCACCACACCTCGAAGACCTCGAAGCTGTGGGCCTCACTCTTCCGGAGGTACAAGAGGAGCAAGCACAAGGGGAAAGAGGACAGCGAAAAGTGCACTGCGGCGGCGGCGGCGGCGGCGGCGGCGATCACTGAGCCGCAGCAGCCGCCGCGGCAGCCGCTGAGGCAGGTGCCCAAGTGCGTGATAGAGAGGGTTGGTACCCTGGACATGGACGACCTGGTCAAGGCGGGAGGCATCGGGGTCAACGGCGACGACGACGACGACAACGAGGTCTGCCTGAACAGCGGGAACAGCAGGCACGAGAGCCTGAAGACCACCAAGGGAGGAGGAGGATCAATCGCGTCGAAAAATGAGAGAGTTTTTTTTTTCATGCCCCTACTGTTCCCAACCACGCCATTTGCAGATTAGGCATGAGATACCAGGAGGGATGTTGAATGGCACGCAATCAGACACTCCAAAGCGCAGGAGGTTCAAGGTGCTCTTAAGAAGCTACAGTACAGTACGGTAAAGGCCCCTTGGGGATGGATGGTGGTGGTGGAAGATAAAAAAAAAGTGAAAGCAACAGATTCGTTAGCGCGCCTCCCTCCATCCTTCCTTTCCTTCCTTCCTTTCTTCGTTACGCGCTTCCAAACTTTGGATCGAGCTTCCAAAAGGAGGAGGAAGAGGAGGTAGAGGAACAGGAACAGGAGGAGGAGGAGGAGGTAAAGAAGGAGGAGAAACTTTTTTTTCTTGCTGGGGAGAGCGAGGAAAGAGGCTTTTCTTCGCTTTGCAACTTAATGCGCTTCTCTCCTTCCTACTTCGAGTTGCCCTACCAGACATTTGGATTGCCATGTCAAGCGCAATCTTTCTTTGTTTTTGGGTGAAGTTTGAGCTTTGAAGGCTCAGCTTGTTAAAAACCCCGAAAGTCCCATTTACTGGTAAAACAATTTGCCACGTCACTTACCTATGAAGCGTCCAGACCTTAAAATTAATTTTGACACCGATACAGCAGCGCCCCAGAGAGCATCAAGTGTCTGGTCGGGTCTTGTGTCATTGCGTCACCCCCACCACCCAATTCGGCCTTTCCCTTTCCAGATATGGAAGGAGAAGAAGTGTAGTAAAGTCGCAGAAACCGGAGCTTAAAGGCCTTCTTTCTCTGCTTCTTGCCATCTCCCGAAATATAGTATACAAAAGTACGGTATATGTGTGAGAGGAAGGGGGAGGGGATGAAATGGTGTCTGGGGAGTCAGAAAAAGAGGATAAAGGGAGAGTTTACAAGGATGTTGAAAAGGAGGGAGAGAGGGAGAGAAGTCGCAGCCCCATTTTGGTGGAGCTCAGGTAGGAGGAGGAAGAGGAGGAGGAGGAGGAGGAGGAGGAGGAGGAGGAGGAGGAGAATAGGTCTCTCTCTCTCTCTCTTTCCTTCTTGCTTTCCGGAAATGGTTTTTTTTTTCGTCTTTTTTTGTCTAACAAGATTTCGCCAAAGTGAATGCTAATACTAGTAGGCTCCACAGCTAATAACGTACTACAAATGTAAAAAAAAAGTATTTGTTGGCGTGGCCACAAAACTTCGTGATTTGGCTGTGGCAAGATGAGGAGGAGGACTCGCCGCTGATGAGCGAAGCTCCCCCTCCCTCTCTCCCTCTCACGGGCCCTAATTAGGCTCCTCCAGACCGCGCATCGTCATGTCACCGTCGATCCCACCCAAGTGTGGATGCCGCTCAAGTGGGACAGTAGCAAAGCATAATTGACGAAAGCCCGACCTTGCCCACTTGAGCGGGTCCTGCTGTGCGTGGCAGCTGGATGCACATTGCATGCACAACGTTGGCGGGGGCATGGCCGACAGGTCCAACTCCCAATTTCTCCTCCCTCACCCAACACGCCCCCCCCCTCCCCCTTTCCCCCCAAAAAATAAACGTGTCAGCAGCAGATGCTCCTAATTGCCAGATTGTATCCCTCCCCCTTTCTCCACCCCCGCGCCTCCCAATGCTCTCTCTCTCATTTTTCGACGCGTAATATGTACGCGAAATCGCGCGCACGCTGTGCAGTCCCTGTCGTCTCTGCTGGCCCGGCTCGACCTGACCTCGTCTTCCTCACCGGACCGCCGGCACTCGCCGACCTCCTCCGGCGGCGGGGGCGGCGGCGGGGGCGCCCTCCTTCCGTCGGCCGCCGCCGCCCTGAAGCGCAGGGCCAGCTCCGCCCTCAACTTAGACCCGGACTCTGCGGCCGGCGGCGGCGGCGGCTCCGAGTCCCCGAGCCCGCCGGGCGCCTCCGGCGGCGGCGGCGGCGGCGCCGTCGGCGGCGGCTCCTCCGGCGGCAACTCCGCCGCCTCCTCCAAGCGCAACAGCTGCACCTGCCGCAAGTGCAGCATCTTCAGCCTGGAGGACTGCGAGCCCAAGGAGGTCAACTCCGTCATCAAGTACCTCAAGTTCAGAAAGGTGCGGTGGGTGTCCTTTTCGAGGGTCTGCTACTACTTACTTCGGGTTGGGGTGGGGTGGGGGGAGTTGAATGACGAAAATAGCGAAATTTTCTTGTTGGTTCTCACCCCCCCCCCCTTGACGTCACTGAATGTGTGTGTGTACGCAGTGGGTGGCCAAATTTTTGCCAGTGTCATCTGATCTACTCTTCAAATATGAGAGAGAGAGAGGGGGGTGCTCTACTCTCCACGCATGGCTTCATGGCGTGCATCCAAGAGATATGTATGTATATAGATGATTGCCATTACCTTGGAAAAAAGGTCAGATAATATTTGAAACAATAAATGGGAAACTGCGCGTGTTGTTGCGCTTGGCTTCCAACAGCAGCAACGCCAAGAGGTTATTTTCATCCTGCTAGGGAGGGCGGGGAAAAGGGGGAGAAAAATATCGCCTAATTTACGTATTATTGGTACAATTCCCCTGTCGACAGCTCAGCTAGAAGGGAGGCGCTCCCCCTTCCCCTCCCCCCCACACCGCCGCCGCCGCCGCCGTCGTTATCAGTGCAAACAAACTATGTTTAGTACGTCTTTTTTTATTGTATGTTTACATACATACAACGATGTTTTTTTTGTGTGTGTCTTGTAGACCATTTTCTTTTTCTAATGTCTCCCCCCACTTTTTCACAGTTTAAGCGCATGCTCAACAAGGAGCTGAGCCACTTCTCCGAGTCCAAGAGCGGTAACCAGGTCTCGGAGTACATCTGTAGCACCTTCCTGGGTGAGGAACGCATACACTGTTCTTACACGACCAACTTTAAATATTCTTACGAGAGCAAAACGTGCGACTTTTCAGACGCGCAGCAAGAATGCGACATCCCCCTGGTGACGGCGGCCGTGTCGTCGGTCTCGCCCTCCGCGGCACCAGCCGCCGCGGCCGCGGCCTCTGCCGCGGCCGCCGGGAGCGCGGGCGCCGACGTCGCCGCCTCCTCGGCGGCCGGCGACGTTGCCGTCGCCGCCACCTCCGCCGCAGCTGCCGCAGCCGCCGGCAGCGCGGCCGCGCACGAGAAGACGATAGCAGCGTCAGCGGCGACCGCGGCGGCCGCGGCGGCCGCTACGAAGGCGTCGTCTGGCGCGGCCACCGGGACCGAGAAGACCGGGTTGGAGGAGAAGGTGAAAAACCACGCCTTCTTGTTGGCAACTCTGTTTCCGAACTTCCCCTTTTTAAGCATGGGGGGGACTGAATCTTCATCCCTTGAAGTCTGACTGAAAAATGGATTTTGTTGTTGCGTTTGCAGCTGAAGAAGCCTCCGTACCAGAGATCGACAG
>JAAUYM010091783.1_pt1 | contig 11149 bp, 12 predicted proteins | sample 7278001 | NCBI WGS metagenome assembly JAAUYM01 (sample SAMN14350224, study PRJNA611818) | marine sediment metagenome | isolation source: surface marine sediment (1.8m) | place: French Polynesia: Moorea | collected 2018-08
GCTAATTCGACAACCCTCTCTAATTCGACATTTTGGCTGGCAACCGAATTTGTCGAATTATCGAGGGGCTACTGTACTACTATATATTTTATTTGGTAGGCTTGCTGTACTACGCAAAAACTGCAATTACTATGTAGGGACAAAAAATTAGACGTTCTTGTCCAGTTCGAGTGCAGGAAGGCCCCGCTGACGAGCTACGGCTACTGGCTGGACACGTACGGCGAGCGCCAGACCTACTTCTACGGGACCAACTCCGGAGAGGCCGCGTGCGCGTGCTCCGCCAACAACTCCTGCACCTTCTCGCCCAGGGGAGAGAAGTGCAACTGCGACGTGCTCATCGGGGCGGACCAGTCAGTATATAAGCAAAACTGTCCAAAAAAAATTGCCTCGTTCGTTTTCCCACATTTGCGGCGGAACTACATTTGCTTGATTGCGTGCGCAGGACGTGGAAGATGGACTCCGGCGCCATCACCAACAAGACCGCCCTGCCCGTGACCGGCTTCACCTACGGCTACCTGAGCGCCAGCAGCAGCGCGCGGGTCAGCTTCGGCAAGCTCGTCTGCTCGGGGACCGGGGAGCTCAGCGACGAAGGGACCTCTTGCTCAGCGCTCAAGTAACTGCAGTCGTGATTTTCCTGGATATCCGGGTATTTGAACATCAAGATATACGCCACTAATTAAATATAAAACCCAGGAAATGACACCTGGGATTTCTTGGTTGATACCATACCGTCTTTTTCACAATTGTTCTTGCTCAGGCGCCGTGCGTCCAAGACCCCCTCCGGCTACTTCGTGTTCCGCAAGGGCGCCTCCCTGGAGAGCAACATCGTCGTCTCCTACTGCGACATGGGAAAGGAGCCCTTCCAGCAGGATATCGAGACCACCATCGGAAAACTCAGGATCGGTAACTGAATTGCTGATGAAGAAACAGAATATCACACTGCTTGTTTTCCCATAACTATGCAACTAGTAAGTTATAACCTGTTTTCCCATACTAATTGAAAGAGTACGGCGCCTGCCCGGAGACCCACCCTTGGGCGTTCGCCCGGGGCAGGAAGTGCTGCAGCCGCGCCCTCCGCCGGGCCGGGCCGGAGGAGGACCCGGACGGGCTCTGCCCGGCCGCGGCCGCGGCGCCCGGCGGCGGCGGAACCCGTCCGGTCCTGTCCCTCACCGACCCGGAGGGATGCTGCCGGGACTCTGACTTCGTGGACTGCCCGGAATCCTTCGGCTCCTGCTCGTCCGAGGCGGCGAAGAGGTCCTTCTGCCCGCCGTCGCACCCGGGCGCCCTCTGGTTCGGGACCAAGTGCTGCTCCTCTAAGGAGAGGGACGACACGAACTGTCCAAAGTCAGAGTCTATTCTTCCTCTCTTCCCCCCCCACCCCACCCCACCAACTGCGACTTTATAGACGTTGCGCAATTTAAACAGCACTGACGGTACGACCCTGTCGGTGGAGGACCCTCCTTCGTGCTGCCCGAACGGCGACGTGGTGGACTGCCCGTCCGGCGGCGTCTGCCGCACCCCGGAGAAGGTCTGCTACCACAAGGCGGCCAGCAGCATGTCACACCCGGACGCAATGGAGTACTGCGAGTCCACGGCCGGGTACATGCCCGTCCTGCTCAAGACCAGGACGGAGCTGCTCGGGATGGCGAGGAACTTTCCGGGAAGTGAGGGAGTCACGTTTTTTCTAGTTCTTAGTGAACTTCTAGCTGCTGCTGACCACCGACTTTACAATATGGAACTTCTACACTGTACTGTACCTATCTACTACAATATGTATGTACATACTGCGTGCCTACCTAAATTTCTTGTTCCTCCTCACCGTCCCAATTCCGTGTTTTAAAGCCAACGACATCTGGCTGCCGTTCCGGCCGCGCCCGGGAGACGACATGTCGGACTGCGACGGGTCCTCCTGCGACGGGCGCTACCTGTGGGGCGACGGGTCGGCCTACGACCACGGCGCCGCGGACGCCATCCGCGTGGTGCAGAACGAGCGGGACCCGTGCTTCAGACTCATGGTCGGGGACGCGCAGATCAACGACAACCCCTGCACAAACAACTTCGCCGTCGTCTGCGCGTACCACTGCGAGTGAAAAGGAGGAGGAGGAGGAGGAGGAGGAGGAGGAGGAGGAGGACGACGACGACGACGACGACAACGAGTTGCAATGTGCAAGCATGAAGATTGAGATTTGTGTACTAGAATCGAGATTACGCTGTATGTACTCATGCTCGTACTACTACAACAAATGCACAAAAGTACAATGCACCTTGGCAGGGAGGCAAAATGATGACGGCTCCGCTTTTTCTTCTTCTTTTTTTTTGTTAGGAGCAGTTCTCAACCTAATTCGTCTTGGCGAGAGAGATCTCTTGTGGTCGTCAGGCTTAAGCTGGCTGGTTGGTCATCCCTGTACTTTTACGGTCCCACATTTGCCTCCGGTAGTATAGGGAGAAGAAAGAAGGAGGAGGAAGAGGAGGATATCTCTTTCACCACTTTTCCTCTGCACCTCCTTTTCCTTCTCTTTAAATTGACGCGCACTGTAAAATAGTGGTATGAGTGGGTCAGACTCGGAGTTGGTCAAATTCCTGGGACGACAACGCCAGTTCAAGGAGTACTTGAACTCAGTTCAATGAGCGGATGTATTATAGCATCCAAAAAGTACACCTACTATGAAGGTAAAGCCCCCTAACAGTGTAACTCGGCCCGCAGGCCAACGAAAGTTAGGTCGAGGCTATCCCTAGTGCGTCAGACTTCTTTTTTTTTTCCTCCCTTCTTTCTTGGACCGACGGGCGTGGTCCTTCCCTCCCTCTCCTCCACTTTCCTCCTTCCTGGCTTTGCTCGGAGGGATGAGGGAGAATCGACCTCCCCGAGATCAGTTTCATCCAAACGAGTAAACCGAAGTGAACAGAAGAGATGAACCCCAAAATCGTAAGCGCTTTCTGCTCGAGCCAAAAAGTCGTCATTGTGTGTGTGTTTTTAAAATCTTCTTCTTGCAGCTCGTCCTCTTGGTCGTCTGCGCCGTCGGCGCAGGGGCATCAAGGATGTTTATCCTAGATGACGGAGGTAAATTCGAATAATTTACGCAACACACAGTTTCCCGGAGAGAGTGGAATAATTTATCGACTGTCGCACCCGCCTGTGTTCCCCCCCTCCCCAGAGTTCGAAGATCAGCTCCGCTACCGCCGCGACGTCCCTCCCCAAAACCGCCGCCAGCAGCCGGAGGAAGCGCCCGGAGTGTTCCTGCCCCCGCAGGGTCCGCTGGAGTACGTCCCCATTCCTCCCGTGGGCGACCTCGAGGGGGCGGGATCCGACTTCCACGGGAAGGGGTACGGCTACAAGCCCGGGAAGGTCGGCCCCGTCTACACCTTCGTCAAGACGGACCCGTACGCCCACGTCAAGTGGGGCGTCAGGCACGTGGTCGGCAAGCAGTATGCAGGGGGACACCACTGAGCAGGAGGAGGAGGAGAACCATGACGACGAGTACCTCAATAAAAAAAAGCGAAGAAAATGAGTGAGGAAGAGCAGATGATGAAGAGAGAAGGCTGAAAAGAAATTAGGAACAAATTCTTTTTTTGTGTGTCTGCGTCCTCCTCCCAGTTTTAGCGCGGGAGGAGAATGGCAGGCGCTCTTTTGCAGTATTAGGTATTTCTGGCCAGGTGGGGGAATGAGGTTGCCAGCTAGCTAGCATATACCGGTAGGAGAGGAGAAATAATTCTAGGTGCCAGTGCTCTGCGCTTCTTGGTAGGAATGATGTTTGATTCAGAGCTCACTTTTCTTAGTCAGAAGTTAGAACAACTATGTTTTGTTCCCTTAAAGCACATTTATAGTTTTTTTTGTACTATACTCATAGCCTTGTGACCAGTAAGATGTTACGCAGCGTGATTCACAGCAGCAGCTTAATAAACATACCTATGTTGTAATCCATCTTGGAATACTAGCTGCAATTGTCATTTCAATATGAAAACGACCTTGGCGTACGCGGTACGAATTTGGGAAATCGCGTGGTGAAAAAAAAAACTTACTTGGCGGCATCTAAACTTTTTGCATTATTTTTTGCGCCTACGTACCATAGTACGAGACCTAGAAGGAGGAGGAGACGGGAGGAGGTGGGAAGAAAAGAGGAAATCTCTTTTTTTTTAAGGACAGCTGATCTGTTCTTCAGAGAGCGCGCACTTTCACCACCTACTACTAGCAGTAGCAGGAGGAGGGTCACCGCCGGGTCATTAACTCTCTCTCTCTCTCTCTCTGGAGGAGCGGAAACGAGCGCGGACAAGAAGAGACTGCAGCAATCCGGAGCGCCTCGCAGGACTTCGGTGTACGTGACTATAACTGCTACCACAGTAGCTGGAGAGCGTCACATCCCGACCAACACGCACCGCTAACAAATTTTGATGTTTGGGTTCCGTTCTGTACAGAACATGTCCCGTGACACGCGTCACCACATGTTTAAGCTCATGCGTTGGTGTGTTGGTTGGGTCGGCTTCCTCCATCGAGGAGAACCCTTTTTCCTCTTACACTCTTACAGACCGCCGTGTTCGCCTTAGCGGTGCATGGTGGAGAGGGAGTGGCCGAGCCCTCGAGGGATAAGGGAAGGGAGAGGGGAGGAGGGCCTACCGCGCATTGAAGAGCCCACCATCATTCATTGCGACATTTTCCCTCCAAGATGTACGTACCTAGTAAAGCGAACGTGGGAATATTCCGGTCCAATCTCGTACGCACGATTCGCCAAATACCTATCGAGAAAAAAGTACGGGGAACCCCGCCAATAAACTTTTTTGTTCGTCGAGTCTCGGGATCAGTCAGATGTTCCTCCTGCCGGTTGCGGCGATGAGGTCGTCGATGACGATGGACGGGGATGAGGAGAGGCAGCCAGCGTCGGCGTCCACGTCCGCGTCGACGTCGCCCGCGTGGAAATGGAATCCGTCCCTCCTCTCCTCCTTGTCCTCCTCGGCCTTCTTCTCCTCCTCCTTGGGCATGGCGAGCGGTGCCAGCAGTTCCTTCATGTCCTCTTTCCTCTGATCCTTGCCGAACTCCTCCGGGAAGTCGTCAAACTCGCTCAAAATGACTTTTGTGGCCTGAAAGAGGACAATGTGAATATTTTTTGACAGATTTCCTTTCCATTAGAGTCCCACTGAAGTACATGTAGTAGTACTTATGTGTAGGTACATTTGTACGTATTACCCTGAGGTGCCTGCGGAGCAGGGGAAACATCTCAAAGTCGACGTCGTCCTCCCCGAAAGGGTTCTCGATGGACTTGGCCACCTTCAGCCACCCGACCAGCAGCACCAGCTTGAAGACCACAAACACCGGGAAGAAGAGGTCCACCTCCTCCTCTTCCTCCTCGTGCCCCTCCCGCTGTCCCCTGCCGATGTTCTGCCTGGCCACGAGGGTGAGGGCAAAGTAGGCGTAGACGGCGGCGGTCACCACCAGCTTGTAGACCGCCGGGATGGCCACCTGCGCGTGGCTCTCCACCTGCTCGAGGGCGCCGCGGAAGCGGAGGAGCTCGCGGAGAACCTCCTTGCTGTCGCTCGGGATCTGCTTGCGCAATCTGCCGCTGCGGGGCGCCGGGATGAAAAAAAAATTGCAGTGAAATCTCGAAATCTCGATTTTTACATATGTACTAGTATATATGTAAAGAAGTTTACCATCAAAGTTAACTACGTACTACGTACATCGTATGTCAAGATTCTACTAATGTACAGTACTTACTACCTAGTAGAAAAGATATACCTAGGTAGTGACTTTTTGCAAAACTCTCCTTCCACTCACGTCTTGACCATGTTGGTGGCCCATACAAGGGGGAGCCACCAGTTAGACTCCAGCAGGCCCTGCCCTCCTTCTCCTCTCTTGCCGGCTCCGGCGTCCAGTAGGTCCGCCGCGGGGAAGCGGGCCAACTCGTCCCGGTTCAAGAGGCCTGCACACATTGAACGACAAATTGTACGGAAAGTGAAGTGTCTCACGGAGCTCTAGTGTTGCCAATTGGCATATTCTGTAGCCAAAATTACAAGTATGGCACATTTAAATTCTGTTTGGCATGCAAAAATTGCTTGGCACGTACTGTTTGGCAAGCAAAATTTTAAGCCACAGTAAATTAAAACCAGTCTATTGGGAAATTTGGTATAGTTGAGAACACCGCATGTACGCCGTTCCTACCCATTTTGACGATGTGCTCCGTGGTGGGGAGCCGCCTCTGCAGGTTGGCGCTGAACCGCCGGATGCAGAGGACGTAGGAGAGGAGCGCGTAGCGCACAACGGTGGCGCGAGGAAACGGAGAGGAGTCCTGCCCGGCGCCCACCACCACCAGTCCGGACAGCAGCATGGCCAGGTTGTCCGGCCAGGGGAGCAGCCGGTACTGGTCCCACCAGCGCTTGGCCACCAGCGAGACGTAGAAGCCCAGCAGGAAGGTCAGGTCGCGGCCGAAGCTGCTCAGGTTGCGGTCGAAGTAGCTCACCACCTGCAAAATACATTATTATTACAGTACGTACTAGATATAAAAATTGCGATTCGAGAAAGAAACTGTCGTCAACTTTTTTATGCAAAAATTACGGTTTGGGAAAATTAAAAATATATAAAAAAAACCACCCACCTTCGCGAACTGCTCCTTCTGTCGCTCGTCCAGCGCGAACCTGTACGCCAGGTTGATGGCGTAGTACAGCGCCAGGTAGACCAGGACCTCGACGGCCACCAGGCGCAGGAGGCGCCACGACTTCCACAGCCAGGACAGCAGACCGGCTTTTCTCCGTCTCCGCCTCCTAGTCGACTTGGACTCTTCCTCCACCTCCTCCTCCTCGTCCGCGGGGAAGACCTTGGCCGGAAACATCGCAAAAGTCGACCTTTCTCTTTCTCTCTCTCTCTCTCTCTCTCTCCTCTTCCCCATGTTCACGCAAGAGTTAGGCGTTAATCGATAGTGCGTACTAGTGTATGTACTACGTACAAGCCATCTCCTCCCCCCCTCCCTCCCCCTCCCAAGGAGGAGTCCCAAAGCAGCCCAAAAGGAGAGCAATTGAGAAAGGTGAGGAATTGAGTATTGGGTGGGAGCTGCGAATGGTCTAAACAACGATTTATGTCGCTGTCTACCTACTAGCTTAGTTAGTTCTCTCTTAGCTTGTCAGGGGGAAATAATGCATAATTTTCTCTTAGCTTTTATTGACTGACACACGTGCAACAATTAGAGACAGATGCTGAGAGAATCGGAGGGTTTCCTATACCTGCATGAACAAACATTTTGTCTTAATTCTTCCGATGTTTTTAGGGAAAGGAGAAGGTATATATAAAAATATATCAGATTGAAAATGAAAATGGTTGAAGATGAAAACAGTGTTATAGTGTTGAAGCTGAGCTGAAGAAAATGGAGAAGAAATGCCAGCAAAGCATTACATAAAGATAAAATAAGTCAGAAGAACGAACAGTTATGAAATCTTATGTACAGTACTTCTGTGCATAATAACATTGATGTACAAAACTAAACGTTGCTTTTAGAACAAAAAGCAGGATGGCGCCATGACCAAGAAGGGTATGAACACCCTGTCTACCGGAAGGAAGATGATGCCTATCTGTATCTTGCTCACTCAACTGCTAAACACAATATGGCCCTGGACTTCTTGGGATGGACCATATTTTATACGCTGGCAACAGTATGGGAAACTCCATGTCCTAGTGTAGTAGTAGGCACAGTACAGTAAACCACTCATTTTACTACCTGCTAGAATGGCAAAAGTCCTGGACAGAGTTGATGTACCACCTGTGATTTCAAATAATTTCAAATTAAACTTCGACCCTTTGATATTCGGTGTGAAATAAAAGGCATAAAAAAAGACATCTCTCTTTTTTTATATGCTGCGTGAGTTCTGTATCCACATTTTTTTTGCCGGGGGGGGGGGAGGGAGAGGTTTGATAGAAGGATCAAGGATTCTCCCTATCTCTCTTTTTTTTTTAAGCTGTGAATAAACCGCTGTCAAAAATCACAGGAAGGAAGAAAAGGAAGGAAGATGAGACCCAGCCGCGCTGCCGCATGTAACGGTGAAAATCAATCCATCAACCCACCCACCCCCCTGACTCCCTCCTCCCTCTTTCGCATCCTTGATCATTATTAGAGACATGAAGAAAAAAAAAAGAAAGAAAGAAATGCAGAGCAGCCAGAGTCTCGTTGAGCGTGTAGTGTGTGTGTGTGTGGAGGTCGAGACGCCTTCATTTCTGCCATTCAAAAGCCGAATATTTTTTTCTCCACAGTCCTTGATGAGAAAGTGTCGGATCCGCTGCTCGGCGGCGGCCTGACTAGCACAATTTAGCAGGGGCGCTTGAAAGCGTCCTTGACTTGATTTGGCGAGATTTCTTTTTTTTTTTTCTTTTCTTTTTCGTCTTCCAAATCTGGGAGCCGTGGAATCGAAATTGGTTAATTGTGCGCGGCACTTGATTTTTGATTTCCCACGATACAAAAAAAAAAATAGTCGACTTCGCGCTTTAAAGGAATTCCCCCTCCCCCTCGGCCGCGGTTCAAGTCCTTTTTTCGTTTGTGTCTGTCATATGGCGGCTTTTGTTTTCTGTTTTACCTATTTCCTTATGAAATCCACTTTTTTCTGTGATATATCCCCCTCCCCCGTTCTTTGCGACAAACTTGATGAATGAAAATCAGATGAACAGAATGCGATTTTTTTTCATTTTCACTGTTATATTTATATATCACAGCAGTTTAGCGACATCTTGTGCATATGTGGTCGGTCACTCCTCATCCGTATAGTTAGAGAAAAACCTTGTATTGGTACCTACGTACGTACATTGCAATCCTATAGCAGTACTACAGTAGTACATTATGGTACACACACACACACACACTGATTCAGCCGCCTCAGCCTACTACAGACAAACCTTGGTTGCATCAGACCCTCCCTCTGCCTTTCATTCTTACATTGTACGGGTATGTCATTTTTTTTTTTGTCAAACGGGTCGTCGTCTAAGGGAAGAAAAGAAACGTCCTTAAAATCTCGGAGGAGGACGAGAAGAGGAACGGCGTCTTTTTGCTCTTTGACACGGGCGGCCCGCCGTCGAGTATAACGGACTCCCCGCGTCATCACCGACATGCAAAGAGGAGGCTTTTTTGTGGTTTTTTTTTCTTCTCCTCCCCTCCCGCTCCCAAGCAAACAAACGAACCACTGCGGGTTTAAATACGCGAAATGGAGTTGGGCGTAGGTGCAACTACGGAAGAAGTCAACCTTTCTTCTTCTACTCCTTCCATGTTAAAAAAAGAGAGGGGATGAGTGCATCTCGAAAATAAAAGATGGCGTTTTGGAGTCTTCCCACCCATCAAAGTGAGTCGCTGAGAAAGGTGGGAGGTGGGACAGTCAAATTAGGGCCCCCTTCAAGCTTCCACCTCGCTTCCTGCCTTCGAGACAAAAACACCGTCCTAGCGTCTGCCGATGCCTAACCAATCGATATTCTTCTTCCTCGTTTCTTCCTCCCTCCCCTCCCTGTCTTCGATGCCAGAAACTCCTTTTTTTGGTCTTCTTCCTCAATCACGAGGGCTGGGCTTGGAAGGATGACGCAGCAAAGTAGGAAGGCGGAGGAGGGGGGGGGAGGAGGAGGAGGAAGGACTCTTCTTTTTCTTCGTGTGGTAGACATGAAGACAAGAGGGGTGGGTGGGGTCAGCAGGTAGACCGTGTCTTTTTTTTTTGACCTGTCTTGGAGGGAAGTGGGCAAGCACGAAGGTGGGGGGGTGGGGACGGCTAGGCGGAGACAAATATGCACTCGCCACGCAAGTCTCTCGAGATGACGCAAGGGACGTCGCAAGCAACTCACACGCAAGAAAAAAAAAGGATCCCCTGTTTGACGACCTGCCTCCTCATTCCTTCTTCTTCACTCGAAATATTTGCCAGAATGACGACCTCTTCTTTTCATGCCTCCCCGACCCTCCTCTTCCTCCTCCTCTTTCTTCTTCTCCCTGCTGATGTTGCCGCTCTTCCCCCAACTTGAGGGCACCCACGGCCAAGGCGGCTGCCTCCTCCTCCTCCTCATTCCTCCTCCTGTTTCTGGCGGCGGCGGACGAGGTCTCCCTCATGCTGTGGAACTTCCTCTTGCCGCCGCCGCCACTGCCGTGATGGTGGCGGTGCGCCCCGTCCTGCTGCTCCCCGATGCCGGAGTCGTCGCTGCCGCAGCCGTCGCCCCTCAGCATGTCCAGCAGGGCCATCCTCCTCTCGCCGTCGCCGTCGCCGACGCCAAAGTTGATGGTCAGGTCGTCGCCGACGCCGACGCCGTCGCCGCCTTTGCCGCAGCCGTTGCTCCCTCCTCCGCCGGCGTTGTCGACGAACGCCTGCCTGAGGTCCCTCATCATCTTCTTCCTGATGGTCTTCTTCATGGAGAGGTGCCTCTCCAGGTGTCGCACGTCCCTCTCGGTCACCGTCCTGCTGTGTCCCAGCTCGGCGCCCCGACGGCCCTTGCTCCGCCGGCGCACCCTCCTCCCGCCCCCGCCGTCCCTGCGCCCAGCGTCGTCCTCCGAGCTGCAGGCGGAGATGGCGCTGTCGCCCTGCGGCGGCTTCTGGTCGGACGAAGGAGGCGAGGAGGAGGAGGAGGCGGCTGCCGCCCTTGCCGCCCCCGAGTGGAAGTTTCCCGGCGTCTTCTGGTAGAACTTGTCGTAGGTCCTCGGCCGCCCCGTGGAGGTGGACCTGTCGCACCACTGCAGGAGGTGGTCGCGGTCCTTGCTGGGCCAGTTGTAGTGCTGCTGGGGGACCGCGGACACGCCCCTCCTCACCACCACCTCTTCTTCCGGATTGGCCCGCTCGAACACGGCCCAGGCGCTCGGGACGTCGTGGCCGGAAGACATTCTGTGCTCTTTTAGTTGCTTAAAATGGAGCTTTCCCAACAATTCTTTTTCTATATTTTTCACGAAATTCTTTTTCGCTCGATCTCTCCTCTTCCTCCTTTCTCTTAAAATAGCAAGTGGCAGAGGGAGAGGAAATCCCGCTCTTCCTCCTCTTCCTCCTCCTCCTTCGTAGCCGGGAACTCACTTGCCTACTAGTACCACCATCGCTCGCAGGAAGCACCTACCTACCTCCACCATCATCTCATCCGCCGCCCCCGCCTTCCGGCCCGCGCGCCCGGCCCGCCCCCCCGCCGGCGCCCCCTGCCCCCCCGCCGCGCCGCCGCCGCTGGCCGCGGGCCGCC
>JAAUYM010121080.1_pt1 | contig 11149 bp, 19 predicted proteins | sample 7278001 | NCBI WGS metagenome assembly JAAUYM01 (sample SAMN14350224, study PRJNA611818) | marine sediment metagenome | isolation source: surface marine sediment (1.8m) | place: French Polynesia: Moorea | collected 2018-08
CCTGCTGCATGTTGGGCATCCTTCTCCGCATTCTCCTTGTCCTCTTCCTCCCGGAACTTCTCCCCGATCTCCCCCTCCTTGAAGGTGACGAGAGAGCAGAAGCCGTCAGTGGAGGAGATGACGAGGACAGAGCCGTCGGCCGACCACGAGAGGTCGGTCAGTCCAATGTAGTGGATCTTGGAGATGCGAGCAAACGGCTCGGCCTGAAAGAAACAAAGTGAAAAAAATTATGCACAATTTAATACATAAATAAAATAAATAAAATTAACAAATAAAAAAATATAAATAACAGAATAAATAAGTCAAGAAGAAGGGCATTCTTTCACCCAGGGCTGCCAGATGGGCTATTGTGCGGCCTTTTTGCTTTATTTATTTTTTTTTTTACAAAAAAAAGATATTTCGGTTTGTGGCTAGTTTTGACCCTGATCTTATTTACTGTTTGGCCCAGGTAGAACTATTTTCAGGGTTGGGTGGGCGATTTCAGCTTTGAACGACAGCTGCCAACCCTGCTTTCACCACTTTTCACCTGCTGCGTGTCGTAGATGGTGACGGAGTTGACCGTGGCCACGGCGTAGACCATCCTGTATGGTAGGCAGAAGAGCGTCTGAGTGTTCTCCCACGGCTGCTTCTCTTCCTCCTTCTTGTCGCCTGCCTCTCCACCCTCCTTGGCCACATTGGTGGGACGAGGCAAGTTGCGAAGTCGATACCTGATGGGGCTGAACCTCACGGCCACGCTGCACTCGCGGTGAGGAAGGTACAGGACGGGTCTAGCAGAGGAAGACGTGGCGCTATATTTTTAAAATTTTACTTGTCCAATTAAAGCAAAGTTCCTCTCACTTGGCAAAGTTCATCCTTGAGAAGATGTAGGTACAGTGTGTGGGCTGGTCTGCCTGCCCCTCCACGTCGAGGACCCCGGAAGGCACAGCCAGCACCTCCCCATCCGGGCTGAAGGCAGCGCGGCGGAAGAATGATGGAAACGTGTCGTCGTGGAACAGGCGAACGGTGGACAAGGCAGAAGAAGAGGAGCTCTTCTCCTCCTCCTTCTTGGACCCCAAGGGAAGGAGACACTTAAACGTCTTGCTCCGCAACTTGAAGGACTTGGGCTTGAACACACGCAACACTCTGTCGCTGGCGATGGTGACAACAGCAGCCTCCCCGAGCGGGTCCCACGCCACACCATTCACCCACCCCTTGTGGTCCGAGAGGATCTTCAGCTTGTTTCCCTTGGCCACATCAAATACAATGGCGGTACCGTCAGTAGAGCAGGAGCACAGCTGTGAGCCGCATGGGGAAAAGGACAGCCCAATCACATCCTTGAAGAGAAAAAAAAAATATTTTCTAGGTTTGGATGATGCTAAAATCTTAACCAGAGTACCTGAAGGTGCCCCCTGAGTATACGAAGAATGGTCCAATTCTCCTTCTGGGGAGGGCAGCCTTCTTCCCCATTGCTGTCCTCGCCAAAGAGGTTGGGGACAGTTGAGTTGGGGTCAAACTGCCACAGGAAGATGGCGGAGTCCGTGTCCCCAGAGGCCAGGATCCTCCCGTCCGGCGACCACCTGACCACGTTGACTGAGTTCTGGTGCCTGCTCAGGTCGCACAGCGGCGTCATCCCGCCTCTCTCGTCAATGTTTTCCTCCGCGGTTAAGCCCCAGATCTAGCAGCAGAGAAAAGCAATCATAACCTCTCAAAAAAATACTGGCAAGTGTGTGCTGTACCCGACCAATATTGCTAAGGTATCGACGAGGCAGCATCCAGGTATCTCTCAGCAAGGTAAAAGAAAATCAGACATGACTGACTGAGCCTAGACCGACAACTTTACCTCTCAGCGTTTATCCGCTGAAGTCGTCAATATTGGTCGGGTAGGTACTGTGCATTCAAGACTCGGGAGTCCCCTTGTCTGACTTACGACGACGTGGTGGTCATCCCCGCACGAGGCCAGGCGCATGCGCACTTGGCTGCCGTCCTCACTCGGCCAGGGCACGGGCTGGAAGTCCACCGAGGAGACCCTCTCGCGGTTGTGCCAGGCGATGGCCGGGGTCACCAGCTTCATCTTGGACGTCCAACCTGAACCCGCCTTATTCAAGGTCTTGTCGCCGCTTGTCGGCAGAGTTTTTCTGCCTTTGTGTGCAGGGTTGCCAGGTCGTGGAAAGCTTGGAGAACATAGCACTCAACATTGAAAGCAGCACGGCAGTGAACAGCTTTGTATTAAAGAAGCTATTGGTGCATTTTTATTAGCCCGTGGTCCATAGTCCATAAGACTCTGATTTAGCCGTTGAACCCTTCCATCTGGCAGCACTTGTGTGCATGACGTGCTGCTGCTGCCGCGGGAAACCGGGAATTGTTTTGAAAATTGGGCGCCAGGCAGAGCAGAGCAGAGCAGAGCAGAGCAGAGGGCGAAAGGAAAAAGAGGGGGAGTTGCCACCTATAAAAAGGTAACTTCCTATAAACATTTCCCCCGTAAAACAGTCAAGTGACGTTGTTGAAGTTCTCATGTTTGTGGCATGAAGGTTTAGGCGTCAACTTTGATTTGTTAGAGATTAGGAAAAAAAAGATGAAAACCATTAGAAAGAAGGTGAGCAAAGTGGCAACCCTGATTTTGAAAGAGGAGCGGGAAAAACAAACAGAAAGTCCAGAAAGAAAGAAAAAGAAACGTTGTGGTGGTTGGCCCGGAGGACCTCCTTGAGGTCACTTTGTCAGAGGTCGCGAGAGCAAAGATGACCTCCGGTGCCCCCAAGGCCAGGTTCCTCGGACGAGTCCAGGTCAAGGTCGCTCCAAGAAGGTCCGGGAAAGGAGAACAAGACATGGGCACGGACAAGGTGAGGTGGGAGACCATACATGGGTAAAGGGCCCCCTCCCCCCATGAAAAAAACTGTCTTGATTTCCCGACCAATATTGCCGACCTCAGCGATACTTCCGAGATGTCGCTGAGGTACTTGGGGGTAAAATTGTCGTTCTAGTCTCATTTATGTCTCATCCCTACCTGAGCTGTTTTACCTTAGCATGGGGGAAGGACACGTCACTTAGCCTGCAGTATTGGTCGGGTTTTTAATTAAAATGCAGCAACTTTTTGTGCCCATAGACCCCCAGAAAACCGGAAAAATCATTTTCATTAGCTCAAGACTTTTTTCCTCTTTCTAACAATCAGGAATCCAGTCGGAAGAAGCCCACTTCCTTCATCCCGGCCAGCCAGCTGCCGAGGAGGAGCAGCTCCCAAGAGGAGGAGGAGGGGGAGGGGGAGGACAAGGAGAACAAGCAGCTCCTGCTGGGGACGTCCTTGGTGGCCGCCGACTGCCCCCTCAGGAGGAGGAGGAGGAGGAGGGGCTCCAACAAGGTGACGGTGACCAGCTACAGCAACCACTCTTCCTCCACCAGCGTGGGCGAGCACAGCCTCAGCTCCCAGGAGAGGCTGGAGCTTGCCCACTGGGGCCTCCCCGAGCTGGTGAGGGCGAGGTACGCGCAGAAGGGGATCTCAAACATGTTCGCTTGGCAGGCGGAGTGCCTGGCCGTAGGGGACGTCCTCCAAGGTGAGAGAGAGATAAAAAAAAAAGTCTGTACCCGACGGGACTTTTGAAAGTTACGAGCGTGACAAAAACATGTAATGAAACATGGACATTAATGCATGTGAGGTAGTCTACCACACACACACATACATTGTGTCACATTTTTTAATGTTCTGGAACATGGACAAAGGTCTCGTCGGGTGTACTCGTCACCCCCCCACCTCAGCGACGTATTTGCTACGTATAGGTGGCAACCTTGTCTATTCCGCTCCGACGTCGGCCGGGAAGACGTTGGTGGCGGAGATGCTGATGGTGAAGAGGGTGCTGGAGACCAGGAAGAAGGCCGTCATCATCCTCCCCTTCGTCTCCCTCGCCAGGGAGAAGATGTTCGGGCTGCAGGTGAGGTCTCGCGGACAGGAAAGAAGAAGGACGAAATGAAAAAAAAAAATGTAGCACATCCCCTCCCCGTCGCCCACCAGTCCCTCCTGCAGGACTTCCCGGTGCGCGTCTGCGGCTTCATGGGCTCCCAGTCGCCGGCGGGCGGCCTCAGGATGGCCGACGTGGCGGTCTGCACCATCGAGAAGGCCAACAGCCTCGTCAACAGACTACTGGAGAGCGGGGATGAAGGTTGGGGGGGGGGGATGATGAGAAACGCAAAAGTCGAAGAGAGAGAGAAAAAAGGGTGATGGTGACTTTCCAGTTGCCCTGGAAGACCTTGGGTGCGTGGTGGTGGACGAGCTGCATCTCCTGGGCGACCCCTCCAGAGGGTACCTCCTGGAGCTCCTCCTTACCAAGATCAGATACATGAGCTGGAAGTGAGATGTGTAGTATGTAGTACGCAGCTGGTAATCAAAATGTGATGCTAATTAGTAATTACTAATAGTAAATACTACGTAATAATAACAGTAAATTAACATAGTAGTAAGTCGTATCTGGTCATGGTTAATCAGGTGTGTGTGTGTCCTCTTTTTTTTTTTTCCTACCTATGTCAAGGAACCCGTCCTGTCGAGTGCAGATCATCGGCATGTCCGCCACGCTGCCCAACCTGGAGCTGCTGGCAGACTGGCTGGACGCCGACCTCTACAAGACCGACTTCAGGCCGGTGCCGTTGGAGGAGCAAGTCAAGGTGAAGGTGGCAGTTTTTCTTGAGTTTTTAAGTATTTTTAAACGTTTAAAGGGTTTTTTCAGTGTTTATCTACATTTTAAGTGGCTTAAGTGTTTGTAAGTGTTAGTGGTGTTTTAAACGTTTTGTGTCTAACTTGCTGCTACTGTTCATTTATCCAGATCGGACGCCACATCCTGGACACTGGCTTCAACGTGATAAGAGAAATACATCCCCCATTCGTCGTCGAGGCGAGCCAGTACAATAGCATCAAGAAGTGAGCAGACCTCAAGTAGCGTGGTGTTTTTTTTTTTTTTTTTTTTTTTTTTTTTTTGGCAGGGAGACTCTGACCACCTGGTGTACCTGTGCCTGGAGACCGTCCTGTCGGGCCACTCCGTGCTGGTCTTCTGCCCGACCAAGAACTGGTGCGAGAAGCTGGCGGAGACGGTGGCCAAGCAGTTCTGCGGCATCGGCCGCGGAACGACGGAGGCGGTGGAGGCGGAGGACTCGCCCCTGGGCGGCGGCGACCTGCGGACCCGGATCCAGTCGCAGCTGTCCGGGTCGCGACTGTCGGAGGTGCTGGAGCAGCTGCGCCGCTGCCCCGCCGGGCTAGACCCTGCCCTCGGGAAGGTGGTCGGATTCGGGGTCGCCTACCACCACGCAGGTGAGGAGAGAGAGGAGATAATTAATGATGATGAAGATGACGATGGTGATTGATGATGATGATGATGATGACAAGGAGGAGGAGGGGAAAAGTCTTTGGACTGACGCATTTAAACAAGCATGCACCCTTAAGGATATATTTATTTGTATATGCTTCTGCTGTTCTTGATTTTTTTTTTTTTTGCTTGCTGCAAATAATAAAATAAATATACTTCAGAAACAACTACCACGCGTAGTACCGTATGCTACTATTGTCGAAAAGAGGAACATATAAGATTTATTGTCATTGTTTAGGTTTGACTTTCGACGAGAGGGACATTCTGGAGGGCGCCTTCAAACAGTCCGCACTTCGGGTGCTCATTGCCACATCAACTCTGTCGTCAGGAGTGAGTCGGTCACAGCTCAAGTTACTGCACGTGTCGACCGTGCTTCTCTCACCGACCTCGAATCCCAGGTGAACCTGCCCGCCCGCCGCGTCATCGTACGCTGCCCCTTCACCTACCAGAACCAGCTGATCGACGCCCTGTCCTACAAGCAGATGGTGGGGAGGGCCGGGCGCAAGGGCATCGACACCCAGGGTGGGGTGAGGGCGTGGTGGACTGAGTAGGCCAATGTTGAAGTATGTGCTTTTCCTCCCTTCCCATATAGGAGAGAGCATCCTGCTCTGCCGGGAGAACGACCGTCCCAAGGTGGAGGAGCTGGTCTCCTCCGCGCTGAAGCCCGTCTCCAGCTGCCTCCTGGCGAGGGAGGGGGTGCGGGGCGGTGGCGAGGACACCCTCTGCTCGGCCATGAAGAGGGCCATCCTGGAGGTGTGGAAAGAGGCCGGCGTTCCGTCTCTTGCAGGGTCTCATCATGCCAAACGTGTTTGCCATCAACAGGTGATTGCCAGCGGCGTCGCCACCACCCCGCAGGAGGTGGAGAGGTACGCGTCCTACACCATGCTGGCCACCTCCCTCTCTGAGCGAGAGGGGGAGGAGCGCTCGCAAGGCGGCGGCGGCGGCACCGGCGGGGCCATCGAGGCCTGCGTCAAGTTCCTGGAGGACAGTGAGTTCATCAGGTGAGTGCTGGTCAGATTTTGTTTAAATTTTGGCTGAACAAAACCACACGTCAAATGTTCAAACTATGGATTGAAAGTGATGATGGTTAGACGGTGTTCAAAATAAAAAGTTTTTTTTTGCTAATTACAGACTGCAGGTCCAGGCCCCTTCGACCGGGACTTCGTCGTCGTCGTCCGCCACGTCGTCCGAGTCCGCCACGACGAGGTACGTGGCCACGCAGCTGGGGCTGGCCTGCCTGGCGTCGTCGCTGTCGCCGGACGAGGGGCTCCGCGCCCTGCGCGAGCTGCAGCAGGCGCGGCGCTGCTTCGTCCTGGAGAACGAGCTGCATCTGGTCTACCTGGTGGTGCCCATCTACGCGGCGGTGTCGTGGCCCAACCTGGACTGGATGGGCTACCTCTCCCTCTGGGAGGCGCTGCCCGCGGACATGCGGCGGGTGGGCGAGCTGGTGGGCGTGGAGGAGCGCTTCCTGGTCAGGGCCATGAGGGGCACCACTGGCGCGAGGACGGAGAGACAAGTGAGAGAAACCACATACAGTACTAGATGAAGTTTGTTTAAATGTGCAAAACTACTGTGCTACACCGTAACTACCCGACCAATATTGGCAACCTTGGTGATGCCTCATAGAGGTAAAATTGTCGCTCTAGTCGCAATTATGTCTGATCCCTACTTATTCATTTTAACTTACCATGGGGAAACGGGCAGGTACCTGGGATGCTACCTTGTTATCGGCAATATTGGTCGGGCACATACTATAACTTACTACGTATACTACCTAGATTCGCCAACTGGCCGTCCACCAGCGCTTCTACACCGCGTTGGCCCTCCACGACCTGGTCAACGAGGTGCCCATCGGGGTCGTCTCCAACAAGTACGGAGCAACGAAGGGTAAGTGTGGAACTACGTACGAGTATGTAGGTGTTCTCACCATTGATCCAACAACCCTTGGGCCATCAGGGATGTTGCAGAGCCTCCAGCAGGCCGCGTCCACCTTTGCTGGGATGATCACCGCCTTCTGCCACAAGCTGGGATGGCTTAACCTGGAGCTCCTGCTGGGACAGTTTCAGGTGTGTCCACCTTAAAAGGACGCATGAGTGAGACAGGAGCGTCGATCATCACCCTTGCCCCGCCATTTCTTCTTTTTTTTCTTTCTTTCTTTTTCAGGACCGACTCCAGTTTGGAGTGCGCCGCGAGCTCGTCGACCTCTGCCGGCTCTCCACCCTGAACGGGCAGCGCGCCAGGATGCTTCACCAGGTGACACCAGGGACGGATTTGGTGTACAGGGTTGTTCTAAGAAGCATGTTAAATTGATGTAATATCTCTTTTCCTATAGCGTTTAGAACTAAAGATCTTTTAGCAAAATTTATACCTTCCTCAATGAGTACTGTACCATTTTATCATATGTTAAAAAAACACAACATATTTAACTTTTTTTTACTTCTGCAAAACTTCAGGCCCAAATTGACGGTGTGGCGGCGTTGGCCGGCTGCAGCGAGGAGCAGGTGGAGAACATCTTGCGGAACGGGGCGCCCTTCCAGAGCGCCAAGAAGGTTTAGTGGTGTGCGTCCTGGGTTGGTGGGGGGGGGGGAGAGGAGAAGGAGGAGGAGGAGGCAGGCAGGTGCGGTCTGTTTCACTCTATTTAATCGTAGATGTCCTACCCAACCAATGTTGTTATCACTAGAGCCACACCAACGGCTATGCCACTAGTGGTGTTTAGTGATGGGGTCGAAATTTGGGTTGCTCAAGGTGTGGTCTAAGGGTTCTTTTTTCGCTATTTTAACACCTGCTCTGGCATTACGACAAACCACCACTAAATGCACATTTCACACTAGCGATATTGGTTGGGTACCCATATTTTCCCCCCGAATTTTACTTCCCCTAGCTGATGGCGAGAGCGCCTTCGACGTGGCCCGCCGCGCCCAGTCGAGGTGCTTCTGGGTGACCGGGAGGAAGGGGATGACCTTCGCCGAGGCGGCCAGGGAGATCGTGGCGGAGGCGAGGGAGGCCGTGAGGAACCAGCTGGGGGCGGACGGGGCCGACATCAGTTGGGGAGGGGGCGGAGGGTCGACAGGAGGAAGACAGGCAGGAAGGAGGGCTCCACAGAGGAGGAACTCTGCGACAAAATCAGGTGGGACTAATGGGTAATTCGCAAAGGCATTTCTGCCCCGTCTCTTCTGGTAATTATTTTTCCAAAAAAAAAAAAAATACTGTAATAATAATTTCTACACCAGGTAAAGGGCGGAAGGTGTGCGGCCAGGGGAAGACCCGAAGGAGGGCGGCCAACAACTCCAAGGTGAGGCAGTCCAGAGGAGGAGCGAGCAACGACGACGGCGACCACGACCACGCCCACGCCCACGACCACGCCCCTTCCCCTGCCAAGAAGAGGAGGGTGGAAGCCGAGGGACTCGAGAAGGGCAAGCAGGAAGACGGACCTGCCGGTAACTAATCTCCAAAAGGAGGGCAAATCACAATTGTACCCAGCAGTCAGATGTTGTATTAAAAAGTATCTACTATAATGTGTACAACAGTACTTACCAACAAAAATTGTTAATTTTTGTTTGTGCTATTTATCTGGGAATAAATCATTTGTCTTGAGTCTCTCTCTCTCCCACTCCACCCGGCCTACATTTCTCCTTTTTCAGTCGGCAGCCGCGCCCCCTCCACCACCGCCCTCGCGGCCACCGCCGCGGCCGTCGACCTCTCCTCGTCCTCCGTGTCCGCCTTCTTCGACATGAGCGGACAGATGGACGAGATCTTCGAGGCGGACGCGGACGACGACATCCTGAGCGCCTCCGCGCGGGAGAAAAAGAGGAGGGTCTCGTTCAAGGCGTCCGACGACGACTTTGTCTTCTCCGACTCCCTGGACGCGTCCGCCCTCGACCGCCTGGTCACGGAGCAGTGCGACGAGAGGAAGAGCGACGTCGACAACTCCTGCCCGAAGACGCCGGACTTCTCCGTAGGTCGAAAAATAGAAATTTGCAAATTTGTTCATTGAACAGCTGTACCACTTTATTTTGGTTTTTAATGCAGGCTGTCCATTCGGAGAGGTTGACCCTGGACTTGCTGGCAGGGGAGACGTCGTCGTCGTCGCCGTCGCCCTCCGTCCCGGCCAAAGTGGCCAAACGGCAAAGGAGGGAAGAGGGAGCCGGAGACAAAGAGGAAGAAGGTGCAGAAGATGCTCCCGCTGGTCAAGGTGTGGGCGGCGCCCACCCTGCGGACTTGACCCTGTCCGACTCCTTCTTGGAGCGGGCGATGGAGACCCACATGTCCACGGAGGAGGAAGAGGAGAAGGAGGAGGGGGCGGCCGCGTCGACCACGCTGGCGTCGAGGGACGGGCCCTTCCTGCGCCCCTCGCCGCTCCTCATGACGTCGCCCCGGCCGTCTCCCCCGGCTGAGAGGGGAGCCACTCCCAAGAGCGGAAAGTGCCGTCGGCCGGAAACACCAAGGTTGGTGTGTTTGTGTTGGGTCGTCATTGCCATTGGCATCAGGAACAGCAACATCGACAACAACAACAACAACAACAACGTTTTGTCCTCAGGTCTGAGCGATCCGTTCGTCTGGCATCACGTCGTCGACGGAGAGGAGGCGGTGCTCAGGGGAGCAGCCGAGACACGGTGGCCGCCCCCGCCGCCTCCAAGATCAGCCCCGGCCTCCTCATCCTCTCCGACAGCGACTCCGACTGCCTCGCGCCGAGCCCGGACGCGCCGCCACAGCGGGCCGCCACCGCCACCGCCACCGCCACCGCCACGACCGCGGAGGGCGAGACGCCGTCTTCTTCCTCCTCCTCCTCCTCCTCCTGCCTGAAGGTGGTGGACGTCTGCTCGCACAGGAGCGTCTTCGAGGCCTTCAGGCGGGAGTGGATCGGCAGGAGGGACTTTGCCATGGCGGTGGCGTGCTGCAAGGCCCTCCCAGCGGAAGACGAAGGCGGGGTCGGCGGCATCGGCGAGCGGGTCACGCGACGGGGTCGTCGACGCCGCTGCCCTGTCCAGGACCGTCAGGACGACGCCGATCTCGACCGCCGCGAGCTGGAGTCCCTCACCGTGCGCGAGGAGGGCGCCGCCGTGGTCGGCATCGCCGTCTCCTGGGAGCAAGGGGGCGGCGACGACAACGTGGAGGAGGCGGAGTCCGCCACCTCCCACGTCGCGTACTACTTGCCCCTCGTCTCCAACCCGGGCTTGGTGAAAGGTGCAAAAGAGCTATAGTCCATGTGAAAGCTGGTTGCATTTTTTCCTCCGATCTTCTTGCTTCCAGAGCCCGACGACACCCTGGCCCCGCCCTCCCAGGACTTGTCCGTGTCGCTTGAAGAGAAGCTCGCCCTCGCCAAGGCGGTCTTGGCCGGGAAGGGGGAAGGAGAAAAGGTGAGAAAAAAGGGGGGAAATACTCGTACTGAAAAGAAGTGAAACCCGCATCCTCCTCAGTTGGATCGCGGGATCTGCCTGTTCGACGCGAAGGAGCAGTTCAAGATGCTGTACCTGTCCCTTGGCGTCCCCATCGCGCACTACCACCAAGTCAGAGATCCGAAGGTATAGGAAGGGAGGAATTCATACACCGCAGTCTCATTCCCATATACTATACCGGTACGAGTACGGTAACTTCTGCTGCTACTTACCCAGGTTGCCCTGTGGCTGCTCCGCCCGGAGGAGAAGGAGCGTCCGCTCCCTGGCGCGGTCCTTGGCGCCGCTCCGGGGCTGGCGCCGCTGCTCCGCACCCTGGGCGGCGCCGGCGCCGGCGCGGCGGCGCAAGGGCGCGGCAGCGTGGCGCTCAGCACCAACGCCGGCGGCTCGGGCCAGCTGGCGCCCGCACGAAGCAGGTGGAGGAACTGATGGGGA
>JAAUYM010167525.1_pt1 | contig 11146 bp, 11 predicted proteins | sample 7278001 | NCBI WGS metagenome assembly JAAUYM01 (sample SAMN14350224, study PRJNA611818) | marine sediment metagenome | isolation source: surface marine sediment (1.8m) | place: French Polynesia: Moorea | collected 2018-08
TTCCTTTTTCTGCGTCCTCGGCGCTGCTGCGTCCCGCTCGCGCTCGCGCGCCCCTCGCCGCGCGGCCGCGGCGGGCCCCCCGCTGGAGGAGGAGGAGGAGGAGGAGGAGGAGAGGCACTCTCCCAGCGCATAATCACAGTGTCGTGTTTGTTGCCAGCAGCAGCAACTTCAAGAGGAGGGAGAGAAAGACTGATTTTTTTTTCCTGCGAATGCCTTTGTAGTAGGAAGAAAGAAGAAAAACAACGAGAGAGTTTGAAAGGAAGGAGGTATAAAAAAAAGAGGGACCATTAAGGTTGGGAGAGAGAATTTCCCTTTGTGTGATTCGAAAAAAAAAAGTTTCGATTTCTTTTCCACTTTCATTGATCATCCTCATCCTATCCTCTGTCCGTCCTTCCCAATTGCTATTTATAGCGCTCACTGCGGTATAATTTTTCAAAAGGCTCTCCTCCTCCTCTCCTCTTCTCTTCCTCTCCCTCCTCCCCCTGTGTTTTTGATGAAGGGATGACCCAGGCCCAGGCCAAGTGTGGATGGAAAGGAGGAAGGAGGAGAGGAGGGGAGAGTCGGACCAACCAGGGATTCCTGTTCATTGTGCTGCTAGGAAGCCAGAAAGCAACAAGCCAGAGATAGAGAGAGAGGAGGAGGAGGAAAAGTGATGTGCCAGGGCATTGCTACGAAACTGAGCTGACCACAAACGTTTGTGTACAACGTAGTTAGAAATGTGCCCTAAAAGATATTTTGTAGTGCACTGTCTGACCCTTTATTTGTTCGAGTCGCGTCAGGCTCGGCCACATCACTAGCAAGAGAAAAGAGGAGGAGACGGGGGCAACGCAAAACTCTCACCTTCCTCATTATGCCAAAGGGAGGAGAGAGGGGAAAAAGAAAATTGGGCGTTTCACGAAGTAAGAAGAAGGATGAATAGGAGCCCCTAATAAAGGTTGTGAGGAAACATCATCTCATGCCTCAGGGGGAGATGTTTAAAGCGAAGGAGAAGAAGATTAAAACGTTTTCCAAAAATACGCACTAGTACTACTGTACAGTCGATCTTGAATAGTCGAGAAAGGTCGGTAATTTTTCTCCCGGAGTTCTTCCTTCTAGTTCGGAGTAGAATTACGTCTGGGCGTCGTTGCTTAGTGCATCGAAGTACTGTTTCCTAGAAAAATTTATAAATTTTACCGAGTTTCCCAATTAGCCAATATTGACTGTCCTGCTACACGCGCGTTGCTCCCTCTCCTCCCGCCTTCTCCGCCTCCTCATCTAGATCCTCTGTGACCTCTCTCTATATCCAGGTCTGTGATTAGGTAATCGGCTAGTTTCATCTACACACGGGAAAGAGAGAAGAGAGAGAGATGGATGAATTGGGAAGGAAGAGGAGAGGGAATGAGTAGTCAGTCGTGCATGTATCCAAGAGGAAGGGAGACCAACCGGGCAACAACGCCCATGCAGAAGAACGAGAGAGAAGAGGCCTCTCTTAAAAACAGGGGGAAGAAGGAATAACTATTTTTAGGGTCCTCCTCCTCCTCCTCCTCCTCTTCTCACGTGGGTGTCTCTCAGGAGGAGGGACAGACAGAGAGAAAAGGAGAGAGAGAGGAAGGAAGAAAGAGGAATTCCGGTTGAGTCGGCCTGTCTATCCATTTCTCCTTCTTTGACGGGCGAAAAGGGCCCTGCACACAAATTTTGGCACACATGTCTGCGTGGTTGTGGTCGATATTAGAAAGTCCTCTTTGAGAAAAATTAATTAACTGGGATTTTTTTTTTCGCATGGCGGCGAAATGGGAAGATTGCAATCTCTGCTATTTTTTTTCTTCATGCATGATTGAAATCTGTAATGCGATGCCCCTGCTGCCGCTGGCTGATTAATGAAGCCGGGAATGTTTTCCTGTTATACGCTAGAAGCCACTCCTTCAATCCAGTGGAGAGCTCACCTCCATCACCACCGGTCAGCGACTGGGGATCATCAACGGATAATCAAGCATTAATTTAAGGAAGAAAATGGAGCTCTAGGATATCAGATAGATGCTCGATTCATATGTGTGGCCCTCATCTGGCCCATGAGCCGACGAGCTTTGTAGGGCCCGGCGGGCGTGGAGAGAAGGAGGAGGAGGAGGAGAGCTAAACGCGGCCAATGCCGGTCGCTGACTGAAGGCGCCTAGACAGAGGGGAGGAGGAGGGGCAACACACACACACGCACACACCGGTCTAAGGGATCCCAAGAAAAAAAAGGAAAAAGGAGGAGGAGGAGGAGAAGGCCTCTCTCCTGTGTTGCGAACAGTCAGTGGTGTCTGAGAAGCGGGCCTGCGAGGGAGGATCGGTCGGAATTCCTGTAGAGCCGTCGTGGGTGGTGAGTGTTGACGGCGGTGGGAAAAGGAAAGAAGGAAGGAAGAAGGAAAATTAAGTGTTGCCGGCAATTATATTTCTCCACAAGAGTGAAGAAGAAAAACCGTTACCCAATATATCGACAAATTACTTCCCCCTCCTCCTCCTCCTCCTCCTCCTTTTTGAGGAAGGAGGAGAGAGAATGACTTAAAAAATGTTCCCCAAACGTCAGAGGTTTCGTAAGAAGAGGAGGAAGCATCTTCTTATCACCACCACCACCACCAGCATGTGAGGCAGTTCGGGGAATCGCATGGCGTCCTGGGTGGGATGGCCGTGCTGAAGAAAAAAAACAAGCAAGAACATTCCCAATTATCAGTGATCAAAGAAGCACTTTTAAAGAAAACCTGCACTGATTCAACTTAGTCTGTGATACAGTACTACGGTAGAAGAGCAACATTTGCAACTTAGTACTAGAGACTAGCACCACTTATTGTAAACCACCACAAGAAGATATTCATACAGCAAAACCATGAAGCCCTACAAGTCGTCAGCAACAACCACAGTCCTGCTTGCCAGGATGTCTCTCCTGATCCTGTTGGAACTCCTGCAGTCAGGATCAGCATCGGCATCGGCACTGCCACGGCCGGCACCATTTCCACAGGTGATCGTCAGGTCGCAGCACCTGCTGTTTGGCTCCGCCCAGCATGGGCGCCAGATCGACCTGACCAATGCCCTGCCCAACAGGGAGGTCTTCTGGCTCAATCTGGAGGAGGGCTACTTCGCCTGCCAGCAGAACAAATCATCCAAGTTTCTCAAGCTGTTCAAACTGTCCAGGCTGTGTGACGGGCGGGCAGACTGCCACGCTGGTGCTGATGAGGCGGCGGAGGTGCTTAAGTGCTCCGATGACTGCACGCCCAGCTGCGAGAATGGGCGGTGTCTCAGGTCACTGAAGTATGCTTCGGAGACTGGCCAAGAAGAGGGGCATCAGGTGATGACCTCTCAGTGCCACTGCCACGACGGCTATGGCGGGAAGTCCTGCGCGGAGAGGGACAGAAATGAGTGCCGACTCAGGCCCTGCTCAGTTTTTGCCAGGTGCACAAACACCCTGGGCAGCTTCTTCTGCACCTGCAGGGCCGGATTCGAGGGGGACGGGTTCAACTGCAGGAGAAAAGATGACGCTGACTTCTTCATCGGGGGTGACGGGGGTGGAGGTGGCAGCGGCACGGATGCCAGTCTCGGGGAGGAGGACGATGCTGCCGCTGCCATCAACGGGATCCCCCATGACAGGGACGATGTCGATAAGGTTATCTCCAGTGTCAAGGACATCGTGGATGGGGCCACAGTTGTCAATGTCCACGATGACAGTGCAGAAGAAGAGGCTGAGGATAGTGGTGGTACAGGTGGGGAGAAAGTTCCTACTAGTCATCAGTCAGAGGAAGCAGGAGGAGAGGGGCAGTTCGGAGAATCGCAAGGTGAAGTTCACGTCACGAATGCAGAAAAGGAGGAGGAGGGAAGAGAGTCCAGCGAGAAAAATGGTGAAGTCACTGAGGAAGAACCTGATGACGGTTTGTCTCACCAGTTTTCTTCAGCTGATCATGACGATTCCCCCGTAGACCAAGGTGATGGTGATAAGAACAGTGCCAAAACGGAAGGAGTTCTTGACAAGATCAAGGATTTGCTGGACAAAGTGGATGGTGGTTCAAATGGCTCCAACGAAGTCATTGACGACGACAGAAGAGGAGCATCAACTGGACCAGGAAAAGAATGGCCGGATCCCATCTTGGGTGGTGTAGTTCCTGGCCCGTCGTCTAGAGAGCAGCCCGAGGCTTCCGACAGCGAAGAGACCATCAGCTTGCTTGACCTCATCCTTGGATTGGAGGATTCCAGCGAAGACCTAGGTGAACGGAAGGAAGTAGGAGAGCCGTCGACTTATCCTGACGATCACACCATAGAGTTTTCTGGCAAGACAACTGGTTCTGAGGAAGGAATCAGGTTGCCTTCAGTAGTACCAACAATACCGACGGCCGCTACAACACCTTCCTCAAAAATTCCAAGCGGAACGATCAACATAGAGGTTCACGAAGGAGACGAAGAAGATGTGAAGATCGTAATCCCCGATGAGACAGAGACAGCTGGCGACGAGAACAAGATCGTCTGGATTATCCAGGCCCCTCCACATGTTTCCGACGAGGAGAAAGAAATTCAAGAAGTTATCCGTGAAGAATCAAACACATTGGATGCTGAAAAAGAACATATGGATCGTAATGAAACGGGACAAAGAAATGAAAACAACAGTGCTGACAGACCAAGCAATTTTGATTCCTCAGTGGATGATCATTTCCATCAGAGCAGTACAGGAGCTAACAGTCCGAGTGTTCTTGATTCTGAGGCAAACGAAGAAGCCAATAAAGTCCAGGATGATTTCGGAGAGGGCAGCGTTGTTGAAGAGGTGGCGAATACCGGTGCAGGTGGAAACGTAGTAGAGGATGAAAGAGAAATCCCTTATGGTGTCCACAAAAAAGAAAATTCGGAAAGTAAAGATGAGGGTGCCACAGATGTCTCTAAGGAGACTGGGGTTGAAAATAAAATTCCCTACGGTGTCCATGAAAAAGAAGATTCGGAGACCAAAGATGAGAGCGACACAGACTTCTCTAAGGGGGCTGGGGTTTATGATGAGTCGTCTCATGGAGACTTCGGTAAGGATGGCAAGGACGGCCAAAGTTCTGACAGTGATGAAAAGCAAATGGAAGCAAAAGAGGAAGGCAGTAAGTCAGAAACTGAAAGGGAAGAACAGGCTGGAGTAGGAAATGATGGTGCAGAGAGTCAGAAGACCTCTGGAGAAACTGTCAATGAAGATCATGATAAGAATGCTGAAGAGGAGACAGGGGCTGCAAGGGACCAAGATGATGCAAGCGCTGACGAATTAGACCCAGAGTCAACAAGGAGGCAAGAGGAAGAACAAGGTGGACAAACATTGGACAAAGACGACAAGATCGTCTTTCCAGTTGACACAGCAGTGGAAACTGGAACTGGAGAGAACGTTGATGAGTCACCCTCAGAAGAAGGTGATGGTGAGAGCAAAATTGTTTTCCCTGAAATTCAGGATGGTGAACAAGGAGGAGCTGGGGAAGCCGACGTTGACGTTGCGGACGGAGACGCCTCGAAGGGGGATTCCCCAAGCAAAATTGACTTCCCTGCAATTAGAGATGGAAGCAAAGATGACGAAAGCAAGGAATACACTCCCCCATCGACGACAAGTAGTACACCTCAAACTTATTTTACTACGCCTTCTTCAAACACTGTTGATTCTGCCACTTCTACTCCAACGACTGCCATTCCCACGCCATCGACTACGTCAACACCAACCACAACGATTCCTCCCAGTATCACAACTATTTTCAAAAGTACAGCAGCAAGTGCTATGACCATGACATCAACAACTGCCACTACTAGTATATCTACTACAAGTACAACTACCACAACCACAACTACTACTGCCACCATTCCCACTACAACCACCACAACTACCACCACTACTGCAACTACTACCACAACTACTACAACCACAACCACCACAACTACTACCACCACAACTACGACCACTACAACTACCACCACCACCACCACAACAACAACAACTGCCACCACAACTACCACCACAACTACCACCACAACTACCACCACAACAACCACAACAGCAACTCCTACCACCACAACTACCACCACAACAACCACAACAGCAACTCCTACCACAACGGCAACAACAGTTACAATCTTCACTGTCACTTTAGAAACTGTTACCAGAACGCCGACTAAGCAAACAACAGACGGCAGTTTCTTCTCAACAACAGCCACACCAACAGATGCGACTACTGGGAGCAACGCAGCAACAACTCCTGACACGACTCCAACTCCGTCCATCTCCGGAACTAATCCGCCGTTGCGACCTCCAAGTTACAGCGCCGGCAGCAGCACCAAGCCCAAGAACGTCCAGGAGATCCTGGAGCCCTGCTCATCAGACTACCTCTCCTGCCCACCCTCCTCCCCGACCTCAGACTGTTTCAGGGAGTTTGGCGAGTGCTCCCTGCACAGGCTGGCAGACAAGTCCATTACGGAGGGCGTCATCCCGCCGGAGCTGACGGATCCACTGGTAGCTGAGTCTCGTGAGGGTGGAGACGGCAGCGGGGGCGGGATAATGATGGAGGATGAGATGCTGCCCAAGACGTTGCTGGAGTGCATCTTGGACTATCAGGACTGCATCGTGCCAAACGAGCCCAACTGCATGGCCGACTTTCAGTCGTGCTCGCTCAGGGCCCTGGAGGACTCCAGGCGAAGAAGGCTGCTCAACGCTGGTGGGAGAGAGAATGTGAAGGGGCCAGAGATTGACAATGAGTTGATTGATGACGGGTACAACCCCGGGTTTGCCGAGGTCCTGTCCAGGAACTTCACCCAGTGCGTGGCCTTCTACACCGACTGTGTGGACTTTTACGGGTCCGTGGAGAGTGGCACCAGAGAATGTGCAGAGGGCTTTGACCAGTGCAGCTTGTCCCTCCTCTTTGACTCCAACCTGAACGGCACCAATCCCGAGGACTCCGAGCTGGAAGAGGAGGCCCTGGAGACCCTAAACAGTGACACGGGAGAGCGCAGGCTGGCCACGGAGCTGTACGAGTGCATCAGGGACCACATGATGTGCCTAATGGGGACGGATAGAACTCTGTGTATGGGAGACTACCAGGCCTGCAGCCTGGCGGCCATGGACAGGGCCAGGAGGAGAAAGAAGCTGAAGGAGGAGCAGAAGAAACCCATGGTGGACACCCCTGTCGTTGACACCCGGCCGCCCATCACAGTTCGTCCGCCATATGGAGAACTTCCGCCACCGGTGAAGCCCCCTGTCTTTCCCAGCGAAAGAGAAGAAGACCCCGACAAGGCAGTCAGGCCGCCCCAGTTGCCTGATGATAGGATCGATATCTCAGAGAACGAGGTGGTGGAGGGGAGGGAGAACCCCGGAGGTAACCTGCCAGGCGTCTATTTGCCTCCAGCAAACCAGGAAATCAGTCCGGGCGTGACTCCTCTTCCGGGCATCATAGCCCACGGTCCGCACGACCGGATGGACGATGGCGGCCGGGGAGACCCCAGGGAAGGTGCCTCCCATCCGGGTGGGGTCGGGGTCGACCCAGGCGGATTTGTGGTAGAGTCCAGGGAGGGAGATGGAGGAGGTGAGGTTGCCGGCTAGAAGTCGAGCTTTTTTTTCTGATGGGACAAGTTGGCCATTAGCCACTTAAATATTTTTTTACTCTTGTTTTGTTGCTTCTTTCAGTGGTAGATCCTTCAGTTCAGCCGGAATGCGAGGCGATCGGGGCTCCCATCACCTTCGGCTCCTTCAACGGGAAGCCGGCCAAGAACACTGGTGAGAAGAAATGTGTCAGAAGAAGAAAGGTCTTTTTTGGTGTTGCATAACACCTAGTACAGTCGACATTTGATTTAGGCACCTTGGCAAATTTATTCTGTTTAACCAACTTTTAAGACTTGACACAGTGCATGAACAATCTATTCAATTTAATCGGCAACAAATTTGATTTTGACTTTTTTATCTTTTACATTTTTTGAAATCTTTTTATCTACATAAATCGAGGGTCTACTGTACTGTGTGAACGTAGTGCCCAACTAGTCTTTCACGTATGTACTTTTGAGTCATGGCAATAAACCACACAGCATGAGAACTGGCAACAATTTAAAACGACGTCACATTAAGATCGTAGCTGATACTAACTACCTACAGTCAGTCTTCAGTTAATTATGAAAATGCATCATCTGTCAAGGGAAAAGATTTCCCCTTAAATCAAAAACTTGCAATAACTGAATGATTCTAGTAAGTAAACTAGCACAAGAAACGTAAAATAAAAAAATTACTTGTTCCGTCTTAAACCTGAAGATTGACTGTACTACCTAGTACGTATACTACAGTGTAGTACTGTAACTACAATCTCATTTGTTGTGCAGCGGACTGCTCGTGGGACTTCTTCTCGTGCACGCGCAACTTCGGCACCTGGCCCGCCAACAGGGCCTGCTGCCAGGCGCGCTTCGACGCCTGCTGCACGCACGTCACGGGAGGAAAGAAGGCGATGGCGACCACCACCACCACGACGGCCAGGCCGGCGTCGTCCGCGTCCAGGAGGCCGCCCATCGACGAGAACGGGAACAGGGTCGAACTCAGTGAGTTTGATTAGTGTTGTTGCTGCTGCTGCTGCTGTTGCTGTTGTTGTTGCTTTTGCTGTTGTTGCTATTGTTGTAGTTGTTGTTGTTCTACTGGACTGCACTTTTGTACATTCTTCCTCCGATGACCATAGTTGGCAACCTGGCAAAGGGAAACGGTACTTTTGGCATATTTTCTCTTTTCGGATTCCTCCTCCTTCTCCTCCTCTCCCTCCTCTCCCTTGCGGTTTCTGATCCATCGAACGGCCGTCGACAAATATACGAACAAGAACAGACTATGTTCAAAGACTTGCTGCGAGACAGTGACGTAATAGAGAGGAAAGAGAGTTACTCAAGTGAGATTGACATACGCCAAAAAATTTCACTTTGTGGCAACTCCGTTCGAGGTGGATGCCCAAAACTGCCAAGCTTTATCTCAAAAAGATCAGCAATAACAACTTGTTGAGTTCTAGCATGACCTGTCAGCTTCGCTGCAGGTAAAAGCGTTCCCACACATTAATCACTTGTCTTTCTTCCTCCCCCCACCAATGCATTTGACACTGACCGGAATAAAAGTCACCAGCAACATTTTTAAACCGATCTCTGTGTCCGACATATGTACCTACCTGAATCTTCACCTGTATCTGCCTATGTTCACTCTTCCTACTGGTCGATAAACAATGAAATCAAGCAGATTATAAAAAGCCAGCCTCTGTGCATGCTTACTAAAATTCATTTAGCGATCTTGATTATGTGCACCTTACCTGTGCTCACCTATGCTGATTCCTTCTCCCTTCTCTCTCCACACAGTCGACTGCATCTGGGGCTACATGGGCTGCGCCGAGCGCCGTCGGAAGAGCGACCGGGAATGCAAGGAGGAATTCAACGCATGCAGCATGATCGCCATGGGGATGGGGCCGCCCATCGCCGCCGCCGCCACCACCACCAGAAGGTAGGTTCAGTGTAATAGTAGTCGAATTCAGAGATTTTCAACCTCTTTTTTTCATGTCGCAACCCACTTTTATGCAAACTTTCTCAGCATCCGGTGGCCCACAGAGCATCCAACGACCCACGACTAGACCCTCCTATAGCACTACCTAGGGACCCACTCTTAGCCCCCCCCCCTCAGAGCCTTCCGCGACCCACTTGTGGGTCACCATGACCCACAGGTTGAGAACCTCTGAGTCAGACAATCCCCGCTTTGCTTCGTCTTGAAGGATGTCTTCAGAGGAAAGAAAAACTGCCCAGTTCTTTGTGGGAAAGTATGGTATACAGTATACAGTACTATATAAAAAAACATGTCTTCTTGTCTTTCCTCCCATGTTGGGTTTTTCTGTTAAAAGCTGAGAAACAAAAACAGCTGCGTTTACTGTCTCTTAGGTCTAGTTATACTGTACTACTACTACTATGCCAAACAAAAAATATTCAGCACATGCAACGTTTCTCGCATATTTCCAAACGATGAACAAATAGTGGGGCTTACAAAAAAATGCTTTCATCGCACGCAAACATTTGAGGAGAAGGAGGAGGCCTTATTAAGAAGGAATGACGTCTGCTTCTTCTTCTCTGGCCTGAGATGGCATAGCGCTCTGATTGAGAGAACAGTCCGATCCAACAATGGGAGGGGCTGAGAGAAGAATGCACCTCCTAAGTGGACGGGTGACAGCTCCACTTGATGTGAAGGGAGGAGGAGATGGAGGAGAATCTTGGCCAAACAATTGAGGAGAGACATTTGGGAGAACTAATAAAGAGGGGTCGCAAGAATCCTAGCAGAAAAGAGTCCCAACGGCATCAAGATTCTCCTGATGGAAATATTGACTCCAATTTTGACGCTGCAGAAGAAAAAATATCAACTAGATCTTCTTGAACGTTGACTCCAAAAGAATTTCTGCACAAAGCAACAGGATTTTGACGGAACCGGACAAAACCTCCCGACATTTTAAATGAACCAAAATAAATGATTTCACATTCACAGAACGGTAGGATAGGCTTAAGTTTCTTTTTTTTAATGGAATTAAATATCCTTTTCACTCTTCAGGCCCATCAACGACATCGACCTCCCCGACGACCTGCCCGACTTCCTCCGGCCGACGGCGGCCACCCCGAGACCGGCCAGGCCCATCCAGGACATTGACCTGCCTCAGGAGCAAGAGCACCTGCAGGGACAGGGGGCCAACCTGGCGCTAGACCACCCAGAGGGGGAGGAGTCAAACGGTCAGTGTTGCCACAGGCAGCTGCTCCTGCCTTTGCAAGAAAGCTCCTAAAAATCGCAAAGAGAATTTTTCTTCTAAATTTGACAAAAAACATTCAATAATCGCCAAAAAATTGAAGCTGTTGAATTTTGCAAGGAGGTTCCAAATTTCACACAATTAGGTTTTTTTTTCTTTCAGAGTTCCTCTCCTGCCTGCTGCGCCTGTTCAAGTGCCAGGAGCTGGGTCTGCCGGCCTCCGACTGCCCCCAGGTGGACCGGTGCCGCCCAAGGCCTCCGGACCCGCCGGAACCTGCCAGGGAGACGGCGGCGGTGGACGCGGAGCTGGAGGGGACAGCGGTCGCCGAGGGAGGAGGAGGAGGAGGCAGCAAACGTAAGTTGAAAAACAAACACAACAAAAAAAAGCGCAACAAAAAAAGGCAACAATGGCAA
>JAAUYM010017688.1_pt1:0-10000 | contig 11143 bp, 15 predicted proteins | sample 7278001 | NCBI WGS metagenome assembly JAAUYM01 (sample SAMN14350224, study PRJNA611818) | marine sediment metagenome | isolation source: surface marine sediment (1.8m) | place: French Polynesia: Moorea | collected 2018-08
ACCTCGGCACCGTCATCCACGAGACCGCGCGCAACCTGGCCAAGCAGTACGGGCTGTCCAAGGACGCCGTGGCCAACGGGCTGCCCCTCATCGACACCACCAGGACCATCGTGGAGAACTACTGCCCGCCATTCCTCATGACGCCCACGTGCAAGGTGAGGGGTTTTTTTCCCCCACTATTTTTCTGCTAAAAAGAACTGCGACTAAATACGAAAACATTGCTGGCAGTGTTGCCACAAATTGTAGGTGAAAAATCGCATTTCTTAATGACTAAAATCTACTCTACGTAGGTTGAGCGTTACCGCACGGTGACCGGTCTGTGCAACAACCTGAACATGCCCCACTGGGGCGCCTCCATGCACGGCCACCACCGGTTCCTGGCCCCGGACTACGCCGACGGCATCTCCGCCCCGAGGGCCGCCAAGAACGGGTACCCGCTGCCCTCCGCCAGGCTCGTCTCCACCAACATCCACACCGGCGACGAGAGGTGAGCGGGTCTGTGTGAGCAGGGTTGCCAGGCGGCGCGAAAGTAAAAATAATTAAAAAAGGAGACGGATACAAATTTTACAAGGCTAAAAGAGAGCTCCAATTTCTGGTCTTTTCTTTTCTTCGTGGATTTTTTTGTGCATTTTAAGTAACAATTTTTATCATAATTAAAAAAAAAATCCTTGAGAAATGTGGGAATGCACTTGTTTCTCCTAAAAATATGTCTTTCTCCTTCAGACACGACCACGCCGTGACCCTGATGCTGGTTGCCTGGGGCCAGTACGTGGACCACGACATCACCCTGTCGGCCGAGGTGAAGGACCCGCAGACGGGCAAGACGCCCAAGTGCTGCGACGGCTCCCGCCACCCCAACTGCCTGCCCATCGAGATCCCCCAGTACGACTCCTTCTACCGGCAGCACAACCAGAAGTGCATGAACTTCGTGCGCTCCCACGCCGGGCTGCGCTACAACTGCCGCCTGGGGCCCAGGGAGAGCTTCAACCAGATCACCTCCTTCCTGGACGCCGGCACCACCTACTCAAACCTGGAGGAGAAGCAGAAGCTGCTCAGGGAGTACGAGGGGGGCAGGCTGAGGATGCTGCCGCTCTTCAACAAGTTCCAGGTGCGTGTCGCATTCATCATGGGGGGGCGTCTGTTCCAAGTCGACTTAAAGAACTAAGGACCCAAAGTTGGACTTTGGGTCTGACTTTGGTCTGGCTCAATTTTGGACTTGGTTTAGACTTGCATTAAAAAAAAATTGAGTCTCTTTTTCACGTGTTTCATTTCCCGTATTTTGAGGGGGGAAAAGACACCTGTGAATGACCAGAAGTAGTCAGAGTCTAGTACTTTAAGTCTGACCGTTGCCCTCCCCCCCTTCCCCCTTCCAACAGATGAAGCCGCTGCTCCCGCTGAACCTGGAGGAGCCTGACGAGGGCTGCATCCGTCCCAGCGAGGACGTCTACTGCTTCAGCTCCGGGGATCCCAGGGTGAACGAGCAGACCCTGCTGGCCATGCTGCACACCCTGTTCGCCAGGGAGCACAACAGGGTGGCTGGAGAACTGCAGAGGTGAGTGACAGATGGGTTGAGTTAAACAAAAAGTGGCTTCAAAATAGACCTCCTCCTCCTCCTCTTCCTACAACAGGGTGAACCCGCACTGGAGCGACGAGACCCTGTTCCAGGAGACGAAGCTGGTGATCGGCGCCCTCCAGCAGCAGATCACCTACAACGAGTTCCTGCCCATGGTGCTCGGCAGGGAGGTCATGGAGAACCACGACCTCATGCTGCTCAAGCACGGCTACCTGGACAAGTACGACCCCAACCTCAACCCCTCCGTCGCCACCGGGTTCACGTCGGCAGGATTCAGGCAAGTGCCCATAATTTTGCGAGGGAAAAGTGCGGATGCGGCAAAAAAAATGATTGATTATTACTCGATTAATATTCCGGGAAAGTGAAGGCGGCAAATTTAATTATTTGTTTACTTTGACGATTCTTCAAAAGAACGACGATGGCAAAATAACTATGCAAAGATTTATATGTATTCTTTTATACTCTCCCTGTGTGTAGGTTCGGCCACTCCCTCCTGCCGTCTGACATCGAGCGCTGGAGCAAGACCCACCGGTACATCGGATCCCAGAAGCTGTCCGGCATGCTGCTGCAGCCCTACGACCTCTACAAGGAGGGCTGGGCCGACACCTACGTGCACGGGATGGTCAACCAGGTACGAGACAATGGTCAAGGAAAAATTAACTTTTTTTTCATGTCTCAACACTTGGCAAAAAAAAAAAATAAACCTTTTGGTTGACATGTCAATTCTGTAAATCTAATTGGATTCTCTCTCTCTCCACTTTTTCCTCTTTTTCAGGTCGCCCAGGCCCTGGACGACTCCATGAGCCCCGAGGTGCAGAACCACCTGTTCCAGGAGCCCGGGAAGCGCTACGGACTCGACCTGGGCGCGCTCAACATTCAGAGGGGCAGAGAGCACGGAATCCCGTCCTACAACAGGTGGGCCAGATGAGGGGGTGTGGGGGGAAGAGAAGTTCAACCACTCATTAATTCCCCCTTGTTTGTTCCTCTCGCCAGGTACCGCGAGTGGTGCGGACTGCCCATCATGAGGAGCTTCGACGATCTGCTCGGCTGGATGCCGAACAAGGTAGACTAAAGCAGGGTTGCCTCTTGCTGGGTCCACAAAGTGAAAAAAAAAATGCCAGACAGCTGATGAGACAAGGCCTTATAAAAGGGTGGACCGCGGAACTTCTAGAATTTTTTAAAAGTGTTTTTATTCCACTTTAGGCAACAAATTTTATATAAAAATTTGCTCTTGGTGCAGATTACAGATGTTGATGCTGATTTGCCAAAAAGTCTTGCTTTAAACAGACCAAAATTTGACATCCTTGCACAAAAGGATGCTAGCCCATTTTTTTTCTTTCCTCCTACACTCTCTGCTACTACTACCAGACCGTGAGCGCCTACCGCAGCACCTACCAGGACGTGGAGGACATCGACATGTGGTCCGCCGGCATCTCGGAGAACCCGTTGCCAGGATCCATGGTCGGGCCGACGTTCGCCTGCCTCATTGGAAAGCAGTTCCACAACTTCAGGTGCGGTCAATGCTTTTGGCAATGGCAGCGGCAACAGCAACAGCAAAAGTAGCAACATCTACCAGCATGCAACATCAGCAGCGGCAATAGCAATTGCAGCAACATCTACGTGTACCATACAACAGCAGCAGCAAGAGTAGCAACATCTATAGCATGCAATAGTAGCAGCAGCAACAACAGCAGCAGCAAGAGTAGCAACATCTACTGCCTGCAATAACAGCAGGAGCAGCAGCAACAACAGCAAAAGTAGCAACATCTACAAGCATGCAACAGCAGCAGCAACAACAACAACAGCAACACAGTGACAATAACAAAGCAGAGAGCAATGACGGCAACGTCATCGAGAGACCCTTTGATTCTCACGCGTCTCCCTGTTCGCCCAACTCAGGTTCGGCGACCGCTTCTGGTACGAGAACGGCGGGTGGCCCAGCTCCTTCACCGTGGAGCAGCTGGACGAGATCAGGAAGGTCAAGCTCTCCAGGATCGTGTGCGACAACTCCGACGACATGGACACCATGCAGGTCAGCATTCTCCCCCCCCCCTCTCTCTGTCTCTCATTCATTCTCCCTGCTTTTTTTTTTAGACCACAAACCCATTAATTGAAAGTGGCAAAAACCTGACAAGCTTTCTCCTCATCCATCCATTTTCCCATCTCTCTCTTCCCCTCTCCAATGGTCTTTCTTTCTTTTCTAATTATCCCTGAGACCTTTCAAGCTTTTTATCAACTTGCAATACCGGTGTTTTAGCCCTAGACTCGTAATTTTCTCCGTATGGAAAAAATAGAAACCTTTTATTTGGTGTCTCTGCCCTGATCTCCCCCTCCTTCTTTAATTCAGACTTCATCCGACTTCAAAAGATTCCTCCCCCTCTTCGAAAAGTAGTTAGTAGGTACAGTTGAACGCCACTAACAGGTCAAAAAAATTAAAAAAAAGTGACTTCTGAGCAAAACTGTTCCTGCGGGGTACTATGTTCCTACTGAGCTCCCATTTTGCATCTCACCCTGGTTGGTTGAGTAATGTTTATAAAATCTGCTATAGCATCTGCTATAGCAAAGCTTTGCTATGTTCTAGTACAGACATGCGAGCTCTACTGTACTGCTGTATTGGCCTTGCTCATCACCATCATACGGCGGCAACCTTCTTAATATGCGAAGCAAGGAGGAGAGGCTTCAGACTTCCACTTTAATTTCTTCTCCTGTGGCTTCAAAGAGGACTTGCCTCTTAGATGAGGATGAGAGAGGAGGGAGGGCATGAATGGTTTCTCACATTTCTTATTAAAGAATTAAGGGCATAGGAAGAAAAAAAGGAGAATGTAGTACTATAGTAGTGGCAAGAAGTGAAAAAAAAGGAATTTTTTTGTGCCACATACTGTAGAAATTATTTGTGGACACATCGGCAAAAAGTACAGTTTATTTTGGCGGCACGTACTGCAGGAAATTTTACGCTAGTTGCATTTATTTTTTCGCGGCTCACACGGTCTCCCTCCTCCTCCCTGTGCCAGGTGTACGCCATGGTCCTCCCCGACCACGACATCAACCCGCGCGTGCCCTGCAAGAGCGGCGTCCTCAAGGGGATCGACTTCAGCAAGTGGAGAGACGCGTCCTTCCACTCATCTCCCGGATTCATCCGCGGTTGAGAGATCGGAGAGAAAAGAGAAACATTCCATCATTTTTTTCTTTAAAAAAAACCAGTCATCAAGAAAGAACATCAATGGCATTATTTAGCAAAAAGGCTTACTAAAAAAAAAAACAAAAAGCAACCGGGTAGCGCATCATCGGAATATTTATATATATATTTTTTTTTTCGGGCTCGGGCCCGACTCGGGCGCATCACCACTACCACTACTAGTCCCTGGTTTGAGAAGATGTGTGACGACTCACTGAGCAACCTTAAAATTTAAATCGTCACCTCCACCCCACACCCCACAAAAACAAGTCTGTGGATCGAGCTCCACGCTAGTTACCAACTCTTCACATTTTTTTCTTGTTTCTTGTTAAAGTCTACTTTTTTTCCCTTCCTTCCTTCCCTCCCCCCCCCCCTCCCTCCCTCGGCCTCCCCTCAACGATAAAATATTGTTTGCATATTTCACCGTACGTCCCACCCCATACTACTACCAATTGTGAACACGAAACTTTTTTTCCCCATCCCACGCTGTACTACTGTTTTTATCGTCGAACATATGTCAACGAAGACTAATAAAAAGGCACACTGTGTTACAAACTAGAGGAGCTTACGGATAGTTAATATGATGAGAGTTTTCCAAGTTTTTTTTTAATGCTTACTAGTACAGTGGACTCTGCTTATATGAGCCAGAGCTCCGTCCGGACTGACGGGGAGAGGAGAGGAGGTGGTTCATCAGGTTTACTCCTGCTATAGCGAGGTGCCACGTCACCAATCTGGGTGCGCTCCATGATCCACTCACTTAGCGTCACACTCAGTCTTGGTGGCATTCAGTTAGTGTCACTCACTTTTGTCTGTCACCAATGTCAATCAAGCACTACTGTAAGCAAATATGAGTGGCACCAAAGCGAAACTGAATGGCACCAAGTGAGTGAGGATCTCGTACTGCCCACCAGTCCGCAATCGTCAAGAAGAATGTGCTGTATCAGCTCGGTGTCTAAGGTATGTGCCTTTTTTAAAATCTTATTCCATCATGCCAAATTCTGTATTTCTGTCGTTAGAGAACTAAAACTCAACTAAAGTATAGTGGGTACTCAATCGTAGCACTAGCTGCCGTTGTTGATGCTGCTGCTGGTGCTTTTTGTTGCTCTTATACTATACCCAAGCAACAACCAACACTGTATCTCCAAGAAATGTGGAGAAGAATGCTCTGCTGCTGCCTTTCTCATAATTCATTCTCTCGCGGATGCCATTTGACGTTTTTTCCTTCAGGAACCAGTTTTTTTTTTTGGCGCCATGCTGGGTGCGTGGGCCGTTTGAAGACTTGGATACGTACCCGGACACTGTAGTAGTGAATCATCTAGGAGATGCTTTTTTCCTGTTTGGACATCAGTACAGGAGCTATGCCGCCACCGTTCCCGCGCCTCGTGGCCACCTTCCTGCTCGTCGTCCTCCGGTCGTCCTCGTGGGTGGCGGAGGCCGACGGCGTGAGCGACAACGGCGTGTTCGCCGCCGGCGTGGACCGCCTCAAATGCCCCTGCGCCCTGGCCTACGTGGCGCAGGGGCCACTGGTGCAATCAGCCACGGTAACGCATACTGATGCTGGTACACTACAGAGCGTCCACGGAAAGAGCTGCACACTTCCATTTAGTGTGCCAGGGTTTTTTTTTGGGGGGGGGTTTATCTGTTTCTTCAAAGAGTGATAGAATGACACGTTAGTTGGGTTGATCTGGTGCATGTGCTTGTATGTATCGTACTGTTCATGCGTACCCCAGTTTTTTTTTTTGTAATGCCCACTGATGCCCACGCTCCTAATTCTTTGGCCACTATACGTAGTACTACTTATTTAGTCTGATTTAAATTGTCAACTTTCTCATAACAGCATGTTGCTTTTCTTTCTTTCTTATTTCAACCCCCCTAGACTGCGGTGTCTCAGGCCTCCAAGGCGTGCAGGCGGTCGAGCACCCCGGTCTGCCTCATGTGGCGAAACAGGGCGTGGGTGTGGAACTGCCTCAGGTCAGCGTGGCTCCCCTGCGTTGAAGAAATGTCGGACTCTGCGACTGAGCAAAGAGGATGTGGGTGGGCATTGCTTCACTATTACCCTTGGTTGGGTGCAAAGTTTTGTTGTTGTTTTTTCCCCCTAATTGCAGGCACGCCTCCCGTTCTCTTCGGACTCATTAAGAAGAGATCCTATAGCGACCTCAAGTTCTGCCTGAAGCACCATCCTCAGGGCATCAACAAACTCAATCCGTTGGTGAACATGACGGCCTTGCACTTTGCCGTGAGTCTCAGGAGGTCCAGCATGGCCGAACTGCTGATCAGACATGGAGCGAATGCGTCGGCTACTACGAGGTCCGGACTGACCGCTCTCCACGTTGCAAGCATCGTCAACTTGAGAAAGATAGCAACTCTGCTCGTAGAGCAGGCCAACGTCTCCGTGGATGCTAGGGACGATTCTCTGAGGACTCCAATGTGGTACGCTGCCTACAACAACAGGTCGCGGATAATTAGGATGCTGGCAGATCATGGCGCAGACGTCAATGCTTCCGACTTCATGGGTGCCACATCCCTCTATGCGTCTTCGCAGGAAGGACACATGAATGCCACTTTGACCTTGCTACAACTTAATGCCAACGTGAACGCTGAGCTTACTGGAAGCTACACGTCATCTCCACTGATTGCAGCAGTGTACAACAACCACACAGAAGTGGCGATGTCTCTGCTGGAGAAAAATGCTAACTTCAGCGAAAGACAAAGTTATGATCCTCTGTCCCTGGCCATCAAAAACGACAATCTGCCTTTGATGCTCAACTTGTGGCAGCTGAGAGGTGCTAATGTCAGCAAACTCTCAAACCATATGACTGTGGCTGCATATGCGAGCAGCTTCCGCATCATGACCTACTTTGCAAGGGATGCAGACAAGCAAATCTCGGCCAAGGTAGCTTGGAAGAGCGTCTTGTGCGATACCGCAAAGAACCAATGCTTGGAAGGCCTAAAGGCCATACTGGAATACCAAATGGTGGACAGGCAGCAAGTCGCCTTGGACGCAGCCCTGTACTGCTCCTCTAAGGGCATCACGAATGGCATGCCCAAGTAAAGAGTTCGCATAGTTTTGTCAAGTAGTCTTTCAACCTGATCAAAGCTCCTTGTTCCAGTTTCACGAACCTCACCCAGTGGATTGAGGTGAACAAGTTCCTGGTTAGAGCCGGCGGAAACCTGACTTCAACTTATGCTGATGCTGAAAAAGACTATGACTTCTGTGACCACAAGGAGCCGCGGACCCCGCTCATGATGGCCGCAGTTTCGGACCGAGAATCGTTCTTCAAGTACTGGTTTCTGCTCTACCTAGGTACGGAGTGGTGTTTTCTGCTACTTTTGGGGGAAGCACGAGACAGGGTCAAAAAAAAGGGATACTACACTATGGTACAGTACTTGGTGTGGGCTAAAAGGCAATGTCCCACTGAGTGCGCTTTCCGCACTACTATAGTGGACTGATCCTCACCACAGCTCTCGGGAGAGCTAGCTGCCGGATCAGCTAATTTATTTATCGTATGTAACGTATAAAGTTACTACAATATATATATACGTATGTTACATTACACGCACTTAACTACCTACAGTAGACACGCCTCAAACATGGCTCAATTTTGATCTCTGGCACAGAAATTCTCACAAGTTCTTCAGGTCAAGTGCTAGTAATATTTTTTTTTTGCTGTACAGTACTAGTTGCAGCACGCTTGTGCTGTGTACTAGTATCATACCAGGCACAGTGTGGCGCACAACCAGCCCCATCTTTAAGCGCTTGAGGTCCCTCCTGTTCTGAATTTATGTACCTGTACGTAGGTGCCAACGAGTCTCAGACCGTGAGCGGGACCGGCGCCACGGCGATGGACTACGGTACGTGCTGCGCTGCCGTGTCCTCGGACCTCCTCAGATGGCGGCTCAACGTCTCTGTCCCGGAAGGCATGCAGGTCCTGAACTCCTCCGCGGAGGAGAAGGTGGCCATGGCAGAGAGGGCGGCGGACGTGGGCTTTCAGTGCAGGAACGACGGCACCATCAGGTAGTAACTACTGTACGTATACTGTACTACGTACTCATGCGTCAGAACATCTGTCGTACCTGGCAAGCAGGTTTGCCAGGTGGGCTGCCTCATTGGCCATACTGGCTATAAATTGCTATTGGCCAAACGCACTACAATGGTACTAGCACTACAATACGTACTTTGGTCCTTTGGGCTGCAAAAAAGTGTTGAGAGAAACGCAAATTAACTCGCTTTCAGGATATCGCTTGAGTACCTCGGCATCCTTGACTGTCCCGGCCCGCTGGACTTGGGGCTGAGCTTTGACGAGCTGCTGGAGGCCACGACGAACTTCGTCGACGACCACATCGAGTTCAACGTCTTCCGCCGCGGCCGCTGCTCCCTCCTCGTCGATCCCTCCGAGCTCTCCCGCAGGCAGAGGAAGTGGCTCAGTTTCCCAACCATCCCGAAGGAGTTCAGACAGGAGGTGGAATCTTAGCTTGTTGTAAAAGCGAGAGGAACAAAATCAAGTGCATAGCAAAAAAGCTTTTAGATACTTTCCTTTAAGTACATTTAAACTACGTAATTTTCGTGTATTCCGTGAGTAAATTTAAACTAAATTTGTGGTGTGGAGAATTTTTCTGTGGCAGAGCTTTCTACTTACAAAAGCAAAGGCAGGTTAGAGAGAAGGCACTGTACGAATCAGGAATTTAAAAGTTACTTTTTGGAAGAAACTAGCTAGCGTTACCGTCACTTTGGTCAAAAAATAAATAGTTACCCATACAGTTACAAACAAGTTACTTGTTACTCCCAAAGCAGCTGGACAATGAACAACTTTGAGCCAAGCTTGACCAGACTTTCTTTTTGTTGCAAACTTGCTAGTTAACTTTGTTCTGGTCAAGTTTGAGTTTGGTTGGGATATTATCTCTCATGTCAGAACTAAGACTGAAAAAAGTCAAAAAAATCTGTCCAACGATCAGCAAAAATTGCGGTACAGTTACAATATACCAAAGTCATTTATTTCTGTAACTACAGTAGTTACTCACGAAATTGTAAATTGCCACTAGTTACTTTCACTCCCTGAAAATTTGGTGGTCATGGCAATCTTTTTTTTACGACAGAGTTTTTGACTGCCACCTATGAAATAGAGTTTACTACGTAAAGCTGACGTCTACTGTACTGTATATACAGATCTAGTACAGATGCAGCAAATCCGCCACCCACCCACGCAGCCATCCCTTCAAAGAATATTTAATCATGATGAAAAGGTTCCTCCCCT
>JAAUYM010161247.1_pt1 | contig 11143 bp, 17 predicted proteins | sample 7278001 | NCBI WGS metagenome assembly JAAUYM01 (sample SAMN14350224, study PRJNA611818) | marine sediment metagenome | isolation source: surface marine sediment (1.8m) | place: French Polynesia: Moorea | collected 2018-08
AGGGGTCGAAATTTGGTTGCTCTAAGGGTCTTTTTTTCCACTATACCAACACCTGCCCTGGCGTTAGGACAACCCATCACTAAATTCACGCTAGCGATATTGGTTGGGCACCTAAGCGGAAGTCTCATTTGTTCAATTTCCACTTTAGTAGAATTATAATTTACTTAATTCCACATAAGCAGTATGCCCACTTATTTTGTTCCTACTATATAAGTAGAACTCTCCTCTATTGAATTCTCTATTAAATTCCCACTTAAATGGAACTCTTTTTCATTTCATTTCCACTTAAGTGCAATTCTCAATTTATTGGATTCCCACTAAAGCAGGTTCGACTGTCCCTAATTACTATGTATAAAATTGTTTTATGCTGACTTACCCGAACTTTCCAAACATATTTTGCTCCGCTTTTTCTTCTCGTTCGTGGTCACAACATCAGGCAGCGAAGGAGAACCCCCCCCCCCCTCCTTTCAGCTATCTTGGAGGCCGGGCCGGGCAGTGGGCACAACCACAAGGGGAGGAGGCGTAGGAAGTTGTCACAGCACTTGTCGACCTCGAGATCCACCACCACCTACGTCACCAGGGACTAGTTTCGGTTCACTCCCCTCCTCCCTCCACCCACCCACCCGACTCCTTCGAGATGTCGACGTCGGGCGACTTCGGCAACCCGCTGAGGAAGTTCAAGCTGGTCTTCCTCGGCGAGCAGTCGGTGGGCAAGACCTCGCTCATCACCAGGTTCATGTACGACTCCTTCGACAACACCTACCAGGTGAGATATCGGGAGAAACCCCTAGAACAGGGGATGGTTTCTTTCTAACAGTAGATACTCAAATATATGGGTATTACATAGTAGTTCCTTCCCACTTAACCGGATTTCTTATTTATCTAACTCCTACTTCAGCACTATTCTCAATTGTTCAATTTCTTATTTATTTAATTCCTATCTAAGCAGAAGTCTCATTTATTTGATCTCTATAGTAAACTCTGCTACTGATAGTGATAGTGTACTGATAGTTTAAAACTCAACTCGGTACTGGTGGCCAAATTTGACTCGCTCTTATCAAAAATATGCTCCCAATTCCTCCTCAGGCCACGATAGGCATCGACTTTTTGTCCAAGACGATGTACCTGGAGGACCGCACCGTCCGCCTCCAGTTGTGGGACACGGCTGGGCAGGAGAGGTTCCGCTCGCTCATCCCCTCCTATATCCGCGACTCGACCGTGGCCGTCGTCGTCTACGACATCACCAACGCCAACTCCTTCCACCAGACGTCCAAGTGGATAGACGACGTCCGCACGGAGAGGGGCTCGGACGTCATCATCATGCTGGTGAGGATGGACATAAATGCAGAGATGCAGTTTTGCACAAAGGCGCAGTAAGGTGTGTTAGGTGTTGGTTATAGTGGTGTACACACATATCCTTCCCCCTCTTCACCCCAGGTTGGCAACAAGACGGACCTGAGCGACAAGCGGCAAGTGAGCACGGAGGAGGGGGAGCGCAAGGCCAAGGAGCTCAATGTCATGTTCATCGAGACGTCGGCCAAGGCCGGCTACAATGTGAAGCAGCTCTTCAGGCGGGTTGCGGCTGCTCTGCCCGGGATGGAGGCAGCGGCACAAGACCAGAAGTCCGACATGACGGAGGTGGTGCTCAAGGACACCCCCGTGCCAGAGAGGAAGATGGAGGAGTCGGGATGCTCCTGCTGAAAATGGGTACCCAGCAAGAAAGAAGAACAAGATTGTGATTTTTTTTTTACATTTCAGGCCTCTCTTGTGGCTTTTTCTTTTTCTTTTTTTTTAAATAGAGAGGAGGGAGGTGGTTTCTTTTTGGTCCGCGCAACCACGTCTGTTCCTACTTCATGACACTTTTTCATCACATCTTTCAGTCTTACTGTATAGAAGTAGGAGAGGGCTTTTCAGCAAGAATCAAAGAAGCTACAGATTTAAAAAAATAAAAATAAAGGGTTTTTTTTCTACAGTCTACATATTTGGTCCTTTCTTTCGCCAGTTAGAGGCAGGGGCGGAGAGCACATTATTAAGCGGATTATAACCAAAGCAATACCCCCTCCGATGTCATACCACACTCTCTTTTTTTCCCCCCGTCGCCCACCAAAAAAGAAAAGAAAAGAAAAGACGTTTTTCTCCGCTCATGATCGTCAACTTTGCCCTCTTCACCCATGTTTTTTTAAAACTTATGCCCTGCCTGTTGTGCGTGTAGTTGATGCTGAGTATGAGAGACCCCTAAATTATTTTGTTGAGGAAAAAGGCCTTGTTGTTCTCTTGTGTCTGCCTGAGCGAATTTTTTTTTCTGTATGGATTGGACGACGTTGAGTTCATCGAAAAAGAATAAATAATGATATACAAAAGTGATTGAGCCGAATGGCAATTATCCTTTTACTCGGTGGACCACATTTGCCCCTCTCTCTCCTTTTTCTGCCTTCACTTGTGTGTCACTCTGAGCCACACCGAAGGGAGGGAGGGAGGGTGGTGTGTTGGTTTTTTTTTTTTTTTTTTTGCAGGTGTTTTTTCCGCTTTTCCCTCCCCCCTCCCCGTCCCTCTCTCTCTCCTCCGTACACCACGCACACATTTGGATTTCGAATGAGGCTTCTTCTTCCCCTCTGCTACTATGGTGTTTCGGATGCTCCGCCGGAGGGTCTTCATGAACAGGAAGGCCGTGCTCTTCGCCTCCGTCTACCTCGTCACCGTCTACTACATCGCCAGCCTCCTCTCCAAGCTCATCGACAGGATAGACACCAGCAAGCACGGTGGTGAGTGCGTGGAAATACATTTTTTTCTACAATAAGGTTGGTGGGTTTCCAACCTCAAATCAATGTGCCCCACTTTGGATTTGAACTAAATTTTCTGCAAATGTGCTATGTACGTACATACATAGATGTCTCACAGAAAAGAGCCTCTTCTTGCATTTCTGGGAAGGAATGAGAGAAAACTGACGAGGAAAGGGAGGAAATGAAAGAAAACAAAACTCCACAACCTTCTGTGTGTTCCCTGTCCAACCTTCAAGGTCTCTTTTCAGTCCCTGGCCACCGGCACCGCGAGATGTACGAGAAGGAGTTTGACCACGACGACGTGGACTACGACTTCTTTGACGACACGTGATTTCCCGGACATAGTCGAAACAAAAAAAAATAATGTAAGAAGATTTGCCAAACTTAATAAATTACTAGGTGCCCAAAATGCTCTCACGACTCTTTCTTTCGACGACTTTCGGGTTCTGAGAAGGTTCGTCCTCCGCCAAGGAGGGTGGCGTGGCTTGGAAGTCTGGCTTGATTTTTTTAAGGGCCTGTAGGTACTACGGTAAATTGGGTAAAACCCTTTTGTTCTCCAATGAAGGATAAAGACACCACAGATGTCAGGGTTTTATTGAGTTAACTTATTTTCCAGTTAGAAAAAAGGATCACCCAAAGGCAACAACACGATTCGTCCCTCTTCTTCAGGCCTGTGCCAGCTTCTGCATCTGCGTCTGCAAGTTCTGCAAGTTCTCTCTGTGCGACTCCTGCTTCTTCTCCAGGTCCTTGAGCAGCTCGTCGTGCCTCTTGAGCTCCCCGGAGATGTAGCCGATCCTCTTGTCCACATTCTGCCTCGCCTCCTCTGTGCTCTGCCTGACGAGCGCCGGCCCGACCAGCTTGAACACCCCAGCATCAGCCTCCAGGGAGTCCAGCTCTTCCTTGACCAGCCTGTTCTCGCTGAGCTGCGAGTCCAGTGTCTGCCTGGCAGAGAGGGTCTTGGTCTGCTGCTTCTGCAGCCCCTGCAGTGCCTCCACCTCCTCCTGCAGCTTCGCCTGCATTATCTCCATGACGTTGGTGCCTGGACAGTGAAAACCAGGATAACGTTGCATCCAACTTCCTTATTTGCAAACTCGCAGTCATCATCACAACCCCGCAAGAAGTTCTACTTTGCGGGGAAAAAATCCACTAACTTGACCCTGCACATACGTACGTACCCTTGGACATCTCCGATTAGCCCGGGAGCTGTGAACGATCCGGATGGAGACACTGTTTTAGGTCGGGACTTGAGAAGGAGTAATTTTGTTTGTGTTTTTCATCGTGCAAGCAGCTGCGCACGCCGCACCGCACCGCACCGCACCGCACCCAACTCCAGTCCAGCCCAAGTCCAGGAAGGAATCTTCCAGGCTCATTAAGGGTGCGGGCAGTGCTGCCAGATTTTCTAATGGAAAAGGAATCAGGTCTTCTTCTTCTAAAAAAAGTAAATAAAGCTTGTTGAAAGGGAGGCCAAGTTATGTTTTGTTTTATGTTTACTCTGTATTGATAAAGTCTCCTGGCCTCAAGACTCAAGAGGAACTAATTTTGTTCATTTTGGAGCCATCTGGCAGCGCTGTGTGCCGGGCCAACAATAAATTTAAAAGTGATCTGGGAAAAATGAGTGAGCAGATGAGGCCACAATGGAGGCCGATCGCAATTTATGTCGTTAAGATGGTTCTCTTGGGAGCTATTGGGGGCGACGAACTAAAGCAGCTATGGTATTGGTGCATTGAGGAGAAAGAGGGGAGAAAGCAACACCCCAAAGAATGTCAGGTAAGAAAAAGAGTGAGGGACGGAGAGAGTGATAGCCATTCAAGTGAAAGAGGAAGCTTTTTTGCAGGGGGGGAGGGGAGGAGAAGAAGGGTGCTTGATCGAAAGTCTCCAAGGAGTGAGTCAGTTCGGACCGATTCTGTGATTCTTACTTTTATAAGCAATGAACAGTCCAAGTGTCTTCCTGATGACTGCCAATTACTAAATGCAGATAGAAACAGCAGCATTTGGTACTTTTTTCCCCCTCTCCCTTCCCGAATTTTGCATTTGTTTCCGACCAGCAGATGGTGCTACCCAACAGACAGTCACAAACTGAAGAAATGCAGCCCTCCACTGCTGTCATGGAGGCCCTGTCCGAAGAGGTGGGCCTGGTGGCCTCCTCGCTGGGGCTGGGGGAGCTGCCGACGACGGTGGTGAACGAGGAAAACAGGTCGCTGCAGGAGCAGCTGGCGGCCGCGCAGATCAGGGCGGCCAGGGCAAGGGATGAGGTGGAGAAGGAGGTGAGGGGGTGGGACATGCTAGTGCACAGAAAGTAGCAATGACTCTAGTTAATCTTGGACAATTCTCCTTCAGAATGACGAGCTTGATAAGCTCCACAAGCACGTGGAGTCCCTGGAGGCGGCCTCGTCCTCGGCCAAGCACTTCTTGCGGGCCAGGACGGAGGAGCTGGAAGGTGGTGGCGGTGTCACATTAACTCATCGTTGCAATTTAAAGAAAAAACATACATTTTCATCCAGGAGAGAGAAATCTGGAGAAGATCGTTCGGATGGCGGCGAGTCGCAATCACAACGAGAGGGACGGAGCAAAGGAAGACCTCAAGAAGATGACACAACAGGTTGGGGAATCAACAACTGTTTTTGTACACCAAAAAAGAATGTGCACTATACATATTCCTAAAAACTGGTTAAATTATTATTATTTTATATTATATGACCACCACGTGCTATTTTATTGCCAAGGCTGCTGTTGGGCCTTGTGGGCTATAAAAATTGTTAATAAAAATCTATAACTAGCCCACCTTTTTAATGAGATTAGGGTTTGTGGTTTTTTTTTTTACTTGGGCTTGTTTACAGTTGGACCCAGGCTATTTTCAGGGTTGGATGGGCTATTTCAGGTTTCCATGACCAGGCAACAACCCTGCGTCGTTACACGTCTCTGCTCCACAGGTGAAAGACTTGGAGGAGAGCATCCGCGCCCGCGGAGTCATGCTGGACCTCCTCGACGAGGAGTTCTTCTCCGACCTGGCCCGCATCGAGGAGTGGTCCAGGGACGCGAGCGAGTACCACGAGCACGTCCGGCAGCTGCTCAAGTGCAAGCACGAGGACGAAATCAGGATCAAGGAGATGCACCTCAAGATGGAGAAGGTGGCGTCGCTGCTGCTGTTGTCTTCGTCGACGTAGTGTTCCACATATACTTGCTGACCACGACAGTGATCCTGTCCCCCGTGTTACAGGTGAAGGAGAAGGTGAACAAGCAGAAAAGGGAGCTCGACGAGGGCTCCACGGAGAACAAGATGGCGCAGCTTGCCCTGGACAAGACGGCGGAGGAGTTCAGGCAGCTGCACGAGGAGAGGCAGGCGGCGATGGAGAGGTGGAACGAGGCCGCCATGGTCGTCAGGAACAGGGACCAGACCATACAGGAGCTCTATGAAAAGTGAGGAAGGAGGGAAAAAAGAGACGTCTGCATTTCCTCAGATGGTGACGGGACGGTAAATAAAAATTAACTCGATCTGTTTGAACTTGGAGGATCAACAAGGCCAAGGCCAAGGTGCGCAAGAAGTCCATCCAGCTGCAGGAGGAGGAGTCCTTCCTCGCCAACGAGAAGGGCAACATCCGCGAGCTCGAAGGCCAGATTCGCGACAGCGAGCGCCGCTGCCAGCGGCTCTCCTCCGAGGCGGAGGCCAAGGAGAGGCAGCTGGAGGCGGAGGAGTCAAGGCTCGTGCTGGAGGAGAGGGAGACCATGAAGTTGGGGGCCGAGGTGGCCGCCGGCAGGGCCAGGATAAAGGAGACCAGGGCCCTGCGCGGCAGGCTGCAGGCAAGGGTGGAGTTCCTCCAGAAGGTGCTGGCGGAGGCGGGGCAGAAGAGGAAGCAGCTGGAGGGGTCCACCACCACCGCAGAGGAAAAGGCATGTTGATAAAGTGCTAGTGGGTACATACCGGTAGTAATACATGTCTTTCATGAGTATGCTCCCCTCGAGTAGGTCATGGAGCTGGAGGTTCTGCTCGACAAGGAGACCCGGAAGAGGGACAGTCTGCAGTGGGAGCTGGACCGGCTGAGGGACCACAAGTTCAAGAGGGAACAGGAGCTGAGGGTGCTGGCGGGGGAGGAGGAGGCGGCGAGGATCTCCATCAAGGGGCTCAGGATTGAGGCGAGCAATCTCACCTCCAGGTTACTAACATATGAAATACGTACCTGCCGTACATCGTATGTAGTAATCACCAGATGATTCCTAAGCTGAACAAATTTCTTTAGGATACGAGGCAAGAAGGAGGAGTTCTCGAAGAAGGAGGAGGTCGCCGTGACCCTCGACTACAGGATATCCCAGCTGGAGAGAGAGCTGAAGGAGCTGAAAGGCCAGGTGTCCAAGGAAAACAGGGCCGAGATGAAGAAGGAGTTGACGGCACTCAAGGTTCGTGACAGCAAACCTTAGTACTAGTACAATTTAGTACGTACGTGTACCACACGAGATTCTAATCTTCCTCCAACAGGACGACTTGGCCCAGAAGAGTTCCGACCGCCGGAACCTGGACCACCTCTGTCACAAGATAGAGGCCGACGTCAGGAAAGCCGGGAGGGAGATACAGAACCTGGAGGAGGAAGAAAAGCAGCTGGAGTCGAAGCTTGAGGAGGTACCAATCATTCAAGCCATGCGGCTAAACAGTAGCCGCATGCCGCATGCTGGAGTAAGTATTTTTATCTTTTTTCCCCTCTTCCAACAAGGCGACTTTGGTGACAGACACGAGCAAGAAGTACCACTCCAAGATGGAAGAGAAGGTGGAAGCGCTGCTGTTGGAGGAGAAGCTCCTGATGGTGTGCACGATCTACGCTTTGTACTACACTACATGCAACATGCGTCAGGACTCACTCAAAACTTACAGGTGAACGAGAAGAAGATCCGCGAAGACCTGAGGGTGCAGTCAGAGTCCTCCGCGGACCTGGAGCGGCGCCGCCTGGACGAGGAGGCCCGGGCGGCAGCGCACAGGACGGAGGCACAGGCGCACCTGGAGGCCTGGCAGGCCAGGCAGAGGCACCTGCAGGAGGACCTCAGGTTCATCAGGTCGGAGGTGCGCGACAGGAGGGAGCAGTGCTCCAAGCTGGAGTCCAAGTACTCTGTCCTGGTCAAGTCCCTCGGGGACGCCGAGACTGAAGGGAAGGACACGGAGTCGGACCAGGCCCCGTCGCACGCCTTTCACCTGGTGAAGCTGGCCCAGGAGAAGGCCGAGCTGAAGGAGGAGGCGGAGGAGCTCAGGCGGAGGCTGAAGAGAGAGGAGGAGGAGCTGGTGGGGATGCAGGTCGCGGCGGCGGCAATTAAGAACTCCAACGACAAGTTCAGGTGCAATGCAAGTTCGATTAACAAAATAATAAAATAGTATGCTATGTCAAGGTTTTTTTAGCGTGATTTTTTTTCACCTCCACCATCAGAGCTACCAACCTTGGCCATGCAGCCAGGTCGGAGGAGGAGGAGTCCGAAGAGATACGTGAGCTGAAGGGAAAGGTTAAGGAGAGGACCGACCCCCTAGAGAAGATAAGGAACAACATAGACGCCGTTGAGGCAGAGGTAAAGGCGAGGTGAGGAAATCTCCACATTTGGGCGGGATGTCCTTGTGTCCCAACTCGTCTTTTCTTCTTCTTTTTTTTGTTAGGGAAATTTCCTTGGCGAGAAACCTGCAGGAGCTCGAGTCAGTCCAGGCGGTGTACGAGGAGAGGTGCGAGGAGCTGTCGCAGGTGACGAAGGAGGTGAAGGACCAGGAGAGGAAGCTGCTCCGGGCGGAGAAGCTGACCTCCCGCGCCTCCCGCGAGATGAAGCAGTCCTCCTCGTCCTCCTCCGGGGCGGCCCCGGGGGCGGAGGAGCTGGAGAGGGACATGGACCTGCGGGCGGAGAAGGGGGCCCAGCGGGCGGCGCTCATCAGGCTGAGGGAGATGGCCATGGCGGACGTCAGCTTCTCCGCCGCGTGCATGGCCGAGATGGAGGCCCTCGGGGTGTCGGCGCCCGTGCTTAGCAGGATGGAGCTGCAGCACGCTCAGCAGAGGGCTGCGTCATCCTCATCCAGGAGGTCGGCCAGCGCGCCACGGAGGCCGCAGACGATGGCGGCGGGGGCGGCGGCGGCGGCGGCGACGGAGGCAAAAGAATCTCCCTTCTACCGGTCGACCACCACCTCCGGAGGAAGAAGAACGAGGAGCAGGCGGCGGTCGTCCTCGTCGGGGGCGTCGGCACTGGCGTCGTCGCCTGCCGCGGCGTCGATGTTGGTCATGGACATGTCCCACGTCAAGCAGCCGGCGGTTGTGGAAGGTGGAGGAGCAGGAGGTCAGGCCAGGATCAGGGCACAAATACCGCCTGTTCAGTGAATGAATGAATGAATGAATGAGAAAGCAGGTGGCAAGCAGAAAAAAAGCATTTACGAATCTTATTCTTAGGCTATATGATTAATAATAGTCTGGATGAAGAAAAAGGAGAGTTCATGTAAAGTTTATAGTCTACCCTCCAACACACTCTCTCGTGCCCATTTAAGTGTCCAGCCAGATTCGTGTTAATGTTTAGCAACTTAATAAAAAAACGTGCTAGGTAGTGTACAGACATTCCAACACCCCCTACAGTATATTCCAAATATATTCGAATAACGCAGCCGGAACTTGACCTTCTGCACCTCCCACCCCGTCCTGTCCGCTCCCGGGTTGGCGTCTCGCTGCTTTCCTGCTGGGAGCTGACCAGGGTGATAACCAAAAGAGCAAGATGTCCTCTTTGGCAATGTGCCGTCTTGACTTTCTCCGTTGTGTGGACTGATGCTTTATCCATGTATTGCATGTGTACTGCTACTTCCACACCCTTTCACGTCCAGTCCCTCCTCCTTGGCGAAGAACTCCCACTGCCTCCCGAGCCTCTGCTTGACCTCTTCGCTCGCGAAGGTCATCCCAATGCTCCTGCGGGACAGCGAGAAGAGCGCCTCCTTCAGCTTCGATGACTTGTCGACATCGTCCTCCTCCTCCTTCTCGGCCTCCGCCGCCATGCAGTGCTTGGCGAAGAGGCTGTACTCCCCCGACAGGTGGCACCCGAAGACGGCGCTGTCGTCCGTGCAGACCACCAGAGGGTGCCCGGCCCTGGCCAGGCGGGCGGCGTGGTGGGACGAGAGATCCCCTCCGGCCACCGAGCCGCAGCGCAGGTTGGAGGTCAGGCAGACCTCCACCGGCGTACGCCCCTCCAGCAGCAGCCGCCAGAGGCCGTGGTCGCCGCCGCAGGACGGGTGGACGCAGGTGGCGTGGCCCAGCCGGTCCGAAGCCCCCGCCAGGCGCAGGAGCTCCCCGGTCTCCCCGGCGTTCGGCACCTCGGCCACGTGCAGGGAGAGCCGCAGCCCGGAACGATCCCGAGCCTTCCTCAACAGCGGGACGAGCTCCCTGGCGTCGCCCCTGGTGGGATCGCCCGACAGGTCCAGGCCCACCACGATCCCGCTCTCCTATGTGCGGCAAAAAAATTATTCTGTATTCTGCATTGGTAGTTACACCTTTTTTTGTCTCGATATTTTCAACCAACAGATTGATTTTTAAAAAAATATTCTAAGGCTCTAACAGTAGTTCCTAAACATTTTGACCGTTAGGCGGGGGGCCGAGGTAGAACATATTTATGGCGCACTCTGTATGCTCGCACCTTGTGCTTGGCTGCCAGGTCGACCGTCCTTGACGCCTTCTCCAGCCCGAGCGTGCGATCAATGCTCAGCAGCAACCTCGTCTAAGAAAAGTAACACCTACGTATACTGTATGTACTTGCTAGGTATGTACAGTGAAATTATTGATTAGTGTTGAGTTTCTAAATTACCGTCACTGTGGGCTCTCCTGCTTGACCATGATTAATCTGCCCGATCTCATCCACCAGCGTGGCGACGTACTCTTCCTCAGACATGGACCCACTTTCTCGTGGAGTGCTGCGGAGCTCCAAGTATCTGGCAGAGATAGTTACTAGGTTGTATAGTTGTTGTAGTAAAACTAAATAAGCACCATTATGAGTTATGACCCAAGGATGAGCGTCATACCTAACTCCATCCCGTCCGAATTCTTCCACGATGCCCCTGACGGCCTCCCTGAGGGCACCCGGGTGGCTGGTGAGCTTCTGGACGAGAGGAAAGATGCCGAACGGCACCCTAAAGTCGAAGTCGCTCCTCCCCTCCTCCAGCCCACCTCCCCTGGCCTCCTCCTCCTCCTCGGCCCAGGTGGGGGGAAGTCTTGGAGGTTCCTGGCCCGGGAAGTTCTCCCTGTGGACTTGGACTAGCCTGCGGGCGACGGCGGGACTGATGCACCCGTTGACGTGCGCGTGCAGCTCACACTTTGGGAGCCGACGGAGAAATCTTGAAAGCATATCTCTTTATTATTATTTTTTTTGTCTTCCTTGAC
>JAAUYM010006359.1_pt1 | contig 11142 bp, 8 predicted proteins | sample 7278001 | NCBI WGS metagenome assembly JAAUYM01 (sample SAMN14350224, study PRJNA611818) | marine sediment metagenome | isolation source: surface marine sediment (1.8m) | place: French Polynesia: Moorea | collected 2018-08
AAATTTATGTTAGATGTTGGTTTTATTGAATCAGAACCAGATCTAACTAAGATTTTCGATGACCAATTTGTCAAAGCAGTAAATAATGAATAATTAATAATTGCTCTCAAGGATAGTGGATCTAGGGCAGGTTGACTGACAAAACTTGTATGATCTTTATTCTCCAACTTTAAGTTAAACCTTGCCAGAACGTAGTTTTGACAAGGTTTAAAGTCATCTTCATAGTTGAGTTAATCATTGCCAGCGATCTCTAGAACACTGATTCAGTATTTAATATTTCTTGACATTTGAAGAACAAGTAATACTAACTCTCAATCTAAACTGAAACCTTTGTTATTTTTATTAATTATTACATTTTGTAACATAAAAAAACATTTCTCAATCGATGTTCTAGAATAGCAGTAAATAGTACAAGTTGTATAGAGGATAGTTTTTAGACACTTTTGGTGTTTATCTTAGTGAATCACCGTATTATTGCTGAGGTTATGAACTATCAAAAGAGTTATATTGTAAAAACTTCACTCTTTTTTTTTCAATGATTGAGAATTCATTTGATAAAGGAAAAAATTTGAATTCTGTCAAGTTTCAAGACGAAGATTTAACTTCAATTTGGCAAAGAATCAATTTAGAAAAATTAAGATTTTCGGGATATTTTCAAGTTATATTTGATGATACCCAGAACGTAGATACCTCAAATTCAAAAGTGTGGTATGTTTTTTTTTCTAAAGGAAAAATTGTTTTTTCTCATTGTCAAGAAGAAATTAGTTTGACAAGCATCTTAGAAATTTTAAAAAACTATCTTCCTAGATTGAGAGCTATTGATAAAAATGCCAAGACTAAAATCGAAATGATATTGAGGTTAGCTAATCAAAAAAATGATATTTCCCTATTAAGACTATTAATGGAGTTAACTATCAATACTAAATTAGTTGAGTATCAAGAGATTGTTAAAGCTATTAAACGGCATCTTTTTTATGATTTTGAACAATACTTATTTAGGGGTTCGGGAAGCATGAAAATTATTTCCGATAAAACAATAGATACTAAAAAACCCATAGTAGGATTTGACTTACAACAAATTCTATTTATGGTTAAGCAAAGAAGAATCCAGTGGCTTAAATTGCGAGAAACGATTCCTTCTATGTCTTTTTATGTCGGATGCAATGAACAAACTCCTCAGTGGAAAAGCTTGCCAAGTGTACAGAAACAAAAAATAAAACGACTGGTTAGTTCTGGTATAACATTAGAAGAAATAAGATATAATTTAGGAGAAGATAGCTTAAAATTAGCCAATACTTTTGCCAAACTAATCAATAAAAAGCTAGTTGTTATTGATTCAGAAATTGACAATATTAATTTATCTTTAACAGAGCAACTTTCTTTAGTGGCAGAAACTGAAGATATATTATCATCAGAAATTGCCATTATTGATGACTCTCATATTTTGCTGAAACAATTTAAGAAGATAGTAACTGATTGGGGTTACGATGTTCGCTGCTGTGATAATGCTTTAGTTGCAGTAGATTTTTTGTTAGAATCTCCTCCTGAAATCATTTTTTTAGATGTTAATATGCCAAATTTATCAGGATTTCAGCTAATGAAAAAGATTCGCCTACAGCCTCAGTTAAGTTCAATTCCTGTAGTAATTTTAACTGGGGAAAAAACATTGATGAATCGCCAGCGTGCTAAATGGGCAAAAAGTGTGTTTCTGACTAAACCACTTAATACTGAGGAGATCGATCGTTTTAAATCAGACTTAAAATCTTTATTAGAAAAAATGCTATCTACGGAGTGATTTTTATAATCATCTCATTCAGGTAGGTTTAAATTTTATTCAAATATCAAAGTAAGTAGAGTTATGAAATTGTTAGTTGTTGATGATAGTGCAGTAGACAGACACTTAATAGTGTCTATGCTAGAACAACTTGGGCATCAAGTTGATACTTGTCAAGATACCAATAATCTACTAAAAAAGGTAGAACAAGGAAATTATGCTGCTGTAATTTTAGATATTGTGATGCCGCAACAAGATGGCTTTAAATGTCTCAGAAAGTTACGCTTAAATCCTGCTACAACTAAACAGTATGTAATTTTTTGTTCTAGTAAAAAAACGCCTCTAGAAATCAATTATGGGCTCAAAAAAGCAGGAGCTAACGACTATATTACTAAACCAGTAACCCAAGAGAGTCTCAAAAAAGCACTGCAAAAGGTTTAATAATATGAATATAACGACACAAATTACAACTAAAAATACCAATCAAGAAGAACGATATTTAGTTGCTCTAGTAGAAGATAAAAAAGTTGCATTTTCTGCTCATTGGGTTCACGAGATTTTGGTATTTCAGCGAGCACAAATTTTGCAATTGCCTTTTTACGATCGATGTTTATTAGGAGTTATTCATCATCAAAATCAAATTGTACCTCTAGTATCGGGACGAACAATTTTTTTAGAGAAAACACAAAAAATAACCCAAGCAACATTTACTGCGGTACGTCTTAATCAATTAGGACAAAACCTTGCTGGAGTAGGTGTTATTGTTGATCGTATGGTAGAAAACCTATCCGCTAAAGAGCTTACTCAAGAACAATTATTTGAACTAACAGATATTCCTCAGCAAATTTGGCAACCCTAGGGTTAATGCTAGGTAAAATTTGCTTTCTTATACTTTCTTATATTTGATCTCTCGTACAGTGCAAGTTTATAACTTTAAATATTATGGTTTTAAGTTCAGAAAAAATAAATTTAGCTAGAAGTTTAGTTAAAAAATTTCTTGATACTAATCTAATCCCTGTTTTTTCGATGATTGCCGCAGCCAGTGCAGCAATGGTCGGTTTTTCTGCCTTTAGTACTTGGAGGATTTATCACAATTTCCAAACTGCTATTACTAAAAACTTTAGACTACAAGATTTGAGTGGTCAAATCGTCCATTTAGATGAAGTATTAACTATGTCGGCTCGTATGGCAGCTAGTACTGGAGACCTCAAGTGGGAAGAACGTTATCTAAACCATGTTCCGCCTTTAGACAATGCTATCAATGAAGTTCTATCTCTTGCTCCTGAATACCAGGAAAATGCTAGTCAAACAGATGAGGCCAACATCAAGCTTATTGAAATGGAAGAGCGTTCCTTTGAATTAGTTCGTCAGGGAAAACTGGATGAGGCATTAAACCTACTTCTTGGTGAAGGGTATCAAAGACAAAAAATAATTTACAGCCAAGGAGTAGAAAAAACCCTTATCGGTATTAAACAGTCTGTAGATAGTCAAATACAAACCTACGCTAAACAATTAGCTCGCTCTGCAACCTTAGCAGGTCTGAGTTTTCCCCTCCTAGTAGTCAGTTGGGTAGTTGTATTATATCTTATAGGTTCTTATATCAGAGATCGCAACGCAGCCCAAAAATCTCTTGAAGAACAAGAACGAAAGATTCGTCAAGAAAGTGAAATTCTGCAAGAAGATATCGGTCAAATTTTAGACGTTGTATCTACTGTAGAAGAGGGAGACTTTACCGTACAAGCACCAATGAATGACCGCGAAACAGGTCTGATCTTTGATACTCTCAATCGTCTGATTGAAGAACTATCTAGAGTTCTAGCTCAGGTTCTCAATGTGACAGCTCAAGTTGGTCAAAGGACAACCCAACTAGACAAAGTTACAAACCAAGTATCAGACAATGCAGATCGAGAAGCAGAATCAGTGCGTGAAGTACTCAAGCTGATCAATCAAGTGGTTCACTCGGCTCTTAGCTCTGGTGAGCAAATTAAAGTATCTATTCAATCTCTGGAAAACCTCAGAATAGCTGTAAAACAAGGACAACAAGCTAGTCAAGACTTAACAGAAGGCATTGACGTACTACAACAAGGTACGGATCAAATTGTCCAGCAGATGAAAGCTTTAGGAGAATTCGTCGGACTAACAGATCAATTTTTGCAAGAACAAAGTCAAATTTCTAGTATGACCCAAGTGCTAGCAATGAACGCTTCATTAGTAGCAGCTAGAGCTTCTGAGCAGAGAGACCCCACTCAATTTATAGTTGTAGCTCGCGAGTTTGAGTCTATAGCTAATCAAGTCAGTAATCTAGCTCAACGTACCAGTACTGGTCTAGTCAACTTAGAGCAACGTAGTAGTCAAATTCATAATGTAGTAAATTCTATTGATACCAACGTTCAGAATTTAGGAGGTCTGGTACGAGAATTTACTCAAGGGGTAGAACAATCTAGCAAAGCGTTAAAAAATGTACAGTATAGATCACAAAAAGCTGTTAAAGCTGGAGAATTAGTGGCTCTTTCTAGTCAAAACATTATCAGTTCTGCTCAATCTAGCACTAAGGTCATGGAAGACATTGCAAAATTAGCAGCAACCACCAGAGAACTAACACAAAAGAATTTAAAACGATCCCAGCAAATTGCAACTTTATCTAGCGAACTTTTGACTACTATTAAATTCTTCCAATTATCCCCCAATATTTATATGGAGGTTGATATTGAACCATCTGATCTCTGGGATTCTCAAAACAATTCTCTAACTACTACCAATTCTTCTTCTAATTAAACAAAGAAGAAAAATATCAGTAATTGTTTTGCTAGTCAAGATATTTTTGTCTTTCAAACCCTAATAATTTAATTTATTGTTTAAAGCTTAGTCTTTTTCCTAATTTTGATGTCACATTCTTCAGAGTCTTTTGATCTGGCTGAACTCCAACTCGAACAAGAACTACGTCAAATGTTTGAGGTGGATTCCCAGAAAGATTTAGAAACCTATTTAACCTGTGTACAGGGGTTGCAAGAGCAGTCTTGGACAGCCGATATTCAAACTATGTATCGTGCTATTCATACTATCAAAGGTGGCTCTGTGACAGTAAAAGCAGATGGGATTCTTCAGGTTGCTACTGTTTTAGAAGATATGCTGTCAGAATTACGCTATCTGGAAAATATTCCTGCTTTAGAAGATGGTTGTTTAAGACGAATCTTACAAGAAGGAGGAGAAATAATTGCTAGTGTTTTAGGAAATCAACAAAACGAAGCTGCAGCAGTTCAGGCTAAAGTTGAACATATTCAAAATTTAAAGCAGGAAATTCAAGAAAATTATTTAGCAGATTGGAACGAACAAACCCAAATTCAAATTGAATTTGCCGAACAAGGATTCGATCTAATAATACTAGATTTAGAAATTGCGGTTAATCAGTTATCTCAAAATGAAACAGTTTCTGATGAAACTATTGAATTAGCAACACAGGTAATAGAAGAACTAGAGGAAATCGGTCAAGAACTTCAATTAGCGTCAGGTTGGACGGCATTGTTACAGGATGCTTCCCAGTTACTGAAAAAGCCAGACGCTGCTTTATGGAAAGTTAAGTGGCCAGAATATTTTTTAAGTTTAAAAATCTGTGCTAAACAAGGTGGTCAAGCCATTGAAGAGACTAATAAATCCGCAGCAGATGCTGCGAGTCTTGATGAAATTGACGGCATCTTAGATGATCTTGATTTATTGGGAAATAGTGACTCTGAAGCTATGAAAGAGACTGTTGAACTCGTCGCAGATGCGCCAAGTTTTGGTTCGATAGATGAAATTGAAGAACAACAGAACAGCAACTCTCAGAATAATACTGTATTAAATCAACTTCAGTTAGAACTTCCTCAAGTATCTTCGCCATCTTCTCGATTTGAAACTAACTCGACAGAAAATATTCAAGTTCCTATTCCTTTAACAAAGTTAGATCGATCTGCTCAATCCATTGTTGATACTTTATTGATCGCTCGTACAGTGGAAAGCTTTTCTCAAAATCTACACCAACATTTACGCAGACTAATTGACATCGCAAAAGATAGTGTTCAATATCTGACTCAATTGCGACAAATTCAGAATGATTACACTCTTTTAAATGACTTGGATCGACGACTTCCCCAAAATACAGATAGTCCAACTCTTGAACGTTATCGTACGGGATATGTAACTATTAATCGCCTTTTAGAAAATAATTTACGTCTGTCAGAGATTGGCACAGAAGCAGAACAATCAGCTCAAAAAACAGCAGAAAAATTACAACAACTCAATAAAAGTATCACTCAACTAAAAGACATTGTTGAAGATACTCGCCTTGTTCCTTTCAGAAATTTGACTTTCAGGGTAAGAGCTATTGTCAGGGATTTGATTACTCGCTATGGAAAATTAGTTAATCTGACAGTACAAGGAGAACTAATCGAGCTAGATGTGGGAACAACTCGAAAATTAGAGCCAATTTTATTACATTTGGTTCGTAATGCTTACGATCATGGTTTGGAAACTCCAGCAGAAAGAACTACTCAAGGAAAATCAGAACAAGGCAATATTAGTTTAACTCTACAGCGTTATAGTAGTACCTATACTCTTCAGTTACAAGATGATGGTAAAGGTATTGATGCTTCATTAATTCAAGCTAAAGCGGAAAAATTAAATTTACCTCTGACTCGTACCGATACCCCTAGTGAACTCTTGTCAGTAATTTGTCAGGCTGGGTTTAGTTCTCGAACAGAAGTAAGTGAAGTTTCTGGAAGAGGAGTAGGAATGGATGTGGTAGCAGAACAGATAGCTTTACTTAATGGTTCTTTGAGCTTGGAAACAACACCAGGAAAAGGAACTACTTTTAAGATTAATTTCCCTGTTCCCCATTTGTTAGTTCCCTGTTTATTAGTGCAATCTGGCGATTGCAATTTTGCTATTCCCACAGAACAAATTGTTACTACCAGTCTTTGCCAAAGCTTAAACGCATTACCAGTTAATGACTCTGAGTCTGTTTATAACTGGGAAATTCAACAAGAGGGAAATACCACACCAGGTTTCGATTTACTGGGGTACTGGGATCCTAAGTTTCAAAATCATACTTTAAATAGTAATGCGATCGCTGTCTATGTACAACCCCAGACAGAACAGTCAGGTTTTTGGCTTTTAGCAGATAAGATTTTAGGCAAGCTAGAACTTAAAATTCAGCCTTTTCCCAGACCCCTAGTACCTCCCAAGGGATTAATGGGGGTCAGTCTACAAACAGATGGCTCTTTGATACCAGTTATTGAAGTGAATTCTTTGCGGGAGCATTTAGCTATTAAATCAAGTTCTGTTGCAACGACAGAAGATAAAGCAACTCAAAGAACCGTTAAAACAAGTACTGTTAAAGCAAATGAGTGCGAAGCAAATCAAGAAGAGTCCCAAACTATCCTCATTGTTGATGATGCTGCTTTAGTGCGAAGAAGAATCGAGGCTAGCCTATCCGCTTATGGTTATATAACTCATACCTGTGCTGATGGTTTAGAAGCTTGGAATTGGTTGAAGATGAATCCTCATCCTTTGTTAATCATTACAGATATTGAGATGCCTAATATGGATGGTTTCACTTTAATAGATCATTGTCGTGAAAATAATATGACTTTTCCGATTATGGTTGTCTCTTCTCGTTTAGCGGAAGAATGGGGTAAAGAAGCTCATCGCTTAGGTGCATCAGACTTTTTAACCAAAGGATTTTCTACTGGAGAGTTAATTAATAAGGTTAATTCTTTGTTGGTTAGATAGAAGGACGACATCCGAGATCAAACAGTAGAGAAGATAAGAGATTGAAGGAAATAGTCTCCCGAAAGCAATACGGAGATCCGATAGTAAAGACTTTGTTGGCGAAGTTAACCTCAGATTAACTACATTAGCATAATTACGCATCCGTTTTTGGGGATTGGGTTCGACTACTTTCGGTATTGTTAATTGTTTTTGAAAAACTCTAAACTAATCATTTAAAGTCTTACTTAATTGACAGCAAAAAGCGATCGCCTCACGACTTAGATCTTGCACCAGTACTAAAAAAGTTCATCAATAGCAGAACTTATGCACCAGAAACCAATAGATGTCTGATGTAAATAAAAAATAGCCTTTGCCCTACAAAAGTTTTGAGGCTTATTCAAAATCAAGGTTTCGACATTATCAACGAAATTACAAGGGTTTCAGCATCTAATTCACATCAGACGTAATAGGGAAAATTAATCCTCCGCAAAAACATAACGACGTAACTCAGAAGGATCGGGTTCAGGACTATTTTCCGCAAACTCTACTGCATCATCAATAACACCTTGTATTTTCTTATCGATATCTTTAAGCTCTTGTGCTGTGGCTAATTTTTTCTTAGTTAGATAATCAGCAAATCTAGTAATGGGATCTCGCACAGCCCAATATTCTTTTTCTTCGGCGGAGCGTAATTCATCAGGATCGGCTAGAGAATGACCCCGAAAACGGTAAGTAAGAGCTTCAATCAGAGTTGGTCCTTCTCCAGCGCGAGCTCGTTCAACAGCTTCTTGAGCAGCAGCTCTCACAGCTAAGACATCCATACCATCAACTTCGCAGCCCGCCATATTAAAGACGTTAGCTTTTTTATAGATTTCTGGTTGAGAGGTAGCGCGATCGTGAGCCATTCCGATCGCCCATTTATTATTTTCTACTACATAAATAATTGGTAATTTCCATAATGCGGACATATTTAAGCATTCAAAAAATTGACCATTATTGCTGGCACCATCACCGAAGAAACAAGCGGTGACTTGATCGGCATTAGCATCTCCTAGGGCATCTTTGCGATATTTACTTTGAAAGGCTGCTCCCATGGCAACGGGAATGCCTTCGGCGACAAAGGCATAACCACCTAAGAGTTTATGCTCGGCGGAAAACATGTGCATCGAACCACCACGACCTTTACTACAGCCTGTAGCTTTACCAAATAATTCTGCCATGACTTCTCTAGCAGAAACACCTGCACTCAAAGCATGAACGTGATCGCGATAGGTACTACTGACGAAGTCTTCATCGCGACGCATGGCTCTAATGACTCCTGTGGAAACTGCTTCTTGACCATTGTAGAGATGGACAAAACCAAACATTCTGCCTCTGTAGTACATTTCTGCACATTTATCCTCGAACAATCGCCCCAACACCATATCTTCATAGAGCATTAAACCTTCTTCTTTAGTAATTTTGATTGAGGAGGAGTCAAATTTAGGAACAGTTCTTTCAGCAGCCATAGATTCTGTAATATCTATATAGTATTAATACAAATTTCTGTTTAACAAGCTTCGACTAAATTAGTTGACTCTTGAATTAATGCGATCGTGTAGTGCATTGCACTGTAAGAATAAGTAAGAGTCTTTCCAATTTCACTTGCAATTGTATATCCTCGCTTATTTAGTGCGACTTTGTAAACAGTCAACAGTCAACAGTTCTTAGTAATTTTCCTCTTTCCTTGTCTCTTGGTGCGCTATCCAGGGCGGGAATGGGGGGACTTACATTGACTTTCTGATGTTGAACTAATTAGTTGGTTACAATACTCTCCCTTTCCCGGCACCACTTCTTCGCTCCTCGTTCCTTATTCTTACTATCAATCCTAGCAATGAGAGTAGTTGCAAAAATCGTGATACGATCTATAGGCATATTTGCATAAAGTATGAAAAATCAAAAAAAATCATTCCTGCTACTAGAGTAAAGTTCGAGTGTATGCAAGATATCAGCAGTCTCAGTTCCCAGTTGAATTCAGGGTCAGAAAAAAATCAATTAAAACTTATTCCTCAGCTCATTGAAACGGGAGAATTTGGCTATCAGACTTTAATGAAATGGATGGGGAGTTGTCACGATCGCGGAATGGCTACTATCCCGATGGGAAAAGCTTATCAAATTCTCTATAAACATGGTACTCCCGAGACTAAAGAATTTCTCGCCCAAAACTTTCCTACAGGAGTTGTTCCCCTAAAATCAAAATCTAATATTGACTATCTATCTCTCCAACGACTTTTAGCAGAACAAGATTTTCAGCAAGCAGATCTGGTAACAATCCAAAAATTATGTGAATTAGCCGGGGAATCGGCGATGGAGAGAAAATGGCTTTATTTTACTGAAGTTGGCAGTTTTCCCATCACAGATTTTCAAACTATCGATCGGCTTTGGCTAGTACATTCTGAAGGCAAATTTGGCTTTTCTGTACAGAGAAAGATTTGGTTATCTTTAGGCAAAGATTTTGGACAACTTTGGGAGAAAATTGACTGGAAAAAAGGTAATAATTGGACTCGTTATCCTAATGGATTTACCTGGGATTTAACGGCTCCTAGAGGTCATTTACCTTTATCTAATCAGTTAAGAGGTGTTCGAGTAATCGATGCAATTTTTAAACATCCAGCTTGGAATCAGTAAACAGTAAACAGTAAACAGTTTATTATTAATAATAATCTTCAATATGAGTCAAGAGGAGATTTTGAAACGGCTTTTAAACCAGGTTGCCGAGGGTAAATTAAGTCCAGATCTGGCTTGGGATAAATTGCGAAATTTTGGGTTTGAATCTTTAGAAGAATTTGCCAAAATCGATCATCATCGTAGTCTAAGGAATGGCTTTCCCGAAGTAATTTGGGGTGTTGGAAAAACGACCGAACAGATTATCAAAATAATTCAGTTAATGGAGCAGAAAAATGAGGATCTAGAGCAAAAAATCCCGATTATGGCAACATTGATCGAGCCAGAAATTGCTGAACAATTACAAACAGCAATTCCCCATTTACAATATTATCCTCTAGCGAAAATAGCCGCGATCGCAGATACTGATGCTACACCTAAACATCCTGGTGTCATTAGTATTGTTACCGCAGGCACCTCCGATATTCCCGTCGCCGAACAATCAGCCGTCACCGCAGAATTATCCGGGTTTAAAGTAACTCGTCTTTGGGATGTGGGAGTTGCAGGAATTCATCGACTTGTAAGTAATTGGCATTATTTAGCAGAAGCAGATGTCTTAATTGTCATTGCAGGAATGGAAGGTGCTTTACCTAGTGTGGTTGCTGGTTTAGTGGATTGTCCAGTGATTGCAGTTCCCACCAGTGTCGGCTATGGTGCTAGCTTTGGGGGAATTTCTGCTTTGCTAACGATGTTAAATTCCTGTGCTTCAGGGATTGGAGTGGTGAATATCGATAACGGTTTTGGAGCAGCTATTTTAGCAGGGCAAATCTTACGTACAGCTAACAAATTACGAAATCATTGAACATTAAACCCACCTTCCGCACGTCAAAATATAGCACCAAAAGATTACGAATTTTTCTGGAGTTAGCGATCGCAGTTCCAGGATTTGGCGATCGCATTTTACCGTATTAGCGATCGCG
>JAAUYM010016925.1_pt1 | contig 11142 bp, 18 predicted proteins | sample 7278001 | NCBI WGS metagenome assembly JAAUYM01 (sample SAMN14350224, study PRJNA611818) | marine sediment metagenome | isolation source: surface marine sediment (1.8m) | place: French Polynesia: Moorea | collected 2018-08
CTCCCCTTTTGTCTCCTGCCTGGTTGGCTGGAAGGGTGTTGCTGAATGTGCCTATGACTCTGCTGCTCAGGCTATCCAGGCAGAGCTTGAGCACTCTATATATCTCTGTGGTCTCTCCCTGTCCTCTCCATAGAGATCAGTATATCTCTGTGGTCCTCTCCTTGATACGTCGTCGTCCGCCGTCCCCACCACTGTTGCCAACTGGCATTTTTCAATGCCAGATTTTACAAAACTGGCATTTTTCAAAAGTGCCTGGCATTGAAAATTTGTGTTTGGCATTTTTTTAAAAAACTGGCATTTTTCTGGCATTTTACACAGCAACCCAAAACAAAAGTACTGTACCACAGTGAGTGGAAAAAGGAGTTCCCCTGGGTGACATGGTTCTCAGATGGGCTCCACAGCACCTTCTGCAAGCAGTGCTAGAAGTCTCTGTAGCCACAAAAGTCAAACCTGTTGCAGCATGAGAAGAGCAGGGAGCACCAGTCCAGGATTGAGTCGGTGTCAAGGGCCTCGGCATCAAGCATGGCCGGGTTTGTACAGAGGACAGTGATGACGCCGGAAAAGACGAAGGAGGCAGAGGTGAAGCTGGCTATCGCCACTGCTCCATCTTGGCCATCAACCATCTCAGCGAGGTCATCAAGGGCCTGGGCACAGGCAGCTGCCTCGAGCACATTTGTCTCCACCGCACCAAGTGCACCAGCCTGCTCAAGAGTCATCTGCCCCCCCTTGCAGATGAGCTGAAGGACTACATGGCTGGACAAAAATCCATCTGATGTGTCCGTCGAGAAGTACCGTTGTGTCGAGGAAGATGCTGGAGAGGTTCAACACTGCCAACATGTACAAACAGGGTGAAAGGCACGAGGAACAGGAGGGGAATGAGCTGTCTGCTCTTGAAAATGTCAATTTTCCTATGTAAAAGTACACAGTAAACAATGTTAATCCTGAAAAATTCCATTTTTGGTTATTTGGTATTAATCTGGCATTTTTTGTTCCAGGATTTGGCATTGGACCCACGTGAAAACCTGGCAACACTGGTCCCCACCGCCACTCACTGCAGAGCTGCAGCCAGGGTGGCGAGGTGGGATATCTTGGCCCCATTTGGGCCATAAATTGCTAAATTGCTCGGTGGGCTATAATTCAAAGAAATAATGATGATTAAAATCCATTAATACTCCACTAAAAAAGGAGTTGTAGCCATTTTAAAATTTTGACTCTTTTCCTGTTGGGCCCAAGTAGGGCTTTTTAAGCTTCCTGCGACCTGGCAACCCTGCCTGCAGCAATTAACTATGTGCTAAGTGCTATGAAGAGCCTGGGTCTCCAGGCCAGCCTCGCACATGAGCAAACGGCAAGAGGGAGAGGGAGAGGATAGGAAAGGAAAGGAAGAGGAGAGATAATGAGATACAGGAGAGGAAGAAAACGTTGCTAGTGGAGTAGGTGGTAGTAAGCCTCGGGGAAGGAGATGTCGCCGTCCAAGCCCGCCCTCGCCCTCGGCCTCGCCGTCGAGGTGACGAAGGGCCACGTCCTCTTCAAGGGGTCGACGGGCAGCACGGAGACCCTGGGCTCATACCCGATGGGCTCGTACCCGAGAGGACAGATTACTATCCCTTTCCCCGACGGGGTCAACGCACCCGGGAGGGCCTTCGAGATCAGGCTCTTCGCCGCGGCCTCCGCCGGCATGGACGGGAACGAGCTGCGCAGGGTGCACCCGGTGTACTTCTCCTGCAGGGCAGGTGAGAGAGAGGGGGAGAGAGAGAGGGGGGGGGGTTGATGAGCCCCCTGTCTGTTGTAGTTAGTAGTACAATATTCCCCTCCCTCTGACCGACACACCTCCCCCCCTCCCCCCAACTTTGTCGTCTCTCCGAAGACGGTGCGTCCCGCCGCGGTCCCATCCTGGAACGAGACCACGTCCTCGTCCTCAGGGGGAAAGTCGGAGGGACGGATCTGCAGGTGGACGGGTGGGGACAGGGGGGACAGGCGCTCATTCTGAACAACGCCTTGAACGGTAGGACGAGATGGAAAAAGAAAATGGAGGAGAGTTTACTAGACGTTGTGGTGTCCATGACACCATTTTTCTGTAATCCCTCTCCCCTCCCCCCCGCATAGGAAACGTGATCAAGCTCGACAACCTGAAGCTGAAGGCTCGCATCCCTGCTCAAGGCCGCAACGGGACCCTAACCGTGGAGGCCATGTTGCTCAGGAAGATGAAGACGGGGACCTTCGTGGGGGCTCCCGAGGAAGCGGCCGACGCCGCCGACGGCGCGGAGCTCGCGAGGACCAGCGAGGACCTGGCCAAGAGCTTCGTCAAGAGCCTCCAGATACACATGATCTTCCTGGCCTGCAGGTTCAGATGGGAAGGCCGGAGGGACTTTTCGGAAGCAATATCACGGTAGGCCACTCTCATTCTTGCACTGCTGAGAAATATTGAAAAGCATTGTAATGTGCAAGCGTGCTACAACAATATGAAACTCCCACAGTGATCCAATCCTGGACAACAACTCTCCTTTCACGCGTCCACTTGACCTGAACAGGACAAACACACCTCCGATAAGGTAGGAAGATGGAAACATATCTAGTATCTTTTTTCTCTAATATAATAATTTTTATATATTAGTATATGCCTGAGTGGCTCGACCAAGTTGGTCCTGCTTTTCGACAAATGCCACCAGAAGGGCGACGGGCTCATCAGGGCCCACTTCGAGATGCATTCGTCGGGAGAGCGATTCCTTTTCCTTGAGGTGACAACAGATTTGCCAACAGTGTTATTCTTACATCACCTCCTCAAAGAAATCACGGTTTATTTCTTTATTTGTTTATTAATTATTATTAGTACTATCGTTGTTGTTGCTGTTGTTATTATTACATCTTGTTTGGTGTTGATGACAGGATCCCGGCCTGCCAGGCTCTTGCAACGGTGGCGAGAGCGTCGTCTTCGCCATCCCGAGGTTGCTGTCTCCGCTGCCGGGCCCGACCTCACCCGCCAGGAGCTACTCCGTGGTGCTCCGCAGAGAGGCCACCGGGTGCGAGACGAGGGTGCCGCTGAGGGTGGCTGCCTGCCTGAGGGAGCAACTGAAGAGGGCGAGGAACGAGTCGGGGTGGACGGAGACGATGGCGGGGCTGTTCAAGGACTGCGCGTGCCAGTGCGAGGCAAGTCGACTAAGCAAACTTGTTCTACCTACTACGTACAGTAAATGTGTCCGTTCAAATTCCGACAGGATTGGCAGGATTTCCAACAGGACAGTCCACAGGTTGGCCTGCAAGTCCCTGTCCAGCCGGGCTGCTCTGGCAAAGGGCAGGACGGCGGCGGGTATGCCGGGCTGGCCAACGGCCACCCTGATGCCCCTTCCTCCCAGCGCTCCTTGGCGGCCTACCCAGAAGCAAGCTTGGACAAGGTCTCCGACGCAAGTCGGGTGACGGACATGGTACCTCCGTCGTTCGCCGAATGGGTCAGGTTCGAAACGAAAGTTATTCATATTTTTTTTTTAATCTATCCCTTAGGAATGGTCTCCCGTGTCCTCTGCCTCGTCTGCCCCGCTGCAGCCTCCTTCTCTCCAGCATAGCAGTCCTCCGCCGACGGTGAACCAAATTCCCGCGGACAGCCCCTTCTACCACTCCGGTGCCGGCGAACCAGTGGCCGGAGCTACTACAGGAAGAGAAGAAGGGATCCTCTCCTGGTCCACCAGTCTTGGGCAGGCCTCCTCAAGTCGCGTGGAGGAGCTCGTGAGAGAAATAGACCAGAGTCAACCGCTCAAGGTCCTGTCGGACAAGTACGTCAGGAGCGTACTGAACTATTGCCATCCGGCGGGTGGCAGCATCCAGGCAACAGGACCAGGCCCACGGGGGGGAGCTGAGAGGGAGAGCGCGAGCAGGACGAAATTGACGGAATCGAGGAGGAGGAGGTGTCCTTCGGTCCGGGTCGGGAGCGACATGGAGGTCGACGGAGTGACAGAAGGGGAGGAAGGAGGAGGAGGAGGAGGAGGAGGAGGAGAAGGCACGGACGAGGGTGTGTTCACAGGGGGTGATTGCAAAGGCAATTCCGCGGAGGACGAAGGGACAACGGGGTCTCTGCACTGGCTCCGCCACTTCTCGGAGAGCGCCGTGTACCTCCTCCTGGGCTTATTGGCCCTGTTTATCGGCGACTGGATCTGCGGCGGCTTTGTGGCGGACAAGGAGCTGTGAAGGCAGGGTTGCCAGGTGCCACACACGTAAAGATGATATCATTCCATCAATTCTTTGTATATATGCACTGTAAAATGCATAGCAGAAAAAAATGTCTTAAATAGTCGGGAAGTATTTATGACTACGTTAATAATTTTTTAAATAAAACCCTGTGTACCTATGTCATTGTTGTTTTACTCACTTTATCTCCGCCATAAATACAGCAAATGAAAAACTTTTTTTTGTGTGTAAGCAACCACTATACTGCGATAAGTACAAGTAATAGAACAGCAAGGTTGGTACCATAGATACCATACCATAAATGTTGATCTCTATGGTCAGTACAGTGTGTTCAGTTACGTAACTTACTTTTATCACTTACCCAGTTTGATCAAAACAAAAGTCGACTGCTAACCAAACCTTGAAAAAGAGCCGATGCCGCACAACTTGGAGATCAAGGCACGCGCGCCCAACTTGGACCGGGCCATGTCCATGGCCTCCGAATTGGCCTCTGAGGGCCACGGCGGCGGCGACGGGATGACCGTCATTGAGCAGATGGACGTCTTCAACGCGTTCTTGGGGAGGCTGAAGCTGCGCTTCCTGTCCGGTTACCTCTCCCAGCTGCTCACCTACGAGCGCGGGGACATCCGCGGACCCAAGACGAGCGACTACGTGCTGGCGGAGGTGCCTGACCCGGAGGACGTGGCGGAGGTGCTTGGGAGGGCCATCGGGGTGCTCGGAGAGGTAGCGGACGACAAACGTCGATCGTCATGGTCAACTTTCCCCTGATTTGTCCAATATCAGCACTCTTTGATTTAACAGGTGATCAAGACGAGGTGACTCTACATGTTTGGCCAGACAAGGATCTACTGTGACTCTGTCGAAGGTCTTGGCGACTTCGTGGAACTGGAGGTGATAAAACAGTCAGCTCCCGCCTATAAGAACTGTCTTCTCTTGGCACCAGACAAACTGTCCTTACTTGCAAGAGAACTTTTTAAAGTTAGCATAGTTCTTAGTTTAAAATGTTAAAGTGAAAAGTGTTAGGTTAAAATTTGAGAGCGAACTACTCGTAATTTTAATTATGGCCCATACACAAAAATGTTAAGTTTAAGTTAGCTTAGAAGTTTTGAAAAAAATGTAAAAAGGCGAAGGCATCTGGCAAACCTTCCTTTTTTTTCCGGGTGCGCACGAGTGCTACCCCTATACTCATCTATATTTCAACGCATTTCTTATTTTGAGCATGTTTAAACCACGATTTGGTACGTTGTGTTTCAGGTGGTGATGAAGGACGGTCAAGCCGAGTTGGAGGGCGTCGCCATCGCGGAGGATCTCGTGGAGAAGCTCGGAGTGCAAACTATTTTTTTAACGGATAAGTGGAGCTACTGGTGTTTTCTGAAGACAACAATTGCAGTATTAATTTGAATGTTGATGTCCACAGATTCGTCTTCACCAATAAAATATCTTTTTAAAAAACAATAATTGCACACTATAAGAAATTCAAAAGAAAAGACACCGAGTGCTTATGCTCTCCTGCTCAGTTATCTCTTTACCTGCCTGCTTGCCTCCTCTCTCCCACATTTTTTTTTGCTGAGAAACGAATCGTCACGGGCCGATGGCTTCCAACAGATTGCTATATGAGGCTGTTGGAGTTGACAAAAGTAGGAAAATGAGGTGCCACCTGTTCTCCGCAATATTGTTACGAATTGCTCAAATAGGTAGGACAAAGTGTGCTTTGGGTGGATTGTTTTCCCTAAAGACAAAAAAATTATACGTGTTGCAGTCGTGGGCGAACCTGAGAGGAGAGAAACTTGCACAGTTCCTCCTCACCACATCGACGAAGAGCTTAACAAATTGGACCAGGTGATCAAAGAATGTACTGTACAAGTTCGCCTTTTTGGCCTGGACAGTTTCTCACTAGTAAAACTATGACCTCTGTCGGCTGTCGCCGCAGGTAAAAATACCTACGTAGCTCATGCAACATACCTACATGTTAATCAACTTTTTCTGACCGACAATGTTGTCTAAATTGTTTAGTGATGTAAAAGTCTATTACACATAGTAACTAGCACAAACACTGTACTGTATATGTCAGGCGGACCCTGTACTTGTCCGAGCAATACGCGATCGCCTGTTGGTCTCTCCGCACCCCGGCGGCCGGCAACCGGAGGAGTACCGCTTTCCGGGCCCCGGGTCAATGAGGATTCACTTGGGTGGGATCGAATCCACGCACCGCAGGATAAACGGGCAGTTGGGACAACCCATTGCCGTGGACAGGTAATATTAGTGTAACTAACTAGTAGGTTCCAGACAAAATACGATTCTTCTGTCTGTGTCTCGTACTTTGTTATTAGGTAATGTATTTGTACTATGTCTAAAATTTTTGTGGCAGGTTGTACCAGGGAAGAAAAACGGAAGGTTTCTTCATCGAGGCCGGAGCTTTTGACGGTTTCACTATCTCCAACACGCTTTACTTTGAACTGAAGCGAAATTGGACAGGTAATCAGTAATATTCTAGCAGGACTCCTTCACAGATTAGTTTCTTGATTGCTAAGCGACAGGGTTACTCGTGGAAGCCAACCCGGAGTCCTTCGCCAAGCTACTCAAGGTGCGCAGAAGAGCTTGGAGCTTCCCTAGATGTCTCTCCACTAAGACGAGGTGAGAGCACACCTTCCCCTTATCTCGACTCCAACTCGATTTAAGTATCAAACCTTGAGTGCAGTCCCGAGACGGTGAACTTCAGCGTGGGCGCCGGCATGCTGGGCGGCATCGAGAACGGCGCGGACCCGTCCAGGCCCAAGCCGGGGCAGGGAGAGTTTGGCAACGAGAACCGCACCGCGCAAATGCAGTGCTTTCCCATATTTTCGGTGCTTCTCGCCCTAGGTATGTACCTAATGTGCCTAATTGTGAATAGAATGCAAGAAGAATATACCTACGAATAATATTGCACCCCATTTTTTTGAAAGACAATCCCACCGTGGACTACTTGTCCCTGGACGTGGAAGGTGCGGAGTACCAAGTCCTTAAGACCATCCCTTGGAGCGAGGTCGACATCAGGTGGGTCACAGGTCCTTTTTGTCGTTGTTGCTGTTGAATCCGGCTACTGTACTGCACACGTCGGCGTATAGGGTGATAGACGTCGACGTCAGCCACCTGGACGAGGTGTTCGAGGGCACGGTCGAGGACCTGAGGGCGCTGCTCTCCTCCCACGGGTACCGCCCGGCGCAGAGGATGCACTGGGACGAGATATTCGTCAGGGAGGACGAGCAGACGTTCTGGCTGTGAACAAAGGACATGGAGTCCACCCCGACCCCTACCTACTTACATACTACTCATGTTGAATGGAGTCCGCCCCCATCCCTACCTACATACTACTCACGTAGCAATTGCCGTAGTAAAAAAAAATTGTTAATTCTTCTTCTGCTGTACGTAGTAGAGCCCATTCGTAAATAAATCTGCGTCATTAGCTTGCAAGTCAAGTCCTCCGTTACCTTATTCCCCTCTCTCCTCGTTAACTCTCCGCAGGCAAATGCCGCATGATCGAAAAAAAAACAAAAAAAAATAATATAGTGATAAGATAAGAAAGAACTTCTCATATGTTCAAGGTACAACATACTATTATGTGATATGAAGCGTAATACCTACTCATGTGTCATACTAGTATAAAGTACTGCATAAAAATGCCTATGTACATAAATTTTTCAAGACCCCAAAAACACTGGTGCACACTGTTCTATTATAATGTACGTACGTAGAGATAGAAGGGTAGGCAGCTTTCCACGTCCCCCCTGACCCCCTCCCCTCCCCCTTCCCCCTAGAGCAAAGAACGAAAGAGAAACGTAATCTCGAAATCCTCTGCAACACGTGTGTGCGCGTAGTACATCCCTAGTACATAAGAGCTCCGACATGGCTTGTTATGAGCATCAGTGAAAGAGAGACTGTAAGAGAATCTGACCTCTCTCGCGCACAAAAAAAAAGAGACTCACTTATACGGAGAGATTCTAGAGAAGAGACGGGAGGCTCCAGTCTGGAAATCGGGTCGCCATGGACAACGATGGCTACGAGGATGTAGGTGACGATGCGGTTGTCGCAGCCGCCGTCGCCGTTGACAACAAGAGGATAGACGAAATGGTGAGAGGGGAAGGGAGGGGAGGGGGAGAGCAGGAGACAAAAAATGTGGGGTAGCAAATAGCGACATGAGCGAGAGGCACACCAGATCAAGTAGGCAGTCATCTAGTTAGGTAGTAGAGAATCGATTTCTAATTCGGGGAGAGAAAGTGACGTCTAAAATAATGGAAAGTCACTCCCTCGAAGTTAACATTGAGGAGGAGGGTAAGGAGGATGAGATTCAGGTGGTGGAAAATCTGTGGATGGATCAGGAGGAGGAGGAGGAGGAGGAGCAGTACAGCATCAGGCATTCCTCCGCCGCGGTGAGTACCTCTCTAATTCCCTGGCTGACTGCCGCAGCCGCAGCCGCCGCAGCCGCAGCCGCCGCAGCCGCAGCCGCCGCCGCTGTAGTAGTTGTAATCCATGAAAGTGATCCCTCCTTATCAATAATTGCTCTGTTGTTAGATAAACGCAGACGGGAAGGTCAAGTGATGGATCATCATCCGCCCCCCCCTCCCTCATATTACTTCTCTCGCGGTTCAACAAGAACTGTTGCGCATTATGAGACAGAAAACGCCAGAGATGCACTGGACTTTTTATGTTATGCATAAAGAGTTCCCTCTTTCACAACCCGTGATGCTGCCCGACAGGAGTCCCAGCAGGCGAGGGGAAACGCGGAGCTGTACGCCCCGAAGAAGACGTTCGACCTGGACCGCACCGCGTCCATCACCAGGGAGGAGGAGCAGATCACCTTCTCGTGGGAGAACCTGACGGTGCGCACCAAGGCCTCGGCCGGGAGGTCCATCTTCAGGAAGGCGCAGCCCAGGTCCAGCAAGATACTCGTCGACAACAGTGAGCTGACGGAAACGAGCTTTCTCTGTGACATGTCGCCAATCTCTCCCGCTGTTCCAGCGACCGGGTACGTGCGCCCCGGCGAGCTGGTGGCCATCATGGGCGCCTCCGGCGCCGGCAAGTCTACCCTGCTGAACGCGCTGACCTTCAGGGCCACCGGGGGCCTCGAGGTGGCCGGGTCTCGCTACGTGAACGGGAACGCGGTCTCGCCCAACGGACTGACGGCCGTCTCCGCGTACATCATGCAGGACGATCTGTTCATCGGCACACTCACACCCAGGTGAGGAAGGGAGAGGGCGGGGGGATCGTTACTTCCCTTTTTGGCTACTACAAATTTAAAAATCTACTACGTGTTCAGGGAGCACCTCGAGTTTATGGCCAAGGTGCGAATGGACCGGAGCATACCCAAGCACAGAAGGGAGGAAAGAGTCGACGCTGTCATTGCGGTAAGCAAAGACAAAAAGGACTTTAAAATTGTAGAATGCCTAGGGAGGAAATGCTACCTACATAATTATGTAAATAATTGTACTACCACACCATCACCATCACATTTTTTTCTTTTTGCAGGAACTGGGCCTGACCAAATGCGAAAATACGCTTATTGGAATTGCTGGACGCGTCAAAGTAAGAAAAAAAGACACTTTATAGGTATATAAATAACATTGTTTCTCGTCACATGTGTACGTACCGTCCGTAGGGCATCTCCGGAGGTGAATCTAAGCGCCTGGCCTTCGCCTCGGAGGTGCTGACGAACCCGCCGCTGCTCTTCTGCGACGAGCCCACCTCCGGACTAGACTCGTACATGGCTCAGAACGTGGTGGAGGTGCTCAGGTCAGAATTAATTACCAAGCATGTGATGAAAAAGAAATATGCGAAACGTCGACCACGACTATGGTATACCTATACCTACACTTCAGGGCGCTGACTCGGCAGGGCAAATCCATCATCTGCACCATCCACCAGCCCAGCTCACAAGTCTTCTCCATCTTCGACAAGGTGAAGAATAATTCATACTGACTTTTTCTTTATCGTCGCTTAATTAACGCGCAATATTTCTAAGGTTCTGCTGATGGCGGAGGGAAGACTGGCTTACCTAGGCGGCATCGATCGGTGCTTCCAGTTCTTCTCAGAGTCAGTATAACAACTTGGAGTTGGAAAAACTAAGAGGAACATTGGGACTTTAAAAAAAAAGCTGCTTTTCCTTTTTTGTCGACTCCAGATGTGGCTATCCGTGTCCAGAGATGTTCAACCCTTCTGACCACTACGTCCACGTGCTGGCTATCACGCCAGGCGACGAGGACAGGTGCAGGGAGAGGGTCCAGGCAATCACCAACAGGTTCAAGGAGTCGGACGAAGGTAAGTTGCTACATTACAAACAGCGAAACAACCATTACTCATTTATTATAACGAAGACACAGAGCAGCCAGTGTTTTAGTTTTTTTTTTGTTTTGGTCATTCCACTCCACTTGCAAACATTTTCTAACGTGCAGGAAAGAGCATCTCGTCCTTCGTGGAATACGAAAAGGCACACCAAAAGACCCACCCGAACCTGCTTCAAGAGGAGAGGAAGAAGCCGTCGCCCTACAGAGTGGGATGGTGAGATGAGAAGAAGATACAGTGAATTACCCAATTTTTCGTGGATTTCGACTGTTTCATTTCCCCAGGTGGGCCCAATTCTGGGCTCTTCTCTGGCGGGCCTGGATCTCAGTGCTGAAGGAGCCGTGGATCATCCGGGTGAACGTGGGACAGACCATCATCATCGCCCTCATGATCGGCATTGTCTTCTTCGACCAGGACTACGACCAGGAAGGGGTCCTCAACATCAACGGGGCCATCTTCATCATGCTCACGAACGTCACCTTCGGTTATCAGTTCTCCGTCATCAACGTGAGCAAGAGAATCGTGGTTGTCGTCCTGCCGTTCCTGTGCTATATGATGGTGATGCCGCTGCTGATTCCTTTTCTGTTGCTGCTACCACTGATGATGATGATGATGATGATGATGATGAAACTGCCAGGTGTTCTGCCTGGA
>JAAUYM010024908.1_pt1 | contig 11137 bp, 11 predicted proteins | sample 7278001 | NCBI WGS metagenome assembly JAAUYM01 (sample SAMN14350224, study PRJNA611818) | marine sediment metagenome | isolation source: surface marine sediment (1.8m) | place: French Polynesia: Moorea | collected 2018-08
ACACTGCATTGATGGTCCCTTCTAGAAAAAAAATACAGTCAAGGTTCTAATTTAGGTAGGCAAGACGGCAAATTTTTTACTTCACAGTTAAAGGAAGAGACACCTATTCTCTTTACACAAATAATCAACATAAGCAACTTTGTTTCTTGCCTAAATTGTATTACATAGTTTATAAATCTTTTAATAACCATTGTTTTTCTCTTTCCAGATCACCATTCCGCCCAAGGTCGTTCCCCAGCCCATGCGAATCATGTGTCGCTTTGTCCGGCAGGAGAATCTGCTCTTCCCTCCCAGGCTCAACGATGGAGAAGGTACCTACCGTAGTATACTAGTAGTACTACAGTAGGAGAGAAAGAAAGCTTTTACGACTGTTCAAAAGGGGTCTTTTTACGACTGTGGTGCGATAAATCGAAAGATTAATATATATTTTTTATTGGGCTTTTGTGTCCATTTGCGACGACAGCGGTCGATTGATCTCTCCCGGGTTCCCCTTTTTGCGCACATTTGCGATGAGTTTGTCGAAACATCATCATGCTTCCTTCACTTTCCTTTCAACTTCAGCAAATTTCATGGTTGTGATCAGGAACCAATTCCGCAAAGCCTCCAATCATATAGTTTTTGCACCGTGCTGTCAGTCAGATCGTGATTACAGGCATCTGAAGATTACGTAGATTTTCAAAGCACCATATTTGACAACATTTGCACTTACTAGTGTATATGAAAACTTAAACACCAAGCTGTTTCCAAGGCAAACAAGCCACTTTTCAGAAAGACTTTCAATGGGAGTAGATGTCTGGTCGGGAATACCACAAGACCGTTCAACATCTTTAAACCGTTCTTGTTTTCTTTCTTCTCCAAGCTAGAGTCTTAAACCTTCCAATTGGAGTTAATGTCTGGTCGGGAATATGCCAAATCCACGCAGGTCTTTGAACCGTTCTTGTTTTCTCTTCCTCCCTGCCAGAGTTGGCCTGTCGGATCCTGCAAGTTGGTCCGGCCGGCTCGCAGTTCCTGGGCCCGGTGCTCATCGAGATCCCGCACGTGGCATCCTTGCGGAGAGGGGAGAGGGAGCTGGCCATACTCAGGTAGGACGGGTGAACTCCGCTTATAAGAACATCGGATATACGTAAAAATACCTCGCTTTTAAAAACAGTTTCTTTCTTTGTTGGGTCAGCAAGTGCTTAGGATGTAAAAACACTCCGGTTTATACTCGTACAAACAGTACTTAGTTCCAAGGGTGTTCATATACGAGTAAGGAGAGTTTATCGTAATTTTTTTTCGCCAAACTTTGTCCAAACTATTAAAAAAAATTATCCGGTTTCAACTGCCAAAACCCGCATAATTTTTTGGAGCCCTTTTTGGCAAAAATTTCACACCCTATTCTAAACACACGTAGTCCAAAGACATGTAAATTGATTTTGTGTTTTGCTTTAGATGCGAGTCGGCAGTGGAGGGCCAATGGGAGGAGCACAGGCAGGATCCTATGGAGGAGAGAGCCCTCAAGGTAGGAAAGAAAAAGTCACAGTACGGTACAGTACGCACATGTACCGTAAATACAGAAGAAGGGAGATTAAAGTGCGAGGTTTGGACTAAAAATTCTTTGCCTTTCGTATTTTTACGAGTACATGGTATTTTTGCCAAGCTGTACGTACTACAGCTGTCGACGGAGGAAGCCTAGAAAAAAAGAGAAATAATGCAGCATCATGCGGCAAGTCGTTCCAAGTAGCCTACAAAAGAAGAAAGGAAAAAAGCCAACCCCCCCAGTCCCCCTATTCTCCCCCCGCCCAAAAAAAAGAACAGCTCTGCAAAACACAAGTCGCAAATTTACACCTTTCTTTGTGTGGAAATTGGCTACGTGGCTACATGGCTACAACTCTTACCCTTAAAAGAGCACGAGAACAAAATCGCACCTAAAAAAAAAAAATTGCGGACGAAAATAGTAGTAGAGTCCTTGCTTTTTTTGGGGTGGGGGGGTCGGGAGGGAGGGAGTAGGAAAGAAGAAAAAAGAGGAAAAGAGCTTCTCCTTCTCCTCTTCCACTTGCACCCGTGGTGAGTCTGAAGGTCATACACACAGCTCTCCTCACTCCGTGTGCTATCTCTCCTCTTCAGGCCAGCGGAGTGGAAGAGTTATATGAAGAAGAAGAGGGAGGGGGAGACAGCCGCGGGGGAGGAAGAGAAAGAGAGAGAGAGAGAGAGGCGAGTGATGAGATGATCCATGGTGGGCATAGACGAAGAGGAGGGGAGGAAGGGAGGAGGAATATCCTCTGATGCCACTTCCGATAACATCCCGCCAAGTTTTTCTTCTCTTCCATCCTGTGGGCTGATGGTTTTTTTTTCAACCCAACTTGGGTGGGGGTGGGGGGGAAATGACCCCTCTAGTAATAGGTACAAACGTGATCTATGAAATTCAGATTTTGTTATTCCGCTCCATCTGTTGTGTTGCCGCAAGGGAGATACCACCTTTCCCCCCGTTTTGTGGGTGCGTAAACACGTAGAGAGAGAGAGAGAAAGAGAGACACTTGACCTTGAGGAGGAGGAAGAGGAGCAGGAGCTCGTTTTGTACCGTGCCCGGTACAGCCAGACCGAAATAATCATCATTGTCATGCAGTTTGCTTCTTCTTCTTCTTGCAAAGGATTCTCATCATGCATGCAAGAGAGTCTTCCTTCCTTACACGTGAAAAAGCAAATGCATGAATTCTTGTGGAAAAGAAGCTTGTTCTAGGCAGCCTTGGCAACTTGAAGTTAATTAGCTGCGTCATGTTGAGATCTTGCACAAAACAAGACAAAAAAGTTTGGTGCGTACGAAAATATCCCATGTTCTAGTTACGTAGGTATAACAAATTCCTTCTTACATATTTGGACAACATCCATTCTTCTCCTCCACTTTCTCGGCCTTATGGTCTCAGAAAGCTGATGATTACGTCTCTCTCCGCCGACAAAAAGTTGTTCACAACAATTCATGCGAGCACCCCCCATTCTCCAAAAGGTTCGGGACTTGCTTGATCTCCCCTCCCCCTCCCCTTTCCTCCTATCCGTTCAGCCAGACATGTGCACAGTAGCCCCGTCGGATAAGCCCGACAGCATTCATAAAGGCCCCCCCCCCTACTTTTTGTGCCACAGTCCATCCACGTATGAAAGAGAGAAAGAGGGAGAGAGAGAGGGAGACTGCCAAAGAAACCCAGTGTTGAACAACACGCTCTCCGGCTCCTCCTCTTCTTTCTCTTCCTCCCCCTCCCCCCCTCCTCCTCCCAGGCTCTCTTCCAGTCTCCGTTGCCTAATGTCCAACAGGCACGCATTGCGTTATATTGGCAGCTAAAATAGAGCAGCGCAGGCAGTGGGGGGATATACGTACGTATGTATACGGATGGAAACCCGAATTTCATTCGAACTGCCTTTCGTAATCTTGCAACCAGTAAGTCAGTGCATTTTTCTTAACATATATTATGACTAATTATCCTACTATGATCCGCAAAAAAAAACTATCTTGTTCTGCTTGATTCCGATTCCCTCTCCTGCCACCAACCCACCCCTCCTCCCCGCCGGGACACGGCACACGAATGTGGTAGACGAGGAGCTGGGTACAGTCGATGTTCGACTTGGCACGTACGATTTAGGCAACTTTTTGATTTTGGCAAATTTTCAGACTTGGAAGTTTCTCGTTGTGCAGTAGGAAAATCTTTACGCAAGAGATTTAGTACAGGCAGCTACTTTTCCTGGACCGGCGACTTCTCTAAACCGAACATCGACTGTACAAGTATGTAGCTCTCTGGGCGGGGGCTGAAAAAGGAGGAGGCGGCGGCGGAGGAAGGCATGGTGGAGGGAGGGGGAGAGGCATTATTTTGAGGGCACCACAGAAGAGGTTCTCCCCCCCCCCGCGGAAGTGGCAATAATGTAACTCCGCTGCAAATAGAGACTTCTTCTTTATTTCCAGTGACGACAAAGGACGCTTGAGAAAGAAGGAAGGAAAGAAAGAAAGAAAAAAAAAGAAAGAAAGAAGCTCCAGAATATTAAGCAATCCCAGCCATACAAAAAGGTTGATACACTACAGTACAGCCCGTTCTCAAGCTCCACCCGTCACAGAGCCCTCCCAAAATAGCTCTTTATTCCCCCCCCCCCCCTCCGCACCCTCGCAACAGACTTAATCAACTTTTTGATGGGAACGGCCCGCATTTTGGCTTGTTTCCACGACAAAAGCTTCGTGCGGGGCCTGGTGAAAGATGGGTGCAACTACTTTCAGGCACCAGAGTCTGTAGGTAATGTGCAGGACCTGGGAGGATCCAGAGAGTCTTCAAATTCGCCAGTTTGGCGAAATTTTGCCCAATTGTGGGAACACTGACTGACTGACTGGTGGTTGTGTGCATACGTACTACAACTCTTTATCTTTTCCCTCCTTATATCCTGACAGGATTCTATAAGCGAGAGCGCGTCGAACGCGTCTTCGGTGTCGTCCTCGCCGTCCAGGGTAATCGGGCAGCAGCACTCGCTGCACGCCGCCCACCAGATGCCGCCGCCGCCGCCGGACAGGACGGTAAGGACCTGGGGGAGTATTACTACATACACCTACAAAACTAGCATGAACGCCAGAAACCTGAAGGCTCCTTTTCTATTTTCAATTGTCAATTATAAGTTACTTTAACATTGAGACTTTTTCTGCGCTTCAAAAAGTCAGTTACTTTACTTTAATACCTTGCTAACTACACAAAGGTGAATTGAATTTTTTTTTAAGGAACATGGTGTATTAGTACTCTTATTTTAAAGATTTAAAGCTTATATGACTGTACAGATCAGTTTCATGAAACCATTTCTCGCAGGAGGAAAAATAATTTTGGCAGAATGAAGACTAAGCTTCCTTTTTTTCCCCTCCTTTTCCGTCCAGGTCTGCATCGTGGCTCACGACTTTCCTCAGTTCTTCGCGGTGATCAGCCGCAGCACCCAGGAGGTCTCGTGCGTGGGGTCCACGGGGGCAACCCTGGCGCCGGCCAGGATGCCCAGGATCAGGGTGCAGATACCGCCAAAGTAAGAGAGAAAGAGAGTACTGCAACTGTACTAATACAACACGGTTCAGAAAAATGTAGGTATATGTTAATTGTATCAAAACATTTGCCACACTTTTCTTGTAATTAAATGCCGCACTACCGTAGTACGTACTATGTCTATGCTAGGAGCAGCGCAATAATTCTCTTCTCCATATTTGGCCCTCTGCTGTCATTAGTCTGATGACTCTGATGTGACCTCGTAACCCGTTCTTCTGAAAAGAAAGCGGAGAAGCAAAAGGTCAAAGGATGTTTTCTAGACGCTCATCTGCCCCCTCTTCCCCCCCCCCCAATAAAAAGAAGGCTGGAGAAAAAAAAATTCTGACAAAAATGCTTCTTTCATTTCTTTCCTTCTTCCCTCCTTCTTTCCTTTGTGTTCTCCACACTCTTTTTCCCTACCATTTCCCCCTCCTCTCTCCCCATTTTTCGGTCCCTTTTGACTTGAAAAATAATCGGCTTTCAAGAAGTACGATTAGTGGATGTAGCTGCTGCTGCTATTCAGCTTCCTTCCTTCCCTCGTAACCCCATTTTTTCCCCCCCTTGCTACATGGGGGAAGCGGGCTGTCATTACGCGAAAGGAGAGAGCAGAAGAAGACGTTATTGTTGCTGAGCTGCACTTTGTAACCCTCCCCCCCTTCTATTTCATGCAACGGAAAGATTTTTCAGCAAAAAAGCACCAGCGCTCAACAAATCAGCTGAAAGAGTCACAGCCACCAACGATGAAGACTGCAACAATGTTGCAACAACTCCTACTTTGCCATTTTTTGAGGGGGAGGGAGGGAGAAGGGGGTGGGGTTGTTTCGCAGAGCCCCCCAAAAAAGTCGATCTCAATCGGTGCCAAATATTAAGGGCATGAGCGCCGGAAAACAAAATTGGCGGCGGCAACAATAACAAATCTCTCTCTCTCTCTTCGTCTCTCTTGTCACGAGCTCCAGACATCAATTATGGAGCGGTTGACATTCAAACACGAGAAGGGAGGGGGAAACTTTCTCTCCCCTCGTTTTTTTGGACTTTTTTTTCTCCCACTGCTTTCTCAAGACATAGTATGTCTGAGGAAGAAAAAAACTAGTAGAACAGACAGCCTTCCGCACAAAGTGCTTGAAGGGAAACCTTCCACTTTTTGTGTTGTTAACTCCTTCTTTTTCCAATTTCTTGGAAGACACCTCTTTCGAAGGGGGGGGATAGGGGAGAAAGGTCCCTCAGAGGATAGATATAATTTAATGTTGCACACCTGCGCACAGCAGCCCCTGCACCACCTCGAAAGCTGCAACGGCAAAACTCCACTGCTATAGTAGTATTATCACTGCACCGGGTACAGTAGAACTTCAGTGTCTGAGTAACAGAAATGTCAGTGGTCAGCAGCGAAAAGCTATGCAGACGAGTCTTTTCTTTTCTGCTAAATCAGAGGCAGGTTTAAACAAAAATACAAATTTGGTAATTTTGAATCATTACCTAGGGGAGTCCTTTTTACTCACAATGCACAGTACTGTAGGTTCTTTTCACTGCGTAGCGAAGGTCTACTGTAGTAGTAGAAAAGGTAGCAGGAGGGGAATGGGGAAGGGGACGGTTTGAGAAGGATTTGTGGAGCACAAACAACTGCAATTAAGCCGTTTCACGAAAAGGACAAACTTTCCTCCCTCCCTCCCTCCTGTGTTTTCCGAGTCCCAAAGTAGGACGGAGGAGGAGGAGGAGGAGAAATTTTTGTGCCAGCTTCTTTTTAACTGCGAGGGCAAATTGCCCGTTCCTCCTTTCATTTGAGCCAAACGGCTACTTTGAATCCATAAAGCAGACCCCCTCCTCCTCATTTAGAGCTTAGCTGAAGAAGGTTCCTATGTTGAAAGTTGGAGGGAGCTTTTAACAATTTATCCTCACTTTGTGTCTTCTTTTCTCCGAAGTGTAAGCAAAACTCTTAGCTCTCTTCCACTGCTAATGACTCCTATCAGAAGGGGCTTTCTCCTCCTCCTCCTCCTCTGCAATTAAGTACGGTACACCACGCTTCCAAGAGTGTTTTTTTCGTTGCAACTGAGAGAGGCGTTGTTGCCCGGCTGTTGCACGGAACTACTTCTAGTACAACGGCTGCTTCAGAGAAAAGAAATGCATAACAGGAGTTGAAGATGGTGGTGGTGCACTTAGGAGGGCGAGGAGGGAAAAAAAGGCTCTTCTTCAGAAGGAGAAAGGAAAAAAAAAGGAGGGCAAAAAAATACTAAAAGAGAACGAGAGACACTGACTAAAAACTGCAATGCGGTATTTTTTTTTTAAACATCCACCCCCGCCAACCCAATTTTTTTTCTTCAATTTTTTTTCCGTGGACTCTCCGAAGTGAACAGATTCACGAAACCGACTTGTGGACTTTATCTTGTTGTTGCTGTCCAGGGCCCTGACCAAGGACTGCGAGATCGGCATCAGCGCGCAGCACATCGAGGACGAGGTGGTCGAGGACATCCTGATGCAGGGCGGCGCCGTCTCCCCCATCGTCACCATCGAGCCCAGGAGGAGAAAGTTCCACAAGGCCGTGACCGTCACCATCCCGCTGCCGGAGCGGATGCCGCAGCATTTCAACGGGAGCCGCGGCGGCGGCGGAAGGAGCACGGCCATGGGCATGTTCCCCGGATCCATCGGCAGCTCCAGGAAGACCAGCTCGGAGAGCCTCAACAGGAACCTCGGAGGTTGGAAAATTCATTCGTTTTTTTGTTAACTTTAGCAGTGCAGTGGGCAGGTAATTACTTTTTAACTTACGTTGGTTTCCCATATCTCCATCCTCTCTCGTTGCAGGCATCTCCTCGCTGACCACCCCGATGCCGATGGGCGGCCCAGACGTGGGCGACGGCACCTCTATGACAGGGTTTCCGCTGCAGCACCCGAGCGCCCCGATCGAGACGACCCTCAAGCTTGTGTGCTCCATGTCGGCCAACCGGAGGCACGCCTGCTGGGAGGACGTGACGGACACCACCCCGCTCACCTTCACCTCGGGCGGGGTGCAGTTCACCTCGGTCGTCTCCGCCTCCTTCTGGGTCATCGACTGCCCAAAGTGGATGAGCAACGACGTCATGTCCCTTGTCGACCAACTCTACAAGGTGAGAAATTTGGGGAGGCGCCAACGTTATTATGTTGTGGTACAGTACATAACTACAATATCATATCAGGTTGTCATTGTCGTGTCTCGCGCCAAAAGAGTGAGTGGGTGCAATAGCGCGATTGATCCAGTCCTTTGTTGCGTGCTGTTCCATCAACGTGGCTTCCGACAACTCGCTAAAAAAAAAATGGAGGAGAAGAAGAAAAAGAATGATGGAGTAACAGGGGAGTAGTGTTGAGTGGTTGCTTGGGAAGAAATGAATCCTGGAAAAATGCTGCAATGCAGACGGAGACCCAAGACAGCCTTACGCCTAAGCTTTTCAACTGGTCCAAGGACTTGTGGACTTGAAGCAAAAGCTTATTTTTCAAAGAATAATTTGATTAGTTCTGTCACATATGTACTAAAATAAAAGTACAAGGTGCGTACCACATGTGAGCCCTAATTGAATTATAGGCTCAGTATACAGTATATCCCAAAGGCCCCGAATGGTTAATCCTCTTTGGTGTCACCATCTCCTAATTGAGATCCATTCATTTTCATTTCTCACGTCACCAGAGCACCATGCGCGTCCCCTACCTGGCCAAGTTCTACCTGTACGCCCGCCGCCACTCCAACGAGGAGGTGGCCGTCCGCGCGCTCTGCCTGACGGAGGCCGACCGGGCAGAGAACCCGCTCGAGCTCAGGGAGGACTTCCAGGAGCTCTGCAGGTCGGAGTTCGTCGAGATATACGACAAGGCCGAGGTGAGTGCCCGAGAGTTATACAAGACAGCCATTAAAAAAAAAACCGACTAAACTAAATACTTTATTTTTACCTGGTGTACAGCGGACTTGCTGTACTAATACCTAGTAGTACCATGTCTGCAAATTCGAATATTTACAAGAAGCACGGCACTTTCCCACACGCAGGTCCACGTCAAGTTCAGCGGCAACCTGCTCAAGTGCGAGGTGATCTCCGCGGCCGCGGCCGCCGCCGACAAGGCGGCCCTGGAGGCTGCCGCCAACGACGACACCAAGAGCGTGGTGGCCGGCAGCGTGGCCGGATGCACCCTCAGCTTCATGGGCGGGACCGGAACCATCTGCTTCAGGCCCTTCTCCGACAACAGGCAGGCCTACCTGCTCAAGAGGAGGAATGAGAAGAACCCCTACCCCAAGGGGAGGGTCACCTTCTTCACCGGAGTGGGCGGATCCGGCGGGGAGCGGCTGCTCTTTGAAGCAAAGATTGACCTCACAAAGTTCCTCCAGGAGAACAGATGAGGAAAAAAGACAAGAAAAAGAGAGAGAAGAAAAAAGCCAGAATTGCCTTGGAACGAGAAAAGAAATCTCGTAGAATTCGGACGAACTCTCTGTCGGAGAAGGAAAAAAAGGGGGATTGGCAAGCCAAAAAGGGGAAAGAAAATAAAAGATATCAATTTTTAGCATGATTATCACTCACTCACGGGGAGAGGAGGTTTTTTTGATTGCCTAGTGGAGGGTTGCTGCTGATGCTGCCGCCAGACTTTGGCCTCTGGACTTTGAAAACAGGGACGACGAATTTCAAAGAAGCAGGTGCAAAAAAGGAAAGAAAGTGCTCTTTTTTATCTTGGACTGCCGACTCCTTTCTTTTTTTACGCTGGGTGCTCCAGCCAAAAAAAAAAAAAAAGTCGACAAACTAAAAGTGCGGTGGGAGGGGGGAGTGACTGCCCAAGTGTTCAAGTTGTGCCAGTGGAGTTTGAAGAAGAGGAGAAAGAGGAAGAAGAAGAAGAAGAACCTTCATTCTCGGGAGGAGGGATTTCGACTGTCTGTCCACGTGTCTTGCCTGCTTTGAAGCCTTGATATACTAGGGTAGTAGAAAATGTTTCTAAAAAGCGGAGAAGAAGACGTTGATTTTTCTTGCATCAAAAGAACAAGAATGAGAAAAAAAGAGATTTTTGTTGTTTTTTCCCCCCATCCAACTCGATCCAAAGTAACAAAAAAACTCTTGTCCCGTCATTATTCTAGTCAGGGGAAACGCCAAAGAATGATGGAAAATTAGTAATATGTTTTATTATCGACAGATGCCATTGTCCCCCCCCCAAAACGGCAAAAAAAAAAAATGCTTGAGATGCGAAAGGCGGAAAGTCCACTACTATTAATTTCTTTTTTTTTCTGATCGTCAGGTGTGCGACGATGGATTTGACAAGAATAAAAAAGTGTCATTGACCGAATCTGACTGAGTTCTTGTCGAAGTAGAGTTGACTTTATTTTAAGAAGTACGCGTATAACATCAAAGGATAACCGACTATACTCTATGCAATACAAAAAGCCATGCAACCGAATTTAAACCACGCCTTAATTCCTTCACTTGTCCTTTGGGGAGGCGCCTTGGGCTGTCCTAGAAACCTGCCTCCATGCCCAGGTAAAGCCTTGGGGCACTGAAGGTTGAATGTTCTTGCTCTGTGTGAAAAGACCAAAAAAAAACCACCACACTCTGTTTCAGCGAATGTGACAGCAAAACTCTATGACTTCACGTCCGGACATCATGCCACTTCTCGCAGGATCTACCAGGGTCAGAAAGCGGGAGATCACAAATATCCCTGGATGGCGTCAATTCACCTCTTTGGGCCAAGTGAGCCACGGAAGAAAAAAATACCTGAAATTTCCCCCCAAGAACGACAAGATTTTCAAAAGCTGCTTGGCACTAATTTTTTTTGGAATTGTGGACTGTCTGTCATCGCATGTACTCATCGTCCTGTTTGATTTGACACAAAGCTTTTGAGGAGATAAGAAGTAAAGTTTTTTGTCCAGAACGTTCCACTTGGCATAATCTGGCTACGCTGGCAATTAGTCCTTGCTTTATTCAATGCAGGAAAGAATCGACCCTGGATGCAGTGCTCCGTAACCTCTGTGAGTTACGTAATTCGAGTAGTACATTTTCTGGCATAATTTTAGTGCATTTTTTTGTTTGATTCACTTATTCAATTAGGCTTCTGTATACCCCACAGTTCAAAAATTATGTCGCAACTCTTTTTTTTTCAATTTTTTGGCTGAAAAGGCAGAATTTGGCAGAGTTTACAAG
>JAAUYM010067069.1_pt1 | contig 11137 bp, 14 predicted proteins | sample 7278001 | NCBI WGS metagenome assembly JAAUYM01 (sample SAMN14350224, study PRJNA611818) | marine sediment metagenome | isolation source: surface marine sediment (1.8m) | place: French Polynesia: Moorea | collected 2018-08
ACCAAATTAATTCCCCTGTTTCCCCTGCCGAACCGCCCCCCCCCCCCAAAAAACGGGCAATACCAGGTGTGATACCATTAAAAATAAGCTTTGGTGAATTCCACCAAAAGTATGCAATTGAGAGAAATCCTCATGTTCTCGAAAAAAAAAATGGGATTTGCCACTGACATGATTTCAAATACATGCAAGATTTGTCGATTGGCTCAAAATTCACCTATTGATGGAAGCCTGTAGTACGAGTCTGCCGTTGTTCCCAGCACTCCTCCGGTGTAGTGGCTGAAGTCACCAGTGTAGCAGGTGCCTGGGTTTGAGGGCTGGTAGAAAATTTCACAACTGGGCCTGAAATCAAATAAAAATGCAATGTATGGACCAGTACCTTCAGAAATGACTCCCCCCCCCCAAAAAAAGATGTTTTTCATTACTCATTATAGCATGTGTTGGAGCATTCGTCCACGCTGGCCGAGTTTGCGTATGAGTTTTTGAGGTGCATCGGCCACTGGTCGTCGTCCAGCTCCTGCTTCTGGACGTAGTCGGACAGGTGGCTCTGGGATGCCAGGTAAGCATCTGAAGGGCGAGAGACAACGCTGGTAGAAGGCGGGGACACCTGATTTTGCATGAGGGGGACAGGATTCTCTCTGACCGTAGGCAGCTTGCAGGTTCCTGAATGGCCCGGCGACCGGGGGCGTGAGCACCCCTCCCGTGGTGTGGTTGAACTTGCCCGTGTAGCAGGTGCCCGGGAAGGAGGACTGGTAGAACAGCTCGCACTGGTACCTGAAAAACGAGTCAGGGTTGACATATCAAGATTCAACTGTACCTAACTTAGTATGTGTGTAGTAGGTACAGGCAGCCTATAAATGTAGCAGTTTTCACTCCGTTGTACTGTACTTATACTCACTCCATGTAGCATAGCTCTGCGCAGACGTCGATGGAGGGCGACCCGTCGTGGGAGTTGTCCACGTGGTCGGGCCAGTCGTTGTCGTCCATGTCGTTGTTCTCGGCGTAGTCGGAGAGGCGCGACGCAGGGCGGAAGGGGGCTGAGACGATAATTTATTGAGGTACCTTTTAAAGTCTGTGTAGTAGTACATACAGGTAACAGGATGTCCCAATTAAAATTTGACTTTTTTCTTCCACGACATATTGGGACATCCTGTGCACGCCAGGTGGCAAGATGCAGCCTATTTCCAGTCGTTCGTTCACCTTTCAAGATGTACGTGATTGAGGTGTACTCGCTGTTAGCGCCGGCATAGTTGTCCGTGGTATCGGTGTCGCCGTGGTTGCACCAGTCGATCTCCGGCGTGAAGTAGGTGCACCTGTCGGCAGGGTTGTGCAGGCAGGAGAGGGCGCACCTTGGAAAAAAAACATTTTGTGGTACAGTGGCTTCAACATAAAGTGACACTTTACGATGTTCTTAGCAATGTACAGTATGTAATTCTTGTTTCTTCCGTACATATGCGGCAAAATTTTTCACCTAGTAGTAAAGTTTTTGTAAGCTGAAATTGCACTGCACCTGGTGATGCTCTTTTCCACGGTGAAGGTGTAGTAGGAGTGGAGGGCCCAGCGGGTGGTCCTGTCCGACATGACCGGGATGAAGTAGTCCTCCACGATAAAGTCCAGCGCACCTGACACACACACATTAAGGTAAAGGAGCATTTTTTTAACCTTTTGGAAACTGTTTTCTTCATTTTTACTAGCTTAATATACATTAAAGTTAATTTTAAAAAATAGAGTGAGAAACAAACATTGCATTCAGTAATGCGTTATTATGGTTACTTTTTCCCTCCTTGTGCGTACTACACAAGAACGCGTACGTATACGTATGGAACCACATCGCAATCAAACATTGTTTGCTCCTGCACTTTTGGAGGAAATGCAGCTTATAGGTATATTTTGAACTGCTTAGACACACTTAACCACTTTTGGTTTTTGTCCTGACCTGCGTCGTTTCCTGCGCAGGGCTGCAGGTAGGAGGCCACGTAGGTGGACGCGTAGGTGCCGGTCATGCCCTCCTCGCACCAGCAGTGCCCCGCAAAGTCGTTTGCCATGGTGATGCCGTTGGCCCCCCTCGCCCCGCAGATGGTGGCGCACTCGCCCTGGTAGATCGTCCCCAGGTAGGTCTCCGCGGCGCTGTCGCCGTCCACGTTGTAAATCCACGACTGGGCCTCGTAGCAGGCGCTGTCACCTGACACAGGTGGAAAGAAAAAAAACAACCAGGTCAAATCCTGTGTCGCCGTCGTCGTCGTCGTCGTCGTCGTCGTCGTTGTTGGCGTGGGAGGCAACATAAACCAAGTCTGCGAGGAACCATTATGCCTTCACCCTGGTTCACTCAACTGAGCTACTCTCTCCCCCTCTCATCCTAGTACCGTATAACTAGGCCAATTGATGTGGCAACCTGCTTATGCCATTTGAGAGGGTGGATCCAATCCTAAGGCATGGATCCATTTTATTAATTATCATTCTGAGAGGAACGCCCCCTTCTTCATTAGACACCTGTTGGTGGAAGCCAGTAGGTGCCTTCCCCAATCACAGAAATCCAGAGAAGTTGACCTTCGTGGCGGCTTCTGTAGCGTGGTGTTTGTAACCTTGTTTTAGAGGTCATTTTCGAGGTCGTCGTCTATTGACGAAGACGAGCAGCACGTGCTTACAATCTTCGCCGAGATTTCGTGAACCTCCAATTTCCAAATCCTGTGTCATTCTTGCACATAGGCACATACAGGGCCACTCACTAAACATGTTGATCCTTGTGTAGTAGGTGTTTGCGTTAGGAGCAGCCAGCAGCCCGCTGTCGGTCATCGTGTTGTACGTGCCCAGGAAGCAGTTCGGCCCCACCTGGTAAAAGAGGTGACAGTCCCCGGCCAGGGTGCAGTGGGCCTCGCACACCTGGCGTCGGCAGACCAAGAATGGTAATAGGAAAATCTCGATTAAGTGATAAAAAACTTTCTAAAGGATCGTAGAGCACTCTGCTAAACTTGGACAATTGGGAAATTGAGCGTTTCCCAATTCCTGTTCCAATTGTTTAGGTTTCACTGTAGACTGTACGTACTAGTACTAACTAGAAACTAAGGACAACCCACGTACGTGGATGGCCATGTTTCCCAGGGAGAACGTCTTGAACATAAACTTGGGCCAGAGGTAATCGTCGAGGGTCCCGGGGCCGTTGTCGGAGGTGTACCGGAGGGAGTACCACAAGGTCCAACCACGGTCATGTCCTGCGAAAGTTGCAAGGCCCTCATAGTGACAAACGAAAGGAAGAAGTAGGTGCTCAACCCCCTCCCCCTCCTCCTCCCCTCACCTTTCCAGAAGTACACGGTCAAGTTGCCGGCGGCGGAGACCGAGAGCGGGTCGTCCCTGTCGTGGGAGAAGTCGAGGCTGCCCTCGTGGCAGTTGGTGCCCTCCTGGCAGAAAAATCCGAGTATCAAAAAATTAATGTTAAAAAGCCTCGGGACTTCGGACCCGCAACTTTTGACTGCATGTACTCACAAATACGAAGTATCTGCACCTCCAGCCCAGCGCGGCGGACCTGAGGAAGCACTCCAGGGCACACTGCTCGCGGGAGAGGGCGGTGGTGGTGCGCCCCAGGTAGTTCGGCCAGCGGTCCGAGCTGGAGTCCTCTGGGATGAAGCGGGAGTTTACCTCCGTGGTTAGAGTGCCTGTGTTATTAATTCGTATTGTTGGTTTGTGAAGGTAAAGAGACAAAAATAAAGAGAGAGAGAGAGAGAGAGAAAAAGAGAAAGAGAAAGAGAGAGAAAGAAAGAGAGAGAGGAAGAAAGAAAGAAAGAAAGAAAGAAAGAAAGAAAGAAAGAAAGAAAGAAAGAAAGAAAGAAAGAAAGAAAGAAAGAAAGAGAGAAAGACAGAGGATTATGCGCGAACTCACCCAGCTCGCTGGCCAGGTAGTAGAACTCCCCGGCCTGATTGGCCAAGATTCCTCCGGCAAAGTTGTCGAACCTGCCGAGGTAGCAGTCCGTGCCTGCAAGGTAGAAGAAGTGGCACGGCCCGCTGGCCACCAGGCAGATGCTGGAGCAGGCGTGCTCGTCTGCCACGGAGGGGAGGTGCTGGTAGACCATGTCCGTCCAGTAGGTGAAGGCGGAGTCGAAGGCGGCGGACGAAGAGAGGGTAAACAGCGTCGTGTACAGGGTGTTTGAGTGCCGGGTGTACCCTGGGGGGAAGAGGGGGAAGGGAAAACATGACCTAATGTCATTTCAAAACTTCCTTAAGTCACCCACTTCATCCCTCCATATCTCTGAATTCCACTTTTCCCAACAATCTCACAACTTCTGATTTTTTCTGGCAGAAGTAAAAAAACCAAGGCATTATTTCTTTTTTAAAACACTTCAAGCAAACCCATAACACTACGGCACAGGCCACCTGGCAACCCTGTCGTGAGCACACCTGTAGCAGTAGCAGCAAACTGAAATACTAATCGAACCAATACTCGTATCGCTGGCGTGAATTTGGTGATGGGTTGCCCTAAGGTCTTTTTCCCCACTCTTCTAACACCTGCCCTGGCGTACTAATGCTATATAAGTGATATATTAGTGATATGAAAACCTTAGAGCAATCCAAATGTTGACCCCATCGCTAACTACCACTATAGTGTCGCCACCGAGAGTGTGTGCGCCCCTAGCGATACCAGTACTGGTCGGGTTAACTAGTAGTATGCAACACCTGCAAGAGCCTTGACGGTGGCCGAGTCGGTGGCCAGAGGCGTGAGGACGGAGGTGGTCCTGTCCACGTTCCCGACGTGGCAGGTGGAGGAGCCGACGTCGTGGACGTAGTAGCCGCAGTCCCCGCGCTGGTAGCAGTGGACGGCGCAGTCGTCCTCCGAGGCGACGGAGGGGATGCTCCCGCCGATGAAGTTTCGCCACACCCCGTCCGCGCTGGCGATGGACGTGAAGGAGGGCACGACCGTGCCGGACACGTATGAGTCTGGATGGGTAAAAAAGAAAAAGACATGGTGAGGATTTTAGTAGAACCCAACCAACAAGATTACGATGCAAAATGGAAGCTCAGTAGGAATATTTTTTTTCTCCTCCATTTTTGCCCACCTTTTGGCACCAAAATTGTATGCTCAGTCGGCACTCATTAAGAAAATTGCCTTAAATATTGCTTCAAAAGCTGGGGGCAGACTTTTCGGAGCTCAGTCAGAAGTTATTAAGGGTGCGTTGTTGGTTGGGAAGATAAACTTATTTTATTTTCTTTGCCTCACCATATGCGGACTGTAGTTGGTGGAAAGGCCCGTTGACCGGAGGAGCTAGGACCGTCCCGTCCATTACGTCGAACCTCCCCATGTAGCAGGTGGACGCGCCCGTGTCGGTGTAGAAGAGCTCGCAGGGCCCGGCCAGGAGGAAGCAGATGGTGGCGCACTCGTGGTCATCGGCGATGTCAGCCGTGGAGTTGAACACGAAGAACGGCCAGAAGTTAGCGGTGAAGATGGTGTTGGGGGTGTAGACGGTGCTCACTATGGAGGCGTGGCGGGTCATGTCTATAGAGGAGGAGATTATTTTTTTTTTAAATGTGATTATGTACTGTACCTACCATTTTTAGACATTGTGAGCTACAGACAGTTGCTATGTGCCAAAACACAAATATTATAACAAGCTGCTGTCATTCCCGACGAGACTTTTATAGTTACGGCCGTAGCAAATTCATCTTAAAACATGTAACGGAACGTGGCATTACTAGAACACCACCTAGCTGTCGCATTATTTCTTTCTCAAATTTGTTACGATCATAACTTCCAAAGTCCCGTCGGGGTTAATGCACCTCTTCTGACGAAGACGTCCTTGGCATCTGACGCATCGAGTCCGATGATGGTGGCTGCGTCGTAGTTGCCGAGGTAGCAGGTGGAGCTGTCGTGGACGAAGTAGTCGCAGTCCTGTCCAGACCGAACCATGTACTCGCAGAGGAGGCCGCAGCGCGCCGGGGAAGCCTCCGCCTCAGTGTGGAAGATGTGCTCCCTCCAGGCCCCGGTGCCCTCGATCAGGTGGTACATGGAGTACAGCAAGGACCAGGTGAAGTCCTCTATAAAACATGGCAAAAAAATAAGAAGAAAAACAAAAAAAGAGTTGAACACAAACCTTAATCTTTACAGAAAAAAAATTCTTTATCACTATTTCTTTATCACCTTGATACAGGTCGAGGGGACTCGTCTGCAAGTGGAAATATTCCGTGGCGGGCGGGCTGAGGACCCCACCGGCGGTGTGGCCAAAATTCCCGAAGTAGCAGGAGGTGCCCTCGTGGTGGAAGAACTGGCACCTGTCCCGGTGGAGCAGGCAGAGGGAGGAGCAGGCGTGGTCGCTGCCCACGCCTGCCTCGAGATGGTAGATCCAGTTCGCCCAGGTTGCGTGGTCGAACTTGGCCGGGTCGGCGTCGACGAATCGAGACGGCACCTGAGAGACGTGGTGGTCGTACACTGGAAGAGGTATAAAGCAGCAAGAACAATAAAATAATAAATATCAGGAGGTGGGTGGGGTGTTCCTCCAAGTCAAACCTACCATTCCAGACGTAGGCCACTTCATCACTGGTTCCAGTAGTAGGCCCATTCTGAGCCAAGTCTCCGAGATAGCAGTCCCCAGCGGCCCAAACAAAGTAGGAACACCTAAATATGAGAAACCAATTATTTAAACAAAACATCGAGTCATGCAGACTATGCATTCTATAGTACTTGTTGTCTGGATGAAACCGACAGAGAATGGAACAGTCCTCAAGGCTGTTGGCAAGCGGCGCGGCGTACTGGTACCGACGGAAAAACATTTCATTTGTGTCGAAAGAGAGGAAGTCCAGAGACGTCCGAGTGGTCAATGCTCCTAGAAGAGATGTCTTATATGATGGAATATTGGCCTTCTCACTATTCCGACCATCAATTTTTTTTTTTACAAAAGAAAGAAAAAAAACCACTTGACTTGCATCTTGCTCATGGTGACTCTGTGCTAGGCTTTGATGCTCACTCACCAAAGTCAGATGTCCGGTACTTAAAAGTTTGAGTTGGTGTAGCCAGGGCAGTTCCGCCAAAGTAGTCAAACCTAAAAAGTTGTCAGCAACAAGCCATGGTTACTTTTCCTCTGAACAAGATGTATCTAAACAACTTCAAACTGCCCGACAAACCTTCCGAGGTGACAGACGTTACCGATGAGTCTGACGAAGTGACACGGACCTTCCTCCACAAGACAAATGGCCTTGAAAATACCAATGCATGTACTATGCGAATTGGAATTCATAGATATTCGCCCCCCCCAAAAAAAATATTACCTGGCAAGCCGCCGTCGGAAAGGATCCTGAGGCCGGCGGCCCGTAGGTGGCGTAGACCATGCGATCCCAGTAGGTGTTGGTGGCGTGAAACTTCTGTGAGTCCGACTCCACGAAGTCCTGGATGTTTCCGGCCACGTCCGTCTGCCGGGAGAAGTCTGCCAACGGGGAACAGGGTTGCCATGCTGTACGTATACATACGCAGTTTCGAGTCACCATGACAGCCTTACCATTGACCACTTTGACGGTGACGGCCTCCGACCCTGGCGACAGCGCGGAGGACGCCTTGTCCAGGTCGAAGGAGCCCAGGCTGCAGGAGGCGGCGTCGCCCCCGGCCCCGTAGACGTAGTAGCTGCAGTCGGCCGTCCTGGCCAGGCAGGCGAGCGCGCACTCGTCCTCCGTCGGGTAGGAGGCGATCGGCGTGGCGAGGATGTGGTCGTGCCACCGCTCCAGCCCTGGGTAGTCGTCATACTTCGTAGCCACCTCGGTCGTCACCAGCAAGTCTTTGAGGAAAAAAAAAGCCAGATTAAAGTGTAACAAAACTGCTAGTTTTTTTTTCATCTTACCATATCTGGCCTGGACCTGGTGGAAAGGACCGTTGACAGGGGCGGCCAGCACAGTCCCGTCAAGAACGCTGAACTTGCCAGTATAGCAGGTAGAGGTGCCCGTGTCGGTAAAGAAGAGGTCGCAGGCACCCACAAGAAGGCAAATCGTGGCACACTGATGGTCGTCAGCAATGTTTGGCGTGGATGCATCGATGAAGGACGGCCACAGGTCCGGTCCATAGTCATTGTTGGGCACAAAGTCCACGGAGACACGAGAGTTGTGTCGGTCAAAATCTAGAAGATATTGATGTCAGCATACTACATTATGGTATGTACCTACTTACAGTACTCTGTCCACTTGCCTTTAAAGACCCATGCATCTTGCGAGTCAGCTGAGTCTGGTGTGAGGATGGTTGTTTCGTCATGGTTGCCCAAGTGGCACTCGTTGGCAGCGCTGTCATGCACATAGAATGCACAATCATCATCATTCTGGATCCTGCACAGCAACATGCAGCGCTCAGCAGTGTCCTCAGGCAGGGTAGCATAGATGTTATTTCTGAAAATGAACATTTGGTTAAAAAAAATCACAAAAAAATTTGGTTAATACTGTTGGTAGTTACCTCCAATCTCCTACGCTGGTGACCTGCAAAAATTGGGAGTCTCTGCAGCCAGCCAAAGTGCCTGAAAAAGATCAAGACATGTTTAGTATGTAGATTTTTTTTGGAAAAAAATCCTTACTGTAGATCCCTTGTTCAACATGAAATGGGAGAGTCTGTGCAGGAGCCAATGCTGTTCCACTAAATGTGCAGGGTGTTCCCATGTAGCAGTCTGTCCCAAGGAGGTAAAATGCATTGCACTGAGGTTCACGAAGCATGCAGAGGGTTGAACATTGGTGCTCATCAAGCACGCTTGCTTCCTGATCTCCAAAGAGAACGTTCCAGGTGGTGTCTTGAAATTTAGAGTCGCTGTTCATGAACCAGGTTGACACCTCTGAGTTATGGCGGTCAAAAGCTGGAAAGTAGGAGGTAGAAAGTCCCAGCAATGTTCCTGTGTCTTTTAACTAGAACTGAGTGGCACTTTAAGCTAAAAGTTGCGTTTTGTCTCCTTACCATTAAGAATATGGATTTGTTGATTGTCTGTGACAGTAGTGTCAACAACACTATCTGCTGGATCATTGTTGGGATTGCCCATGAAACAAGAAGAGGTTGCCACGTCATGCACATAGAAGGCACAATTTGGATCATCTACTAAGCAGAAAAGGCCACATTCGTCTGCATTGACAACTCCACTCTCAAGACGATGCACAAATCGACGATAGACAGAGCCATGTGTTGCTTGTTCAAAGAAATTGTCCGAAATATAAGTAGTTAGCAGGGCTGAAAATTAAAACAAAACATGTTTTTTTTGTTTTGATGGCAAAGTACGCAGCTTAATCATGCCAAACTCACGGTAAAAGGTCTGCAACTGGTAGAAAGGGCCGGGCGTGTTGCTTAGCAAAGTACCATCAACATAGGGAAACCTGGTGCATAGTAAAATTACTCTACTTTAACATTTATTTTAAATTTAAAAAGTTATACCGTCCAAGGTAGCAGGTAGTGCCAGAGAGAAAGTAAAGATGGCATGGACCATCAGCTAGCAGGCAGATTGATGAGCATGCATGACCATCAGGAACATTGGTATGTTGGGCATAGATAAATTTTGGCCAGATGGAGGGACCATAGTCCGTGTTCAATATAAAGTCACCTTCACGGGAGGCATGGCGGTCAAAGCCTTCAAAAAAGGAAACACACACATTGTATTGGTAAATGTGGAGGGCCATGTGTCGGCATTTATGTTCAGTAAATAAGTAACATGTACAAAACTTACTGTTGAAAACATACACAGTGGCATCAGGTGTTCCAGGTGGCACCGCAACAGGTGAATTGTCGAGAGTGCCCAAGTGACAGTTGCCATTCTCATGGACATAGTACCCACAGGTTGCTGTAGAATCCATTTGGCAGAGAAAGCCACATTCTTCAGTCGTTGCTGTTGATCTTTTAAAAATGCACAAAAATATTTGTACAATCTTTTTGTTACATTGTTGTTGCACACTTTTCCTAACTAGGTAAATGGAAGAAACTGACGTGAGAATGGCTATATGCACTGGTGCAAATTAGAACAACAAATCATATATACTGTATATGTATATATATAAATTGTCTATAAACTCACTCAGTGTGATGAATGTAAGGCCTCCAGTCATCTGCTATACTAGAGTAAGAGTCAAAAATAGCATCCAAGTAATCCTGGACCAGATCTGAAAAAGCAAGTGTAATACTGCAAGTGCAATTCTTTGCTTAAATTGCAGATATTTTCCTACAGTATTTGCTGGCCATCATGTAGAATGTGTCATCGGTGTCGGGAAGAAACCCTCCGAGTAGGTAATCAAACCTGCCAACATAGCAGTCAGAGCCAGTCTGATAGAAGAGGTGACACGGTCCTTCGTGTAGCCTGCACACAGTAGCACACCCAATGTTGTCTGTGACACCAGATACAGAGCTGTAGATGAAGTTGGGCCACACTTCAGGGTGGTAGCCAGACTTTTCCAAAAATGCTGGTTGTTGGTTTGAGTGGCGGCCAAAGGCTGTGAATACGTGCAAACTTCATTAGTCATTGTGGAACTACGGTATACTGTACGTACTGTGTAAATAAACTTTGCATAGTACCCATAAAGATTCACTATTCAGTAAATCAGAAAAGGCATGCATTAAAATTTGTTTGCAATTGTCTTTTTATGCAGTATTTTGGAAAGTATGTATTACTTTTCTCAGCATAGATGGTGACCAGGTCATCTGCAGGACTTGCTGAGGTGGAGGTGACGTCAACGTCGCCCACAAAGCAGTCGGTGGTCCCAGAGTCGTACACGTAGAAGCCGCAGGTGGTCACCTGTTTTGCAGCCTCATCAGTTTTGAGCTTTGAAACCTTCCAGGTACAAACAGCAAGTTAACTCTACCAACCTGAATGCACTCCACGGCACACTCCATCCTGGTTGCGGTGCCCGTGACGATGCTGCCGACGTAGTCTCTCCACTCGGTGCCACGGCCGGGGAAGGAGAGGAAGGCCTCGTCCACGTAATCGCTCATTGCGGCTGGACGGAAGGGGAAGGGAGGATGAGCAAAGGCACAGGACCCTCCAACTCTACCTCACTTTTGGACTATGTTGAAACTCTATGCTGAATTCCATGTTAGTTAAGAAAAGCACTAAACTCAGGCATCAGTAAATTGGAGGTGTGATAATGATAAACAATGTCTGGATCAAGTCGGACGAGTAAAACAGATTACATATCACACCGGTGGTGGTGGTTACTGGGC
>JAAUYM010140754.1_pt1 | contig 11137 bp, 3 predicted proteins | sample 7278001 | NCBI WGS metagenome assembly JAAUYM01 (sample SAMN14350224, study PRJNA611818) | marine sediment metagenome | isolation source: surface marine sediment (1.8m) | place: French Polynesia: Moorea | collected 2018-08
TCCCTATTTAGATGTTCCCTTACTAGAGATTCTGTATCCAGCTCCCGATTCTGCTGAGCCCAAATCGAAAATCTCTAATCCCAAATTAGACGAGACCGCCTATACTCAACCCGCTCTATTTGCCATTGAATATGCCCTGGCCCAATTATGGCAATCCTGGGGCATTAAACCAGATGTGGTTATGGGTCATAGTTTGGGAGAATATGTAGCTGCCTGTGTCGCCGGAGTTTTTAGCCTGGAAGAGGGGCTGAGACTGGTTGCCGAACGGGCCCGTCTCATGCAAGCTCTACCCCAAAATGGTTCAATGGTAGCGGTTTTAGCCAATGAAAAGCTGGTGCGAGGGGTCATTAAACCCTACTCTGAAAAAGTAGCAATTGCCGCCATTAACGGTCCCCAGAGCGTGGTGATTTCTGGTCAGTGTGACTGCGTCCAAGAGGCGATCGCTGCTTTAGAAGCCCAAGGAATCAACAGTAAACTGTTGAAAGTTTCCCATGCTTTTCACTCGTCTTTGATGGAACCGATGTTAGCCGATTTTAAAAGGGTTGCTACAGAGATCAATTACTCTAGCCCGCAGGTAGATTTAATTTCTAATCTTACCGGAGACATCGCCACTTCCGAGATCGCTACCGCTGAATACTGGTGCCATCATATCCTGGAGCCAGTGAGATTTTCTCAAAGCATGGATTGTCTGGCCCGGCAAGGTTATAAGGTATTGGTCGAAATAGGTCCCAAGCCAATACTGTTGGGAATGAGTCGTCACTGTCTGAAAGATACGGAACAACAGCAGGTTGCGTTTCTGCCCAGTTTACATCCAGGGTATGGTGATTGGCAACCCCTGACTCAGAGTTTGGCGGCATTGTACGTACGGGGCGTACCGATTGATTGGTCTGAGTTTCACCGAAACTATCCCCGTCGTCTGATGCAACTGCCCACTTATCCTTTCCAGCGTCAACGCTATTGGTTAGATGGCATTCACCATAATGACCAACGGTCAGAGCCGACTCTGTCGTCTTACAAGTCCGCGTCGTTTGGGGAGGTCCGAGGGGTTGATGACGGACGCGGCGGGGTAATCTCTGCTTCAATTAATAATGGTCATTCTGACTCAATTAATAATGGTCATTCTGACTCAATTAATAATGGTCATTCTGACTTAATTAGTAATGGTCATTCTGACTTAATTAGTAATGGTCATTCTGACTTAATTAGTAATGGTCATTCTGACTTAATTAGTAATGGTCATTCAGAAGAAATAGAAGCTTTATTAAAGCAAACAGTCCAATTGCTGCCTAAGCTGCTGCAAGTATTGCACCAATATCAACAGTACGGAGCAAAAACAGCATCACCCTTGGATTTGCCTCTTGAGGTCGAGCCCCCGTCAGAATCCCAGCCACCTTGGCTTTTACAACGTTTAGAAGCAATGCCTCAGAACGAACGCTGGGCTTTCTTAATCGCCCAAATTCAGCATGAAGTTGCTACTGTTTTGCGTTTCGGTTCCTCCGAGCTTCCCGATCCCACTCTGGGCTTTTTTGAAATGGGGATGGATTCTCTGCTGGCAGTCGAGTTAAAGAACCGACTCGAAAACAGCTTGGGAACTTCGATTTCTTCAACTGTAGCCTTTAATCATCCCAACATTGAAAGTTTAGCTGAGTATGTACTCTCTGACGTACTCGATTTAGCCCGTGCGGGAAAGACCGAGCTAGCTCTTCAGGACGACAGTGATGAGCTGGGTATAGCCCAGGTGGAACATTTATCGGAAGCAGAAGTTGAAGCCTTATTAGTTCAAAAACTAGCCAATCTTTGAGCAGGAATTGCAGATGAGTAAAATTTCGGAAGACGTTAGTCACATGTCGCCATTAAAACAAGCATTTTTGGCGCTAGAGAAAATGAGTGCTAAACTCGCTCGAGTCGAGCGAGCGCAAACCGAGCCAATTGCAATCGTGGGTATGGGTTGCCGCTTTCCTGGAGGAGCTAATGACCCAGAATCTTTCTGGCAAATACTTCATAATGGAATCGATACCATTAAAGAAGTGCCCTCTTCGCGGTGGGATATCGATGCTTACTACGACCCCAATCCCGAAACTTTAGGGAAGATGTACGCGCGGCAGGGGGGATTTTTAGAGGCTAATGTAGACGAATTCGATGCAGAATTCTTCGGTCTGGCCCCCCGTGAAGTCGTGAGTATGGACCCCCAGCAGAGATTATTACTAGAAGTTAGCTGGGAAGCCCTAGAAAATGCGGGTGTTGCTTTGGATCAACTAGCTGGAAGTCAAACGGGTGTGTTTGTGGGTATTAATACCGCTGACTACTCACAGCTCCAAATGAAGGTGAGAGATCCCAATAATCTTAATGCCTATTTCTTTACCGGCAACACTACTAGCGTTGCCGCTGGACGCTTATCCTACCTTTTAGGTCTCCAAGGTCCGAGCATTGCCTTAGATACCGCTTGCTCGTCTTCTTTAGTTACTATTCATCTTGCTTGTCAAAGCCTGCGTATGGGTGAGTGCCGTATGGCTTTAGCGGGGGGCGTTAACCTAATGCTGTCTGAGGAGGGCCCAATTATCCTTTCCCGAATGCGGGCTTTAGCTGTTGATGGTCGCTGCAAAACTTTTGATGCCGCAGCTGACGGTTACGGACGGGGAGAAGGATGCGCTCTGGTGGTACTAAAAAGGTTATCGGATGCGATTGCTGAGGGTGACAATATTTTAGCTTTGATTCGAGGTTCGGCGATCAATCATGATGGTCGTAGTAGTGGACTAACAGTTCCCAATGGGATAGCTCAACAGAAAGTAATTCGTGCTGCTTTAGCAAACGCTAAGGTCGAGCCCAATCAGATGAATTATGTAGAAGTCCACGGTACGGGTACAGCTTTGGGAGACCCCATTGAAGTGGAAGCGTTAGCCAAGATCCTCAGCGAAGGACATTCTCAAGAACGACCTCTAATGCTCGGTTCGGTAAAAACCAATATCGGTCATCTAGAAGCGGCAGCAGGGGTAGCGAGTTTGGTCAAAGTCGTTTTAGCAATGCAGCATAAAGAGATTCCACCGCATTTACATCTTAAAACTCCCAATCCTGCTATTTCCTGGCAAGACTTGCCGCTGGTGATTCCCACAGAACCAACTCCCTGGCCAACAGAGGCAGAGCAACGACGCTTGGCTGGTATCAGTTCCTTCGGCATGAGTGGAACTAATGCCCATGTAGTGCTAGAAGAGGCTCCTGAAGTCAAGCTACCTCTCAAAGAAGTAGAGCGCCCAATGCATTTGCTGACTCTATCGGCTAAGAGTGAAGGGGCATTAACAGAATTGACAGAGCGGGTTACAGACTATTTAAAGATCAATGAATCGGAATCCCTGAGCGATATCTGTTTTACGGCTAATAGCGGACGCTCTCACATGGAACATCGTTTGGCCATCATAACGCAACAGCAGGCCAAGTCAATCGAACAACTGACTGCTTTGGCAGCGGGAAAAGATGTAGCAGGGGGATTTAGAGGCATAGTGCCGCGGTCAAATAAACCTAAAGTGGCATTTCTGTTTACGGGTCAAGGCTCCCAGTATTTGGGGATGGGACGTCAGCTTTACGAAACTCAACCTACCTTTAGAAAAGCTTTGCAGCTTTGCGACAAAATTTTACGTCTCTATTTAGATGTTCCCCTACTAGAAATTCTCTACCCAGATGACGTAGATCGACCAGCACCCAGAGCAAACTTAGATCTAACTGCTTATACTCAGCCAGCCTTATTTGCGCTAGAGTATGCCCTGTTTCAATTATGGCGGTCTTGGGGTATAGAACCCAGCGCAGTTATGGGTCATAGTGTGGGAGAGTATGTTGCTGCCTGCGTCGCTGGAGTGTTTAATCTAGAGGACGGACTGAGACTGATCGCTTATCGCGGGAAGTTGATGCAGGCACTGCCATCAGAGGGAGCAATGGTGGCAGTATTTGCCGATGAGGAGCTAGTGAAGGCAGCAATAGAATCCTCAGCGGGGCTAATTTCGATTGCGGCGCTCAACGGTCCCAAGAATACCGTCATTTCAGGGGAGCGTGAGGCAATGCGGGCAGTTCTGAAAAAACTGGAAGCTTTAAAGGTAGATTTCCGTCACTTAAAAGTTTCTCATGGGTTTCACTCCCATCTCATGGAGCCAATGCTAGATGCTTTCGAGCAGATAGCTAGATCGGTAGAATATTCACCGCCGCAGATTAGGCTGATTTCTAACCTAACCGGACAATCGATCTCCGGCAGAGAGATTGCCCAAGCCGAGTACTGGTGCCGTCACATCCGAGAATCAGTGAGATTTTCAGCTGGCATGCAGGCACTTCATGACTGCAACTGCGAGGTGTTTATCGAGATTGGACCCCACCCAGTTTTGACTGGAATGGGACGACAGTGTTTGCCAGAAGAAGCAGGAGTTTGGCTGCCTTCGCTACGCCGAAGTCATGACGACTGGCAGCAATTACTCCAAAGTTTAGCAGAGCTGTATGTTCGTGGGGTTCGGGTGGACTGGCGCGGATTTGACCGAGACTATCCGCGCCGCCGTCTACCTCTACCAACTTATCCTTTCCAACGTCAACGATATTGGCTCGAATCAATTGCCCCCTCATCTCAAACAAGTCAACCTCATGAGGCCTTCAATGATTGGTTTTACGAAGTTGAATGGCAGCCCAAATCTCGCGAGGATACTGAATCCCATACCGCAGTAATTTCTGCAACTGCTCCAGGTCGTTGGCTAATTTTTGCCAATCGAGATAACGGGATTGGTACGGCCCTAGCAGAGCTGTTGGCAGCGCGCGGAGAGAGCTACGCTCTAATTTTTCCTGGTGAAGCTTATCAAGCTACTGACGGAATATATTGGCAGATCGATCCCGCTAAACCTGAAGATTTTCAGCGGTTCTTGACCGAAATTGCCGCCATCGATGAACGACCTTGTCGGGGAATAGTTCATCTCTGGGGTATCGATGTTGCGCCCATAGAAAATTTTGTTGACTCCTGGTCAAACGACCAACTTCTGAGCTGTGGAAGCGTGCTGCACCTAGTCCAAGCACTTAGCGCAGCCAAGCTAGCTTCCTTACCTCGCCTCTGGTTAGTTACCCAAGATGCCCAACCGGTATCTCAAACTGCTTCTCTGGCAGTCACCCAAGCTCCTTTGTTGGGTTTAAGCCGAGTGGTGGCGATCGAACACCCTGAACTTTGGGGAGGGCAGATCGATTTAGCTGCTGACGATGTTACCCAAGCAGCAACTTGCTGTTTAGAAGAAATCTGGCAACCAGATACCGAAACTGAAGTTGCCTTCCGACAAGGACAGCGATATGTACCTCGCCTCAAACGACAACAAGCTGCGACCACAGCGACTGAAAATCTTCAGATACAGTCTGATGGGACTTACTTAATTACGGGGGGTCTCGGTGGTTTAGGATTGAAGTTAGCCAAATGGCTAGTAGATCGGGGAGCGCGACACTTGGTGTTAATCGGGCGTCGGGGAGCTTCTCCCACTGCCTGCGAACAGATCGAGGGACTGCAAGAAGCGGGGGCTGAGATCAGCATAATCAAGGCGGATATCACTCAGCACGCTCAGGTGCAAAATGTTCTGGCTGAAATTGCCGAATCTTTGCCGCCACTGCGGGGAATTGTTCACTTAGCTGGAGTCCTCGATGATGGTGTGCTGCTACGACAAAATTGGGAACGTTTTGTTAAAGTTATGGCTCCGAAGATAGCAGGAGCGTGGAATCTTCATCTTCTCACTCAAGATTTATCACTAGACTTTTTTGTTTCCTTCTCCTCAATTGCCTCACTGCTGGGCTCCCCCGGTCAGGGCAATTACTCAGCTGCCAATGCCTTTTTAGATTCTCTGGCTCACTATCGCAAAGGGCAACAGCTTCCAGCTTCGAGCATCAACTGGAGTCCCTGGGGCGAAACGGGTATGGCAGCGGAATTAGGCAGCCTTGGCGAACAGCGATGGGCAGCAGCCGGGGTAAGTGCGATCGCTCCTGACCAGGGAATGGAAGTATTTGAACGACTCCTCGCTGGCTCAGCAGCCCAAACTGGGGTACTACCAGTTAATTGGCCTAGGTTTTTTCAGCATTTTGCTACAGAAGTAGAACCAACCTTTTTGTCCCAAATCGCTAGTGAAACCTATTCCCAGGTGGGAAGCGAGCCGAATTGGAAATCTCAAAAGTCCGAACTGTTACAGCAATTAACAGCAGCTTCTGCTAAGCAGCGTCAGGCAATTCTCACGGCTCACATTCAACAGGATGTAGCTACTGTTTTAGGTCGCGAGCAATCGCAGATCATCGACCCGCAGTTGGGATTTTTTGACCTAGGGATGGATTCGTTAATGAGCTTAGAGCTGAAAAACCGCCTTCAAGGCAGTTTGGGGCAGACCTTACCCTCAACTTTGCTCTTTGAATATCCCACGATTAAAGCTCTGGTAGAATATCTGATCGCTGAAGTACTTTCCTTAGAATCTGCTTCCCCATCAGATGCTGAGTCTCAGAGGGAAACTGACGATCAAGTTGAGGTTTTGACGGCAATAGAAGGACTTTCTAATAACGAATTAGAAGCTTTGATAGATGAAGAATTGGCAGCATTAGCAAATGGAAACTAAGAAACTAAGATGAGCAGCATTTCTGAAAAACTAGACCAACTTTCCCCCTTGCAGCGTGCCGTTTATGCGTTGAAAGAAACGCGCGGCAAACTCGAGCGACTTGAGCAAGCGCAAACAGAGCCAATTGCGATCGTCGGTGTGGGTTGCCGCTTTCCTGGGGGGGCAAATAATCCCGAGTCTTTCTGGCAGATACTTCATCACGGAATCGATACTATTAAAGAAGTGCCTGCTTCTCGGTGGGATGTCGATGCTTACTACGATCCCGAACCTGAAACTTCAGGCAAGATGTACACGCGGCAGGGAGGATTTTTAGGGGTTAACATCGACGAGTTCGATGCCGAATTTTTTGGGATCGCTCCCAGAGAAGCTGTAAGTATGGACCCCCAGCAACGGTTATTACTAGAAGTTACCTGGGAAGCTCTGGAAAATGCAGCCATAGCACCGAATAAGCTAGTAGGTAGCTCAACGGGGGTATTTGTTGGGATGTCGGCTAACGATTATGCTCAGCGCACTATGTTTGACGTTCCGAGTGTTATTGATGTTTACACAGCCACCGGCAATGCCTTGAACGCTGCTGCTGGTCGTTTATCCTACATTTTGGGGCTGCAAGGTCCTAGTATGGCCATCGATACCGCCTGCTCGTCTTCTTTAGTAGCAGTTCATCTTGCTTGTCAAAGTCTCCGAAACCAAGACTGTCAAATGGCGATCGCTGGTGGAGTCAATCTCATGCTCTCCCCTCAAGTTACCATTTCCATGTCCAAGTTACGCGCCCTGGCTGCCGACGGGCGCTGCAAAACTTTTGATGCCACTGCCGATGGCTACGGACGAGGAGAGGGTTGCGGTATGATCGTGCTGAAATCTCTCAGTAAAGCGATCGCCGATGGCGATCCGATCTGGGCTGTAATTCGCGGTTCCGCTGTCAATCAAGATGGGCGCAGCAGCGGACTGACCGTTCCTAATGGATTAGCTCAACAGCAAGTAATCCGTGCTGCCCTAGCTAACGCTAAAGTAGAGCCCGCGCAAATTAGTTATGTGGAAGCTCACGGTACGGGAACGCCATTGGGGGATCCTGTGGAGCTCAAAACCTTGGATACCGTCTTAGGCCAAGGACGTTCGCCAGAGCAAGCTCTCATGGTCGGTTCGGTAAAAACTAACATTGGTCACTTAGAAGCAGCGGCTGGCATTGCGGGCTTGATTAAAGTCGTGTTAGCCATGCAGCATCGAGAAATTCCCCCTCACTTACATTTAACCGAACTAAATCCTCACATTGTTGCGCAACAAAACTCGGTAGTAATTCCTACTGAGCCAGTTTCCTGGCAGAAAAACCCCGAATGTCAGCGAATAGCAGGTATCAGTTCTTTTGCCTTTACTGGCACCAATGCCCATGTGGTGCTGGAAGAAGCTCCCGTAAAAGTGTCAGTACCCACCAGGAACGAACGCCCTCTGCACCTGCTGACCCTGTCGGCTAAGAATGAAACCGCTCTCCAAATCATGGCGGCTGACATGACCCATTATTTAGCACAACATCAAGAAACATCTTTAGCAGACCTTTGCTTTACTGCCAACACTGGGCGATCGCATTTTGACCATCGTGCAGCGGTGGTGGCAGATTCTCTGGAGGAATTAGGGCAACAGTTAGCTGCCATTACAGCGAAAGAGGAGCAAAAGCTGCTGCCCATAACTCAGCCGAAGATCGCGTTTCTGTTTACGGGTCAAGGTTCTCAATATGTAGGGATGGGCCGCCAACTTTACGATACTCAACCCACTTTTCGCCAAGCCTTAGATGATTGTGATGCCATTTTACGTTCCTATTTAGATAAGCCGTTACTTGAAGTTTTATATGCAGATACCCACTCATCTAATAGTGAATTATGTGAATTGAATGAGACCGCTTATACCCAGCCAGCTTTATTTGCCCTCGAATATGCCCTGGCTAAGTTATGGCAGTCATGGGGAATAGAACCAGACGCCGTCATGGGTCACAGTGTGGGCGAATATGTAGCTGCCTGTATTGCTGGGGTCTTCAGCTTAGAAGATGGACTGAAGCTCATTGCCAACAGAGGAAAACTGATGCAGGCATTACCACCCAACGGTCAAATGGCAGCAGTATTTACCGATGAAGCGACCATAGCCAAGGCCATTGAACCCTATCGAACTCAGGTAGCGATCGCCGCTATCAACAGTCCGCAAAACACCGTAATTTCAGGGGAACGCGATGCCGTAGAAGCTTTACTCCAGCAACTAGAAGAGCGGGGGATTGAGTTCCGTCGTTTGCAGGTATCTCACGCTTTCCATTCCCCCTTGATGGAACCAATGTTAACAGAATTTGAGGGTGTAGCCTCGGAAGTAGCATATTCCTCCCCCCAAATAGAGCTAATTTCCAACCTTACAGGACTCTTAGCAGAAGGAGCGGTTACTGCTGCGCACTGGTGTCGCCACATCCAAGAACCAGTCAGATTTGCTGCCGGAATGAAAACACTACGCGATCGAGGCTATCAGATATTTGTCGAAATCGGTCCTCATCCAGTCCTCAGCGGCATGGGACGGCAGTGTTTGCCAGAAGAGGCAGGAGTTTGGCTACCTTCCTTAAGAAGAGGACAGTCCGATTGGCAGCAACTGCTTCTGAGTTTGAAGTCCCTGTACGAACAAGGGATCGAGGTAAACTGGCGCGGATTCGATCTAGACTATCAGCGACATCGAATCTCCCTCCCAACTTATCCCTTCCAACGCCAACGATATTGGCTAGAGCCATTTGAGCGTCAGCCCTTAAGAACGGTTGCGTCTTCATCAAAGATCGATCATCCTTTTTTGGGTCAGCGACTGCCCTCACCTCTGCAGCAGATTCAGTTTGAGTCTCAGTTCAGCCTCGACTTACTACCTCTGGTACCGGATCATCGGCTGGGCGGGATCCCATTCTTGAATGCTGTCATTTATTTAGAGATGGCATTAGCTGGTGCTAGGGAAGGATTTGGCAAGGCAGTTCACCTTATAGAAGATGTCTTCATTTCGCACCCCCTTACCCTATCCGAGGAAGAAAATCGGCCTGTTCAGTTAATTTTAGAACCATTAGGCTCTGACAAGGCTTCCTTTAAGATTTTCAGCCTGACGAATAGCGATCCAGATGAACCAACAAACTGGACCCTGCACGCCTCTGGGAAACTCGGCTTGGGAGAACTAGAGATTAACCACTCGATTCAAAAACCTGCTTATTTTGACAATCCCCAGAGCGAATACCCACAAGAATTATCCCGTTCTCAGTTTTACCAGCTCATAGAGGAATTTGGAGGATACTTAGGTCCTAGCTGCCAATGGGTAGAGCGGATTTGGGTGAAAGATGAAAAAGCGTTCGGTAAAATCAGCTCTCCTCAGATAGCAAGTGAGCCTGATGACGGCTATCAAATTCCCCTCGGCGTTATTGACGCTGGTACTCAATTATTAATTGGCATCTTACTAAACTTAATTGAAGAGCCTATCGTAATGGTAGGCATTGAAAGCTTCCGATTTTATGGTTCTTCTACCAAGCAATTGTGGAGCGATGCTTCCGTACAACTCTATGAAAATAACCAAACCATTACTGCTAACATCCGGATCTACGATGAAGCTGGACAACTGATCGCAGAATTTGTCAACGCACAATTAAGGCGCATTAGTCGCGAGATCTTAATGAGCGCTCGCTCCGGGAGTGGGACCAAGACTCGCTCGACAGGAGTTCGCCCCAGGGCCAAAGGCAGCCTGTCAAAAGAGAAACTCTTGGCTGCTGAACCTCAGAAGCGCCAATCTCTGCTAGAGAGATATATTCTCGAAGAACTGGCAAGAGCACTACAACTTCCTGTATCTAAACTGAATTCACAACAGTCTCTTACTTCTCTAGTTGACTCCCTAATTACTTTTGAGCTGAAAACACAAATCGAGGCCGATCTACAAGTTGTCGTTTCCACTACACAGTTCTTTGAGGATACTAATATCGCACAGCTAGCAGCTGTTGTGTTAGAGCAGCTCAGTTTAGATTTTTCTGAGCGCTCTTTACAATCTGAAAGTATCGATGGCGAAACATTAGCGCAGGCTTCGACAGAGTAAAATAGGAACTCATAAAACGAAGATCCAGGCAATGCTTGCTGTTGTAACGTGAGCATCCAACGAATTTGCTTTGTTATGTCCGAGAGAAACAATTTGTTTCCTAGGAGTTTGTCGGTCTTATGGAAAGCTGAGGTAAATTATGCTAAATGTAGATTATTGAGACTGTACTGGGAGAAGACCCATCAGCAACAAATTTATCGAAATTGATAGAGATGCAGCTATCGAGCTGCCCGGTCAGATGGAAGGTTGGCTTGAGGCCAACAGTCTTGCGCGTTTTGTTGTAGAAATTGTTGAGCAGTTAGATACAAGTGTAATAGAAGAGGCTTACAAAGGTGGGGGCAGTGCGCCCTATGCCTGGGGTGTTGATTCTGTATTCCATAATTAACTCTATTTTTCACAGGGGGCAGGGAGCTGGGAGCAGGGAGAATAATGATTTGGGATGTTATTTTCATCCAAAAACTGCA
>JAAUYM010001279.1_pt1 | contig 11133 bp, 9 predicted proteins | sample 7278001 | NCBI WGS metagenome assembly JAAUYM01 (sample SAMN14350224, study PRJNA611818) | marine sediment metagenome | isolation source: surface marine sediment (1.8m) | place: French Polynesia: Moorea | collected 2018-08
CGAAGCTCACATAGCTGGTCGGGGTGATGATCAGGTGGTCCACCACCTCGGTATCGACGATCACCCCCACCTGGATCATGCGGTTGGTCATGTCCCTGTCCCTTTCGGAGGGACGCAGCTCCCCACTGGGGTGGTTGTGCACCAGGACCACCTTCACGGCACGCTTCTGCAGGGGCACGCTGAAGACCTCCATGGGCATGGCGATGGTCTTGTTCACCGAGCCCTTGCTCACATGCTCTATGTTCAGTACCAGGTTGTTGTTGGCCAGGCTCACCACCCAGAGGTGCTCGCGGTCCTGGTCTATCTTGTCCTCGCGCAGCAGGATCCGCTGCATGATCGCGTACAGGTCGCCGGAATTCAGGATTTTTATTTTCTCAGCTTCGGTCAGTTTTATGTTCATAGCATAAATGTAAAACTTTATTTTTAAATCGAGGACGGATTCTCTTTTCTGCCCAACGGTCCAGTATAACCGCCAGCTACGGGTTTTAAGTCATTGTTCTTCGGTTAAGCACAGACGTTAGCAATTTCAGCCTGTCATGCCTGAGGCGTGGAGTGTGTTCGGGGATATTCTACGAAGCCTCAAGGAATAAATTTCCGATCCTCTTGCGTCCGATCCCAATAAAAAACCCCCCAAAGAATGGGGAGTTTTCAAGGTTTAATAAAAGCTGGTTGGTTAGTTGTGCCCATATATTTTATGGTACAGGTCCTTGTATTTTTCTTTAACGACTCGCCTTCTCAGCTTCATGGTAGGGGTAAGATGCCCTGCTTCTACCGTCCAAGGGTCAGGGGTAAGCTCAAAACGCTTTATCTGTTGCCATTTACCAAAACGTTGGTTGTAGGTGTCCACCTCTTTCTGAATACGCTCGATGAGCTGGGTATTCGCCGCCATGGCAGAACCGTTATCGCCTAGTTCTATATCGTGCCTTCTCGCCCATTCCTCCACAAACTCAAAGTTGGGTTGAATAAAGGCTGCTGGCATTTTCTCGCCATCTCCAATGACCATTATCTGTTCTATAAAGAAGGATTGCTTCATCTCGTTCTCCAACAACTGTGGAGCGATATATTTACCTCCAGAGGTCTTGAACATCTCCTTTTTTCTGTCGGTGATCCTTAGGAAACCCTCTGAGTCTATTTCACCTATATCTCCCGTATGAAAGTAATCGTCTGTGAATACTGAAGCTGTCATTTCGGGTTCTTTATAGTAGCCCTTCATTATATTGGGTCCCTTGCACAGGATCTCCCCATCTTCCGCTATTTTCACTTCCACTCCAGGAATCACCTTGCCTACGGTCCCTATCTTCCATCCGCCATTACGGGCATCATTAACAGAGATCACTGGTGATGTTTCGGTTAGCCCATAGCCCTCCATCACAGGGATACCAGCAGCAGCAAAGACACGGGCCAGTCTTGGCTGTAGGGCAGCACTGCCCGATACCATTACCTTAAGATTACCTCCAAGGGCCTCCTGCCATTTGCTAAAGATAAGTTTACGGGCGACCTTTAATTTTCTAGCATACCACCATCCATTGGCACCATAGGGCTTGTACTTTAACCCAAGTTCCACGGCCCAAAAGAAGAGTTTCTTCTTAATTCCAGTGAGTTCGGTACCTTTTACATAGATCTTGTCATAGACCTTCTCCAAAAGTCTGGGCACAACGGTCATGGTGTGTGGCTTAACCTCTTTTAGGTTCTCGCTGATCTTGTCCAGAGCCTCGGCAAAATAAATAGTGATACCGCAATACAGATAGAGATAGAACAGCATACGCTCAAAGATATGGCAGATAGGGAGGAAGCTGAGACAGCTGTCACCTGCCTTCATGGGCACTCTTTCAAAGCTACTGAGGATGTTAGATACCACATTGTCGTGAGATAACATCACCCCCTTGGGCTTACCTGTGGTACCCGATGTATATATTATGGTAGCAAGGTCATCTGGTGTTACTTCGCTTTTCAGTTTTTCTACTTCGGACTGACCACTTTTGTCTTGACCCATCTCCAAGACCTCGGACCAATGCTTGCAGTTTTTCACCTTATCGAAGGAATACACTTCTTTAAGGGTAGGGACCTTCTTTTTTATTGCCTCTATCTTTTGAAAGAGATCTTCATCAGACACAAAACAATAGACACATTCTGAGTGATTGAGCACGTACACATAGTCTTCTTCAGAGATAGTGGGATAGATGGGCACGTTCTGTGCACCTATTTGTAGGATGCCAATGTCCATAACGCACCACTCGGTACGGTTAGTGGTAGATATCAAGGCGATCTTGTCGTTTGGTTTAACACCGAGCTTCAACAGGGCCCTGCTTATCTGATTGGCCTGGTCTATGAACGTGGACGTGGAAATGGCCTTCCATTGACCATCATACTTTGTGACCAAGGATCTTTCTAAAGGATAATGTTCTTGTTGATAGTGGAGAATATCGAAGAGTCGGGAGACATTTGTCATGTGCATACATTTTGCGACCTGCAAATTAGGAAAAAATGTCCCTTTCTTCCAAAGATTTAACTTCGGTGTAAACTTCCTTGGGCCTGTAGAGCACTTTAAAAGATTCCCATATACCCTCTGGCCATCCCAATTCGTTATAAGGCAGGTCGTTTTCTTCACAAAATTCGATCAATAACTTATTGATCGCAGGATAATGATGATGATGACAGTCGGGGAACAAGTGATGCTCTATCTGATATTGTACTCCCCCCAACACGTACTTACCTATTGCCCACACCCCGAAGTTGATGGTCGTATGCCACTTTCAGATTATATTATAGGGATCTACATAGATTTAGAGGGGTATGAGAATTCCGTTGATATTGAAGCCCTAGGAGGCGGAAAATACGATGTCTTCGGGAATGTTATACCCATTCCAAATTAAAATACGGTCTTTTATGATGCCCTCCTTGTCCCATACTTCGTTAAAATTTTGAGCCAGGGCCGAGTGGCCATCGAAGACCCAGCGGGTCCTTGATAGCGAGGAGCCAGGAGGTGCGATGACAGACAGAGCCATGCCTATCCTTGCGCAGCAAAAGTCTATGCCCTATAGGCCAGTGCGCCTGCTGGCCTCATCGCTAAAACAGTCCGCAGGACTGTTCTTTTACGCTCGGCCCTGCCTTGCCCGAGACAAAGATCGCTATCCTAAATTCCCCGTCCCGAAGCATCAAATTGAAATGAGTATATAAATGCGGATCGACTAGGGGGAGAACTCAAGCAGCGGATCAAAGAAGACAGAGTTCAAACAAGGTCACTTCATACGATCTGGCGGGAGAACTCAAGCAGCGGATCAAAGAAGTCCCCAACTATCCCATACGATACCACTTTAATGTTGAGCGACACTTACTCAGACTACATTACAATCGTTTCTTCTATGAAAGGAGCAGTTAATAAGCTCAGAAACGATCATGCACAACAAAAAATATTCCGTAAAGACTATAACCGACTTTCTAGAGAACAAAAGTATCAGGTAATAGATAGGTGTCCTACCAGGTTCTTTTTACTCGAAATGGGACAACCCAAGGACTTTCAAAAATTAGTTGCTAGACCACCCTGCATACTGACAGCCCATCACGAATAGGGAAGATGACCACCTCTACTCTGGGATCTTCCCCTAACATACGATTATAGGCGACAAGTGCCTTGGTGTCCTCATCCTCATCTTCTGGTTTTTCGAGTACCTTTCCGCTCCATAAAACATTGTCAGCCAGAATGATACCACCTTTTCGCATACATGGGACGATCAACTCAAAGTACTGCGGGTAATGCGCCTTGTCCGCATCAATAAACACCAGGTCCCAGACCAGCTCCAGGTTGGGAATGATATCTTGGGCGTCGCCAGTATGCTGTACGGTTTGAGGGCCATAGGGGGAAGCATCAAAATAGCGTCGCTGCATATCGTACAACTCCTCATTGATATCTATAGTATGAAGCAGCCCGTCCTTCTGTAAACCTTCGCAAAGGCATAGGGCCGAATACCCTGTATAAGTGCCTATCTCCAGTATATAGTGTGGTTGTATTAACTTGGAGAACAGACTCAGTATCCTACCTTGGTAGGCGCCGCTTAGCATTCGCGGCTGCAGTACCTTCGCATAGGTCTCACGAGATAACTGCTGTAATAGTTCCGGTTCCCGTTCTGTATGCTCGGAAACGTAGCGGTCAAGTGCTTCAGAAATGAATTCCATGGTTTCTGGTTTTTTATAAAACTACTTAAATCATGTTTTTTGTATTTTTCCCCTCTAAATTTAAGGATATAATTGATTATGAAAAAAATAGCGATTGTAGGAATTTCAATCTTATGTACAAGTGCAATGATTTTGGGATGTAGAGATGCCTCATCTTCATTGAACACGGATGAAGTAAGGTCACTGGTGCCCAAAATGAAAATGACCACCAAGATTCCAGAAAGCATCGTGAGTCCCGATAAGATCGAGTCAGAACAATTAGGCGAATTATCTTTTTTTGATGGTGTCCCAATTCCTGAAACCGCAAGCAGGATATATGATTACTTAGACCTTGTCAATGCCGTGGACGCCTACACAAAGGGTATTCATATAGCGTCCATGGATGCTTTGAGAAAGGGAATTCTAGCGTTTGGCCCAGCCAATGAGACAGCGTTGGTCTTTGAAGAGCTCATGGATTCTAAGGCCCTGTTCCTTACAGCCAATACAACCTCGGTCTACATGACATCTTGGTTACAGCTAAAGGAGGAACCGATGGTCATAGAAACGCCCCCAGATGTTTTGGGTATAATCGATGACCACTATTTTAAGTATGTGATAGATTTTGGACGACTGGGACCCGATAAAGGGCAAGGAGGAAAATTCCTTATTCTTCCTCCCAATTACGAAGGAGATGTCCCTGATGGCTATTTTGTGGCAAGGACCAACACCTACGGCAATTGGGTTATTTGGAGAGGCTTTCAGGAAAACGGAGACCCCCGACCAGCGGTTCAGGCAACAAAAAGCACTTTTAAGATATACCCGCTTTCTAAAAAGGAGGGCCCTCCTGCAATGAATTTTGTAAACGTCTCTGGTAAAAGCTTCAACACCATTCACAGTATGGATGAAAGCATATACGAAGAGATAAACGAAGTAATTCAGTCAGAACCATCCATGGGAGAGAATGCAGAGATTCTGGGCACGTTAGCTGCCATAGGTATTAAAAGAGGAAAGGAATTCTCACCAGACGCCAGAATGAAGGATATCTTAAAAGAAGCTTCGAAAATAGGAAGTGCTATCGTAAGAACTCAGATGTCAAAACCTCGTAGCGAGTACCTCTACAAGTTTCCGGGTACTCAATGGCTTAATCCTTTAGCCTACAAGAGCTATCTTTTTGAACATGAAGGTGTACGACTTTTAGATGCTAGAAGCGCATTTCATTTTTATGCCACAGGGATCACCCCGGCGATGTCCATGAAGATAATAGGGAAAGGTTCCCAGTACGCGATCGCCTATTCTGATGAAAGCGGCAATACATTTGATGGCGGGAAGACCTATAAATTTCACGTCCCACCCAATCCCCCGATGAAAGACTTTTGGTCCTTTACCATTTATGACAATCAGACCAGGTCCATGCTACAGACCGACCAAAGATTCCCGGGAATAGATGGCAATAAAGAAGGCCTCGTCAAAAATGAAGACGGTTCATGGGACATCTACATTGGCCCCAAGGCTCCGCAAGGATTTGAGAACAATTGGATACAGAGCATCCCCGGCAAAGGCTGGAACACTATCTTTAGGCTTTATGGCCCACTGGAACCTTGGTTTGACGGCGAGTGGTATCCCTCCGATGCCAAATTAGTTGAATAAATGAGGTTAAACAGTGATGAAGCCCTGTTACATGTAAGACCTCTATACGATATGAAATACAAGAACTCTTTAGAATTTGCAAAACAACTTGATACCAAGGACCCCTTGGCCACCTATAGGGACGAGTTTATTTTTCCAGAGGTCCATGGGAAGGAGGTCATTTATTTTACAGGGAATTCCTTAGGTCTGCAACCCAAACGTACCAAGGCCTACGTTGACGAGGTGATGCAGGATTGGGCATCACTGGCAGTAGAAGGTCATTTCTATGCTAAGAAGCCTTGGTGGGACTATCACGAACGTTTGGCAGCCCCCCTGAGCAAAGTAGTGGGCGCCATGCCAGACGAGATCACAGTGATGAATACATTGACCGTGAATCTACATCTGCTAATGGTCTCCTTTTACAGACCTACTGAGAAGAGGTTTAGGATCCTATGCGAGGAGAAGGCCTTTCCCTCCGATCAGTATGCGTTGTCCAGTCAACTGCGCTTTCATGGGTTAGACCCTAAAGAAGCTTTGGTGGAGGTTAAGCGGAGACCTGGAGAGCATTTCTGGAGAACCGAAGACATTGTACAAAAGATACAAGAATTGGGGTCAGAATTGGCCTTGGTGATGATGGGGGGGGTTAATTACTACAATGGACAAGTATTTGACCTTCGGGTAATTACAGAAGCGGCTAGGTCTGTTGGAGCTATAGCAGGCTGGGACCTGGCACATGCTATAGGAAATGTTGAGTTGCGGCTTCACGATTGGGACGTGGACTTTGCTGCTTGGTGCAGCTACAAGTATATGAATAGCGGCCCTGGAAACGCCTCAGGGGTATTCATTCATCAGCGGCATCTAGGCAAAAAGGATATACCTAGGTTCGAAGGATGGTGGGGCACCAAAAAGGAAAACCGGTTCTTGATGAAACCCGAGTTCGAGCCGATGGACAATGCAGATGCATGGCAGCTTAGCAATGCTTCCATACTCTCCCTAGCACCCTATCTAGCAAGCCTTACATTGTTCGATGATGTGGGGATGGAAGCACTTATTACAAAAAGTGGGTCATTGACCAGTTATTTGGAGTTTATTTTACAGGAAATAGATAAACAGGTAGATTCCTCTTTCGAGATCATTACCCCAAAAGATAGAGGTTGCCAACTTTCGGTCTTTCTGCATGGTGAAGGCAGGACTCTTTTTGAGTATCTAATGAGCGAGGGCGTATTTATCGATTGGCGAGAACCCAACGTCATACGCCTGGCCCCGGCTCCTTTTTACTGTTCTTTTGAAGATATGTACCGCTTTGGGCAGATACTTGGAGAGGGGATTCAACGTACCTGATGTTTTTAGTGGTGAGGGCAATATGAAAGCATTAATATTCATTCTTTCTAAATCAAGATACTTTGCTCCTGCTTGGGTATTTGCCTCACTAAACATCCTTATCGGCACCTGGGCTCTGTACATTCCAAGGGTAAAAGAGAAGACAGGTTTGAGCGATGGAGATCTGGGATTTACCTTGCTCTTCTTTGCCCTGGGCACCATGGTCGTAATGCCGATAACCCCTTTGCTCATTAGAAAACTAACATTGGGGAAAGCTACCTTCATAGGAATTGTCTGTAAGACCTTGTGTTTTGTATTGCTGTTTGTATCTCCTACCCAATGGACCTTGGCACTTAGCCTCTTCCTATTGGGCTTTACCTCAGGTTTCACAGATATATCCATGAATACCTTGGTGGCCGAGATTGAGAAAGAGGACGATGTGAGTTTTATGTCTGCCTCCCATGGTTTTTTTAGCTTGGGAGGGGTCATTGCTGTGGCACTGGGCAGCATCGTGGCCTTTGTTAAATTGCCGTTTTGGGGGCATATTGTTTCCGTTGTTGTGCTGGTCCTTTTCACAAACCTACTTCTGCATAAAAATTATTGGGAAAACAAGGGTGCAGTTCATGAGAAGGGGAGATTTAGACCAAAGAACCTTTGGCCTATGCTGCCACTGGGGGTCATGGCCTTTATTATCATGGGTAGCGAAGGAGCTGTGGTAGATTGGAGCAGTCTCTATCTAAAGAATGTGAGTCTTGCCCCTGTGGACCAGATCGGATGGGGGTTTGGCCTTTTCTCCCTTACCATGACCATAGGGCGTTTTTTTGGGGATGGCCTCAGCGAACGTTTTAGTGGCCTTGCGATCATAACAATAGGCGGAATTACAGGTGTACTAGGCTATCTATGCATTCTTACAACCAATCCTTCCTTGACCATCCTTGGCTTTGGCCTTGTGGGTTTAGGGTTTTCTGTCATTATCCCAGAGCTGTTTCGACTTGCAGGGAGAGTAAAAGGAGTGAAATCGTCGGAAGGCATCACCTTTGTCGCGGGGATAGGGTATATAGGGTTCTTGCTCACCCCACCAGTGCTTGGGTATCTGGCCGATCGATCTTCCCTGCGGCTCAGCTTCCTAGCATTGCTTTTCGGAGCTATAATAGCAATAATCCTTGCACTAGGCCTACGGAGAAAATAGCCCTATTGATGTCAATCGCTTTTTACACTCAGATTGGTAAAGTATAGCGTCCATCCTGCCTCGTCCCTCACGTGTTTTTGGGAAATGGTCAACCCTTCTTCCTTAGTGTATTCTTCCCAAATGGTGGTGAGGGATGCTTCAGCAGCATTTCCCTTGCGATACACCCATTCCTTGATACATAGATCATCATCAAAATAAAAATCATAGGCGTCGCCCGGGGTGTATCCGCCCCATTCTGGATAGACTATTGTGAGCTTCTGCATGGATTTCTTACCGATAGGGGCTTCAACACCATCGTAATGGGTATAATCAAAACCCTTGTCCCAGACAAGATTAAAAGGCGCCAACAGCCAAAACGTATCATTGATAAAGCCCTGGTCTATTTTTGTGGTCGCATCGTCCATCTTTTCACTTCTGTTGTAAGATACGGTATCACTTTCTCTGATTGAAATAACCTGCTGTAGCTTCGGCCTCCAGACCCAGTGCCGTTCAAAGTGACTGGTGTCTCTATCTACATTAAAGGTAAACTGTATTTCTGAAACGTCGTCCCATGCATCTACACCATGTGCATGGGCAATGCGTTCTAGAATGTTACGTTCTGCTGTTTTTGTTTCTTGTTTACAGGAAAGAAGAAGCATAACAATACCGATAATAAGGCAGGATTCTCTCATGAGGTTGGTTTTTTCCAAAGATACGTTTATTCCGGTCTGTTTCCTGTTATCTGAAACGAAATCCTTATTTTCGTCATACCCTAAGGGTCTTTGATCTCTTCTCATGCAAAAACCACAATGTATTGCTATTGTAGGAAGTGGACTGGTAGGTTCTCTCCTTGCTATCTATCTACGAAGAAGAGGGCATGAAGTGTCTGTTTTTGATCGTAGGCCCGATATACGCAAGGTGAAGTTCTCAGGTCGTTCCATCAATCTGGCGATGTCCACACGCGGTTGGGACGCCTTGGACCGTGTAGGAATTGGCCAAAAGATCAGGGCACTGGGTATCCCCATGGAAAAACGTGCCGTGCATGTGGTGGGCAGGCCTGTGTACTATCAATATTATGGAAAAGAAGGAGAGGCGATCTATTCTATTTCACGTGGAGTACTCAACCGAACTATGATCGACTTGGCGGAGGCTGAAGGAGCTGTTTTTTATTTTGACCAAAAGGTATGGGATGTCGATCTTCCCAAGGCAACCCTTTATACTGGAGATGCACAAAATGAAGCATGGGAACCCCATGCTTTTGATCGTATCTTCGGTGCCGATGGTGCTTTCTCAAGGGTCCGGTACAAGATGCAACGACGTAGTAGATTTAACTACTCCCAAGAATTCATCGATTCAGGTTACAAAGAACTGAGTATCCCCGCTGGAAAGGACGGTAAGCATCGACTAGAGCTCCATTCTCTGCATATTTGGCCTCGTGGCAACTTTATGCTCATTGCACTGCCCAATTTAGATGGCAGCTTTACCTGTACCCTTTTTATGCCCTTCGAAGGAGAGAATTCCTTTGAGCTGCTTACGGATGACCAAAAAGTTATGGATTTCTTTGAACAACAGTTTCCCGATGCTGTACCCATAATGCCTACATTGTGTGAGGATTTTGATCGAAACCCGCTTAGCGCCTTGGTGATCACTAAGTGTTACCCTTGGGTGTATTGGGACAAGGTGGCGCTGGTAGGTGATGCGGCACATGCCGTAGTACCTTTCTACGGGCAGGGCATGAACGCAGGCTTTGAAGATATCGTACAGTTATCCCGTCTTATGGATTTTCATGGGGACGATTGGGAAACTATTTTCGAGCAATATCAAGAGATAAGAAAACCCAATGCCGACGCTATCTCACAGCTTTCTTATCGCAATTTTATGGAGATGAGCAGCAAGACCGCTGACAAAGACTTTTTGCTGCGCAAGAAGATAGAGAAACGTTTTTCTGAGAAATATCCCGATAAATGGGTGCCGCTGTACTCAAGGGTCACTTTTTCCTCGGAGCCTTATGCGGTGGCTTTAAAGAAAGGGGAAGAACAGGCCAGGGTCATGGACGAGATCATGAGGGTTCCTCAGATTGAGCATGTCTGGGATAGTGAGGAGGTAGAACAGAGGATAATGCAGCTATTGGGCACTGAAAAAAGCCCTGTAAGTGAGGCTTAGAATGTTGTGTGAGGGCCCCTTTACAGATTGGAGAGGAGGGCTTCTATCTTCTCCTCCTCCTCCTTTGCTAACTGAGGGTCCACAAGTATACGACCGCTGTGTTCGTCGGTGATGATTTTCTTGCGAGAGGCGATCTCCACCTGTTCCTGAGGAGGGATGGTGAAGAAAGAACCTCCTGAAGCCCCCCTTTCAATCGGTACCACGGCTAATCCGTTCTTTACGTTGGTCCTGATCCGTTTGTAGGCCTTTAGTAATCGCTCCTCTATATTGTGTTGGAATTCCTTGGACTTGGCCAAGAGTGCTTTTTCCTCCTTGTCGGTTTCAGTTAGTATGGCATCTAGCTCTTCCTTCTTGTGAACTAGATGGTCAACACGTTCATCCAGGGTCTCTTTGGTCTGCTCGATGGTCTCCTTTTTTAGCTCGGTCTGTGCCTTGACCTCCTTAATATGCTTTTCGGCCAATTGGATCTCTAGTTCCTGATACTCTATCTCTTTGGCCAAAGAGTTGTACTCTCTATTGTTACGTACGTTCTTCTGCTGATCGGAGTATTTCTTTATCAAGGTCTTAGCATCTTCGATAGCATTCTTTTTTATCTTGATCTGGTCTTCGGTGACATCCAGTTCGTCATTCAATTTTCCCAATCGGATTTTAAGACCGGCTACCTCATCCTCCAGATCTTCGACTTCTAGGGGTAACTCGCCGCG
>JAAUYM010002725.1_pt1 | contig 11133 bp, 14 predicted proteins | sample 7278001 | NCBI WGS metagenome assembly JAAUYM01 (sample SAMN14350224, study PRJNA611818) | marine sediment metagenome | isolation source: surface marine sediment (1.8m) | place: French Polynesia: Moorea | collected 2018-08
GCAACGACGAGGGAAGATGATTGGCCGCTTCCAACTCCTCCTCCTCCTCCTCCTCCTCCTCCTCCTCCTCCTCCTCCTCCTCCTCCTCCTCCTTCTCCTCCCACCTCGCAATTATGACAGGTTCGGACTACGTTGTTAGACTAAAACTGAGACACCCTGTTCGCGAGGGGAGGGGGCAACAATGCGCGTGCTTGTCCTCTAGTACAGTAGAACTCCGATACGCAAGCAGTACAATCGTTCGTCAGTCAGCAAACAGCAGATAGCAGAGGCAGGTAGGGAATTCGAATTTTTTTTTAATCACGGCAGTTTATGACTTTAAGCATAATATTCTACTGTATAATTGCAAGCGATGTGCTATACCAACTGTTCTCTTTTCTTTTTCCTTTATCGTCGTCGTCGTCCCTGGTGGAAGGAGGAGAAGAAGGTGAGTCAAAGGAGGAGGAGGAGGAGGAGGAGGAGGAGGAGGAGGAGGAGGAGGAGGAGGAGATTAGGAGAATGGTGGCATGCACGAAAGCACGCACGCACAGTCACATAAGACAGCACGCGATTACGGGGAGCAGCGTTGCCAGATTTTTCTGGCGGTCGGACGCCAGGAGCAAATATCGTTTCGTGAAAAAAAATACCGAATGACTTTTAATTGTCCTTTAATCAACAAGCATTTTTTTCTTGACCTGGTGTCAAACGGCGCCATCTGGCAACGCTGACGGGAGAGCCAGAGCAGAGAAAGGAAGGAGGAGGACCATAGGTCATTGTTGCACGTAATGATCTCCAGCAGCAGAGACACTGATTCAATTTCATTCCGAGCAGAATTCTGTAACTAGTAGGTACTACTAGTAATTCTAGTACAAACTAGTAGTACATATCTACTAGTCTGTGAAATCTGCTCACTAAAAAAATAAGGGAAAGAAGGTGATGTGTGAGTGTGTGTGTGTGTGTGTGCATGCCTTTCAATTCGTCGTTCGCGTCTTGCGGTTCGGCAGAGGGGGGGTTGGGGTTGGGGTTGGGGGGGGGCAGAGGCAACAAACATGAGCAAACGAGTTTATGGCACAAAGGAGAAAGAGGAGGGAGTACAGTAGAATCTCGATACATGGCGATAAAGGTTAGTCTGGTTAGCATAAACTTGATGTAATTTTCTTTCAGTAAGATAGTATACCGGCATGTACCGTACCTAAGAGTTACCTAACAAAAGTCTTGATTTATTCGAGATTCTACTGTACTCACACAGAGGGAAGAAGGAAGGAAGAAGGGAAGGCCGCCTGGAATGGAGGCAGCCCACCATCATCAGATTTGTCGCCATTGTTACACACACACACACCCACACACACACAGTGTTGTTGTGGCACCAAGGCAGACAGACTATGTCTGTCTGATGGCCGCTAGGCCACAAAAGAGAGAGAGGGGAGGCTTTAAAAAATGGTTATGGCTTAATCCACCACCTACCAGTGTAGACAAAAAGCTGCACCCTCACCTTTTATGGACTGGGCAGCAGGATGAGGAGGAAAAAAAAAAGGATTCTCCACCTCTCTAAACAAACACCATCAAGAAGATCCTCTCTTTTTTGCTATAAGGGAAACCTCGTGTCGTCCCTCTGCATCCAGACTCTTTTTATTTTCAACAGTCACGACGCCAATAAAGACAGCCGAGTCGGAAGAAGTGAGAGAGAGAGAGATACAGTAGAAATTCAATGTCGTGAACTTCCATGCTACGAACATGGTGACCAATTCGTTACAGGATGGAAATGAGCGCATACATAGATTTGGGGAATTGCAGGGATGCAGTAAAGTGGTTGCAGTTCACTTAACAACCGAGGTTCCACTGTACTTCCGAGCAATTTGCCTCAAATGTCTACACAACAGTCCTAGTCCTCCTCCTCCTCTTCCTCCTCTTCCTCCTCCTCCTCCTCCTCCTCCTCCTCCTCCTCCTTTCCCCACCCAAAAATGATATGCCTTTTCTCCCCCAAAATGCCTTCCTTTTTTTCTTCTTCCGGGAAGAGGCATAATCGGAGAGGCGACCTTCCTTCCTTCCTTCCATTCTTGCCAAGTGGGATATTTTATAGCTATTTTTGGGCCTAAATGACTACCTACTTACATATTCGGTTGTGGGACAAAAAGACTGTTGTCTTAATAACATTTATGATCATAACACAATCATAATAAACATTCATACTGATAAAAATAGATACTTCTAGGGTTGCATGGCTACTTTGGCTTCCTAGGGCCTGGCAACCCTGCTTCCTTCCTTTTGCCAAGGAGAAATGCCTTTCTCTAAATGTGCTCTGCTCTCCCTACCTTTATGCTTCCTCATTCTGAAGGAAAGGGGGATCGTTCGACGCAGACAATTGTCTCTTCCTACAAGATGTATAGTAATACTACAGTCAACTTCGGAAACATAGCGTCAGCAGAAAAAAAAGAAGCTTTACTGTATCAGAAGCTTCACTATACGGGAAGAGCTTACTGTAGTAAAAAAAAACACCCAGTCAAATCAAGGAAGGTTACAGAAAGTCGTGGCTTCTCAGTCTCATCCGTCCCCCGTAAAAAATGGGGGCACAACTCATGTATGTAATGTACGGTGCACCCCTCTCCTTTTGCTTCCAGGAAGTCATGTTTCTCTCTCACTCTTCCACACGCGATGACGACGAAGACGACGAAGATGATGGAGGTGGGGGGAGGAGGCAGCGGCATTAACGTGTAAAGAAGACGTGTGTGAAAGGGAGGAGGAGGAGGAGGAGGAGGAGAAGGAGGAGGAGGAGGAGGAGGAGGAGGAGGAGGAGGAGGAGGAAGAGGAGGAAGAAGAAGCATCAGGAGGTGGAAGGGGGGGAGGAAGAAATCTATTATTCCTCCCTCTTTTCTTCTCTTGGTTATGATCACGCGCCATCGCGTCATCAGCTGCGCCAGCTGCACCAGCTGTTGCGAGGTCTGTCGGATTACCAGATAATCTAATCTTTAAAAAAAGTTGATAACATGGTCAACGTACTGCTACTAACGTTATTTTTTTTAAGGCTTGGGCTGAATCTTCTCCTTGCAAGGCTTGTCCTTCATTATAAGGCTTTTAATAATAGGGAAAGTGGTTTGAAATGTCCCGTCAATAAAAAAAGGAGTGGCAAACCTGTCCCCACGTTAGAAGAACATGACAAGCTGCCGACGGCCCTCCTTCTCACACACGATCATCATCAAGAAAGGTGCGTGTGTCAGCTTGGAGAAGCCTCTCTTGTCTTGTGTCCTATCTAATATGCGGAGAGGAGAGAAGGAGGTGGAGGAGGAGGAGGGCCCCCTGTTTTCAATTTCCTTCTTCTCCTCCTAGGAGAGCTCTTATTCTCTCGTGCTAAAGAGCCTCCCTCACTCCAGCAGCTGCCAGATGGTCAAGGAAGGCAGTATGAATGGCTGAGGTGTCACACACAATGGAGGAGGGGAAGAGAGGGAGGGGGGGAGGGGGGGAAGGAAACGAAAAATTAAAGTAGGGGAAAGGCATTTTGGCAGGGAGGGGGGGGAAGGGCAAGCAACAGCCTCTTCCTCTTCTTAAAGGCAACAATTGCTGTCTTATTGAGGGTCCATTCTTTCATCCAGGAAGTGGTAGTAGTAGTAGTAATACTACAGTAGAACTCCGATAAACAGGGATTTGAAAAGAAAGCTCATATTTAGTCTGCTGTATGTTCATACTCTGCGAGATGAATTAACAGGTGCAGTGGACCTTGGCTATAGTAACTCCGGCATAGTAAAACATACTTCACTAAAGATATTACAACTACTAAATTTACTGCAACAGTACAAACCTCTGCTATAAAAATACTTTTAGCTACTGACATTCCACTCAACTCGTAGACATTGGGAGGTCTACTGTACCGTGGATGGATGGGTGGTGGAAATTCTCTCCTTGGATATATTCCACGTTTGGTCAATGGGCGAGTGGAAGGGGGAAAGTGAAGTGTGTGCGGTACAGTAGAATCTCGATATTTTTTACGACACATCTCCTTTTTTGAGACGACGCTGTTGTGCCCGCCAATCCACTAAAAAGTGCATTTCAGGTTCGCCATGTCTCTGAAATTGATTGCACATTATTTATTTTCCGTGCTGACCAAGAGGTGGAAATGGAGGTTCCACTGTACTGGGGGCGTGCTGCCTACACACACGTGAGTGTGGATAAGATGCGTGGTGGATGTGGGCTGGATGTGAGTGGAGTGACTGACTGAGCGCGCTGTGTGTGACTGATGCGAGGGAGGGAAGGACGGAGGGAGCTCAAAAGGAAACATGTGGGGAGAGAAATGTTGCTGCGCACAAAAACCCATCTTCAGTGAGCTAGCTTTTTTCTTTGGCTAACAAGAGAAAATCCTCTTTTGCAGCAGAATGTTGTCTCTTCCGGGTGCAGCAAGGTCTGCTTACAATTATTCAGGAGGAGGAGGAGGAAGAGGAAGTAGTAGAAGAATCTCTGATAACAAGACTCGGTGGGATCAGGTTACAATGAGAAGGAAGCAGGAGGAGGAGGAGGAGGGGGGGGGGAAGAATGTGTGAGACTTAATTAAAACACCCCTCTTCCTCCGTTGGTTGTGCCGTACCAACCAAGAGATCAGAAGTGGCTTAATTAAAAAGACATCAATCATGCTCCTTTCCTGGGCAAGAAGAAAGGAGTGCTGCCTCATTTCATACTGTGTTTATGTGCATACGTTTAAAAAAGAATTGCCACATGATGATCCCACTGTCAAGCTTCCTTCTTCATCTTCCTTTGTGCCTACGCTATGTATGTATGCATTCCCGCTCATTATTGGAAGCCATATGTTGGAGGGATTCCTCCTCATCCTTCTCCTCCTCCTCCTGCTCCTCCTCTTTCCCAGATATTATTCCGATGGCTGCTTGGGGCTGTCACTTTCTGACGTATGACTGTAGCGGTTGGATGGAATGGCAGAATGGGCACTTCCAGGGATATTTTTTCGCAGCATTTGAGCTCGCTTTCAATTCATGTCGCATTGCAGCGGTTTTTTTTTTAGTAGGGGAAGGGGCTTGAAATGTGCAACTTAATTTAAACGGCCTTTTCCCAAATTAGACTGCCCAACCAGCAACGGTGGTATGCGAAATGGAAGCCCAGTTGAAATGCATACACATTGCACACACGTTTTTGCACGTTTGGCACCAATTTGTATGATCAGTCGGTGCTTAGTAACAGAATTTCTGCATCGGAGCTCAGTCGGAATATTATTAAGAGTGCGTTGTTGGTTGGGTGTACTACGCAATTACCATCTTTTTCCAGAAACGTATCACTCTGCATCCAAATACGTGTCAAACTAGGACGGGGTGCTTGACTTGACTTGACTTGAGTTGCAGCACGTCTGGGAATCCAAATTTAGAATCCTTTTTTTTCCCGCCGGCAGCAGGAAGCAGCGGAGGAGAACCCCCCTCCTAGTTAAAATTCACATTAACCCCTTCCTTCCTCCCTTCCTCTCCATACTGGGCGTAAAAACGTGTCAGCATTAAAAAAAAAGAGAGTTGAGAGAAGAGAGAGAAAAGTTGGGAGTTGAAGTCGCTCTCCCCCCGCTGCCCACCCCCTCCCCTCCTCCTCACCCAAAAGCACCCTCCTCAACTTGTCACGGCCAATTTGAAAAGCGGGGAGGAAATGGGTCTTGAAGAAGACAGGGTGTCAAAAAGGGTTTCTTCCTCACTCTTTCAAACTCTCTCGTTGCTTCCCCTGATTTTTTTTTTTTTTCGTTGTCAGTCACCCTGTCTGCTCACGCAGTTGGATCTTGGGTGCCAGAGCTGGATCACCACCCACATTTCCACATTTGGCGACACCACCGCCTCTCTCTCTCTCTCTCTCGCGCGCGTACAAGTACGTGCAGTACAGTAGGACTCCGATATACGTACAGGGAGGTCACTGGTGGTCAGCAGTTTCGAAGATTGCAATAAGAGAGCCTTTTCTAGAACTGTACAAAGGAGGCAGGCTAGAAAAGAAAAATGTGCATGTGTGCTAATCACAGCATTTTTTTACCTGTACTGTGTACAGTACAGTGGAGGTCAACTGTACTTACTACTAGCACACACACTTGTTTCTCCCCGTTTCTCCTCAGAGTCGTGATGCCCTGGCGATCGAGGGCGACAAGATTTTTATTACTACATACCTTCATCTCACTCTCCCAACCAACCAACCAATCAACTTCTCCCTGTTTTTGATGCCATTGGCACCAGTAAAAAAGAGGCAAAAATTTAGACGTTTATATACGTACGACTTGATTCCTCTTCTGATTGGCGCACAATGGACGTCTCCAATGGCACCTCAAACGAGGGTGGTACACACAACAAAAGTGCACCTCGTCCAAAAAAGTGACCATAACAAAGTTTTTTTTTCTCAAGTTGAATGGAGGGAGAGAGAAGAATAGACGGGAAAATTTTGTTTTGAATATTGCCATCTTAAGAAATATTTGAAGTGGCTCCTCCTCCTCCTCCTCCTCCTCCTCCTCCACCTCCTCCTTCTCCTCCTCCTCCTCCTTCGTTGGTCGTTTCGTTTCGGAGGTCTTTGTGAGAAAAAGTATGCATGACAAAACGGAAGGGGGAGAAAGGAAAAGGGGGAATGGCAATTCACTGGGGCTATATCAAACACCGACCTCCGACACTTGCCAGCTACAAATTCGTCTTTGGAAAAGTGCACGTGGCGTGTTTTCCCATATCCTTGGCCATATATATAATAATGTACCCTACTAAGTACTGTAGTGTACCACATGCACGTAAATATTGCATATGACTTTTGTTGCAAAGCTACAAGAATTTCTCCTGTTACGACACAAGGGCAGGTTTAGCGTCTGTCACACGGACGACTTCTCCATATCTCGGAGGCATCTCTGAGAGGGATCTTCGCTATCTATGACCGAATCGTCATCATCTTCAAAGCCACACGACCAAAATTCAAATGTCGGAGCCGTGCAGCCCAGCCGCCAAGCGAGATTAGTTTTGATATGCCCATTCAAGTCAGCCAGGGTCGCTGGAGGGAGGAAGGAATGGCATTCCGAGGAGGAGGAGGAGGAGGACGAGGAGGAGGAGAGAAGAAAGGAGAAGAGACCCTTCACGACTCTGAGAAGCATCCCACAAAGATGTTTAGACGGGAGACAAATCAGTGTTGCCACACTTGGCTGTTTTTTAAACGCTCTGGCGTCTTTTAAAAAGCCTCTGGTGCCAGTTAGAGAATTTTGAAGCTTGGCAATTTTTACTGTACTACGGTGAAAACAGTGAAAACAATTTTTCGTGGCGAATGTTTCCTGTCTTTCTGTCGAAATCTTGATCTAACCATAGTGGCAACACTGGAGACGCCGCTGCCTAAAAACTGCACGTTAGAAGACAAATCTTCCATGAGCTACCGCCGCCCGCCCATTAATGCAGATGAGTTTGAGGGTGGGTGGTGGGCACATTGTCACACACACACACACACATCCTCCCTCCCCTCCCTTGGTGTGCACACCGCACTTTGCTGCTTATCCGAAAATGTGTTTTCATTCAAGATTGCCTTCCTTATGCCAGGGGTTCCCAACTTTTTGGACCTACTTTAAGACACCCACTCTTCTACTACTAGTAGTACATAGTAAAAAAAGTAAAATACTGTTTCTGTGTACTACTTTGTGAGGTAATCCTCTCGCGACCCACTTATGGGTCATGACCCATTGTGGGTTGGAAACATCTGAGCTCCTCCTTCTCACCCTCAATTTTTGTGGGTAGGACACTGCACTGTTTTCCCTCTCCCTCATCGCTCATCTCTCCTCCTCCTCTACTTTTGGGGTTGGGTGTGTGGAGAAGCAGGCTGCAACGTTGACTTTCCTCTTCCTTTTGGCTACTCACCAGCGACTTTATTACATACTATTACTGTACATAGTACTAATGTCGGAGTTCTGCTGTAGTTTCCTGCAAAAAAAATCTTGGTTTAGTGGGATTTTTGCACACATAAATCTTTCCCCCGACGGTTGTTTCAGGGGACCTTATTTGTAGCCCACGCGATACAAGCTTTTTCGGCAAACAAATTTCCAAGTGCTTGCTCCAAAAAAAAAAGTAGAGAAGGCGGGAGAGTGAGACAAAGAGAGGGAAGATGTGAAGGAGGAGGAGACATCCACGCATGCATCGTCGCAATAAATCAAGAAATGCGATTTGGGACAGCGCAGGTCTCTTTCTGTCTCCACTCAGAAAAAAACGCTGGATTTCGCACAAGAAATGTTGGTATGTCTTGTGTTCTTTATCCGCAGACGGATCAGTCTTGCATACTGGAAGTAAAGATGCTGAGAAATCTTTAAAAATTGAGATATTTGACTGTTGGTACGTTCCTGGCACTGACTACAGTAGAACCTGCAGAAGTGAAAGCAAAATAATAAAGCAGGCAGTTTTTCTCTTCTTACCCGGGAATTCCCACTCATGATGTTTTGTTCTTTTTCTCCAAAGTGTTGCTAGTTTTCCACTTATCCGATTCCCACATGTATAGGGGGGTTTGACTGTACCCAAATTCGGCTGCACCGCCACACCTTCTTCTTTCTTATCTGCAGGCAATAAATTAGCAAATCGCTTATTAAGCACGCAACATTATCCCCCCTTCCCCCATCTCCTCTCCCCCAGCCCAACACCCATAAAAGCCTCCTCCTCCTGCTTCCACCCCCACACCACTACTAATTTACGAGCTGTTGATTTACAAGGAGTGCTTCTGCAGAGCAAAATGGGCACCCTTGAAGAAAAAAAAGAGAGAAAAAACAAGTCGTAATGCTAATGGGAATGCCGTGCTAAAATGAGTAAATGGGCAAGCCATTTCGGAATCGGGTAGGGGCAAAAGGGGCTTCCATCCTCCTTTCTTCCTCTACTAGCTCCTTGGAAGACATTTGTCCTGCTCTAAGCGACGTAAGTGGCTCCCCCAGGCCATTCAGACATTACCTTTCCTCTCCTCTTCTTCCAGGGTTGCCAGATTTTTCTGGATGAACGGATGGGCTGGGAGACTCAACATCAGAAAATTATTTTAGGAGCACCAAGTCGCATTGAAAAGGGTAACAAGACTATATTGTCCCAATTTGGTATAGCACAACAATGCCACCTGGCAACACTGTCTTTTCTCCCTCTCCATCCAGTTCCCACAGGAGAGGAGAGGAGAGCAGGAGGGCCTTGAAAAATGGCCTGCTGGAAGGGGAGGAGGGAGACGGAGAGAGTTTCGCACCGTGGAAGGAAATGTACGACCCATTCTTGGGAGGTAAGGGGGGGGGAGGAGACGTCTGGATTCCCTTTTTTAAGGTTATTTTTGGGGGGTTCGGAAGCACCTCAAGTTGCAGGAGGATAGTTTTACAAGGTAGTGTTTGGGGTGTGTGTGTGCTTCAAGAAGAATCAAGAAAAATAATACGGTAAAAGAGTGAAATTCGAGACCCAGTTGCAGGGTAAAAATAGGAGAGTACTGCTTCCAACAAAATAAAACTAGTTTGGAGACTCGTACTAGATTTATTTGAAAGGGGGAGGAAGGGAGGTGAGCAAAATTCCAAACATCTAGTCAAGTGGCATTTCGCCATTTTATTGCACGTTTTTTTGTCAGGAATTTAATTAGATGTTCCTATATCGAGGAGAGAAGAAAAATACGATCAGTTTTCTTCCACTTCCTCTCACACACACACCCTTTTTTATTCGAGTTACACCTCCCGATGTCTCCCATATCCACGGGGAAAAAATTCATTCGGTAACACGATCTAGAAGGGAGGCCTCCTCCTCCTCCTCCTCTTCTTCTTCCTCCTCCTCCTCCTCTGCCTTCGTTTCTTCCTTTTTCTCCCCCTCCTCCTTTCTTTGCTCTTTTTCTCCTCCACAACTTTGAGAGAGAAAAAAACCACTTCTCTTTCTACTTTTTTACGCCAAGAGGCCAAAATGAAACCTGAGGAGAAGAAGGAGGCATCGTCGTCACCTCCTCTCTCTCTGCTCTCCACTCTCCAGAGGTGCCTAAAGACTGGAAAAAAAAGAAACTCTTCTCTGCCCAGGAAAAATAGAGAATAAAAGAGATTTTTTTTTCTTCCAGCTAGAGAAAAAAAAAAAAGTATATGTATTTTCTTGAGTTATGTTTAAAGCGACAGCAACACGCTAGCACAACTTATTTCCGCCATGGAAATTAGAGGGCGCAGTGCAATTTTGTGACCTTTCTCAACTCACAGGGTGACGATATTTTTTTGCAAAATACCTGTAGAGAATTGTCTCAAGGTTCTCAAAGAGTTTAGGACAACAGGGGCAATGCAGCAAGCAGTCTCCCTCTTTTTCTTGGGAGTCTCGTAGCAGAGCTCTCCTAAAAGGAAGTTGAATTGCCAGTGAAATGAGGCAGTGAAGGGAGGAAAAGAGGGAAGATCTCAGGGGAAGAAGAAGAAAGAAGAATGCTGCAAAACTCTACAAAAGTGTACTGTACAGTTAAAGTCAAGGGTTTTCAGGAAAAAGTCTGCTGAATGGATAATGATTGCCATAAACTGTGCCTACCGGCACACTCGCCTCCATACTCTATCTGTGCGCAGTACAAGAGAAAAAAATCAAGAAGACAGGCTGTACTTGTCACGTGATGTGCACTCACGTATCCAGGAAGAAGTTTGACATATAATATCCCCTCGAGTACATAAAATTATGAAACTATTTATATGTCTTTCAAAAGTATCTACATAAAGCTTGCAAAGACCACGTAAACAAATGCTTTGCTGCTGACCGACCAGTTCGCGATATCAAGGTTCTACTGTGGCTCTCTACTGCCAGTATCAAACCACAATAAAATAACAAGTTGACTGCTATCTTGGCTAGGCTGGAAAACAGAAACATGTGGAATAGTAAGCCAGGAACATTCTAAAGACACTCCAGAATGTACCCTGGTTAAGATTACTTGTTTTTCTATGGCAAAAATGAAGTTGTCAAGACCCTTGATTAATGTCTTCTGCAAAATGTAGTAGCACATCCGCTCATTCAGACAGAACGTCGACGTCGACGTCGACGGAGGCATGAGCAATGCCCTGCACTAAAGAGGGAAGGAATTCCTGAAAGACGAAGAAGAAGAAGGAGAGAGAGAGAGAAATGGTTGTAGGAAAGAGGAAGACTGAGGCCATTAAACATGATTTATTCCCTCCTACCCTACACAGAAAGGAAGGAAGGAAAGAAGGGAGGAGGAGGAGGAGGAGGAGGAGGAGGA
>JAAUYM010124804.1_pt1 | contig 11133 bp, 15 predicted proteins | sample 7278001 | NCBI WGS metagenome assembly JAAUYM01 (sample SAMN14350224, study PRJNA611818) | marine sediment metagenome | isolation source: surface marine sediment (1.8m) | place: French Polynesia: Moorea | collected 2018-08
CTACTACTACTACTACTACTACTATTACTACTACTACTACTACTACTACTACTACTACTATGACCTACCTACCTACCTACCTACCTACCTACCTAAGACTATTAATCACACCACCCCCGCCACTCATCATCCTCTTACTACTACTACTACTACTACTACTACGACTATCACTACAACTCTTACACCGTCTACGGTTACCATTACCATCAATACTCATATTACTATTGCTATCATCACTGCTACTTTTACGACCACCTGTAGTAGTGCTACTACTACTACTACTACTAATAATAATAGTACTACTACTACCACCGCTGCTACGGCTGCGACTACCACTACCACTGCTACTACCACTGCTACTACTACTACTACCACCATTACTACTACACTACTACTACTTCTATTACTACTAATATTGTTACGACGACGTCTACGACTACGACAGTTACTACCTTTACAAGTACTTCTACTACTACGGCTACTGCTGCTACTAGTACTACCAGTATTACTATTACGTCGTCGTGTAGCTTGTGGGTGGTGGTCATGGCATCGGTGGTGTTGTCTTTGTTGTTGGTGCAAAATATTGCCCTGTACGTCGCAGTCGTGGTATGTCCATGATCTTTGGTATTCGCATTCGTTTGTGCATTCAGTAGTCGTGTATATACACACGGTATTTCTGATGCTGATGTGTGTACCCATCAACAGACGCACTAATAGATTCGCATACATTTCCCATTGTCCACGGGGCCATTTGTAATTCCCTGTTCTTCGGCTCTGCGTTATTATTACCCTCTCATCCACCGCCCCTCCCTCTCCACCTGTCCCCATTCTGGCCCTGTTCTCGTTCTTGTTCTCCCTGTCCCAGCAGCGTCCAGTTCCAATTGTTATCTCCCCCCCTCGTCGCCATCTTCCCCACCGGCCTTGCGCCTGCGCCCTTGTTGCGAGGCGGGCGCGGTTCGAAGCGTTCGCAGAGACGGGGTTGGTGATGCACTCAGAGTTTTCCGGGAAGCAGGGAAACGAGATGGGAGTGCTTTTCTCGCTCGTGTCTGCCCAGGCGGATGCGGCAATCAGAAAAGTCAGGGCCACGGGAAAAGGGGGGGCAGGGGGCAGTAGCAGTGCCCGGGTGAGTCATATTGTGAAGGGTATCCGTTGTCAGCGGTCCGACACTGCTAGGCCCCCCGCCCAGGGCCCCGCGCTTCGGCAGCTGAGAGGAAGAGGAATGGAGAGTGTTCGCAGGCGGCTGGGTTGAAGGTCGACCCGTGCAATTCAATCGATTTTCCGTTCCGCCGGCCCCCCTTGACGTTTGTTCATAAGTATCTTGATTTGTTGTTGATTACGACAGATGCGCGCCCTTGAAGCGACGACCCCTCGTAGATTACGACAGATGCGCGCTCTCGAAGCGACGATCCATTATAAATAACGATTCGCAAGCGGCCCCTGAACAACAAGGCTTCGTAAATTGCGACAAGTTCGATTTCCCGAAGTCAACAAAACCCCCCCCTCCTTGCTGAGCCAACTTGGTGGCCAATCGTAATTTTATTTTAACAACATATTTAGCTTGGGGAACTCGGGCGCGCCTGGGGCCGAGAATAAATAGCAAATCAAAACAAGCACACCCCCAAACATCCACCAAGCGTTTCCGCGCAAGCAGTCGCAAGGGGGGCCGGCGGCGGAGGGCGAAGCCTTTCATATAATATATTTAAATAACAAATTGTTTTGTGTTTTGTAAAGGAAATATGCGATAAACAAAGCTTTGATATTGTATTTCCTGTTTCGAAAAAGAATCGCCATCCATGTTTTTCAAGGACTCTTGAAGTTATTGCCATCCGTAGAAAACATTGATCAGCTCTGCGGGTGGCCTGGGCCCTTGGGGCGCCCAAGACGCGCTGTCCATAGTAGAATAACATTAGGATCGTACATACAGATTGCAATATCGGCTACAAGACCCTACGCGCCGTTGACCTGCTGGGCCGGCAAATTTCAAGTGTTGGGCAGCGAACGACATTGAGCCGATGTGCATCAGGCTCATGCAGAAGGCTGGGCTGTCCAAGCACATTTTCCCAGGTTTGCACACGTTGTTGCCGAGAGAAGACTCCTTCGCCATATGGGAAATGCGCCCGCATGAGACAGAAAGCGATGCAGACAAACAGTTCGCATACAAGTGTATGCGGGATTATTTCTTGAAGCATAAGGAGAGGTTGTTCGGACCAGACGCTGTGTGTAGGCATTGCGTCAATCACCCCGGGGAGGACTGCCCTATCCGATTCCAGCCGCCGCCGGATGTGCCCCCTCACCTAAGGCCACGGTCCGTGAGTTTCTCCAGCCCCATGTGCACGCCGTGGAGCACCCATGGCTTGCAGCTGGGTGCCGCAGACGAGAGCATGGAAAGTTTCTACCAGTACATGGCCATGGTGGCTGCCTCGGACCATGACTTGTGTTTCATCGAACAGGCTTTCCAGTTTGATTGGTCCTTGTTCGAGACAGGCGTGACTCCCAAATTCAAGGCAATCCGCGTCAAGTTCGGGAACTCGGACCGGACTCTTTGCATTGTTGGCGTTGTGGCCGCTCTTTGCAAGTGGGTGCCGCATCCGCGAGGGGTGGTTCCGGCTGCTTCCCTCCCCCATCCCATCCCCAATTCAAGGTCGTTTTCCCCAAATTCAACCCTCCGGCCCCGGCCCGGCCCCTTTCTCCAATCATTTCAGTTTTTTTCTTGAGCCCCGTGCAAATTGGCGCTCAGACAAGCGAACGCTAGACAAGTGGAACACAGGCCCACTGTAAGCTGCTGCAAAATTGTTCAATCGAAGCTTCGAGCAGTATCAAAGCGGGGCCTCGCCGCCACTCCTGTCCAATTCTGGATGTGCCAGGCCCCCCACTCCAGTCCAACTCTGGATGCGCCAGGCCCCCTGGATTCAGTTTTTCTGCGTCCTTGATTCGAGGACCTACATGAATGTGAAGCCACTTTGTCCTTTCCCCGGCCCGTTCCCGTGCCCCTGTGGACTTTGTGCCCTGTCATATCCGGACTCCGATAATCACTTCGCAACGCCTCGCCTGCAACTTTCATCCCCCCCCCTCAGCGGGTTACTTGTAGGGCCCTCTTCAATTTCGATGCTTGCGTTGGGTTTGAGCCGGGCCTACGCCTACGCGAAAGGACCTCGGCTACTTCACCCGGCGTGATCGCACTTACGGGGTCGCAATCAACAACGAGAAGTTGGTGTGGGTAGGGCCTGAGACAGAGAAGGACATCCATAACCACTTCATGAGTTTCTTTGGGAAGGCAACGGTGCTCGATGCAGATTGCATTTGCCGGTTGGATACGCCGGAGAACATTGCTGCGAACCTACGCCACTACGCAAACTGCCGTGGCATATTCTCAGACCCCGCAGAAGTACCATTCAAGAGACTCTTCACCCCTTGCATGAATGAGCGAATCGAGCAGGCAATGTCTGCTGATTCGGACAGTGGGCTTGGCGGAGCCCTCGTGGTGGATGTGTCTCAGAGTGCTCATCGGTTCCGCCAGTGCGCCTGGCTGCCCACCCTCACGAAGTCAAGCCAGCTGGTTTCATTGTCGAAGCAGCACATATTCACGCCGCAGGATGGGTCTGGGGCCCAGCCAGAGTGAGCAAGGGAGAGTTCTGGCAATGGAAACGGGGTCCGCGAGGTGGGTTGGCAGGAAAGTGGCTGTCAAGGACGGCGAGAAGGGATCAGCTACGCCAGATGCACGCTCTTGAAACGACAATCCCACGTATATTGCACAGGCTGTATAGTATTAAAACATGCTCGTGATTAAAACGCCGTAGGGTGCAACATATGATGCCAAGGAGGGGTAGATAGCGTGTATATATATATGTATGTTTTTGGTGGCGCGAGTACAGAGTAGATATTGAGCATGCGCCGCGCAGAAACAATAATAGAGGACATCAAAATGCAAAGCTGACTGTGGCGCGCCGGATATATGCAATATGGCAGCGCTTATGGCAGCACAACGTATACTCCAAATGATATAAACCACGCCACTTGTTGGACAAGTTGAAGCACTATAATATTTTGACATGCGGCAGCTAGCATGCATTCAATTAGTCACTCAATCTCAATCCGTGTCATGATGGGGATTCCCAATGTACCATACGGCGCAGGCAAGACCACGTTGAGTATTGTACATCGAGTGTAGGACACCGGATATGGATCACAACATATAGAGTATATAGAATACGATGTAGAAAACACATCGTAGCGCGTGATATCTGCAACGGGCTATTATATATAGCGTAAACGATATGAGTTCGATCGTAGAGTGTAGCGTATAGAATATTTAAATATCGTTTAGCGAGTGAGTGTACAGTGCGGGGTGCAGAATAATGCGGATCTGAACTGAAGCCAAATCTATATCATAGACGAGTATTGAAATTGGTGTCTAGCGCCGGCAGACTCGATTGTATTATATATTCGTTAGAGAATAACGCGTGTAGGATACAAGCTATTGGGGGTTCAGTATACAAGTATAGGCAGTAGATCATATAGTATAACATAAAGACAACAATTTCCATACTGCTGTGTATGGAGTATTAGTTATAGAGCATACATCATAGCGTATATAGTTTTGAGTGCACAGTGTGTCAGTAATCATGTGAAGTATACAGGATGTGCAACATACATACATGGTGACATGCAAAACACAAGAGAACAGTGTACAATGCATATGGATACAACCGGTACGGTTATTGATTATTCTGCGCGGGGTTATGGACCGCTGGGCGTGCGTAGCGTATGGGGTACAGAATTTAGATTATTGTGCCCATAGAGTTGTGCACATAGTATTGGATATAGGGTGTGGAATATAATGTACAGTGTATATCGTAGAACAGGTATGACTTGAAGAACAGGGTGCGCAATTAGCTGCGTAGATGAACGAACACCAAGTGTAGTATATAGGGCATACGACATATCACAAGTATTTGATATACGCGCTAGGTCATTGAGTATGGCGTGGGGGTGTCTGGGGCGAGAAGGAGCAATCAGTACGGATCATAGACAATATAGTTAGCATAGAATAACGATTATACAATATAGAACAAATGGTCATTCGTCCTGTTGTCACCCTTCCCCGCCTAGTCTGCCCCTCTTGCGCCTCCTGACGGGCACGGACTGATGGGGGGAAGGAGCTCAACTTCGCAAGTGGGTGGCCTTCGATACGGTTCGCTTGCAACGACATCTACCGCGCTGTTGTCCCAAAGGCGTATGAGACTTGTAACTTTCGCGAGCAGCAAGTCATGGCCGGGAACTCTGTGTGCTTGCAGTCCGTGCACGCATGGGCGAGTTATGTGATGAGCCATGTCTTGACACGTGAGAGTTTGTCTCGTTTGTGCCCTACTCTCATTTCTTCGTATTCCGAGGCTGTTGCCTGTTGCCGCCAACCCTTTTCTTGCGCATCCAAGGGAGTCGAACTCGACGTAGATTGATGGCGCAATGCGCGATTTGTAAAACGCGGTCGTGGACAAAACTATTTTGCGTATCGTTGCGCGGTCAGTTTTCTTGGTCCCAGATTGGTCGTGCCGGGCGTGGGTTGCATGCATCGCGGATGCGGGACCTTTGCCGCGCGCGCCGGGCGCCCCTCAAAGGGGCTTGTGGACGCCTCTCGCAAGAAGCGCCGTGGCAGCGGCAGCGCAGAGGCACAAGACCAAGCGGTGGAGGTAACAAGCGAGTAGATAGATGTCGCCAGCTAAACAGCGTGGCATTGGCGATGTCAAAAAAGAAAGGGAGGGATAGCTGAAGGTTGAAGGGAATGGGGTGAGTGAGGAATGGGGTGGATTTGCTTGCCCGTTTTCATGTGCGTCCATGTTACGCCAATTCAGACCACCCTGCGTTGCCGTTTGGGTGCCTTCTGCTCGTACCCCATAAGGAAAGAGGAGGAGAGCGTGCATGAGAACAGAAATTGGTCTTGAGTAGCGTGAGACTCCGTCTTGAGCCCAAAACGCAATTTCAAAGTTGGAAGCGGCTTCTTTGGTGCCCGCGATGCTTTGAATCTTGCAGCGCGGACTTTCCATTTGTGGAGCCCAATGCGCCGCCCCAACGCGATTATTTTTGTCTGGGGATTGCCGTCCCCCCTCGGCCCTTCTCCATTCCCACCCCCGGCCCTCTTCCATCGACCCATGCGTCTTAGCCGTTCCCATCGCCCCTGGAGATTGTTTTGAGTTCGCGCGGTCTTAGGTGTTACAATCGATTGACAAGAGCCCCTCCAGGTGCTGAATCGTCGCATCCTGTCGAACACGACCTCTGTAACAAATTTGTTTTCAAGCTGGCGGCTGAATCTCCCAAGGCTCCCGGATCCCAGCCGCGCTCCCCGCCATGTCTGAGGCGGAGGCCGCGGTGGAGGCCCAGGTGGGGGACGCCGAGGTGGATACTGCTGAGGTGGAGGCCTCCCAGGGGGCAGATGCTGAAGCTGAGCCGCCACCGCCCAGCCCAGGAGGAGAGAAGACGCGCGATGCAGACGGCTCCCAAGGCAACCATGCGAATGAGTCCATTGACGGCGCGGAGGACATTTCATTTGGTTTGCTTGAATTTCTACCTTTGCGCGTGGGGCCCAGGCCCAAGGGGAACATCTCCCAAGGCGCCCCGCCGAAGTCGGCAGACCCCCCCATAACGTCGCCGCGCCTGTACCGTATGGAACGGCGTGATAGAGGGCACAAGTTGGGCACTGGTTGCGGTGGAATCCACCGCGCCGCGCTTGTATCGTATGGAGGAACGGCGTGAGAGAGGGCACAAGTTGGGCACTGGTTGCGGCGCTCGGGGTATATGTTGGAATCCACCGCGCGACTGGGGAATGTGGGTGGTACGCGTGCCTGAATGCACGCTGAGGAGGCAACGGCCGCATCCCCGGCACGTTCTCTGGACACGAAGGCTCCCAGTTTGGACGAGGCGATGGACTTCGCTTTTGACGCAGGCAACACAATGACATTTGAGGAGATCCTTCAGCAATCTCCACAAGCAACGGATGAGGTCGCCAAAAAGGCTCCCGCAAGGTCGCCCCCAGAAGTGCGAGCTACAAGCGATAAGGGCGCCAAGCAAAAATGCCACGACCTGGAGGAGAAGAGGGGTGATCAGTGCCCATGTTGCGATGAACCAAAATTGGCGAAATCCCCATTCTGCCACAAGCACAAGAGGGGTTACCAGGTGCCAGTGGAAATTCATAAGGCTAATTTCCGGGCTAGATTTTGGAATCTTCTGGCCCAATTGGCGCTGTTTCGGGCAAGTATCATGAGCTTCTGATGCGTTTTGGGGTGTTCCGTGAGAAGCTAATGGTCGTAATAATCCTTGTTTGTGCTCTTCTCAGCAGGTGCTCTACAACAAGCACATGAAGCGTGATAAGTCGAAGCCGATCCCCCCCGGCCAGAAGGAACACCCCTTCAAGGATCCTGAAGCGGCGGCTCTGTTCCAGCAAATATTCGGGAGCGGCCGCGAGCCTCCCCCAAGCGCGGCACTCGCGGCGAAAGTCGCCCACGACTTTTGCGAGCAATTCCCGGACATGAAGGAACACCACGGCAAGAGCCGGGGCACGCTGGACCTCGCCCAATATTTGACGGAAAAGGGGGCCAATGTGTACGACAAAAAAGGAAAAGAGTGACCGCATGTGGGACGAAGAAATTTTCATCACTCAGATGAAAACTTTGCGGGGGTGGAATCTCTCCAAAATCAACCAGAAATGGAACGAGCTGAAGAGCGATCCCGGCACGGACAGAGACAACGATGGGCCGGATGGAGCCCTCCGCTTGGAGATCCCCTCGAACCTCCTCGGTCTTTGCAGCAAGGTGAGTGGCAAGGAGGAGTTCGAGCAGAAGAAGCTGGTCCAAATGTCGAGGGCCAAAAGAATGGCGGATACCGAAAAAGAGAAGATCATGTCAGAGATGCACTCCGGCTTCTCCAGCGGAGGGCGGGGTTCCAAGCTCAACGAGAATTGGAGCACGAAGGGGCCAAGCGGGATGGAGGAAAGCACCTCGCTTGGCATGATGCGAGCCGCAGTCGGCAAGCAGCCTGCCCCCTTGGAGGGCGCCAGCTCTCCAGCGGCGGGGCGGGGAGCCTCGGGAGCAGAGGCAGCTGTCGAGCAAGGGGTTCCGCAGGCATCGCCAAGCAAAGGAAGTCAATCGGACGTCGGCCGGGACAGGTACAAGATGTTTCGTGACCTCACCGCCGGCTTCGAAGGTGAGCGGAAGAAATTCGCAGCTCTGATGAAGTCGGCCTACATTGCGATGTTGAGCTCGGACCCCGAGCACGATGCCGATTTCTTAAGCCTGCTTTCCCAACGCAGTAACATCGCTCAACACTTCTGGGGGGAATTCGTTACCGTGTCTGAGGATTCCGCTCACAAGGAAATGGCAGACTTGACCACCAATGACCTGAACATGCGGAGCTACGTCTATGATAGAAAGGTGGAACGGGCGGCCGCGGTGAATGAATAGTTGTTCGTCGTTGTTTTTGTTGAGCCGCCGGGCCGCCGGGCCGCTAAAATTGGTCCGTGGCGCAAGGCACCTTTATTCCTCCGCTCCCTCGCTCCCGCACTCAAGTTTGGATTTCGCCTGCGGCTCTCTCCAGTGCCCCCCATGCGCTCTCAGCTGACGTCTCAGATTAACCCCTCCTTTCGAATTTGCTTGCAGTTTTCTTTTTGGGATGGCCTGAAGTCTGAAGCACTTGCTTGAGCGCCCCTTCCGGGCCGAGGAGGTGGGGAATCTGCCTGCCTGCCGAGGTGTTTTTGACGAAAAACGAAGCCAAAGATGCACTGCTGAAACTGGACTGGGCAGAAGACGACATCGACAATTACGTGGCCGCGGTAGACCATCCAAAAGCTGAGAGGCAGGATGACAAGATTGCCTTCCCCCAGCTTATCATCGAAAAACGGTGCGTGGTCATGGATGGAAAGAGACAGAAGCTCGCAGATGCTTTCCGCGGCACTCATTACTTGACGTGTTCACAGGCCGACGCTCTGAAGCTTGCAATCGCGACGACAGAGCTGTTGCCCATGGAGTCTCGCGACATGAAGTGTTTCGCCCAGATAAGCGAGTCCATCGCCGAGATTAAGACCTTCACCACCCCCCAGGCTGGCAAAGACCTTGGCAAAGCTAAATCAAGCACGGGAATGAGTTGGGCGCCCTCCACACAGAAGAAGACGGCCCCAGCCGCCATCGACAGGCCAAAAAATGAAACAAGCATGGAACATCGTCCCCTCCTTTCACTGTTGAGGGCGCCCGGGGTCTGATTCTGATTTTTGAACCCCAGGCCATAGAGAGTGCCAGCTCAGATATCAACTCTCAGAGACTCTTGCTCGGGCAATTGTACATGGCAGTCAAAGCGGCTGTCAAAGACGTGACGAGTCTGAATACGAGCCGCAAGAGGAAGGCGGAGAAGGAACTCAACGATAGCGCCCAGAAGAAAAAGATCAGGGATCAGCAGAGCATTGCGGCCAAAGACGCAGTCGACCGGAAAGTGGTGGCCAGAGACAAAAAGATGGCAGCCTTCCAAGTTGCAAACACGTCTGTGGGTTTGGGAAAAGCGCTGCATGGCCAGCGATTCGAATCGTTAGAGAAGTATGTTGCTGCCTTGGCGGGTGGGAACTTGGATGTCAGCGATTTGATAATCATCCAGATCGGCACAGAATTGGACAGTATCTTGGAGAATGGCAATCAGCCTAATGCGCTCGCAGCGACACTCGATCGCTGGATGAAGCAGTACCCCATGTCCAAGCAGGCCAGATCCAACAGCACAGTCATCGCGCCTCTCCTTGACGCAATGGGAAAGCCAGAGCTGAACGCTTTGATTGAGCAGATGCTTCCAGCTAGGGGCTCGCCGAAGACCTCGACACCAAAGTTGCAAAAAGCGATGGACTCGTGTGCGCTCTTCGGCTGGACGCCCACAGCGGTGCATTCAGAGTTGGGTTATGAGGGCATGGGTTTGCTCCGTGCCTTCATCGACTCGAGCTCCATGTTCATGATGATGCCGGTTCACAGCGCGATTCAGGCGATGGGCAAAGCGGGGGGCACGTGTTCGCAAGAAGAGGTCGTTGGCCATTTGATGTCATGGGACGTCAACAAAGCGAAGCGGGTCCAGGAGACGGGAGGCATCTTTCGCGCAGGAGTTGCACCTGCGAAGTCTGCTGTGCTCGTTCCCCCGGGATGGGTAGCGGCGTGGACTCCCACGTCGTCGGGCGGCGGCTCGCGCATGGGAGTACAAATGCCATTCTTGCGAATGGCCGGGGCCACGGGAGCCAAGGAGTGCTTCGCGTCCTTGAAGTCGTCCGGTCTGTTCGGGGATGAATGGCTGAGCACTCTCATCGATGCGATTTCGTAGGTGAGGCCTGCAGCCATTCATTTTCCAGCCAAGCGAGTTGGGATGCCGCTGAGCTGGGAGGCCGGAAGACGATGCAAGGCGTGATAAATAAAACAACATTAACATGAGCGTATAGATAATAGACGGGGAGCTTTCATCGCATTTTTTGTTTTAAAGGATGGTTTGCAGGTGGTGTTTCTATTGTTCCGGTGTCTTCGTAACCGCTCCTCCAGCGATAACCCCCCCTTGATTCTATCAATTTCCAGAAGAGTTGGACCTTTCCATATACTTTGATGGGCATCCGATGCATCCCATCTCTTGGCCTCCCCTGCCCTGCTGGGTCCCCGTTTCCTCCCCTTTCCCTCCCCTCCCCCCCCTCCTCCCCCCCCGCCTTTCCCTTGGCCCTCCCTCTCCCTTCCCCTCACGGCCTCCCCGCTTCGGCCCCGACATACCGCCATCCGCCACCGCCCGCCGCGCGGCCCCCACCACCAGAACCACCCGCCACCACAGGTCACACCCAGCACTGCACTGCCCACCCCGCCCTGCACCCCCCACCCACCACGGCCACCACCACATTCGCTCAAATCATGTTCTCCGGCCCAGGTGAGACCCATCGGCGGGGAATCAATGGGTATGCTAGTCCTGCTGGCAAGAGGGCGCGAGATTACTGTCGCCTGTCTTGGGCGCCCTTCCCCCGGCCCTTTGGCCCCCTCCCCCCCCTCCTCGCTGCCACGGGGGTTTCACGAGCCACTCGCCCCGGAGGACCAGGCAACTGCCACAAATAGTTTCTTCGCGTTCGAAGTCTTGGCCAGAGAATGGCGA
>JAAUYM010123513.1_pt1 | contig 11128 bp, 10 predicted proteins | sample 7278001 | NCBI WGS metagenome assembly JAAUYM01 (sample SAMN14350224, study PRJNA611818) | marine sediment metagenome | isolation source: surface marine sediment (1.8m) | place: French Polynesia: Moorea | collected 2018-08
ACATAGCAGGAAACTCTGAAAAGGAGTTTTGGTCCAAATTTTGGCAGAACCATATTGCCAATTTTTCTTTCAATCTTTCGGTTCGATCCTGGTGGTGGTGAGGCGGTCGGTCGCCGGTCGCCACCCCTCATAGCGACGGATTTTTCTTTCTTCCTCTCTCTTTTGACCATGCACGCGCGCAATCGAAAACATATTCTCATGACAACGGGGGGAAACGAAACAACAGAAAGCCCAAGTTGCTGGTGGTCAAGCAGTCTTTCCCGTTGGGGGGTGGGGTGGGGGTGGCCGCACTTTAGTATAGAAGAAAGTCCCCCCCCCACCTCTTTTTTTAGGGGGGGGGGGACCTTTTGACCTTTGTCCCCCCCCACACCACCTCGCCACCTTGACGACCAATCGGCCTTCTCTCTTTCTGTTACTGCAAACGCGGTAACGCGCAGAGGTAGGGCTGCCTGGAGACGCGGTGAGGGGAGAGAGGGCTGGTGGGGTGGGGTGGGGCAGGGCGAAAAAAAACACCACACAGGAGACTTTCCCTATAAAAGCCGGCGCCCCGGCGAGTCACCCTCGGCCATTCCACCAAGGACTCCAAGATCGAGACCTTTGCAATACTTTGCAATACTTTGTGTCTTCCTGTTACTATTAAAGTTTGAAGGATTCCTTGATGGAGTTGCCGGGGTGGGGGGGAGGGAGCGAGGCACCGAGCTCTGCTTGGCGCTTCGCCCCGATAACAAAGAGACACAGGCAATCAGATCTCTCTCTTTTTTAGTTTCATTCGCATCGAACCATATTTTGCCCCAATGCCTTTTTTTTTTCTCCTCTCTCCCCCCTCTTTCCTGAAACGCGCACTTTTAGCCCGGACAAGAGGGCAATCATGTCAACCTAAAAGTGCGTGCCACGGATGGAGGGGAACTGGAGAAGAAAAAAAAAGTGGGAAAACGCATGGCCAACGCCGTAAAAAAAATTACCAAACAAAATGCTTGATTGTTCAGTACCCGAGGACGGCGAGGGCAACATCGTGGTGACCTTGCCGGTGCCGCCGGCCAACCTGACGGTGGACTTCGTGCAGACCACCTTCCTGCACTGGCCGCAGATGTCATGGAACCTGACGGAGGAGAGGGGCAAGGACGTGGTGGACAAGGCCGACTACACCGGTGTGGCCGGCTCCTACTTCCTCTTCAAGGACGCAGACCAACTCAACAAGTCGCAGGTAATGAGAAGATTTTTTGGACTGTACATATTAATGAGACTAATTTAGTTTTAAGTAGGATTCATTAACGCGTTTTAGTTTTTCAGTGATCTCATTTTTTAACCATTTTGTTAATCCTATTATAAATTGATTTTTTTCCCTCCTTGCAGTGCCTGGTGGACGACGGCTTCCATACCATAACGGACATCGACGCGGAGGGCCTGGCCTGCGTCACCAACCCGGACAACTGCTTGGAGGGCATCAGCTTCTCGCTCTTCTACTACGCCGACTACGAGGAGACGGAGGCGGAGCTGTTCACCAGCACAACCTTTGAGAGAGAATACATCGTCAGCACGGGTAATTTTTTTAAAAGCAAAAAATCTTATTATTATTGTTATTGTATTCCTTTTTTATTTATTGGAATTTTTTTTAGGCGGTGAACGCGGTACCCCTGGCATCGCCATCTACCGCAAGGGCGCCAACCTCGGGGCGGTGGTGAGCACGGGGAACCTGACCTGGGAGCTGGAGGTGGTGGGCAGCGTCCCGAAGAAGCACACGTGGACCAACATCGCCGTCCGCTGGGACAAGCCGAGCGTGGAGACCGCGGAGGAGTACGATGAGGCCCTCTCCAACCACCTCTCCAAGCAGGAGCTGGGCGGGCTGGAGCTCTTCCTCAACATGGAGTCCTACGGGCACCAGATCTTCCCGGAGCAGTGGGGCTGCGCCTACGACCAGGCGACGGCCACCGTCGACTGCCAGGACCCCCTGCCGGACCCGAAGGACGGGTTTGACCCGCCGGAGATGATGCTGGGCTGCCACCGGACCATGGAGAACCCGACAGAAAGGATGCTCTCCGGGGGGCGATTCGACGAGCTGGCGGTCTGGAACAAGCAGCTCGAGGACAGCGAGATGCCGCTATTCATGGGAGGATACCGTGAGAGAGATGATTCATTCCATCATTTTACATTATGTAATGGATTCGGAAATAAAAATGTAAATGGTCGCTTTTCAGAGGAGACCCTGAACGAGCTGTCGGCGGACGAGTTGCTGGCGCTGATGGTGTACGTGGACATGGCCGAGGTGGCGCAGGCAAAGGCCGTCTTCGACGTGGTCAGCACCATCGTGGACGGCGGATCCGACGACGACGAGGCGGAGTTCCAGAACATCTACCCGGAGTCTGACTCCACCGAGGCGACCACGGAGGAGGGGGACGAAACGGGCACCGGCACCGGTGCGAAGGATATCCCGACGGGACTTTTAAACTTACGAGCGTAACAAAAAAAAATCAGCTTTAAACAGAATACCACCGTACATGTCACAATTTTTTTTTTCGTAACTTTGTTACGCTTGTGAGTTTAAAAGTCCCGTCGGGATATGGGAATCGAAGGAGGAACATGATCATTTCTGGTCTTTCTCGCCCACAGAATCGAGTTCCGACGGTGAGGGTGGCGAGGCCACCGAGTCTACCACCAGCTCAGACTCCTCCTCTTCCACGGAGGCCGAGAAGGCCGCCAAGGGGAGGAAGGAGCTGCTCAGCCTGCTGGACGTGGCCAACAAGATGGTGGAGACGGAGGCGCTGACCGATCTCATCTCGACGGAGGAGTTTCTCATTCGCCTGGAGGGAGCGGCCGTGGTCGGGGAGATCCTGAGCGTGAAGGGCCGCTTCCGCCGCCCGTGGGGGCAGCTCGGCGAGGACCCGAACCACGAGGGGGCACACCCGACCGCCGCAGGCTTCGCCGACTTCCTGACCTACGTGACGGAGCGGAGGACGGCCTTCCCGACCACGGGACCGGGCGCCGAGGAGAGGAGGGAGGTCAACAAGGTGCTGGCCACGCCGAACCAGGGCGTGGAGGTGCTGAAGAGGACGGCACAGAACTACCGCGCCCTCGGGGACGAGGAGGAGTACTTCAAGTTTCCGGACTGGGCCTCGATGGGGTGGGAAACGGCCTACCAGGCCTGGGGGCTGCACCACGAGCCTGGAGACAGTGTGGACGGTCAGAAATTTTAGGAACTGCAGTATATTATATATTTTTTTGCCAGAAAAGGATACTAAAGGATTCCCTCTCTCCCTCTCCTCAATGCTTGTGTTTCTTTTTCCCATACAGTTCCCAGCGTTCTCTTCACGGGTGACTGTGAGAGCAGGGACGTCACCTTCGTGGGCGTCATCAACGATGAATTCCCGGACAACGGTCGAAAAAATCCGGTGGGGGCAAAAATATAACATTAAAAAATATTAGTCGTAATTGCGTACCTAGCATACCGAGATGGTTGTGGGCTTCTTCAGGTGTTTCTCAGGGCCAACCGAGTGGAGCTGGACAGCAGGGTCATCACCATCAAGATCTCGGCCAACGAGCTGGAGACGGACGTAAAGACTCAGACGCACATTCGAATTTCCTGTATTTTTGCGACTTTTTTAAAATATTATTTTGCGACTTTTCTTTCCTTCCCCCCAACCTCCTCACCCCCACCCACCCATTTATATGGGCATGCACCTGGACGTGTGGTTAATCTTTCCCCCCTCCCTTTCTATTGGCAGACCGACTCGGAGACGTTCGGCCAGTACTACGATCGCTGCGAGGTGGACCACAAGTTGCTGGTCCGCCGCCCCATCCGCCTGTCCTTTGACGTCCTCTCCCAGAGACACAACTTCGGCCGGCGCTCCCTCTCCGGCTTCTTCGACGACCTGGACGACTCCCGCGTCCGCCGGCGCCACTGCGTCGTCCACGACCCGTCCATCGGGCTCCACGGGGCCTGGACCACGGAGGGGGTCAAGACCATCTACGTGGACAGCGCCGTCGCCACCTGCTACGCGACCCGCACAGGTTCCTTCGCGGTTGTGGCCGAGGTGGAGGACGCGCCCTACAGGGAGGAGGACGCGGACTGGCTCTTCATCTTCAAGATGGTGGGATACACCCTCTCTGTGCTCTGTCTCCTCATCTTCATCGGCGTCATCGTCAGCTCCACCTACCTCTGGGAGATGTTCCACACCCTCGGGCTGCACCTGGGCTGCTGCCTGCTGCTGGCCATCATCACCATGATTGTCTCCGAACTGGACGCCGTGAGGGACGACGTCAAGGTCTGCGCAGCTATCGGCTGCCTCATCAACTTCTTCTACGTGGCGACGGCCGCCCTCATGGCCATGGAGAGCTACGCGGTCTTTAGGGCCATCGTCTCCGGAGTGATCGGGGGCCGCACCAAGGTGTACCTCTGCTATGGGTATGCCGCCCCCTTCCTCTGCCTCGGCTACAACGTGCTGAGGAACCTGGCCCTCATGGGGACCGACCCCGGCTGCATGATGGGGTGGGACAACGCGCCCAAGTGGGCCTTCTTCATCCCCGTGGCTGCCTTCGCCGCAGGCTCCGTCGTCCTCATGGTCATCGTGGTCTGCAACATGAACTCCCCGGCCATGCGCAAGGAGAGCATCGTGGAGGAGCTCGGCTCCATCGCCAAGGGGATGGTGCTACTCGTTCTCCTCTTCGCACTGACCTGGTCCTTCGCCCCGCTGGCCTACTGCCGGTTCCCGGGAACGGAGTTGCCGGACTTCTACCCGGCCTTCCAGGTGATGAACAGCTTCGCCGGCGTCTTCGTCTTTGTCTTCATCGGCATCGGATCCACCAGGTTCCGCACCGTGCTGGCTGGGCAGGTCTTGCACAGGGTAAGTGAGGACGAGTAATCAAAACAGACGGAGGAGCTTTATTGAAACTCTGCTTCACAGCAAGAGAAGTTGTACAAGGCTGAGAAGGACAATGTTGCCGACAACTCCGTGGCCTCAACCATCATCGCCAGCTCGGAGGCTGACGACGGAATCGACCCGGAGGCACCCAGGGTGGAGTAGAAGTCACAGGACATCGCCATAGTATCAACATCAGCCGAACGGAAACTCTGTCTTTTCAGTTAACTTTCACCTTTGCCCTTATGATTCGTTTTTTGATGACAAGTTCAATTTGATGGGATGGAAGTGGGAACGGAACATTTTTTTCGGATGGCTGTAGGGAAGGAACTTCGAACGCTGTTTTCTCATAAATGAGCTAATAATACACTCAACTGCAAGCAAGCATGACTCTCTCGTCTTGTGCATCACGTATTTGGACACTCGGTAATGCTAGACTATAATGCTAGACTAAAAGTTCGTAGGTAGGATGAAATGAATGTGACGAGTAAACCAGATTGGTAGGCTAAGAGTCTAACCCGCACAAAAAAAAATATTCAACAAATCACTTTTGCACCCAATTTGGCGGCTTACATTTATTAATCACGGATTTTTTTCATAGCTCAGTCAAACAATAATATTTAAAAAAAAAATCAAAACCATCCGTCTTACTCGTATCCTTTAATTTCCTTGGCAATTTCCCAGTTTGAGTCGATGACCTCCGGGTCCTCGACCTTGGCCGTGCCATCCTTGGTGACGTAGGCCAGGTGATACTGCGAGGAGGCCCTGCAGTCGCGAAGGAAGCAGACGCGCAGGCAGCTCTTTACGATGTCCTTTGCCTCCTCCAGGCTCAACTTCGTGTGGTCCTTCTTCTCCAACGCAGCTCTGCAAAGAAGAGCGGAGGATGAGTTCTCTAGGGGGGCGGGAAGGACTGCAGCTCTTTTGGAAAAGGTTGTCCCAACCAATAATGCGCTCTTAATAGCTTCCGACTGAGCTCCGATGCAGAAATTTTGTTAATAAGCACCGACTGAGCATACGTTACAAATCGGCACCAAAAGGTGCAACAACGTGTATGCAATGTGTATGTATTCCAACTGGGCTTCCTTCCATTTTGCATACCACCGTTGGTGGTTGGGGTTAAGTGCCTACCTCATGATGGGCACGGCGATGTCCGCGCCGAGCCCCGTGGCCACCAGGTCCTCGGTGAAGGCCGTCCCGATGTAGTCGACCAGCCCGAGGAAGGGCTCCCCGTCCTGCACCCCGCCGACCAGCACCTTGGTCCAGAGGGGGTCGAACCTGCTCCTCCGCGCGTACAGGAACCTGGTGAGCCAGCAGTGCAGCGCCTTCGGCTTCATGTTCTCCGCGCCGCCGCGCACCTCGCTGTCGATCTGCTTCTGCTCCAGGATCTCCCTGATCAGCTGGAAGTCCGCGTAGTCGCCGGTGCAGGCCACCACGGAGGTGTCGTTGATCCTCACCACCCTCTCCAGGTTGGGGAACCGGGCCAGCGACCCGTAGGAGCCGAGGACGTCGGCGGCCAACACCACGCCGTCCTTGTACTTGAGGCCGAACACGGAAGTCCCTGAAAAGGGGGTGAGATAGAGAAAAGAACGTTTCAACTAAATTTTTATGACATAGTATGAGGATAATTACCATCATCCAATTAAAAAGATAAAAACTTGTAAGCTCAAAACTTACCCGTGGTGATCGGATACTGGCTCCGGGTAATCGGCCTGGTGGCGGGGCCGACGGCCGACGTCGCCAGCCTGCTGCCCTCGTGTCCGACCCGATTGGGGAAGGAGTGGTATCCGGCCGGGTCCGGGCCGCCGGTCCAAAAGGGAGGACACGAGCTGAAGGACATGGTTTGGTCGGGTCGGTCGGAGACGTGAAGAGGAAACGAAACTTCTACTCCCCGCCGGGGCAAGCGATGAAATGATGTGCAGATTTTTTCAGAGTGACCACAAAGTTTCTAGCAAAGAAGAACAGAAAAAAATAACAAAAAGGAACGGAGAGAGACAAAATGTGGAATCATGAGAGGTTAGTTGAACGAGAGATTTAAAGGCACTTAAGAAATTACTATGAATAGGCCACGTAATAAACTAAACTCTCAGCAGCAAACAAATTTTTATAAATAATGTAACATTGTATTTTCTAATCCTTTCTAAACTCCCAAACCGCCCGGATGTCGCCAGACTGGGCACTACTTTGTCCACTATTTACCGGGAGGGTGGGGTGGTAAATAAAAAGGTGGAAAAACAAACGTGTCACTATCCCGGCAAGAGCGAGTTTGCATAAAAAGTCTGAAATAAAACTAGACAACTTTTAGCACTCTGAAATCATGAGTATCTATCCAAGTTAATGTCTTGTTCTGAAGTGTAGTCTTCCTGAAAGCAGGAAGAAAAAAAAACCTATGGCTTTTGCATTTCTCCACGTCCTCCATTCTCTTCGCGGTTTAGAGCTGCCACGTTTCCCGAACGAAACGGAAGAAACTAAGGCAGCCTCACGCGGAGTTGTTTGATTGTTGACCTACGGTACAGTAAAGTCGGCAGGATTGGCAACTCTTCTCTTCGTCAGTGTTGCTGTGATCAGTGATCAACTGCATTTGTCCAGTGGACCAGTGTCGTCCTCTCCTCCGTCGCGATGGCCTCCCGCCGGGTGGCTGCGTCAGCCGTGGACTGGGCCGAGTTCGCCAAGAAGATCCCGGAGGCGCAGAAAGCGTCGTTCCAGGCCCTCAAGAACAAGACGGACGGCTACGTCAGGAGGATTGCGCAGCTGCCGGAGAAGCCGCCCGCGCTGGACTGGGCAGGCTACAAGGAGAAGATCGCCGTCCCTGGTGAGTTGAAAGAGGGGGGGGGGAATGATTGGGACCGCCTCTCGACCTGTCCCAGGTCACCCACCCAAGTTCCACTCCACTGTAGCAGTGTTTTTGAACGTGGCCTCCAACAACGTCTTCCTCCTCCTCAGGCATGGTGGACACCTTCCAGAAGAGGTGGGAGGCCCTCCAGATCCCGTACCCCAAGGACACCCTCGCCCCGCAGATCGAGCAGCAGGCGGCGGAGCAGAAGTCGGCCTACGACAAGTTCGTCGGGGAGTCCAAGACGAGGATCGAAGGGATCAACAAGGCAATTGCAGCTTTTGAGATCGTGCTTATGTTCCTAAAGTGCTCTTGACTCTTTTGCAGCTCCAAACTAGCAGTAAACAGTAGAAAAATCTTGAAATGGCAATCTGCAGATGGCGAAAATCTTGTTTTGTATCGTTAATTTTCAGAATTTTTTTCCCCCAGAAAAATCGTCGACATTTTGCCATGGTTCTCAAGAAAAATGGTCAAAATTTTGCCACTTATTAGCTTTCAAGACATTGGCAAGATTTTAATGTCTTTTAGTTTTTACGATAAATCTCGATTTGAGGAAAATTTTGGTGCTGACCAACTTTGTCGTACAGTAGTAAATCGAGTTTTTAAGTGCACTTACTACAACAATGCTCGCGCATCTCTGCAGGAGAAGGCAAAGTGGGAGGCGATGATGCCCGTTGAAGAGATGACCATGGAGGAGGCGTTGGCCTCCGGCTTCGGAAATCCCGTTGGATCGCATCAGTAAGAATTATCGTAAAAAATACTCAAATCTGATCTACTTTTTCTGTTGAAACTGTGTTGCGTTAGTGCCGTTTTTGGTATTAATTATGTACGGTATATTAAGTTTATCAAGCATGTAAGTTTGTGAATTAAAGCTTAGTAGTTACTTAGGTTTATGCGTTAACGTTTGCTCATTAAGTTTAATTTTGCTCATTGAACCCGTGCTCTGTCTTCCAGTCTCGTGGTGGACCCGACCAATCCCTACATGACTTTCTGGCCCCACAAAGAAGACTATTACGAGTGGAAGAAGGAGATCGAGGAGATCAAGCAGCTCCCAGAAGAAGACAACCACTGATGACAGAGACGTGAAAGTGATGTGTGGTCACCGCGAATGCGTGCCGTAGTAGTCAAAGTATTTTAGAATAAAAAACAAATTGCTAAAGTGGCCATGTCTCTCAAAGAAGAAGACACGCTCATTCCATCGTTTCCAGGTTTTGGCTGCGATCATACGTACTAGTAGATGGGCAGCTTGCCTCATCTGAATAGCGAAGCTCCCCCCAGCTTGCTAGACACGACTCCCTTTTCCCTCCTACGAATTTTTGCTTAGCCTATTGTAACGTTGTTAAAAAAAATGGCCATTTTTGCAGGCGCCGGAATTGTTTTTCCTACCTTGTACTTTTACTACTTATCCCCCCTCTCCAGTAAAGCAAAAATTTCCTGCCCATCCATAGCTACGACTGATTTCGCTAAATGTTACGTAAAATTTATCTCATGATAAAGCTGGTATCTGTCGTCTCAATATTAACCCCAACAGTCAATATTAAGGCACTGTAGTAAGTAGTTGTTAGGGCAATTTCCGGAAAGAAAAGAATGCAAGGCAAATTTGGAAAGCACAGATTTATTTTCTAACATAAATAGCTCCCTACGAGATCAAACTTAAACGAAAATGATGAGATGGTTTTTGGCTTGATGATGCACAAGTTGGCGAGTGTTGACTCGAGTATGTTCAGGAGATGAGGCGATAGGTGAATGGATGGATGATGGTGTGTGTGTGAAGAAGCTACCTCGAAAGGAGCTCCTGGTTTTCGTTTGATGTCGAACTGGAGCCTTGTTTTTTTTTAAAGATGACATTGCTTGAGATCGTCCTAGTAGATTGCACTCATGGTTTCTTGAAGGCCTCCTTCGGGTCGTCGTCTTTTTTTTCCTTCGACTCTTTGTTGATGGTTCAGTGGGATGAAAGATGCTCGGGTGTCGTGGTTGTGGCGTTGGTGGCGGTCGTCGTCGTCATCGTTTGATGCTTCTTAGGCGACGATGGCGGGGGCGGCGGCGGCATGGGCCAGGCCGAGGTGGCCGTAGGCAAGACCGTGGTGGGCATAGCCGAGACCGTGGGCGTAGCCGAGACCGTGGGCGTAGCCAAGACCGTGGGCGTACCCGAGAGCGGCGGGGGCAGCAGCGTATCCCTCAACGGCGACGGCGGGGGCAGCCTCGACGGCGACGGCGGGGGCAGCCACGGCGTGAACGGCGGGGGCGGCGACGACGGTGGCGTGGGGCTGGGTCACGGTGACGTGCTGCTGCTTGTAGACGGGCTGGTGGACGGTGACGTGCTCGGCCACGGGCCCGATGACGGGCTCCTGGGCGTAGACGGCCTGCTGGCCGAAGACGGGGCGGGCGGCGTGGGTGGTCTTGACGATGGGGGCAGGGTGGACGGTCTTGATGGCAGCGGGGATGTGGGTGTGGGTGGTCTCGGCGACGGGGTGGGTGGCCACGGAGATCTCGGGAGTGACCTCGGCGAAGGCGTGGGCCTCAGCAGTGGAGTAGGCGAAGTTTCCACCCAGGCGGTGGTGCTCGATGGAGGCGGAGTCGTGGGCGGGAGCGCGCACGAAGGTGGAGGGGCCATAGCCGGCCTTGGTGATGGTCACCTGCGGGGCGGCGCACGCCACGGCCAGGACGGCAGACAGGACGACGAAGGTCTGCGGGATGGGAGGGGGGGGAGATTTGAGAAAGCATGTTTAAGGTATTTATAATCATAATTATTTACGTAATACCGAAGCCAATAACTAGGCAAAGATGCCCCCCTACCTCCACCCCTCCTCCCCAAATCCCGTTCCATCGTAAGTTACGTAATGGAACAAAATTCTTCAAGGACGCTCCATCCTGCTCCTCCTTGCGGTAACAGCCACAGGTGGATTGGAGGAGGAGGAGGAAGAGGAGAAAGAAGAAAGGAAAGGGGAGATTCTTTCTTCTCCACTTTTCAAGGTCGTTCGCTGCTATACTGTTGCCTCCTTTAAAGCGTGCGTGAAAATTGTACAACAATTGTAGTGGGTTTTTTTTGGGGGGGGGGGGGGAAGAGTTTGGCCAATGACGCCACTCTTGCTTGAAGAAAGTGAACATAAAAAAATATTAGGTAGTTGTACATTACGACAGTTAACTGCGGCTCAATCTTTGAGCCGCCCTTTAAGTGGATTCGCCGCGCCAACCCTAATGCGCTCGCTCACTCACCCGGACAATGATGCAAACGGACTCTCAATCTCTACCCTTACCTTCATGGTGCTGTTGTTGTGTCCTAAGACGGTTCACAAGCAATGTAAGGATCCTCCTTCGCCGCCGCAGATTTTATACGAGCGGTGACGTCATACAATCCAACTCCCACCCCCCCCAAAACCCCTAAAAACCTCTTAGTTAAACCACAACCACCTAAACCACCACCACCACCAACAACAACACCACC
>JAAUYM010016334.1_pt1 | contig 11126 bp, 15 predicted proteins | sample 7278001 | NCBI WGS metagenome assembly JAAUYM01 (sample SAMN14350224, study PRJNA611818) | marine sediment metagenome | isolation source: surface marine sediment (1.8m) | place: French Polynesia: Moorea | collected 2018-08
CACCCCCACCCCCCATCCCCTGGTGCACCCCTTGTCTGACCGACCTGCCACCTGTCCCAAGATGAGCTTGAGCCCGGCTTCCGGAGCTCCCAGCGCGGCGGCCAATTCCGACGTCCAAGTCATGGCGGCGGAGAGGCGACCTTTGATCAGGTCTCGCCGACGTAGGTACTGCTGCTTCAGCAGCAAGAGCTGACAAGACTTTTGTTAACTAGGTAGTGTTGAAGATGAGTGCTATTTTCGCTCTGATTGCGACTTCTTGACTTGTGCTACATGTGGGAGGATGCAGGGGGCGGTGGCGACGAGTCCTCCTCCTCGTCCTCCTCGTCCTCTCTGGCCTGACTTCCCTGGCCTGACTGCTGCTTTGGATGTTGTTCTCTGTTCGCCTGCGCGGGCGCAGGATCGCGCCACCCCCAAAGGAAGGAAGGAAAGGAGGAGGGGAGGGGAGGGGAGCCGGCAGGGAGAGAGAGGGGAGATCATACCACAACAGGAGCAGGAGGAGAAAGGAAGGCAGCTTCCTGCGTTGCATTTGCAGATGCAATCATTGTGGCCACATCCTGCGAAATTTTAGTGGGGGGTCCTCTCGCGAGTTCTCAGCACCTCCTTTCCCCACTTGCGACTTTTTGCGATTTTTGAAATTTTACCAGCACTTACTAAATTACATTTTTCAGACTTTTAGCCCTTTCTCTATTTTTTTTTTACAATTTAATAAAAAAATTATTTTGCGAATTTTGAAGCTGACCCTGTGGGCACGCTGCGGCTGCCACATGCTACGTGCACGTCAGGGAGAAAAACTGATAACTGTACTGCCCGTACTTTTAAACGAATAAAGTAGCAATCAAGGAGCAGCCCCTGTCATTCTGAAATACAACACGACTTCTTCCACTTGTGGCTTAATTGTTCTTTTACTGCTACTTTTAGCGGAGGAAAAGGTCATGAAAGGTAGAGAAGACGGTGTTTTCCACTGCCTTGCATTGATAAAAAGTGACACAGCAACGTTGGTGATTTTTTTTGTGAGGGGCTTGGTGGGCTTTAACGTAGTTAGAGAGAGTAGCAAGAGAACCTAGAGCAGGCAAGCAAGGCAACAGTGCTTTTCTGGGGTTGGAACAAAAACAAACAAAATTAAGGTTAGTGGTATGCCTCACAGACCTATTAAAAAATAGAAAATAGACATTGATCAACAGATCTAAAGTTGCAGCAAAAACTAGATGGCAATGAAAGCAATTCTTCTCTTTTGGTCCTCTTTACTCTACGTGCGGCTTTTAAGCTCGCCAGTCTGGCTTCCTGCGCGGCCACATCAGCTGATGTGAATTTCACCGTCGCCCCTTTAACCAAACTTTGGAAAACACACCCCGAGCAATAAAGCACGACAATGTCGTCCCCCGACGCCGCCGAACTGAGGCGCCTCCGTCGGAGGAGGAAGATCATGGAGGGATCCGGGGAGAGGATGAGGAGGATCCTCGGGGAGACCGCCAAGGAGGACGAGGGGACACTCGCCAGCACGGCGGCGGAGCAGGCGGAAGAGACGCCCTTGACGAACCGAGAGACGACGATGCCCCAATTGTCGTCAGGGGTGGAGGAGGAGGAGGAGGTGCCGCCTGGCTCCCAGCAACAACCTGAAGGAGCTCCTGCTCCGGCGAAATCTGCTCCTCGACGCCCGACGCCCTCGACGACGCCTTCCTTCTCCCTGGCCACGGGCGCGCTGTTAGCCTTGTTGGCGGGATTGGTGCCAATGCCCGGTCTGCCCGTCCTGTACGTGGCCCTGCAGACGGTGGTCTACCTCGCGGCAGGAGAGGGACACGCTGACAAGAGGAAGGCGACGGTGGACTACTTGTCTCTCGGCCTGATGTTGTGCGGGATGTCTGGAGACAGTGCCTCCTCCACGGCAGGAGCACTCCACCGCTCGTTGGACGTGGCCAACGGACTGCTTGCCTTCCTCTTCGCCTTCTTGATGTCACGTGGACTCATTGCTGACCTTTTATCATCATCAGCATTACTGTAGTAAAATAAAGCCAGCAACTTGTCAAGGTTCCTGTCGAAATCTGAGAGTTTCTTTCTTCCTCTACTAAATGCTTTCCCCCTCCTCCCCATATATTGTAGGACGATGTGGGACCTCGTCCTGGCCCTGTCCGGCGCCAAGCTGCTTTTCCTCCACTGCTACCGCTCCACCGACTTCGAGGTCCACCGCAACTGGCTGGCCGTGACCCACTCCCTGCCGCTGCACCGGTGGTACACCGACGAGACCTCCCCGTGGACCCTGGACTACCCGCCCCTGTTCGCCTGGTTCGAGTGGGCCCTCTCGCAGGTCGCCGCCGCCGTCGACCCGGGAATGTTGGACGTCGCCAACCTGGATTACGCTTCGCCTGCTACTGTGCTCTTTCAGAGACTGTCCGTTATCGTTGCCGATCTTGCCCTGGCTAAGGGGGTCGTCACCTGTGCCGACGCCGTCGACCACGCGGGGAACTCCAAGACCCGGCCTTCTTGGTCCACCAGAGAGCGCCTGGCCGTGCTGGTGATTGCCAACGCCGGCCTGCTGATGGTCGACCACGTCCATTTCCAGTACAACGGATTCCTCTTCGGCGTCTCCTTGCACTCGGTGGGGTGTCTGCTGCGCGGCGACCACCTTCGCTCTGCCTTCTGGTTTGCCGTCTTGCTCAACCTCAAGCACATCTACCTCTACTGTGCCCCTGCCTACTTCTTCTATCTCCTCAAACACTTCGTACTGGAGAAGGACGTACAACTGGCAGAGTCTGCCAAGAGGCTCTTCTCCCTGGGCACCACCGTCTTGTTGGTCTTCACTGTCTCCCTAGGCCCCTTCGCCTTCCTCGGGCAGCTCCCTCAGCTGGCCCGTCGCCTCTTCCCCTTTAAGCGAGGCCTTTGCCATGCCTACTGGGCGCCAAACTTCTGGTCAGTTTACAACGTGGCCGACAAGATCCTCGCCGTTGCAGGAAAGAAGCTGGAGCTCATCCCTAGCAGTGAGGTGCGAAATATGATGAAGCATTTAGTAGGTTTTGAGGTTGTTTTTTTTTTCAAGACATCTCGCTTGCAGAATACAACTGCTTCCATGACTGGTGGCTTGGTGCAGGAGTTCGACCATGAGGTACTCCCATCGGTCTCACCCACTGCGACCTTCATTCTGGCGGCAACGGCAGCAGCACCCGCACTCTGCATCCTCTGGAGGGGCCCCAAGAGTGGAACTCAATTTCTGAGGGCACTAGTTCTCTGCAGTTTCGGATCATTCATGTTTGGATGGTCAGTATAAAATAAGCTTTTCCTTCGGGCGAAGCCGACACGTCATAGAATATGAATTGTTGTCGTTTATTTCAGGCATGTTCACGAAAAGGCCATCTTGCTGGTGATTATCCCTCTAACTGTGCTGTCTTTCCTGGATCACCAAGAGTCTTCCCTCCTTCTTCTTTGTTCCACCACTGGCCACGTCAGTCTACTACCACTTCTCTTCAGGCCGCAAGAAGCCACCCTCAGGTTTCTCCTCGTCATCCTGCACGCACTCTGCGTCCTCAAGTGGACAGAGGGACAGAAGAGTCGACTGGAGGTGGCCTACCTGTTTGGCCTTGCCGGTGTGTGCGTGTTTGACACCTTGGCAGCTCTCGTACTGCCCGGACTTGTGGCCAGGTTCCCCTTTCTCCCGTTGCTAGTGTACTCTCTTTACTGCTGGGTGGGACTTACCTACTCCTGGCTGTGCCTATACTGGAACATGTGGTGCTGCAGTGGAGAAGTAAAAGAGAAGACCAGAAGACAAACAAAGTTGAAAGCCAGTTAGCCATGAGCTGTGTAATGTGGAAACTGGCGCTGTGTTCCAATTACTGTACTAAATAATGTCCCAAAAAAATTATATAATGAGATTTTTTTCTTATACTATCAACCAGTTTTCTATCAAGTTTTTTGTCTAACATCTTGGTTTGGTGGTGAGTGAAAGATTCTAGAGTTGACGGAAACAAATTCGGAAGAAGCATTATTTTTCCTATTATTCTCCTGCTTTATTAATATTCGTTTTCAACAAGTAATATCACATACGCCCCCCTCTCTCTTCAGAGGGCCCCTGCATTGTCGTAGTGGGTGTTGGTGACGATGTGCCTCTTGATGGCCCTAGAAGTGTGCATTCGTCCGGCACCCGGACAGACGGGGCAAGTCTCGTCCAGTTCATTCAGGTTCCTGGGGAGAGTTGAGACTGGATGATCGAAATTTTTTCCTAAAAAAATTCTGCAAGCCTACTACAGTAGGTACTCCATCTTACCTGTCCGCCAGGTCGTGGAGTCTTTTCAGCGCCTTCAGCGTCTTCCTCTGTAGTATCAGCTTCATCTCCTCCTCGCGGAGGCGAAACGGGGTGATCATGTGAAGAAAGAAGCGGTCGACGCCCTCCAGCTTCGTCTCCAACGGGTCCCGCTGTTCCGGCCACTCCAGCCAGTGGTACTGCCGCAGGAAGACCTCTCGATTCTTGTGGCTGCGGGGCTTGTCCAACAGCTCATCGAGGCACCTGCGGAATGCGCAAGTTTAGTGGGCAACTGATTGCGGCGTGTTCTCTTTTTTTTTTCTCTCCCTGCCGACCTCCTAATGTTGTCCTGTGCCTTAATCAGGTCCCTGGGGTTCTCGATCTTGAGGGTGGCCTCCCTCCTCTGGGTCTCCAGCGAGAGTGGGGTTCCGTCACCCTTCGTCAAGCGGCTCAAGTCCCTGGAGAGCGCTTCGTTGATGTAGTAGCGGATCTGAGGAGAAAAAAAAAGGTAAGCGCCTTGATCTCTAAACCCACAACGTCCACTCTCGATCAGCAGAAAACGTACTCTGTTTATGAGCATCAGATCGTCGTTGTCCACGTTCACTTCGAAGCTGATCTCCATGTCGTGCTCGGCGTAGTAGGAAACCTGCGTGAGGATAAGGGAGGTTAAAAATAAAGGTGTTTTTTTCTTCCTTTTATGGCATTCCTTTGTCCGAGATGAAACCGACCTTGGTCGACTTCTCCCCCTGTCCGGTTCTGCGGTGCTTGCCCCAGTCCTTGTCGCGGTAGCCGAGCCCGACGAGGCACCCGGTGTAGCGGCGACGGCGGTGGTCGCACCGCATCTCCACGCAGGGAGCGAACACCATGGACAGCAGAGGACCGAGACCGGGCTGAAAAAAGACAAAAGCAACGGATAGCATGGACTACAGCGTGTCCGGAAAGAAAAAAGGCTGCCCAACCAATAATTGGTAGATCCATACCAGCGACTAGTGGTGGTCAAGTTTTTGGTTGCTCTAACCAGCCCCATCACTACAGATATCACTAGCGCATAGCCGCCCTGGGGATAGAGCAATCCATCAGCACACGCTGAAAGTAAGTCCTTACCTGATTGGAGAGGAAGGTTGTGTTCCGTAGTAGGAGCGCGTTACCCCCCTGCGACATGCCCACGTGAGCAGCCACCAGCCACTGATCGTGGCTGTCGTTGGGAAAACGCTCCAAAAGCACTACAGAAGAAGGAGCTACCAATAACACTTAAGCAAGGTGGGGAAGAAGCCTTCTGCACTTACCGGAGTTGACAGAGTCCTGCTCCACTCTAACTTCTTTGTTGAAGCCGACCCTGTGAGCAGCAGAGAGGTTATATTGGAGTGGGTGGTGCGGTCCGCGCAGGTTGACGATAACGTTGCGTCCCTTTGAGCCGTCGCCGCCGCCGCCATTGCCGCGGTCCAACCCGCTAGTCTCCCTTTGCGAAGCACAAGTGCATACATAGTTAGTACGTGTACTGCACGTGGCAGTGAACTTCCAATTCCACAACTGCTACTCACTCTGGTGCATAAGCCTTCTGTTCCATCTCCAGCATCCGCTTGTGATCCTCCGTGAAGTAGTTGGGTTTTGTCCTATAGTTGTGGTTCCGGGTGCTGAGGAAGCTCTCCTCGGCGTGAACGGCGCGGGAGAACTGGAAGGGAGGGTGGTGGTGGTAAAGAGGCACTTCAAGAGGTTATAAAAAGTTGCTTACTCTCGATCTTTGTCTCCAAGGAGTGGAGTCGATGGTGTTCTGTTCCTCATGCTTGTGTTCCAGGGGAGAAAGTCCGTTCTCCCTGGAAAGAAAGAAAGGAAGGAGCTTATGGTGTATCAACGTTGCGTTTCTGTTGAACATTTTTTTTAGATCGGGAAGGCGAAAGGTGTACCTGTCCTACAAGGATTATGATCAAATGTATCACTTGGTGGTAATACCTTCTAAGGTTGTTGATTATCCTTCTATCCTCTGCCACTCTCTCCTTCTCCTCCTTCACCTCCTCCTCAGAGAGATCCCGCTTGAGATCTTCGTTCAAGGTCCCTACAGTGCTGGATGCCGGCATCGACACCTCCACCACAAGTAGGGGGGAGTCGGACTGCGCAACTACTGAGAACAGCCTGGCCTTGATCAGGCCCTTTGTGCCCTTGATAGGGTCCTGGAGGACCAACAATCTCTTGGCGCTGATTAAGAGAAAGAAAAAAATAGAATTCCTGCTCAAAAACTTAAACTCCTTAACAAGATGATGAACGTACTATTCTGTGACGTCTCTGTCCCAGATCCCTTTGGGATTCCGGATGGGGTTGGGCTTGACATGGGCGAGTGCGCACTGCACGGCCTGCGCAGGAATCTCGGCCAGATCTGGCACGTCCTTGAGCAGGTCGCGGTCCAGCATGACCAACTCGTTCGCGGACACCACGTCACCGTTGCCGTAATCGATGAAGTGTACGTTGACTGCGATTCTTTCCACCCCGCGACCGTGAAAGCTAGAGAAGCTAGAGAGATCTATTGTACTGTACGTACGTACGTTATATGTCACACATTCCAGTCCACGCGCATCCTTACCGGTCTACTCTGGCTCGGTAGTGTCCGGACTCTCCCTCGTCGGTGGTGTACGGCGCCAGGTAGATGCACCCTGCGACCAGCTGGTGGGCCGACCGGACTCTCCCTCCTCCCTGGCGCCGGTCGGCCGTGGTCAGCGCGAGCTCCACCGCATCCTGCAGGCGATCACAAGACCTGCTGGCGACATTGCTGACGTAGTGCGCCCAGAAGGAGGAGGGGTTGTCCACGTGCTGCACGTCCAAATTCAGGTTCTGCCATTGATAAAATCAAGTTGGTACAGCTTCACAGATAAGTACGCTCACGTAACATGCATGTCCTCACGTACCATGCGTGGCATTTTTGGCCAAAATAACTTGTTTTGACTTTCTCAACAATTATTTTGCCTTTTTCTGGCATATTTTACAAGGGCGTAGGAAGAGATGGGGAATAACGGGGAGTATACCAGATACCTAGTTTTCTGCACCTAAATTTTGTTCTGAAGATGAGTTTCAAAAAGCCAAAACTAACAATGCTAGTTTCCGACAATCCGACTTGCAAGTTTCCGAGGACAGTAAAATACGTTCGTGACTTACAAGTTGTGAAAAAAATCCCAAGAAATTATGAATACTAAAAATCCAATAGAAGTGCGCGTTTTGCCTTTTTCGGCACAGTAAAATTTCACCTTTGAAAATTCACGAACACAAATCCGATATCTACAGATAAGTACCCATGTACGCGTAACTTGTCCATTCCCCCCATTCTCCCGTCCATTCATCTCACCTCAACGTCCAACCCTGGAGGATCTATTCTTCCAACCTCAGCGAAGGTGAGCAACCCTCCAACTCCCCTTCCTATCCTTTTCTCCTCATCCCTCCGTTTCTCTCTCTCTCTCCTCTCCATCAACAGCTCGTGTCGGCTCGCAGCTTCCGACTCCTGGTACAGGCGCAAAGAGAGGTTTTCCCTCGGCAAGTTTCGCAGTTTCATGGCCACGAAGACCTGATGGATGATCTCTCCCGTCAGGTTGTTGTTGGCGTTGATGCTCCTAATGTTGCCCGTCTCCGCCTCGATGATCTCCTTGTTGACAGCGCCACCACCCCAGACGTGATTCGGACGAAACTGCACAATCACTCTGCTGCCGACGAACTCGAGGAAGATGTTTTCGGGGTCGGAACACAGCTAGAGTCCAAAAGATGCGACAAATTGCAACAAATCTGCCAATTCGTCGTCCCATTCCTTGTGTGACTCACCTCAAACATTCTCTTGATATCCTGTTGGTATAGTTCGCTGAACCTTGACTGCTCCTGAGGGAAGTGGGTGAGGTAGACGGAGGTCATGGGGTCGTGCCCGTTCAGAACCTTGTTGATCTCTCTCTGGTCTTCCGGGGTGTAGTGACGCACGAAGTAGTTAGGGTAGAAGGCGCCGAACATGGCATACTGCAGGTACCTGATCATCAAATGTCACCATGTTAAAACGCTCTCTAAATGCGAGTAGTGCATCGGCGTTGGTACCTGCATCTTTCCAACCACGGAACGGGAGGCCTGTTTGGGGTGGGAAACTTCTTTACCCTTAAGAACTCCAGGGACTTGGTCAGTTCCTGAACTGTCAGATCCATGTCTTTGAGGGCCTAAAATATTTTTTTTTCCAGAAAAATCAACGTTACCTCCAAGCCTCCGAGTGTAAGACCAATCTTCAGGTTAGAAAGTCCCTCACCTTGAACTGCAGGAATCTGTTGAAGCACCACTCCTGTTCCAGCGTCCTGCGACCCTGGACGGATCGGTCAAAGTAGCCGCTCTTTCTGTTCCTCTGCCACGTCTTGTAGGCGATCAACACAGCCAGGCAGTCGGAGAAGCTACGGTCCGCCCAAACCAACTTGCTTGCGTACGCCCTGGCAACACGCAGTGTGTGAGAAAATTTCCATACAATGCGTAGGCACGTAATACATAGTACACTAGAACTCCAATATACTAGTACAAATGTCGATGGCCAACAGCAAAAGGTTTTACTATTTTTGGTGTTTTTTGTATATCAGAGAAGGATTAGAAACAAAATCCAAACTGGTAATCAAAGCAATCGTTACTACGCCAGAGTTTACTACATGTATTGGAATTCATTCTACTCCGTTCACTTACTGCATCTTCTTCTCCATCGGGGTAGTGAAAATGGACTTGTTGGAGAGACCAGCCGCAATGATGATGGCGTCCTCCAGAACGTCAAACAGGTGGCCGTACACTATCAACTGTATGTGTAGGTAGGTGCGGAAAGTCAGGACAGGCCGCCCAATTCACACCAGAGCACACAAATTTCCCCAATTACCTTTCCCAGCCTGATGTCCACCGGCAGCGAAGCAACGATTTCTCCCAGCACCGTCAGGTCGCCGTCCTCCTTGCACGGGACGCCGTTCACCGTCGTCAGCAGCGCGCCAATCTGCTTCAGGTGCATGACAGTCCTGTGTAGAAACAGACCATAATTGAAAGGAGCTCACAGCACAACACTGATTGCACTAGCCGTGCTTCAGTCAAGGAACTCACTTCTGGATGTTGTCCAGCCATGGCGGGTCCATGGCTAGCGCCAGCAGCTCCTTGGGCGCCCCGAAGTCGAGGAGCTTGGTGTCCAGGATGACCTTGTCAAGTGGCGCCCGTTTCATCTCCGGCTCGTGCTGGTCTGGAATGTAGTTGTCGAAAAAGGTTTTGTCGACCAGGCGAAACGTGCGGCCGCTCTGGACCCTTCCTGCCCGTCCCATCCTCTGCTTGCAGCTGTTCTTGTCCGCCCACTGGAGGCAAAGTGAGACGTAGTTGGTCTCAGGGTCGGCGACCAGGTTCTTGGTCAGACAGAAGTCGATGACGTAGACCACGTCAGGGATGGTAATGGAGCTCTCCGCCATGTTCGTCGACAAGATGATCTTGCGGCGGCCCTCCCCTGGCCTGTTGAACACCAGCTGGGAGTCCTCGATGGGAATCCTCGAATGGAGGACCAAGATATCCCACCCCTTCTGCACGGCCTCCTTCTCATCCTTCATCAGGAATTTCTTCACCGTCAATATCTCTTGCTCTCCAGGCAGGAACACAAGAACGGTACCGCTCAGCATGTTACTAACGAAGAGAGGAACAAACATCTTTTACCACCAAATATTCCCAAGAAAAAATAACTAATAACTCACGGTTCGTTCCTCTCCTCCCTCTTTGCCTTATCGAGCGTGTCTAGCTTCCTGATGATTTCTCTGCATAGCTCCACGTTGGCCTCGTACAGCTTGGGCCCTTCGCTGTAGTCAGGCTTTGACATTCCGGGCGGGTAGAGGGCGGCCAGCTCGGTCCTGTTTGAAGCGTAAAATAGCTGGACATGATGCAGCTTACGGTCGGTGATCTCATGCAGTCCAGGCTCGTCTCTTGCCTCTGCAAAGAAGGTAAACGTGTTGCATGGTGTGGTGTATACCTACGAAAGTTGTTCCACGAAGATATTCACAAAGCCCAAATCTCAGTTGATTTTAGAAAAAAAAACTTTTTTACTAAGTTTTTTTCCTCTATCAATTTTTTAAAAATGTTATTTAAAAAGTTTTTATGAGAAATAAAGCATTGTCTGAGAATTTTTGCTGTTTTGAGAGATGCTCCTGCACATCCCTGAACTATTTTGTGTACATAATGGGGCATGTTGCCACCTTTAAAATAACTTCAGCTATAACGGCCAATAAAAGATTTACGATGCGGTGTATGTACTGGCACACTGGAAACTGCATATGTTTGTGTCTGTGTGACTGTTCGTATTCGTTTGTGTACTATGGTATGCATGCTATAGGAATACAAAAACCATGTTTATATAAAGACGAGACCTCACCCGACTTGTCGATGGGGAAGGAGAAGTAAGAGGCGAAGTCATCGACATTGATAGTGGCGGACATGAGCACCAGCTTGGTCCCCCTCGAAGCCCCCTCGTGGAGGAGCTTCTTGCACAGCAGAAGCAGGAAATCCATGTCCTCCTCCCGCTCATGGACCTCGTCCAGGATAATGTGGGTCCACTCGTTCAGGGTCTTCCTGCCGATTATCATCTTCTTGAGGACTCCGGTGGTGCAGTACAGTAGCCTGGTCTCCCGGCTGTAGTGGTCCCGGTCCATCCCGATCTTGTAGCCCACGGGCCTGCCCAGCTCCCAACCGCGCTCGTTGCAAACCTGGAAAAGTCAACAACAGTAAGTGCAAAGTGTAGTGCAACGTGGTGTTCATCTTCTCTTCTCCCCCTTCTTCCTCCTCACCCTCCTCGCCACGGACTGCGCTGCGATCCTCCTAGGCTGCGTGACGATGATGTTGACCCTCTCCGCTGGCCGGTGGATGGCGTAGTGGTCGAGCAAGAACTGCGGGA
>JAAUYM010088244.1_pt1 | contig 11117 bp, 7 predicted proteins | sample 7278001 | NCBI WGS metagenome assembly JAAUYM01 (sample SAMN14350224, study PRJNA611818) | marine sediment metagenome | isolation source: surface marine sediment (1.8m) | place: French Polynesia: Moorea | collected 2018-08
CATGTGCTATATGCCTACTTGACAATTAGTAATTATACTATAGAGGCTCATTAAGTTTGTCAAAACACTAGACGAACTTTCCAGTATGTTGGTATTAGTATACGTAGCCCTTGAATACTTCGGCGTGTGAAGTAGCATGCAATGCAACGTTGGCCTGAGATGAAAAAAAAACTGTGGGAAAAAACCGATTGGTGTTTTCCCACATTCCCAAGCAAGAGAAAAAAATCCTGTCTAGTCACCATACGAAAATTCTCCCAAAAACTTTTCTCCTCCTTTTGTCGACGTCGTTTATTTCTGGCTTCTTTTTTTTTTTTCTTTCTGCCACGTGATAAGCAAAATGAAAAAAGAGTCAGGTTGCTGTCACAGATAAAAACGCCACTCCTGAAATGGTAAGAAAATGTCGGGAGGGAGGAGGGAAGGGAAACAAGAGGAAGCGGTTGTGGAAAAATGTGGAAAAGAGAGAAAGGAACTGAGGAAGTGAGAGGCCCCCTGCTTCTACTGTACACATTGCTATGCGAATGTTTAACGCCTACAAGATTCTCTTCTGTGAACAAACATAGTACACCCCCATGTAGCCACGGGGTCGACCCTCACAGAAGGGGGGGGGGGTTAAACATTCCGTTTTCACGGAGGACATGAGGCTAACAAGTCAAAATTTTAGGGTTTTTTTTTATTAGCATGTCAGGTTTTCTACATAGGTGCTACATAGCAAGGAGAGGATCAGACCTTAACTCCTTCGCCTTGCCCACGGATGGTACGCTAAATCGTACAGACCCTGCCGGAAGCCGAATTTACTGGGGGAGTTACTTGGATTGTTTTAGGCCGAAAATATCCTGCCTTCTTCATGGCTTTAAACAGAAACGTTCGCTTGCTTGAAAGAATGTTGGACATGTTCTTTTGCAAAAGAAGTCTTTAGAGGAGGATTAAACAAAAACTTTATTACTGCTTCTTCCTCCTTCCTCTACCCCTTTTCCCTCCTCCTTCTCTATCTCTTCTCCCTTGTTATATCAGATGAAGTTCTTTGTTCTCCAGGAGGTTTGCTGAACTAAGTCTCTGCGATGAGAGGACCAAGAAACCTTGCTGGCCGGCTGCACGTCACAGTACTCAATGTCTTTTGCCGCCACATCAACTTTGAGGAAGAGAGGGAGAGAAGAAATGACTAGAGAGAAGAGGCCTTCTTTGCCTCTCTCTTTCTCCTCCTCCATCCTCTTCTGCTTTTCCCCCTCCAAGAAAAAGAAGCCAGATGCTGAATCGCCTCTGAGAAAGCCACAAAACCAAGGCAATAATGGCTCTCCTCCTCCACCAAATGCCTCTGACAAAGAGTAGTGCTATAATACCGACGTTTCCTGCTCTGTCGCCTGCATGAGACTGAGGCAAAAACTATGCTAGCCAGGAAAAAAACGCGCCGCCACCCATCCACCTTAGGGCAACCCTCCAGGGGGGTCTTATACGTACATAGTACGATGTCAGAAATCAATAATTCAGAAGGACCTCAGGGAAGAGAAAAAGTTATGCGAGCTAGCGCAGTGACCTGGAGGAGGAGGTAATGCCCGTATCGCATTCAGGAAAAAAAAGTCAGACAGATGGATTTTCCCCTTCATTAAACTTATCTCAGTCATCATGGCGCCCATTATCCGTAATGCCAAGGCAGATTACCGGATCTTAAATTTGTACTTCTTGTACCCTTCGTGTACTGTAGTAATAGGCAATACAGCAGTTACGTAGGAGTAGGGAAATGCAACAAGTTGCTGCTATGGAAACGCTCTTCGGATAATTTTGCAGCACTTCTCTGCGCCAAAAGACCACTTGGCCCCCCTCTCTTAGGTAGGTAAGTGGGCAAGGAGTTAAATTTGCGTCCCGCTCCTTTGAAGAGGGTTTTCCCCTTTTCTTTTAAACTGCAAATGCCTTGTGGTCGCTCCCCTGATTCAATTGGAGCTCCTCTCTCCCTTGGTCTCTTCTGCGGGGGTAAAAGCCTGCTAAGCTAACAGGGTGAGCGACTAAGAGAAAGAGAGAGAGGGAGATGGCGGATCGTGAGAGACGAGAGTGAGTGAGTGAGCGAGAGGAGGAAGGAAGGAAAGGAGGGAGGAGGCATCGTCTCTTTGATGCCTCTACGCCCTCTCTTTCTCTTCACTCACCTCTTTCCCACTCGCATCTTCCCCTCCATTTCCCAGCATGATGCAGCAGCCAAAAGGAGGAAGGGGGAAGACACTTATCCTTGAGCTTGAAAACCCCTCCCCCTCCCTCCCTCTCTCTCCTTCAATCCCCTCAGGAGAGAATCCCCCCCCCCTTCCTCCTATGTTTCCCCCACCCTTCCTCCCTCCTTTCCTCTCTTCTTTCCCCGAAATGTGTGCTACTACGACAAATGCAGCATCAGCCCAGCCAAAGTCCGTTGTGTTCTTTTCCTACCTTTCCTTCTCTGTGTACGTAGAGAATCAAGACGTTCGCCGCCGGCCTTTACCTCTTCTTTTTTTTCTCCCCTTTTTTGCAGCACTCCCTTCCCTGACCAAGCAAGCCTCCCTTTAAGTCTCTCTCTTTCCCCTACCTTTTTTTTTAGTATTTAAGGTTTTCCACTTTCTCTCCATCTTTTTTCTCTCTGTGGAGCCTTTCAAAAGAGATTTTCAAAGCCGAAAGAAGTTTCCTTCTGCTCAGTTTCTCTCCTCCCCTCTTCCCTCCTCCTCCCTCCTCCGGTGACCACTTTCTCCCCATCTGTTGATCTTGTTTCTGGCTCTTGTGGGGGAAAAGAGGAGGAGGAACGTTCTCCCCTCTTCCTCCCTCGCCGCCGCCGCCGCCACTCCCTTTTGATGTCGCCTCATACCCCTCTGGTAGCTTTTTCCACTAGTGAAGTCTGCCGTAGCTTGTACGTAGTAGTAGTGCAAGCAAGCGAAGTCAAAAACTAGTAATCACCGCTTTGCCATGCATTTTGTCTTGCCTCTTCATCCCTTTCTCCCCTCCCTCCGGAACGCCTTCCTCATTACGGAGAAAACTTTTTCCGCGCCCGCCTTGCTATTGAAAAGATGTTCCTTCGTGGCATTTTAATGCCATTTGGAACTGATGTTATCTTTTCTGTTTGGAAACGCAAGTGCTTGAGTCTCCCCCTTTCCCCCCCTGCCAATAGAGAAGTTTCATGTTGTGTGAGTTAACCTGGGGTGACGGAGGGAAACACCAGATCTTTCTTTTCTCTTCTCTTGTTCATCATCCGTCTCCTCTTCTTCTCTGATCTCATCTCCCCCTCAATCTCCCTTCTGCTCTCTCTTTCCTTTCCTTTTCGTCAAGAAAATCTCGGCAAATCACATTTTTGAAAGCTGAGGGCATCAGGAACGTGATCTCAGGCGCTCGTTCAAAAGACAGCAGCAGCAGCAGAGGGGGGAGGAGGAAGAAGAAGAAGGATTTTGCGGGAAGGAAGAGGGGGACACGAAAAAAATATATGAGAAAGTAAAAGAGAGGGAGAAAAAGGTCTCCCTTTTTTGAGGAGAAAGGAGGAAGAGAAGTAATCAGAGCGTAGTGCTTCTTTTTTCGGGAGTAAACTTTTGTTCCCCGCCACCCTAATCTCACCAGGCTATGGCTCGGTTACTCCGGTTTCATCAGTGGACCTCTTCTTTCAATTCTTCTTATAGCACCTTTTCTCGACTTCCCGACGAAACTTTCGGTTGATTTTTCATAGCGCTTGCACGCTCTTTCCCATATTCTAAGGCAGTAGTACTACTTACCCTACATAATGGTGAAAGTTTATCACGCCTCGTTCAGTTTGTCGTTTCTGTGACGACTTTGTCACTCATTGGTTGAGCAATGAGGTTATCCTCCCATTCAGTGACATGTTGCACCTTAATGAACGAGGGATAGAAAACGGTTTGTTTTCTTTTTTCAGCTGTTTATAAGCCAGGAAAAGTCTCTTTGGGTTCTGCTCCTTCCATTTCCTGTCGGCGGATGTACAGATATAGTATGTACGTACTACGTATCTAGGCGGCCTGGCAAAAAGGGCAAGTGGAGAGAGAGAGAGGGGAGAGAGAGAAAGTGGAGAGAGAGAGGAAGAGGAAGTATTGCGAATTTTATTAGGAGAACCGCCGTCCACCGTGTACTCAACTCGTCAGGAAGCTACATTTTGCGAGGGAATTCACATCTCCAACCACCGGGACAACAAACAATACGCTGCATGAGAGAGAGAGAGAGAGAGAGGAAGGGGCAAAAACCTCTGCTAAAGCAATATCCGATATTTGGCTCTTGGCCGAATCGGAGAAAGAGAAGCAACTTCAACAATGTGGCTTCTGCAGACCAAGAAAAAAAGAAAGAAAAAAAAAACCGTGGCAACCGCCCGACTAAACTTTTTTTTTGTTGCCGCGATCATCACCGTCTTGGAGCATCGTAAAGTTCCTCTTGTTGCTGCTCTTGTTCAGTCGCGACTCCAACGGACCTTCACCCGGGCACCGCAATGTGAGATGCTCATCAGCATTGCTTGTATGCATCAGTCGTGTTGGTCAACTCTTGATTTGCAGCTCTAGGATATACCTAACCTTGAAAAGAATGAGCATGCAACTAGTAAACCAACTAACTCTACGTAAGGACACGTGCGAACGGTAAAGAATTATGCCTCGTCTTCCCGCTCAGGTCCTTGGACAGCCCTCCAGCCACCCCGCCGGGCACCCCGGCCGCGTCCACCGCCGTCCCTGGATCGGAGTGCTCGCTGTGCCAGACGTCCCTGCCGGAGGAGGACCCGTCGTCGCCGTCGCCGCAGACCTGCCAGTCCGCCTCGTCGTCGCTGTCGCTGACGTGCGTCGCCTGCTCCAAGCTGGTGTGCGTCCAGTGCGTGGAGGTGGTGGCGCCGGCCGCCGTCAGGGACGAGGAGAAGAGGAAGCAGGTACGTGTAATTGGGGAAAATTCTAGATCGCGCTTCGACCCATTTTCTTCCTCCCAGGGGGGAGGGGGGGGGAGAACTGACTCTCGTTCTCCTTCTCCTTCTTCTCCTCCGCCCCCTGTGCAATTAGACACGATTCTCTGGAGCAAGAAGAGGGGGGGGAGGGAAGTGGAGAAACGGATCTGAAGCTAACTCACCCTTCCTGCCTGCCTCCCCTACTAAAGGTCTGGTTTTTATGGTGGTGTCTACGTACACGCAACACGTGTGTGGAATGCACGTAGAAGGTGGAAGGAAGGAAGAAGCGGCAAATAATGGCTCTCCACATCTCGATTTTTTGCCTCTGCTCTCTGCTTTTTATTTTTATTTTTCTACCAACTGTGCTGTACCTACAAGATGGTGAGTGCTTGGCTGTTGGCATTGTTAACATTCCCGTAAGTATCTACGTACTTGTAGCAGGAAAAAAACGTGTGTAAAACCATCCCAGCTCGCGTGAGAATAATTCTTTTTTCATGTAAATTGCTAATTATACCTACTGCACGTACTATGGTGCAAGATTTGAGATACCGTCCTAGGTACGTTTGAAGATGCTCTACGGTAATATAACGGTACCGTTGAATACGGTGTCTGTTCGGCAGCTGTTGAAGCGCCGTTTCTTAACCGTTGAAAAATGGCGTACTGTTAAAGCACCAGCGGTACTTGAACGATCCTGCTGTTAAAACACCCTTACTTTAGGTACCGTTGTACTATTGCTGTGCTATAAAGCGTCTTATAACATACCTACGACGGTATTTCAACTGAGTAGTGTAACTAGAAAAAAAAAAACAATTCTCTTGAAAATACCGTTACAGATAGTTACAGATACCGTCAAAGGGCCGTCAGGCACCAGTCGGGATATCTTCCACTAAAGGAGTCTCATTCATGGTTTAGAAACCGATTTGGGAAATTTCTCTCGCGGCATCGAGATGAATGCAGATTTTTTCAGACTCTGAAAAAAAAAAAAAAAAAAAAAGAAGCGGGAAAGAGAGGGGAAATGTGTCTATGCAGCACTCAAGAGAGCCTTTCTCCTTTCGCGCTGTGGCGGGGAAAGAGAAAGGAGAAAGGAGGGGGGAAACAGAAACACAAATCTTTGCCACAAATTTGAACAGGGCGCCGCCCCAGGAATTACATGTACAGTGCTTGATACAGGTAGATTCTGCCATCGATAAACTTGCCAAATGTTATCCGCTTTAAAAAGCGTTCGATGGTTTTTTTTTTTGCTTAAATGCACAGGCAAGACATGCTATCAGATTACCAGAATCTGCTCTGACCTTTAAATTAACAGTGGTAGTAGAGGAGGGAGGAGGGGGAGATCGAGAAGCGAAATGCTATCCCCTTCCCTGCACGCAAGTTAATTCTATCCTTCTAGCAAGCAAAATGTTCCAATATAGCGAACAATTTCAAAGACGGAAAGATTTCGAAGCCAGCAAAACTCTTCTCCTGAACTACGCCACGCCTGATTAAAACAGTCTTTTTATTAACTCCCAAATTTTAAAACAGTTACGATGGCAAGGCTTATCTGTCGTATACTGGTGTACTATAAACTTGTACATACATCTTTGCAATTGAGCCAGCAAAAAATGGGTATGGCGTGCTAGTACATGCTCATTATTTTGCCAGCTGGCGTCGAGTACCTAGTGTGTGTGCTTTCTTTCTCTCCTCTCTGCGTGTTTCCGGCATCGCTAGCCAATATCCCCGGAGGTATTATTTCACTTCTCTGAGCCTGTGGGTGGAGGTAGAGGGAGAGAGAGGAGAGAGAGAGAAGGGAAGAGATACAAAAAGACCACACGCTTTTCCATGTTATTTGAGGCGATGACAAGGGCATTTCCAAATATAAGATTTTTGCGAGACGATTCCTAGTTATGGACTTCTCGACAACTACATAGTACCGGTACATGTACCTACAGAGTCTTTTCTTTCAACCCTTTTTCAGATACTTTAGCCAAATTGTTGACTCCCCGAAAAAGAGATATGTATATCCGGGTCCTCTTTTAAAATGGTAGGTCATGCCCTAGGCGATGACACCATATGCGGGTGGTGATGGTTTCTTGAGGCGAAAGAGGCCCTTATGGATATGCAGTCTGTCTGCCTCAGGCCAGATTTGACATTCGATCCTGGATAGAGGGTACCACTAACTAGGTACGACAGGGAAACCATGTTACATCTTTGCAGGCTTGTGAACGGAGGTTAAAAATGACCGGAGTTGAAGGAGGTGCGTTATTTAACCGCCTAACCTATAAACGCCGTCAAATTTTTACAGCTAAACGCTGACCGGAAAAATTGGCTTTTTAACGGAGTTTAAATGGGTTGGGTCGGCCGGGGAGGAGGGGAGAAAAGGGAGAAGCTGCGCTACTGTTGCTTCTTCACTCCTTTCTTCGCAGTAGCGCAACTTCCCGTGTCCCCCCTCCCCGGCCACTCGAGATTCGAGATTTCAACCCAACCAATTTTTTTTTAACTATTACCGCCCTAAACTCCAGTCCGCTGTTGGCTGTAAACGATAAACTATAAACGGTGATGAATTTTTTAACTCCTTTACCGAATTACCGCCTATTTTGCTTGAGCGCTCACAAGCCTGCATTTTTGATAATTCATCATTCTTTCCGTGATAAGCGCAACAGGTAGTGGCGTCCTATTACTTCCCCCTTCTCCCCTTTTTAAGCAGACAGATGAGATGGAATGAATGAATGTACGTAAGTAGTAGCTCCGGTTCTTCCTCCTGTGCAGAGGATTTTTTTGCCCCCCTCTCTTCCCGTAAAAACAAGTCCACTTTTTCTTTCCGTCGCTTGTTTGGTTTGAAAACATTTGAGAGCGCGTGAGAAGAGGAGGAGAAGAAGCGATAATGAGAGTTTCTCTCTGTCTCCACCGCCAAAAGGCGAATCCTCCTCAGCCCCCCCTCCCCCCTCCTCCACTGAATTGGGGGCCCCTCTTCTATTTCTGCCCAATCTTGTGCTCAGGTTGTGTTGATTCATTGCGTCACCTGACGTGCGTCATGCTGACGACAACGGCGGGAAAGAGGGGAGAGAAAAAAGGGGGGATTTATATAATACGAGAAGTGGCTGCTAGGGCCACTTGAATGGTCACCGTGGTTAAGGAAGTCAAGGCTACTCTCGCGGAAGAACAGCAAAACAGTTCGCTATCAAAGGAACGATGCTATTGTACGGTACTTTGCCTCCTCTTTGCCTCCCCTCCCCTCTCCGCATTCGATGTCGGATATGACCTCGTCCTCCTCGTCCTCCTCCTCTTCCTTTTTATGCCGGACGCAACACCTTTTCCTTCCTCGCGTTTCTCATCCTGTTGTACCACCTTAGTTGTGTAGCCGTAACCCTTCGCCCTCCACCTCCTTCCTCTTGGGATGCCGTCTGCGTAGGTAAAGTCAGGCAAACGAGCCCCTCCTTCCGCCTGACAACCTTGAACAAGGGGCCCCTTGCTCCCGCCAACACCACTACGCTGGGCGTGCGGCCTCTCTCCCTCGCCACATCTGTGCTTAACCGGCAACCCTTCTCCTCTTTTTTTGGAATGGCCTTCTCCACGATCCTCCTCCTCTTACTTCCTGGGGGAAATGATGGTACTGCCTTCTTAATGCACCTCTTCTGGAAGAAAGGTGGGAGAGCCACCCTCTCTCTCTCCTCGTCCCCCCTCCCCCACCATCTTCAATTCCTTATATCCTTCTGAGGCTGCTCAGCAGCTGGGATAAAAGATGGAATCATTTTTAACCCGCGAGACAGCAGCCATGAAAAATGATCCCGGCTTTAAAGCACCTACGAGCACCTCGTTTCCTTCCTTCCTTCCTTTTCTTCTCTCTCTCCTCCTCTCAACTTTCCGTATCCAGTTTTTATGAAGAGGACTGGTGGAGACGGGAAGAGGAAGGTTAGGCCGTGGCCGCCATAAGGTCGTTTGTGGCGCCTTTTCAAGCGAAAAAGTGGTTTCTACCACCACCTTCTCTTTCTTTCTTGAGGTATCTTCTCTCCTCCTCTTCTTCCGTCCCAGTGCTGCGCGGTATCACTCTCCTTCCCTCTTCCTCAATCCTAACTTTTTTGGATCGGCTACTTTGTCACAGATGTCACTTTGACGCAATAATGTGTCTGATGAATAGAATGTTTGGGACAGCCGGTGCTCCATTGATAAACGCGGGGATATAGACATGTACCTACTACTGATACAACTTTGATAGCGGGAAAGTTGTTCAGGAAAACTTTAATTGTCTTCATTTGCACGACGGGGGTCTTTGATATGGGCAAGGCAACGACTACCAACCACGTACCATCTATTGCACGGCCTTTTTGCGCATTTTCCTATGGGTATTTCTGCTCCCATTTCAGTGTTGTCTATGATGCAGAACTTGGGGTATAGAAAAACTGAGAGTTGGTACGACGGCATCGTTCTGTTCTGGGACTTTTCAGACTCATAATATATGGAAACATATATCCAATAGTTGTCCCCATGGGGACAACTATTGGTAACATTACATGTTCTCAACATGGTATTAACTATTAATGAACGGTAGGTATAATAAGTTCTTTAAAAATTCGTGGAAAATGCCGTCACATCATAGATCCACAATTATATGTTTCTCAAGACTGCTGAACATGTGTTCAAAAATCTCGTCGAGTTGTTTCGCTCGTGCGTGGTGCTGCAGTGCAATCCAGAGGATCTGGTACGTAAATTCATGCAGAGGAGAAGGTAATAAAATATTGAGAAGCTATTCAACCTGGCATTGAAAACGTCCCCCCTTCCTGTGGGGACGTCAAAAGATGGGTAGTCTTTATGAAGTATGTACAGTGTAGTACCTACAATATAGCAACGTAGTGGTACAGTAAGGATTCAGGGTAAAGCAAAGGATTTGTAAACAAGGATTCTTGATACGACTCTCTGTGCTTGCATTGTCCCCCCAGAAGCGTGATAACTACTCTCGTGTGGCCACACAAGGATTGGTGAAGGCAACGTACGTACTAGTTATATTTAGTGCGGTGTGCGGGCGAAGCACCAGTGACGTCGACGGTCAGGCGTCAGGAAAGAGAAGAAAATGGAGAAGATAGGTTCTCCTGATTGAGGATGATTACGATTAGTGATTAGGATAAACAGGTAGGGGAGGGGGAGGGAAGAGGAAGTGGAGGAGAGGGAGAGATGCAAGTCGGAGAGGAGGGGAGAGAGTGCTTTCCAGAAACTTTCCTGCTACAAGTATACGAAGTTAGGCAGAGAGGGGAGGGGAAGAGGAGGGAGCAGCCGGTGATGATCAGGAAGATGGTAATATATGGAGAAAGAAAAGTTTTTGGAACCAAGAAAGTTATATTTAGGCGTTCTTCCAATTTCGAAGGTCTTATGCATCGTGAACACGCGAGTGCATACGAGATCCTACAGGAGCCATAGTGTATGGAAGAATCTAGTATTTATCACTACGGGAGCAACTCAAGATTTCCCTTAAAGTTTTAAGACTGTTTGCTATAACGAAGAAAGCCTGAGCGAAAGATGCATGGAAAACTCAACAAGCATTCCAATACAATTGGCATACGGTGACGTCAGTGTATCTTCTTCTCTCCTTTCAGTTCACCTGTCCTCCCTGCAACAGCCGTCGCAGGAACACCAAGAAGTACGAGTCTTTCGATGTCGCCGCGGCGGCTGGCGGCGGCGGCGGCGGCGGCGGCCTGGCCGTGCCGGCGTCGCAGGTGCGCAGGCACAGCACGGGAAACCCAGCCGCGGAGACGGCCGCTGTCGAGGCCGCGGCCGCGGCGTTCAAGAAGACGAAGCGCGGCTCTGCGGCCGACATCAGCCTCAAGAACCAGCAACAGGGGCAGACGCCTGCTGCGGGAAAGGGCAGAGGGGCTTTCAAGAGGACGAACCAGTCGGCGGGCTCCAACCTGGGAGCGGACAACCTGCCGCACCAGCAGCATCCGCACCCACACGCGAAGGGCTTCGTCCACACCCACAGCGAGTCGCAGCTCCAGGCGCAGCGGGTGCCGTGCTACGACGACGACGGCGGGCTCGTTATGAGAGAAGGGGGAGGAGGAGAACAGATGCTTTCAGCCCCGAGGGGCGCCCGGGGGAGGAGGGGCTCCTGCCCCAAGATCCCCGAGGCCTGCGCCGCGGCTGCCTCCGCCGCCGGCGGAAACAGGAACGGATCCACGGAGGAACTGGGCGCGCGGGATTGGCAGAACAATCTCAGGAGGCGGGACCAGGGAGATCCATGTGAGTACCTATTGCCTTACCATACGTTCGCACAGTGGTACGAGTACAG
>JAAUYM010170218.1_pt1 | contig 11114 bp, 3 predicted proteins | sample 7278001 | NCBI WGS metagenome assembly JAAUYM01 (sample SAMN14350224, study PRJNA611818) | marine sediment metagenome | isolation source: surface marine sediment (1.8m) | place: French Polynesia: Moorea | collected 2018-08
ATTGCCAAATAGGATATCGTTATCAGCTCCTCCTTTGAGAGTATCATTCCCCTGATTGCCAAATAAACTATCTGTACCGTCACCTCCAACTAAGACATCATTGCCGTTATTGCCATAAAGAGCATCAGTTCCAGCACCACCATCTACAAAGTCATTGTCTGCTTGTCCCCAAAGGACATCATTACCTTCTTCACCGAAAAGTTGGTCTTCTCCAGTACCAGCAAAGAGAATATCGTTATCAGCTCCTCCAAACAGAGTATCATTTCCAGCATTACCGACTACTTGGTCGTTTCCTGCATCACCAAAGATAGAATCATTTCCATTGCCACCGAAGAGAGTATCTATCCCATCTCCTCCATGTAGAGTATCTTCTCCATTGTTACCTAGAATACGGTCAGCACCTTTACCACCGTCAATGGAATCATTATCAGCTTGACCCCAAATGTCATCATTCCCATCTTCACCGTTGATTACATCATTACCGTTATTTCCTCGAAGAGTATCATTACCATCTTCACCTAGTACGGTATCGTCTCCTGCTAGTCCCTTGAGAATGTCATTGCCTCCTAACCCGTAGATAATTTCTCCTTCAGATGTACCATTAAGAATATCCTGGTTAGCTGTTCCTGTTATTTCTGGTTTTTCTTCAGTCTTAAATCCGAAGATGACATAACTTTCTCCTGCATCGTACTTACCATTGGGATCAGCATCCCTTGCACCAATAATGAGGTCATCAATGCCATCACCATTGATATCTCCCGCATTACTTACTGAATAACCAGAACGGTCTCTTGGATCAATACCGTTAATCACAAAACCATTAGTGCTATTAAGCTCAGACAGTTCTAAACTGCCACTCTCTCCCACATTAGCCCCACCAAAAACAACATAGCTCTCTCCTGTCCTAAACTCAGCATCCCTTGCACCAATAATGAGGTCATCAAAGCCATCACCGTTGACATCTCCCGCATTACTTACTGAGAAACCAGAACGGTCATATTCATCAATACCGTTAATGACAAAACCATTAGTGCCATTAAGCTCAGACAGTTCTAAACTACCTCTTTCTCCCACATTAGCTCCACCAAAAACAACATAGCTCTCTCCTGTATTAAAACCAAGACGTTTACCATTGGTTTCAGCATCCGTTGCACCAATAATGAGGTCATCAAAGCCATCTCCATTGATATCTCCCGCATTACTTACTGAACTACCAGAACGGTCACCTCCCTGAATACCGTTAATGACAAAACCATTAGTGCCATCAAGTTTAGCAAGTTCTAAACTCCCGCTTTTTCCTACATTAGCTCCACCAAAGACGACATAACTTTCTCCTGCATTACTAAACTTACCAATGGGATCAGCATCCCTTGCACCAATAATGAGGTCATCAAAGCCATCTCCATTGATATCTCCCGCATTACTTAGTGAACTACCAGAACGGTCACCTCCATCAATACCTTTAACGACAAAGCCATTAGTGCCATCAAGTTCAGCAAGTTCTAAACTACCGCTTTCTCCTACATTAGTTCCACCAAAGATGACATAACTCTGTCCTTGGCTATTCGAGTAACCATAAGAATTAATTTCTCCTGCAAAAGGCGCACCAATGATTAGGTCATCAATGCCATCACCGTTAACATCTCCTGCATTACTTACTAACTCACCAGACCAATTATTTCTATCAATACCATTAATAACAAAACCATTAGTGCCATTAAGCTCAGATAGTTCTAAACTACTATTAGTACCTATCTTGTTGCCACCAAAGATGACATAACTTTCTCCTGCATTAAGCTTACCATTGGGGTCAGCACTGTATGCACCAATAATGAGGTCATCAAAGCCATCTCCATTGATATCTCCCGCATTACTGACTGAACCACCAGAAACGTCAATTTCATCAATACCATTGATTACAAAGCCATTAGTGCCATTAAGCTCAGACAGTTCTAAACTACCCCTTTCTCCGACATTACCTCCACCAAAAACTACGTAACTTTCTCCTGCTCGCTCTTTCCCATTGGGATCAGCATCCCTTGCACCAATAATGAGGTCATCAAAGCCATCACCGTTGATATCTCCCGCATTACTTAGTGAACTACCAGAACGGTCACCTCCCTGAATACCGTTAATAACAAAGCCATTAGTGCCGTTAAGATCGGCTAAATTAATCTCTGAACCAGATCTGGTCTCTAGTTCAAAAGCTCCAATATCAGGGGCAACCCCTTGTGGACGTATTACACCGCGTTGGTCGGTTGCAGTAAAATTATTAGGATTAGCAGCATCAATAGCGGGACTACCATTCAAAAGAGCATAGGTTTGAGTAGAACCACCATTATCTTGCAGAGAACCCAGTAGGGGATCGATAGGGTTTTCCTTTGTCCCTACCCGATCTCCCTCAGCGTCAAAACCATTGCTACCATTACCATTTCCTACTAAATTGTAACCCTCACTGATAAAGGTACCAAAAACATCTTCTACTTCTGAAAATATAGTGAAGGGTTCACCATCACCTATTTGTATTATACTTCTCGTAGCCGTATTACCAGCAATTATTGTATTGCTGACAATAGCAGTGCTATTTTGCCCATTAAATACTGCCGTACCAAAACCAGGCTCAGATATATCAACAAAAGTAATACCAGAGATATTATTGGTAATAGTAGTATTAATTAGTCTTATTTCACCTCCTCCAGTGTTGCTAATAGCACTAATAGCATAAGAATAATTATCGGAAATAGTAGTATTTGAGATTAATGCCAAACCACCATCATTTAAAATTGGAGTTCCATCTAAAGTTCCAGAAACAACGCTATTACGAAGCTCTAATCGACCTGTATTGTAAATACCTCCGCCATTACTTGCCCTATTATCCGTAATGTTAGTATTTGTTATAGTTAAGTTTTCTCGATTGAAAAATCCACCACCATTAATTTGAGGGGAACTACCATCACCAGTTTGCCCATCTCTGACAGTTAATCCGTCAATAAATACATTAACTTTATTGCTAGAATTACCATCATCAATTAGGAAAACACGAGATTGATCGTTAGCACTAATAGTTAATTGATCTGCTCCCAATCCTCTAATAGTAAGAGAATCAGTAATATTGAGAAAGCCACTGGTAAGATTTATGGTTCCACCCCCCAAACTTGGCTCAAAGACAATTTGATCAGTACCAGCTTGGTTATTGGCATCCAAGATAGCTTGACGGAGACTTCCCTCTCCTGAGTCAGATAAATTATTAACAGTAAAAGTAGCCATTTATCGTAGATTATTTATAAAGATCAATAAAGTAATTATCGTTTAAACTACTTAAGTAGTATGTGAAAATTCGACGAAGAAAATGGTGTTAAGAAACAGTTTGTAAACAAAGGCTAAAGATTTATTAGGCACTGGTTAATTGATAAGTATTATTTTGCCAGTTTAGAACAACGATTGAGTAATAATAAAAACTAGTTTTTCTCATATTCAGTCAACGAAATCTTACCTTTTGAAAACTCCCGAAATGATCGAATTGAACTCGATTATGAATACTGAATCAGTGTTCTAGCTAATGCTGATTAGAACAATTTAACAATATTTAAATCTATTAACTTTCTGCAATAAAGTCCTCAGCATTAAGGAAATTAGCTGTTACTGAATTGAGAGTAGCCAAAGTTTCATTAGTTCCAGCTATTTGAATCTGGGTATTGTTAACGTTCTGAACTATGTTTAGATCACTAAACTCTAAACCACTACCTAAGATAAATTGGTCTATTCCATCCACGTAATCAACAATTCGATCATTGCCTTCACCTGCTCTGAGAACGAATGAATCCGCACCAGCACCACCAAAGAGGTTATCATTTCCGAGTCCTCCATCTAAGCGATCGCTGCCTCCATCTCCTCTCAATTTGTCATTACCATTTCCGCCGACTAAAACGTCGTTACCGTTATTGCCTGAAAGAACATCAAAACCAGAGTTACCTTGTAACAAGTCATCATTGGCACCACCTTTTAAAGTATCGTTACCTAAACCACCGCTTAGAGTATCATTGCCTAAATCTCCGAAAATTAAATCAAAACCTTGTCCTCCTTCTAGAACATCATCACCAGCATTTCCTCTAAGGGTATCTCTACCATCTCCACCGAGAATATTATCGTCTCCTGCTAGTCCTTTGAGAATGTCATTGCTTCCTAACCCAGAGATAGTTTCTGCTTCAGGAGTGCCAGTAAGAATATCCTTGTTAGCTGTTCCTGTTATTTCTGGAGTTTCTTCAGGCTTAAATCCAAAGATGACATAACTTTCTCCTCTACTATAAATACCAGGTGCACCAATAATCAGGTCATCAATGCCATCACCATTGATATCTCCAACATTACTTACTGAAGCACCTGAACCGTCATATTCATCAATACCATTAATCACAAAGCCATTGGTACCTTCAAGATCAGATAGTTCTAAACTCCCGCTCTGTCCAACATTAGCTCCACCAAAGATGACATAACTCTCTCCTGCATAACTATTACCATTAGGGTCAGCACCCCCTGCACCAATAATGAGATCATCAATACCATCCCCGTTCACATCTCCCGCATTACTTACTGAAAAACCAGAAGCATCACGTTCATCAATACCATTAATGACAAAACCATTAGTACCATCTAGCGCAGAAAGTTCTAAATTACCTTCCTGTCCCATATTAGCTCCACCAAAAATCACATAACTTGTTCCTGCTCGCTCTTTACCATTGGGGTCAGCACTCCTTGCACCAATAATGAGATCATCAATGCCATCACCGTTGATATCTCCCCCATTACTTACTGAACGACCAGAACGGTCATATTCATCAATACCGTTAATGACAAAGCCATTGCTGCCATCGAGAGCCGATATTTCTAAACTCCCGCTCTGTCCAACATTAGCTCCACCAAAGATGACATAACTCTCTCCTGCACCGTACTTACCATTGGGGTCAGCACTAGATGCACCAATAATGAGGTCATCAAGACCATCACCATTAATATCTCCCGCATTACTTACGTTAATAAATCCAGCATCATTTGACGAATTCTCAGTTTCAAATTCATCAATACCGTTAATGACAAAGCCATTAGTGCCATCAAGGGAGGATAGTTCTAAACTTCCGCTCTGTCCAACATTAGCTCCGCCAAAGATGACATAACTCTCTGCTGCAAATTCTCTAGCATCGAAGGCAGCAAAAGGCGCAGCAATAATCAGGTCATCAATGCCATCACCGTTAATATCCCCTGCATTACTTACTGAACCTCCAGCAAAGTCACCTTCTTTAATACCGTTAATGATAAAGCCATTAGTGCCATCAAGGGAGGATAGTTCTAGACTTCCGCTCTGTCCAACATTAGCTCCGCCAAAAATGACATAACTTTCTCCAGCTCCGTCTTTACCATTGGGGGCAGCCTGATATGCACCAATAATGAGGTCATCAAAGCCATCACCATTAATATCTCCCGCATTACTTACTGAACGACCAGAATAGTCATATTCATCAATACCATTAATGACAAAACCATTAGTACCATCTAAAGCCGATAGTTCTAAACTCCCGCTACTACCCAGACCAGTTCCACCAAAGACGACATAACTTGCTCCTGCTCGCTCTTTACCATTGGGGGCAGCACCATAAGCACCAATAATGAGGTCATCAATACCATCACCGTTGACATCTCCGGCATTACTTACTGACCAACCAGAAACGTCACCCTCATCAATGCCGTTAATTACAAAACCATTAGTGCCGTTAAGATCGGCTAAATGAATAGACGCTACCATACTAAATACTTAAAAATTTATTTATACTTAAGTGATAGTACCGATAGTATCAGTAGAAACCAATTTTGTAATACACTTTACTAAAACTATATTTTTACTTTACTAAAAGTAAAAATTAGTGTGTTTAACCTATGAATTGAGTTCCGTGATAGAAACAGCAAAACTCGAATTTAGTAGTAAATTTAGATGAACATAGAGGATAAATGAGAAGTTGCCATTGATACTTTCTACTTGATAAAGACTATTTTTAAGTACCTAAAACTACTTTTCAGACATCCTCTTAAACTCTCAAATCTATTAGCCTTCTATAATAAAGTCCTCAGCATTGAGGAAATTAGCTGTTACAGAATTCAAAATAGCTAAAGTTTCATTAGTGCCAGTTATCTGAATCTGAGTGTTATTAGTGTTCTGAACTATTGTTAGATCATTAAACTCTAGACCACTACCTAACACAAATTTATCTACTCCATCTACATAGTCAACAATTACATCATTACCTTCACCTGCTCTGAGGACGAATAAATCTGAACCAGCACCACCAAACAGGTTATCATTTCCGAGTCCTCCGTCTAAGCGATCGCTCCCCCCATCTCCTCTTAATTTATCATTACCATTTCCACCTACTAGAATGTCGTTACCGTTGTTGCCTGAAAGAAGGTCGAAACCAGAGTTACCTTGTAATAAGTCATCGTCTGCACCTCCTCTGAGGGTATCGTTACCTAATCCCCCACTCAAGGTATCGTTGCCTAAATCCCCGAAAATTAAATCAAAACCTTGTTCTCCTTCGAGAACATCATCACCAGCATTACCTCTAAGGGTATCTCTACCATCTCCACCCAGAACGGTATCATTTCCTGCTAATCCTTTGAGACTGTCGTTGCTTCCTAACCCAGAGATAGTTTCTGCTTCAGATGTACCATTAATAATATCCTTGTTAGCTGTTCCTGTGATTTCTGGAGTTTCTTCAGTCTTAAATCCAAAGATTACATAACTTTGTCCTGATACCGCGTTAGCACCAATAATCAGGTCATCAATGCCATCATCGTTCACATCTTCCGCATTACTTACTGAATAACTAGAACCGTCACGCTCATCAATACCGTTAATGACAAAGCCATTAGTGCCATCAAGCTCGGACAATTCTAAACTACCACTACTACCTACATCAGCTCCACCAAAGACCACATAACTTTCTCCGGCACGGGATTTACCATTGGGGTCAGCCAATGGCGCACCAATAATGAGGTCATCAATGCCATCATCGTTCACATCTCCGGCATTACTTACTGAACGACCAGAACCGTCCCCTGAATTAATACCGTTAATGACAAAGCCATTAGTGCCATCAAGGTCAGACAGTTCTAAATTCCCACTACTACCTAGATTACTACCGCCAAAAACGACATAACTCTCTTCTACATTAGATGTACCAATAATGAGGTCATCAATGCCATCCCCATTGATATCTCCCCCATTACTTACTGGAAACCCCGAATAGTCATATTTATCAATACCGTTAATCACAAAACCATTAGTGCCATCGAGAGCAGATAGTTCTAAACTGGCATCAAAACCACTGTCTCTCCCAAAGACGACATAACTTTCTCCGGCACGGGATTTACCATTGGGGTCAGCACGAAATACACCAATAATCAGGTCATCAATGCCATCCCCGTTCACATCCCCCGCGTTACTTACTGAACGACCAGAACCGTCCCTTGAATCAATACCGTTAATGACAAAACCATTAGTGCCATCGAGAGCGGACAATTCTAAACTACCGTCCTTTCCGACATCAGCTCCACCAAAGACCACATAACTTTCTCCTGCATATTCTTGACCATTGGGGTCAGCACGAAGCGCACCAATAATGAGGTCATCAATGCCATCTCCATTAACATCTCCGGCATTACTTACTGAAGTACCAGAATTGTCATCTGAATCAATACCGTTAATGACAAAACCATTGGTGCCATCGAGAGTAGATAATTCTAAACTACCGTCCTTTCCGACATTAGCTCCACCAAAGACCACATAACTTTCTCCTGCATTTCTATTAGCACCGCTAGCACGCCTTGCACCAATAATGAGGTCATCAAAGCCATCACCATTGATATCTCCGCCATTACTTACTGAAGTACCAGAATTGTCACCTGGATCAATCCCGTTAATTACAAAACCATTGGTACCATCAAGGTCAGACAGTTCTAAACTACCGTCCTTTCCGACATTAGCTCCACCAAAGACCACATAACTTTCTCCGGCACGGGATTTACCATTGGGGTCAGCATAAGGCACACCAATAACGAAGTCATCAATGCCATCACCATTGACATCTCCCGCATTACTTACTGAACTACCAGAATAGGCATCTCGATCAATACCGTTAATCACAAAACCATTAGTGCCGTTAAGATCAGCTAGATTAATAGATGCAACCATAGTAATTATTTATAAAATTTCTATAATACTTAAGTGATAGTACCGATACTATCAGTAGAAACCAATTTTGTAATATACTTTACTAAAACTATATTTTTACTTTACTGAAGCTATAATTTATGTTGTGTTTAACCTAATAAATTTAATTCTGTGACCGAATTAGTTTAACTCCAATTTGGTAGTAATTTTGATTAAGATAGAGGATAGCAGAGGAGTCTCTATTAATACTTTTTGCTTAATAAAGACTATTTTTAAGTATACAAATACTTTTCAGACATCCTCTTAAACTGTTAAGTCAGTTAACTTTCGATAATAAAGTCATCAGTATTCAGGAAATTAGCAGTGACTGAATTAAGAGTAGCTAAAGTTTCATTAGTTCCAGCTATTTGAATCTGGGTATTATTAGTATTCTGAACTATGCTTAGATCGCTAAACTCTAGACCACTACCTAAAACAAATTGATCTACTCCATCTACATAGTCAACAATTACATCATTGCCTTCACCTGCTCTGAGAACGAATGAATCTGCACCAGCACCACCAAACAGGTTATCGTTTCCTAATCCTCCATCTAAGCGGTCATTACCTCCATCTCCTCTCAATTTGTCATTACCATTTCCACCGACTAAAATGTCGTTGCCGTTGTTGCCTGAGAGAAGATCAAATCCAGAGTTACCTTGTAACAGATCGTCATTAGCACCACCTCTGAGGGTATCATTGCCTAAACCACCGCTTAGAGTATCGTTACCGTTATCTCCGAAAATTAAATCGAAACCTTGTTCTCCTTCGAGAACATCATCACCAGCATTACCTCTGAGGGTATCTCTACCATCTCCACCTAGTACGGTATCGTTTCCTCCTAGTCCTTTGAGAAGGTCATTACCCCCTAATCCAGAGATAGTTTCTGCTTCAGAAGTACCAGTAAGAACATCGTTATTAGCTGTTCCTGTAATTATTGGATTTACTTCAGGCTGAGATCCAAAAATAACGTAACTTTCTCCTGCATTTTCTTTGCCATTGCGTTCAGCACGATAAGCCCCAATAATCAGGTCATCAATGCCATCACCGTTCACATCTCCCGCATTACTTACTGACTCACCATAACGGACTTCTCTAATCACAAAGCCATTAGTGCCATCAAGATCAGACAGCTCTAAACTCCCGCTACTACCTACATTAGCTCCACCAAAAACTATGTAACTCTCTCCTGCATTACTTTTACCATAAAAAGAATCATTGTAATAATAACCAGAAGGTTCATCACCAATAATGAGGTCATCAAAGCCATCACCGTTAATATCTCCTGCATTACTTACTGAACGACCAGAACCGTCCCCTGAATCAATACCGTTAATGACAAAACCATTAGTACCATCGAGAGTAGACAGTTCTAAACTCCCGCTACTACCTACATTCCTACCGCCAAAGACAACATAACTCTCTCCTGCATCAATTTTACCATTAGGGTCAGCCTCACTTCCGCTAATAATAAGGTCATCAATGCCATCACCGTTAATATCTCCTGCATTACTTACTGAAAGACCAGAAATGTCCCATGAATCAATACCGTTAATGACAAAACCATTAGTCCCATCAAGGTCAGACAGTTTTAACCTCCCGCTACTACCTACATTGCTGCCACCAAAGACAACATAACTCTCTCCTGCACTCTCTTTTCCATTGGGATCAGCATTAGCTGCACCAATAATAAGGTCATCAATGCCATCACCATTGACATCTCCCGCATTACTTACTGAACGACCAGAAAAGTCATATTCATCAATACCGTTAATCACAAAGCCATTAGTGCCATCAAGTTGAGACAGTTTTAAACTACCACTCTGTCCCACATTAGCTCTACCAAAGACTACGTAACTCTCTCCTACACTCTTTTTACCATTGAGGTTAGCAGTAAATGCACCAATAATGAGGTCATCAATACCATCACCATTGACATCTCCTGCATTACTTACTGAAAAACCAGACCTATCACGTTTATCAATACCGTTAATGACAAAGCCGTTAGTACCATCGAGATCAGACAGATTTAAACTACCGCTCTGTCCCACATTAGCTCCACCAAAGACAACATAACTTTCTCCTGCACTCTCTTTTCCATTGGGGTTGGCATATCTTGCACCAATAATGAGGTCATCAATGCCATCACCATTGACATCGCCCGCATTACTTACTGAACTACCAGAAAAGTCAGAATCATCAATACCATTAATCACAAAACCATTAGTACCATCGAGAGCGGAGAGTTCTAAACTACCGTTTTGTCCCAGATTAGCACTACCAAAGATGACATAACTCTCTCCTGCACGAGAATTACCATTGGGGTCGGCATATCTTGCACCGATAATGAGGTCATCAATACCATCACCATTAATATCTCCTGCATTACTTACTGAAAAACCAGATTCATCATATTTATTAATACCGTTAATCACAAAACCATTAGTGCCGTTAAGATCGGCTAAATTAATAAATGCGACCATAATTTCAATACCTAGTATAAATTTATTTGATATTTCATTAATATTTCATTAATGGTATTCGTCAACTGTGGCTTTTGTAATACACTTTATTAAATAAATAATCAAATTTGTCTAAGTTGTAAATTTCATTGCTATTAGCTTTCCATCATTCCCAAGTAATTCAAGTTAAGATTGTCTCAATCCTCAATACTAATTACACGACGAATTTCATCTGATTTAAAACCAATTGCCATTGGTCTTTTGATACCAGGCAAAACTGCTACATCATAGAGTTCTTTGACTACTCCTTGAATCCGTAACCAGTGGACAATATCCCCACTATTTAAGTCAATTACCATTAAGCCACAGCGAGGTTCAACTCTTTGTTGTTCTAG
>JAAUYM010053062.1_pt1 | contig 11112 bp, 12 predicted proteins | sample 7278001 | NCBI WGS metagenome assembly JAAUYM01 (sample SAMN14350224, study PRJNA611818) | marine sediment metagenome | isolation source: surface marine sediment (1.8m) | place: French Polynesia: Moorea | collected 2018-08
CCAACCCAATCCAACCCAACCCATCCCAACACCCCACAGCGGCCAGACCGCTTCTCCACCCCAGCCCACAACACCCCACAGCGGCCAGACCCCATTTCCCCCCCACCCGCCGCCCCCCCCCCCCCCCCCCCCCCCGCCGCGCGCCCAGGCTTCTGCTTCTGCATGCATTGGCAATAGTAGATATTTTTTTATCAGATCGTAAAAAAGCTTTTTTTTATGATGAAAGAGTGAGCATTCGAGGACCAAAGTCGAGGGGAAATTGCTCTGTTTTGGATTTAGTTTTTCAGGCAATAAATCTACAGTTTGGACTTGGTTGTGGTGGGGGGGGGATGGAGTTACTGAAATTGCATCTGTATTAGTTTCATCAACATCGGCGTCGTTGCATCATGATCATCATAATCAGCAAGCAGCATGATCTTCTTTATTTCCATGGTCTTCTTTACTCTCATGATCTTCTTCGTTCTCATAATCTTCATCACTCTCATGATCCTCTCCATTCTCGTGATCTTCTTCATCATTTATTCTCTGGACCACCGGAGGTGGAATGATTCCTGTCGGCGCCTGTCCCTCACCCACAGCTTGATCCTCACCAGTCTTGACGTCGACAGCATCTTGTCCCGCAGCACCGGGATCCTTGCGTCGTCCTTCCTCCTCTTCCTCTTTCCCTCCTCCTCCTCCTTCTCCGCGCACTTCCTGTAGAAGACCGTCTCCCCCTTCCCGTCCTGTTCACCAGGGATGATGATCTCCAGGCTAGCCGCCTCGCAGCTGCCGTCGCTGCTTTCGAAGGTGAAGTTGGTCAGGGAGAACTGTACGGCGGACTGCGACCTGGACACCGTCATGTCCCACGCGCACGTCAGCTTGGAGTGCCGGTAGTAGGTCGGTGACAGAGGCGACGGCGGGAAGGACAGCCATCCGGTCCCTCCGCCACCGCCGGAGCCGCCGCCGCCGCCACTAGAAGACTTGGCCGACGCCGCCGACGCGGCCGAGGACAGCACGACCGGGCCGCACTCACTGGTCGGGTGGACGAACTGGAAGGCGGCGGCGAAGAGCGGCTCCTCCGACTTGAAGTAGTTGGCGGTGGCTGCGGCGGCGTCCGGGACCCTCAGGGTGAGGGAGAGCCGGGGGCCCCTCGAGTACACAGTCAGGGGAAGCCTGATAAGTTGGAACAAGCGCAATAAGGACGCGCAAAGAGCATTCTAAGCATTACAATTTATAGTTTAAGTATATTGAGTTATAGTTATAGTATATATTTAGAGTCCTGCCTGGTGCTGTCGTCGTCCTTGGAGGTGACGCACGCCCTCTGCACGTCCCCCCAGGGGTCCGCCACCTCCACGTGGTCCAGGGCCGAGTCGACGCCGCAGGCACCGTCCCCGTCGTCGTCGTCGTCCTCCGGTGGCGGCGGCTTCAGGCGCACCTGCCGCAGGTGCAGGACGATCCTGGCGAACTTCTTCTTGGAGGAGGAGGAGCGGATGTCGTACTTGCACTCCACGGCCGGCTTCTTGGAGCTCCTCCTGCCTTCTCTGTCGTCATCGACCTTGAAGACGAGGGTGTTCCTCGGAGATCTGGCGCAGGAGGACGGACAAGTCGCATGAGATGCGTAGCGTTCAGGACCCACTATTTTGGTCGCGACCCACTGGTTGAGAACCTCTGCAAAGGAACCCCCTCCCCCCCCCAGCTGCATCCGCACCTGAAGGCCCTGGCCTTGTCGTCCGGCGTGAAGACCTCGTCGCAGCGGGTGCCCTCCACGTGGACGCCGTCCCTCCGCCCGTCGAAGAAGTCGTACTGCGCCCACCACTGGATGGCGCTCCCGGAGAAGCTGCCGGCGGAGGAGAGGAAGTTGAGGGTGAGCGCGCCGGAGGAGGAGACGAAGTCGCGACGCTCCGACGGGCGGGAGAAGCCGGCGCACCAGGAGCGGATCACCGACGCGCCTGCGAGGGGGAAGGGAAGAAAAAAATTGGGGGATCAACATTTGAGCGATCTGAGCAAATTGCGATGCAAATACAATGTTGATCTCTTAATTTTCCCCATTTTTCCCCCAAGAAAAGGATGCCAAGAACAACTTAATTTGCACACACCCAAAAAATAACTGCTTCCTTGGGCTCGTCCGGGATTTGAACCCGGGACCTCTCGCACCCTAAGCGAGAATCATACCCCTAGACCAACGAGCCCCCTTCCTGGACGTAGGTACGAGTGCCAGATTCTTAAAAGGTGGAGGAATCCAAGGCTTAATTGCATAGAAACTGGATATGTAAAAGAGGAAGGAAGAGAAAGTGGTTTACACACACGCACGGCGGAAAGAAAGAGGCAACCCCCCCCCCCCACCAACTGGAAACAGGTTACAAGGATGGATCGTGGATTGACATTTCTTTGCGATTTGTTAATGTAGAATTAGCATGTTGAATTACATAAATGTGTAAAATTAATTCTTTTCTGTCACTGCGTAAAAATGAAGCATTTCAGATTTTGGAATTTTAGATTTTGGATGTTGGAACATACTAAATGACGTTTTCCGTCCTTCCGCCCAACCTATGATTCTGTCCGAGTCGTATAGGGTGAGCGACTCCCTGCAGTCTCCGGGCGCCCGCGGGTCCACCGGGTCCTCCACCTCGCCCACCCGGAAGGACGGGAAGTAGAGCCGGACGATCTCTCCGGGCCGCGAGCCGACCATCCGGTAGGTGCAGTTGGCGCCCGGCGGGAACCAGTGCGCCGGGCTGAGGAAGATGCCCTCGCGGTCGCCGGAGGAGCGGAGGGAGGCGCTGCTGAACGTCCACTCGCACCTGAGCCGGGGCAATGAGTGAAGACTGCAAATAAAAGCAGCGGGAACAGCAACAACAACAGCAGCAGAAGCAGTAAAATGCAGTAGCAGCAGCAGCAACAGCAGCAGCAACAGCAATAACAGAAACAATAGCAGCAGCAACAAGAACAGCAACAACAATAGGAGATTCTGTACTCAACGTCCTATACTGACTTTTTGTCCTGGTTGTAGGGCTCGATCCCGCCGGGCAGCTGGTCCACCCGGAGGTCAAACCCGGTCCCGAGGAAGGCCCCCTCGACCGCCGTGTGGAACTGCAGGAAGAGCTCCCTGCCGGTGCCCACCACGGAGGAGGGGAAGTCGCCGAGGCCGCAGAAGGTGCCGATCAGCGGGGAGAACTCGTCCACGCCGTCGTAGATGCGGACAAAGTCGCGCCCGTCGGCGCCGCAGTCGCCGGCGCTGGACGAGATGAGGGGCCTGAAGGGGCACAGGTAGAGGCTGTCGCAGTCCCGGCCGCCCACGTCGAACAGCGGGGGAGACACGTCGTCGTAGTCGTCCTCCTCGTCGCCGTCGCCGCCGTCGTCCCTGCTGCTGCCGGCCACCATCATCATCCCGCGGTCCACGTACAGCTTGATAAACGGCTCCCGGGTGCTCAGGTAGAACCTGCAGTCGAGACCCCGAGGGTAGACGCCCGGATAGCCCGGGGATTGGACCAGGCAGGGCTGTGACCTGTATCAAGCTTAAAATTAAACATCTCTCATAGACGCAATTAATTCTATGATTTTACCATGTTTATGAACCCAGTTTTACTATACATACGTACCTATAAATACAGCAAATTATTTTATCAACCACAGTTTTTTTTAATTAAACTTTGGTCTTTTCGGAAAAGTATGAAATTGCATCAATAACTTAAACACTTTTTATTAAAATTTTAATTGATATAAATGTTTTGTCAATAAAAGTCGTCATGCCTGGAGCAGTCGTGGAAGACTCTCTCGCAGAAGGTGCCTTCGACCAGGTTTCCCCTGGCGTGCGGCGTCAGGTCCGGCCTGGGGCCGAACCTGGCATGGAGGCGTCCCCTCGGCACCCAGTCCACCGACAGGCGGTACTCCAGCAGGTCGTCCAGGTGGTCCGTGTGGAACAGCAGGTCCACGTCGGTGTTCTCCGCGTAGTAGGTGCGGATCTGCAGGAATGGGAAGGAGAAAGATAGAGAAGGGTTGCCACACATGCTCAAGCCTCCCGGCAAGATATGCCAGATTATTATTGGTTTTATTTATACTTTGGCACAAACTTTTGCATTCTGAACAGTAGATAAGCCAATCAAATACGGCGAATGAAATAAATTATTTTTTTGATCAAATGAGTGGTTTTTGGCAATAAAAATATGTCAGAATTGGTGATGCTAGAGAGAAAGCTTAAAAATGTTTTGGGCCGGAAAGGGAAAAATTGCTGCAACTTGATGAGAAAGCACAATTTTCTTTCCCTCATTTTTCTTTCCGGAAAGAGCTGACTTGCAACTTTTTTCTATATCTTTCAAGCAACCAGATCTCACAGGTAGAAAGCCTAAAGCGGCATCACTGCTGAAACGGAATCAAGCTTTTCTACAAATACAGTAGAACGTTCAGATAGTATAACGACGCCTTTGGCACTATAGGAATGGATGGTGCCATCTCTTCAAGTGGTAGTAGAAACTACAGAACAAAACCAAGGACCAAAGACAGTCAGGCCATTTTTTTTTTCCTGGAAGATCCTTCCGGGTTTTTTCGCTCACTTGTTCCGCCTCCCCGCAAAATTTCGCGTCCTCCCTGACGTCGGAGCCGCCGCCTCCGTCCCTGATGGTCAGGTAGCTGCCCTTCGCGCAGGAGGGGCCGCGGGAGTCATCCGGGCTCAGCTGATAATTAATGGAGGGACAGAGAGAGAGAGAGAAAGAGATGAAAGAGAGAGAGAGAGTGGGAAATGGGATTACGGGGATCATTCTTCTCAATATATGTAGTACGTGTACCACCATGCTTTCTGCTGCTGTTGCTGTTCATTAATGTTGCTCTAGTTTTGCCTTCTGTTGTGGTATTTTAAAGCTCTTTGCCATATTTAATCTTTTTTTTTGGTGACGGGATGTTACCGTTCAGAAAACTAAGCCCTAGTATGCAATTTGAGACGACCTGATTTGAGTCCAGGGCTAATTGTGACCCAGACAATGTATTAACTGAGCCATTGATAAGAAATTACAATTAACACCCAGACAAGTGGGCCTTTAACGGTTGAATCCCAGACAGATCTGAACAAGTTTAATTGACAACAGACAGACAATTCTGTACTACGTCCATCAATTAGCAGTCAATTAAGACAACTGAGACAATTCTCCTCACCTCCACATCCCCGACCTTGAGCATGCCGAACCTGATCCTGACCACCGACCCGCGGTCGACCTCCTGGCGGGGCGATCTCACCCTGACCTCGCACGAGGCGGGGCTGCCCTCCAGCCGCGCCCGGAGCTCCGGCGAGGACAGCAGCGACATCTCCACCGTCTGCGGGGAGGTGATGGTCCGGTTGCACACGGACGAGGACGAGGACGAGGAGGACGACGGCAAGGCCATCAGAGACATCGCCAACGTCAACATGGTCAGCAACAGCATGGTTTTTTTTTCTTTGGTTCGGCTACAAGTGTCTCATTTCTTGACCCTCTCCTTTTCTTGACTTGCGTGGCTCATGACTTCATCACCATCATCCACTTTGTCCTCTCCAAAACTTTTGAGCAAATTTTCACAGGTTCCACCGACTAATGAAGTCATGAGCTCTCTCTCTCTCTCTTTCCGTTATGCATGCTAATGGAGCCCTCATTTGCAATTCCAATTTTCCTCTCCCGATAATTTGTCTCCTCCTCTACTAATAGAAAGATCACCAACAAATGTTCTCTCTCTTCACGTCTTTAAAAGACCCATGAGACCTTTTTTTTTTTAACACACTCTAGACTAAGCTGCAAATTGAGATTCCGCCGGCGTGCGATGACGGTTCTGGTAGTTGCTTGCTGCCTCCGTTCCTTCTGGGACTTGAGCAAAAAAAAAAAAAAAAGACCATCATCTTCCTCCTCCTCCTCCTTTTGCTCTCTTCTCTTCCACTGCCTCTCTCTCTCTTTTCCCGCCTCCTACACACCCCAGGTTTCCTTTCCAGCCAGCGTCGTCGATTCCCATAGTCATCTTCTCTCTGCAGGAGAGGAGGAGGAGGAGAGTGAGAGGAGGAGGAAGGCGCTTTGGGTGCTGCGAGGGAGGAGGAGAAGCAAGAGAAGCCCCCCGAGATCCCTCTTGACCCCGAGGGTCACAACATGGGAGAACGGCTCTGCCGTGTCTTGATCGTTCTTCTTAGATGCTCATGGAATGCAGTAGCTTTTTAATATGCCAAAATTCATGCTTTGTTATAGATATTTTGAGAAGATATCAAAGATTCTTTCAGTCTATGAGGACCCAAACCGTCCCGATCTGGGCGGCAGCCGGCTTGTGACGTCAAACTTCAGGCCACTTTCCGGCCCGCAAGCAGCAGACTTTGTCCGGACTTGGCCTTTGGCGCTATATGGCCACAAAAACAGGAGGGGCGGAGACTGGGTGCGTGTTGAGCGCAGCGCTCAGGCAGGACAAGCTAGGCTCTCTCGGCATCTCTCTCTCTCTCTCCCCTCCTCCTTCTCTTCTCACCCTCCCTGAGGGAAGAAAGATCTTTCTCCTCCTCCTCTTCCTCCTCCTCCCCCATGCCAATGGAAGAGGGAGAGAGCCTTCCAGAACAAGTTAGAAAAAGACCTTACCTTGTTGTCCCAACTTGTATTTTTAATAAATAAATAGTGTAGTGGCAGGCATTTATGTGCACACTTCAATAAAAAAAAAGCATTGCTAAACCATTTTATACCTCCTAGAATTTGAGCATACTTTGCACAAAGTACTACTACATTTGAAGCAAAACAAGCAACAAGAACGCCAGACCACTTTTAGACCGTAATGCCCGGGGCTAAAAAAGGGGGAGGCTGGCAGCGAACGGAACGGAAGGGAAGAAGGGAGAGGAGAGAAGAAGAGCATGCAAGTAGAGAGAAAGGCAGCCATGAGTAGAGGAGAAGAAAGCCCCCCTCACTTTTTCTACATTCTGAGCATGTTCTACAGAGGAGTAGTAGAAGGGAGAGGGGGAGAGAGAGAGAGAAAAAAAAAGCTTTTTCTTTTGGATTCGTGTGGAGGCATGTACGGAGTTGTATCGGTTGGAAAGAGAGGGATCTTTCTTTCCCGGCACGATCACAGCTTTTTTCTTTTTCGCGCACGGATCGAAATCCCTTGCAGATTTCTGCGCGCCAGATGGAGCCACCGATCGATCTGCACAAGGGCATCATTTTTTTTTCTTGCAAATTTCCAGAAGAAAAAGTAGTTTCTACACAGGGTACTGTATGTCTAGTTTTGTACCTGAGTTCCAGAGTTGACTTTCTCTGTTTCGGCAGGCAAAAATAGAAACTAAAGCTACCTACCAGCAGTGCTGCCATAACGTCCCAAATATCGCAATTTTTTTTGGCAAGCTTAGTAATTTAAACTTTGAAAACAACACAACGTGTACGTAGTTACAGTAGGCACGGCACAATGACGGCTTTCTCGCAAAGATAGGTTTCCCAATCTTGCCGCTGGATGGCGCCACGAGGCGGAGAGACAGGAAGAGTCGGGATGTCTCTCAGTATGAGAATTCTTTAGAAGTTTTTTTTTTCTTTAATCTCTTATTTTGGAAGCTGCGAAACCAGATGACTTTTTCTCAGGGTTGTCGAAAGTCTTACATGTTGATTATGCGATTATTTCCGATATCTGAGTTCCAAAGAGTTCCGGAAAGTCGAGGCCAACCAACAATCCATTTTTTTTCTCTTTTCTCCATCTGAGACCAAATTTGCTGACCGCATTCTCACATAGGAACGAAAAAAGAAACAGGAGAAAAATATCTTCCAGACAGTGAGAAGAAAGGTTTCTTGGCTACCGCAGAAACTAATTTCAAAAAAACTTTTTCAATAACCTCCCTTTCCTTTCTCACATTTCTTCCCACTTTTTAGGAGGTAAAGCTATACGAGACTTCAGCGTAGGTGAAGTAAAAAACTACCTTTCCGCTTTGCTGGGTGCAACTGAACAGAATTTGTCTTATAAAAAGAAAAAATACTTAAAAAAGACATTTGTGGCTTGCTTAATTTAGTGGACAAAGCCTTCAAACTGGCCTTTCTGCACAAGAAGCAGTTAACTTAAGAACTCTTGAAGAAGACACAAAAGAAAAGCTTGAAAATTAACTTTTATTCCAGAAATTTGTTTGCCGTCCAAGAGAGGGGGTGGGGAGAAAGGACACATTCTCCTCTTTCCAATATTTTTTCCTTTTTGCTTTCTACCCCCTCTGGCAGCATCTGCGACTAAATGCCCCTTATCCCTGCCTCCCCCCCCCTCCCCTCTTAACCAAGAGGCAGGAAAAGAGCCACTTACTTCTGCACACCCAAGTGAAAAGGAGGAGGGGATGGGGGGAGGAAACTACTGAAAATTCTGGCCATGTCTCTAAGCGAAAAATATGCCTCTTGGGACACACACACACACCACACATAGACTGGGTAAAAACTTGAGGCTGAAGTTTTGCCAGAGGTGCACTCGAGATGGAAAAAATGTTTGTCCAAAAATCAGATTGGCAGCCAAGCCACCCAGGAGAAAAAAAAAGACTTTTAGCAAGTGCACCATGCACTTGCTACCTATAGCAACTTACTCCTGCTTGATAAGGCGACGTTAGGTTACAGATAATTTTTTTATTACAATATTGGGTAGTTTTTCGTGAGAGCTCCAATTTTGAGCGAGCCAGTTTCAGTCAGGTGGTTCTCCCTCCTCTCCCCCCCCCTCTTTTTCAAATAAAATTTGGGGGATATGAATGATGAACGCTATGCTAACTGTCCCAGAAGTGTGTTCTGCACCCGCAAGGATGCAACTCACTCCCGACGATCCTGAGAACAAGAGCATTTCAGAACATATAACTTGCACCGGTTGCGAAGGTATAGGGGGCAGAGAAGGAGCAAAAAAAGATCCAAATTTTGTCTATCAACATGGCCTTCTGGTTGGGGTCGGAATGCCTTGATAGACCGACCTGTACCACTGCGCAGCCGTGCCTATGTAACCGTGTCACCCCTCCCCCTCCCCCTGATTGATTGCATGCCTATTTGGAAGCGAGGGGAAAGAAGAAGAGAATTTTTTTTTCCAGTCGAGATTCCTTTCGTCAATCAATCCTCCTCCCCCCTCCTCCTCTCCTTTCAAATTCGCGTCTCTGAGGAGAAAAATTTGCTTTAGGAAAGAGAGTGAGGAGGGGGAAAGAAATCAATACAAAAACATTTTTGGAAATCCATATTTCAATAAAATTCACTACTTTACAAAGTTATCAATCCTTTCTGCACATTGTGGCAGCCCTGCCCTTTAATAAAACAGACATTTGTCGGCGGTTTCTTTGTCGCCAGAAAAAAGGGGGAAAGCAATCCATGAAAGAGGGCAACCAATAAAGGTGACGAAATTCCGGGAGAAACGTGAGAGCCTCTTTCCACCCCCAAAAAATTGTCATTGTTGCTTTTTATTGCCTAGGTCTTTCTTTCTCCTCTCCTCCTGAAGCCAGCATCCACTCTCTTCTTCTCTTTTCACACAGCGACGACAATAACGGCGGTGGATGGCGGCGCCATTGTCACACAAGTTTGCAGAGAGGACGGGGAGGGGAAGGGGAAGGGGAGGAAGAAAGAAAGAAAGAAAGAAAGAAAGAGAGAGGTTGAAAATTGCTTTTCTGTTTCTCTCCTCCTTTTTACTCTAGCAAAAAAAAGGGGGTCGCCTTCTTTCCTCAGCCATGACAAAAAGGTTCGCAGCACAGGAAAAGAAATACAGCCCCCTCCCCTTTTCCCCCCTCCTTCCTTCCTTGTCTCCTGTACGTTCCCTCCACGTCTCTGGGATTGGGAGGAGGAGGAGGAGGAAGAAGGTGGAGACACTGAGAGGGACCCGCACGTACCAAGCGAGGCTTTAAGGTCTCTAAATGCACTAATTAAACTTAGAAGTACATCATTAGAGTCCTGGAAATAAAAATAGTGATAAAATTATGCAACAATAATAACAAATTAAGCATGTGTGTTCTAGTAGCACTGCCATGACGATGCGTAAATGCGATGTGAATTCTAATAATAGACATGTACACGTAGTAGAATGGCGAGAAAGGTTGATTTGTTTGTTCAACTGTAGTAATAACAGCAGCACTGTACGCAGTGCGCCTCCAAAATAAATTCCGTAGGTAGAAAGCTGTCTCCAAGAGGTCGACGCTGCAGTGTCAACCTTTCGCGAGAGAGAGAGAGGAGACGGGGAGGAACAGATTTCGACAAAAAAGCACAGTGGAAGTAGAGGAAGAGAAGGAGGAGGAGGAGGAGAAGGAGGAGAAGGAGGAGGAGGAGGAGGAGGAGAAGGAAGAGGAGGAGGAGGAGGAGGAGGAGGAGGAGGAGGAGGAGGAGGAGGTGGTGGTGGTGGAAGAGGAGAAGGAAAGGAGGCTTCTTTTCCTCCCTCCCTTTCCCGCATTGCGTGATGAGGCCGGGGAAGGAATATCGCAGGAGACTTGGAAGGAGAGGCGGAGGGAGCGTGGATGGATATAATTGACCAAACAGGATCGGTGGCGGAGGAAAGTAGAACGTCCTTCAGTCAAGCCACTCCTACATTGTAGTACTATAGTACAGGTAGGAACCGTCAATTTTCGACATGTGTAGTAGAGTCGGACGTCAGCATCAAGTGGAAACTTGAAAACCCGTTTTGCTAACAGAAAATAACAATGGTTTTCAGAGAAATTCTTTCTCAACATGTTTGTTACAATATCAAAAGTTAACTGTACGGTACATCGAACCCTCTCCAGAAGAGGAAGAAGAAGAGGGGGAGGAGGGCAAACCAACAACGCAAACCAACCAACCAACCCCCTCCCTTTTGAGTTCTTCATGCCTGAAAGAGAGGGAGAGAGAAAGCCACCACCCCCTGGAGAGGTCGGAAAAGAAGGAGGGCAAAAAGGTGGCTTTGGCTGTACTGTTCAACAGAATAGTAGAGGGAGAGAAGAAATCAGAATTGTGGAACACTAGAATTGGAAATAATATCTTTCCTACACAATTTTTTTTTGTCAAGAATCAAGTTCCATCCACGGTGCCAATTCAGCGGCGCCTCCACGAGTGCTCATCTCTGGAGAGTGTTAAAAAAAAGACCATATTTGGAAAATTCTGGCACACGTCCAAAAAAAAAAAAAATAAAGTGGCACTTTCGTTCCTGACGGATAGCTTCCAGGAGTTTTTTTTTGTTGAAAAAAAAAAGTCATTTCTTGGTCTCTTGACG
>JAAUYM010169919.1_pt1 | contig 11107 bp, 9 predicted proteins | sample 7278001 | NCBI WGS metagenome assembly JAAUYM01 (sample SAMN14350224, study PRJNA611818) | marine sediment metagenome | isolation source: surface marine sediment (1.8m) | place: French Polynesia: Moorea | collected 2018-08
GGAGGAGGAGGAGGAGGAGGAGGAGGAAGAGGAGGAGGAGGAAGAGGAGGAGGAGGAGGAGGAGGAGGAGGTGTCGTCAGCCAGCCACTTGTGCACCGTGCTCCCCTCGACCTGTGTGTGTGTCTGTTTGCCAACGTCTCTCTCTCTCTCTCTCTCTCCCTGGCCCTCCTTTCCTCCCAAGGGATCTGATCTCACCTTTCTGACTTAGTCACTCACTGTGTGCCGCCCACCTACCTGTGTGGGTAGATGGATGTGAAAAAAAAAGAGATGACGATGATCAAGAAACGGGGGGGCATAGACAGAGCGGGGAGATCGACCAAATCCCCACCACACAAGGGAATCCATATGCACTTCCTTGCACTTTGCTGCTTCTCTCCTTTCCCTAATTTTTTTTTATTGCTTGTTCGCGGAGAAGATCGTCTTTTTTCCCCCTTTCCCGCTCCTCCTTAAACTCTTCTGACGTGTGTCCTTTCTGGTATTTTTCCCAGCTTCTTCGCCTTCTTCTTTCTTCCTCAATATTTGCCTATTTGATCATCTGTGTGCCCCCGCCCCTTCTCCCCTCCCCTCCCCTCCGTCTCCTCTCTCCTGCTCCCTTTTTTCCCCTTCCCCATCATCCATCCCATCTCCTTTTCAAAAGGGGGGCCTTTCTCGCTGCCACGTGGAAGGCGACGCCGGGGACGAGGACGTTGGGCCTCCTTCCCTGAAGAAGAAGAGAGAGTCAGAATTCAGTCTGCAATTTTTTTTCTTCCGGAAAAATAGTTTAGGATCTCTTGTCATGTGACAAGAGGGCAGGGCTCAGTTGTTGTTCCGTGCAGTTGCAGAACACCTGAGCCGCTGACACGATTAACAAGTTGACAAGTGTAGAGGGCTTTTCTTCCTTCTTCCCGACAAAACAGAAGTGCTACTTAGTACGCAGTAAAATGACATTTCCACTTTCATGTTTAACGCCAATAGCAAAAGTTGGGAGGGGGAAGCAGCACATCTCCGATTTAATTTCTGTACTTGGCATATCTTTTACCTTTTTTTTACTACCATGTGCACACCTACGAAAAGACAATAGTTTGGGAAATGGCACAAATCTGATCTTTTTTTTAAAAAAAATTCCAAGAAAGAAATGAATTAAAGTTACAGCCAAACCGACGTGAGTAAAGTAAGAATTCCACTTAAAGGAATATGGAGAAACTGTTTCTATTGCATACACCAATCTTGTTGAACACACTTTACTTTTTCGGCTTTACAGTATTTCTCGGAGATTCTTCCTTACTAATATTTCGTAGATGTGCTGCCGCCCCTAAATTAGCAGCAAGAATTTTACTGCACTGGTGATGAAAAAAAAAAGAATATTAGTAGTACGTCAGTAAAAAGTGCAATTATTTATGACCCACACCTCCTTTTTATTGGTTCCCGGTTCTCCTCCCTCTCTCCTCCTCCCTTTTCGATTTGCGCCTCTTCATGACTGATGTGAGAAACAGAAACGCGGGGGAGCTGGCTCGTCTCTCTCTCTCTCTCTCTCTCTCACTCACTCACTTCTAGTTTTCCCAAATCAAGATTTCGGAGGCCTATCTTGGGAAACCAGCCTCCCGACACGCACGCACACAACTGGGGGGTAGAAAAAATCCACTCAAAAGGAGGTTCCAACAGTAGTGTGCTACAGTATAACACGGCGGGACTTCTTCCAGAGACGACAAAGATGAGGATGCCACCAACCTTCTTCCTCCCTCCCTCTCTCTCTCTCTCCTTTGGGAGATCTCTGCCAACTGGTCTTGCTCTTTCTCTCTCGCCACTCTCTCCCTCGCTTCCAAAAAGCCTCTCTCCCTCCTCCTCTTGGAGAGAGCAGAGGACAGAAGAGAAAGAGAAAGAGAAGGAGAGAGAGAGAGAGCGATGATCTGAGAAGAAAAAAAAATAAAGGTTTGTGGAATGCTTCTAGTGATGCTCTTGAGCCGTTACATGTCGTCGAAGAACAAAGTGAGAAATACATCTGCTATGAGTTGCGTATATAAAGATTATTACGTACTAAGGTTGAATGGTAGAACTTATTAAAAGTCTAATAATGTTCACTGTTCTTACTTTGATAAAACTATTCAGTGAGCTGCAGCCATTGGAGTCAGCTCAGACGGTTATTTGAAGGTGCAAGGAGTACGAATATATTAGTGTACGTAGTATGGACTTTTAACCATTCATATAGCTTAATTTTTTTTAAAAAAACTGTATCCATTACTGTAGAGAAAAGATTAACTAATTATACTGTACAAGTTGTGCTTCTGAAAAGTGGAAGTGGAATGAAGAGATCCTCCCCACAAGAACCACAGTCGAGACAATAAAGAGACTGACTTAATGTAGTGTATATGTGTAGTATATGTAGTATATTTTGTTTTACATCTTTGAACGACATCCGTTGGCTTAGCACGATTATTGTTGCCCCCCGGAACATTCGAGTTTTAAAGGTCAGTCTGGGAAACTTTTGAACTCTTTTTGCCACTAATGCGAGCGCACGATCTGTGTTCTTCCTTTTTCTAATTTCTCCTCTCAACTCTTTGGATTCTGCCCATGCCCTCTTGACTGGAGGTATTTCTGGTCTGTCTCTCTCTCTTCTTTTTTTTCCCGCTGTGAGCAAGACTACCACACTACTACATAGTACAGCTTCTCTCTCATGGTGAGACGGACGCACTACAGCCCGCCTCCCTTGGCGTCCTTGATGCCCAGAACGTATCTCTTGTAGTTGACGTTCATCTGCTCCAGGAAGATGAAGGTGAGTACGGTGTGCGGGCCCAGCCTGAAGTAGTAGGGCGTGAAGCCCTTCCATAGCTTGAAGAAGCCCTCGTTCTTGGCCACCTTGAAGATGACGTCTAGGGCGCCCTTGTACTCGGGCTTCCCGTCGATCGTCTTCATGCTCTGGATCCTGGAGAATGAAAAGAAGGAGGCTTTTGCTTACTTGTTCTGTGAGAAGCAGCCCTTTGTCACTTACCTGGTTTTGGCGATGTCCACCGGCATGGAGGCGGCCGTGGTGACCAGGCCGGAGAACATGCTGGCCAGGAAGTGGCAGAAGATGCCGTCCCTGACGTACCCGGTGCCCAAGATGGCCTGCTTGGCCTGCGAGTAGGAGGCGAGCTGCGCCGCGTTGACGACCATGGCCCTGCCCATGGTGGGGATGGCCCCGCGCCACAGGGTGAAGAGCCCCTCCTCCCGGATGATCCGGAAGAGGGCGTCGACAACGTTCTTGTAGTTGCGCCTCTGGTCGGCCGGCAGGTTGCCGTCGGAGGTCATCCTGATGAGGGCCACCTCGGCGGGGGTGCCGACGAAGGCCCCGGTCACCCCGGCCGTCATGCCGATGCCGGCCTTCATCAGCAGGTTGGGCGGGGTCCCGTCCGGGGAGGTGAAGGTGTCGAAGAGCCAGGTGTAGATGCCCAGGCGGGTGGTGGTGTAGGTGGCCTGCCTGAGCAGCCCGGCGGACAGGCCGTTGTACAGGGTGAAGAAGCCCTCCTTGCGCACCACGCTCATCATCACGGAGGCGGACGTAGGGCTCTTCGCCACCCCGGTGCTCTTCATCACCTGCATCCGGTTCTTCACCAGGTCCAGGGGCTGCACGAAACAGGTCGCCATCATGCTGAAATGGAATCAGGACGCAAGACTATAATAGTACCACATGTAGCGCAACATGGACACGGGACGGGATCCCGACGGGACTTTTAAACTTGCAAGCGTAACAAATTTATCTGTAAACATGTAATGGAACATGTCATTAGAATACCACATGAATGTCACAATTTTTTTTTCGCAAATTTGTTGCGCTTGTAAGTTTAAAAGTCCCATCGGGATGTTTCTCCTCTCTCACCCTGCAGTTCCGCCGAAGACGAACTTCATGGACTTTGGTATGACAGGAGGCGGGGCGGCGGCCCCCGACGTCTTGGAAGACATCCTGGAGAAAAGGGACGCAAATGAACCTGAGTGTGGTAAGTTAAAGCAGATGAAAGCCTGAATCACGAGTCATGGACAGGCGAAAACTATCTGTGAGGACGATGCAGCTTGCTCAAGGCCTTGATGAGGTCGAGTGTCGTACTACTGTAGTACGCAGACTGCTACAGTCTGCAGTCTGCAGGACAAGAGAAAGTCACTCAGCAGAGCACCGACAGCTGAAGCAAAACCACCCATAGACTGCTGAGGGGGAGAGGGAGGAAGAAGGGAGGGCATGGCATGGCATACATATGCTGGATGATTCTCGGACCTGGACTGGAAGGGAAGCTACTACAATTCTTAAAAATGACATTTTCGTATTTAAAATTTGGGCATCTTAGAAACTTTGGAGGGTAACATACAGTAACATCTCGTGTGTAATGCGCTTAGCAACATATTTTAAACATTTTAGAATCACACTATAGTGTCGAAATTACACATCACAATTAATTGATGTGAGATCCGAGACTTCCGTGGCATAAGACACATTTCATACAGGTGTGGATGACTTCATCCATCAATGTATTAATTGTTGAACTTGAAAGCATGTTCTACTGTAGCACAATCACATTTTCAGAAGCAGAGATATCCTTCAGGGCAGATGGGCGGAGTGGCGGGCGGGGGGAAGAAAAGGGGAATGGGCAGCCTATGAGAGAGAGAGAAAAAGAAGTGGCCGGCGGGGGGGGGAGAAGTGCATCTTCCCCATTCAAAGGAGCTCTCACAAGTCCCAGGCCATGCAGGCCAGACGTTGGAATGGGAGGAAGACACACATAATGCGGCGCAGAAGGCAGGCAGAGGCAGTCCTGCGCAGCGCAGCGCAGCGCAGGACCACGGACAGAAGAGGACAGACAGACAGACAGACAGACAGGCACGTCGGAATCGGAGGGGAGCCGGACCGGGGGGAGGGCCACCTGCTTCAAAGAGGAACAAAGGGAGGAGAGGTATCACTTATCAGCCTCCTGCCCCCCCCCCGGCCGGAAACAAGGGCGCCCCTGGTGTTGCCCTAGAAGAACGACATAAAATATATATATATAAGTAAATCTTTTGATGTAAGATGATCTTTAAGAAGTAGGCTTAGAATGCCACCAAGAAAAAAATGACAATTGCACTAGTACAACTTGCAAGCTTACTAATAAAGGTCTGATTCCAACTTTGTGCTATAGGCTTCAAAATTATTGTCTTATTTGTTTTACTTTAACCTTTGCTTGTCCACCTTTAGTTCCAAATGGTTGCAAGCTGCATAAAAAGCAAAAATATTGTCTCAAGTACTGTACATAAGCCCTACGCCCTGTACCCTGGCATGTAATGTAGTTATACTAGGGGCGACACCAGGGTCGCCCTTGTTCCGGGCAGGCGGACGCGAAATGGATGGTGGATGCAACCTCTTTCTTTCCTTGCTTTTTGCCTGTCTTCCTCACTCCTCCTTCTCTCTTTCCTCCTTCCCTCACATGCTCAGGCAAGGCGGAGGGAAGGAGAGAGAGAGAGAGAGAGAGAGAGAGAGAGAGAGAGAGAGAGAGAAAGGCGTGACCACTTTTTTTTGACGTGTGTGGGGTCCCCCCAATCCGTGCGGCTTTTTGTGATACCAGTAGAGTCTCTATCTACGCAAACAAACAGTCAGTTGACAATTCAAAGGTGGTTTTTAAAAAATGTATGAAGTACCTGATTTGCCGCATTTTATTTCGTCAAATTGTAGTGCGGCGACAATTTGTCCAAAAGTTTTAACTTTCCTTCCAAATTTGGGAGGCCACATGCAGGCAATATCAACATCGAAGGAGTGTACTTTTTTTTGCAGGGCGGAGAAATGACGTCTCGGGTGCGTCTCCATCCGGAGCGCCTCCGGGAGCAAACCCCGAGGACGACACCGCACTCCTGAAGGAGCCGGACAGGTCTGTCGACATGGGCGGGAAGGAGTCGAAATCGTTCCCCATCACGGCGGAAGACGCAGCCAAGAGGGGTGAGTGAGCAATTGCCCTGTCAAGAGAGACTGGGTGGGGTGAGGAGGGGAGGGGGAGGGAGAGAGATAAGTTGTAGGCACAACTTGTGTGTCAGGTGGGGCGACCTTTCGTGGGATAGGGGGTCATGCCAGACACTTTGCAGCGATGACCACGCCATGTTAATGACACAAGAGGTTTGCAGCAGTAAAAAAAGTCCGGGCTTAAAGTTTAAACGTTGTCTGATCATTTCCGCCTCGATCCTCTCCTCGCAACCCGCACAGTGACTGAGGCCGAGCGTCGCCGCCTTCAGGAGTCCTTCCGGCGATTGACGGCGACCTCGGCGTCCTCCTCCTCCTCCTCGCTGTCCCGGCCGCTCTTCCTGCGCCACGTCCTGGGCGACTGCGTCCCGGCCGCGCTCGGGGACGCCATCTTCGCGGCATGCGGCGGCGGCGGCGGCGGGGGAGGGAGCGGCGGAAACGGAGGAGGCAGCAGGGCCGGCAGCGCGGGCGGAGGGTCGCTGTCCGGAGGCGGCAATGGAGGAGGAGGAGGGCTCAGCTTCAGAGAGGTCCTCACGCTGCTCGTCCTCATCACCAGAGGGACCAGAGAGGAAAAGATCAAGTGTAGGTTCTGCATGACAGAGCATTGCGGTTTCGACTGGTTTTTTTTTAAGGAGGTGACCTCTCTCCCATCTAACAGTCATCTACGGTCTGCTGGCTGCGGACGGCGGGTTGGTGGAGAAGGACGACCTGATTCGCTTCCTGAAAGAGTTCGAGCCGCAGTTCGACTACAGAGACATTGCCGCGCTGTTCGAGGAGGGCGACAAGGTGGCGTTCGAGCAGTTCTGCCGCTGGGAGGAGTCGCACCCGCACGCGCTGGGGCTCTTCGACTGGCTGCTGTGGCCGGAGGGCGGCCGGCTCTCCCTCGTCAGCAAGGAGGACACGCCCACCTTCTACCAGACGCTGGCCGGGGTGACGCACCTGGAGGAGCAGGAGGTGGTGGAGCTGGAGAAGCGCTTCTGGGACCTGGCCGGCAACTCAGGGTCCGGACGCATCGACGTCGACATCGTAGCGCCCCTGGTCTCGCCGCCGCTCCCGGCAGTGCTGGTATGGGACGCGGAAGGACTCTGAAAACCGACCGATCGTCTTGTGCGGACAGCGTAAGATTGTCCCTTCTGATCTTGCAGGTCGATCCCTTCTTCTCGGCGTTCGATGAGAACCAGGACGGGCACATCGACTTCAAGGAGCTCTCCTGCGGCGTCTCCGCGGCCTGTCGGGGCCCAGAAATGGAGAGGCAGAAGTGTAAGCTCGCACGGATTAAACCTCCTCCCCCCCCCATCGTCTTTATCTCAAGAAAAAAAATGATGTCACACAACGGCTGCCCTCCTTTTTTTTCTCCTCTCTAATCTGGACAAAGATGGATGACCGCAACATCATCCCGCGAGTTATTAATAATTGATGCCAGATGAAAAATTAACAGAACAACCTTTTTCTCTCTTTTCCTGCGCAGTTTGCTTCAAGATATTCGACGCCGATCGCGACGGGGTCCTCTGCAAGGAGGAGGTGGAGACCATGTGCATGTGCATGGTGGACGTGCGTCGCCAGACGGTGGCCGGGAGGGGGGAGCAGATCACCAGGGAGGAGGAGGCGGAGGACGTGGAGGCGCGGATATGGGAAAGGCACGACCCGAGAGGCGCCGAGGTGCTCTCTCAGGAGGAGTTTCTCGTCTGGACGGTCAACAACCCGTATCCGCAGGAGTTCTCAAAGCTGGTCAGCACTACCAGTACTCTGGTGTCCGTTGTTCTGAGTCTTTTAGAACGTTTGTGTGTACTACTACCTACAACATGCGTACAGGTTTTCCAACTCTGCCACGTGGTCCTTGGCCTGAGGCCTCTGATGCGCAAGGACGAGGGACAGATAGTCCGAGGGTGGCTGGAGCGAGAGGACGTCGGCGGCGTCGGCAGGGGAGGTGACCACTCCATGGGCGTCGGCTTCGTGTGGCATCTCATCAGCATGGACTGGTGGACGGCGTGGCACAACTACGTGAACCACCACGACTCCCCGCTCGGCTCCCGGGCCACGGCGGCTGACCTGGTGTCCAACCGCGGGAGGGGCAGCCGGAAGACGCCCTCCATCGAGTCGACACTGGCCTCGGACGCCGACAAGAACGTCGTCGCCACCAGCTACCAGCAGCTCAGCGAGAACGAGAACGCCGGCTACGGGGGCAGCCTGGGGAGGCGGTCCAACCCGTCGGCCTCCTTGGAGGGATCAAGCAATTCCAGTTCCATCCATACTCCTACCGCCTCTCCTCACCCGTCGAGGAAAAATTCCTCGTCGAATTCTTCTCTCAATGGAAACAGTGCCATCCCGCCTCCCCCTAGACCAGGCAATTGAGCCATTGTGTCTAAGCTAACAAAATACTCCTATAACAGGTTTTTCCTTCTTCTTCTTCTAGGTGTGATCGACAATTCGAGCCTGGTGCAGGCCCAGTCTTACCGCGTCTCCAGCCTGACCTCCGAAGGGGGAAGGCTGAAGAGCAGCCCGAAGCCGGTGCGCGGGAGGGACTTCGAGCTGATCCCGCAGCGGCTGTGGAGAGCCCTGGTGAACTGGTACGGCGGCTCCCCGGCCCTGCCCAGGCACGTCATCCGGGCCAAGGTCAGCGGCAGAGTGGAGCTGGAGCTGAACCCGCTCAGCCTAAAGCTGATAAAGCACCAGACGGTGGCCCGGCCGACCGCGTCAGTCGCCGCTGCCTCGGTCTCCTCCGGCGGTTTTGTCGGCGGGTTTTCCGCGGCGGCCGGCGCCACTGCCGGAATGACGCTGCCGTCCTCCGGCACCTCGGCGTCATCGTCCTACCCCAACTCGCCCAACACGACGACGAGGCGATACCACGCCTACCAGTGCGCCTTTAGCCGGCGCACCACGGTGGCGCAGGTGTCGGAATTTCTGGCGCAGCGCCTGCACGTCAAACCTGAGGACATGAGGCTGTGGCACTTCCGGTCCGAGTCGGACATGCAGCTGCTGGAGGACGACTCCGCCGACCTGGAGGACTGCGGCTTTGGCGACGAGGACTCATTGCTGATGGAGGTGCGCTCGAGGGACGGGACGTGGCCGGAGGAGATCACCTCGCTGTACAATAGCAGCGGATCCACCGGGGACCGCCGATCGTCCATGCTGCTCGGCTCCTCCGGCTCGTTCTCCATCAGAGGCGTCACCGGACTCAACAACCTCGGCAACACCTGCTACATGAACTCCTCGGTGCAGTGCGTGTCGAACACGAAGATCCTGGCGGAGTACTTCAACAAGAACTGCCACCTGCACGAGCTGAACCGGACGAACCCGCTGGGGATGAAGGGCCACATCGCCAAGCGCTTCGGGGACCTGGTGCGCGACATGTGGAGCAGCGAGACGAGGACGATCGCGCCCATCAAGCTGCGGTGGACCATCGGCAAGTACCGGCCGCAGTTCGCCGGCTTCCAGCAGCACGACGCGCAGGAGCTGCTGGCCTTCCTGCTGGACGGGCTGCACGAGGACCTCAACCGGGTGACGGACAAGCCGTACGTCGAGCTCAAGGACAGCGACGGGCGGCCGGACGCGGAGGTGGCCAAGGAGTCGTGGGACAACCACCTGCTCAGGAACAAGTCAGACTCAGATTCTATAGCGTTTTTGCTGCGGGCATTGCGCCATTAAGCGTCCTCTCTCTCTCATTTCCAGGTCAGTGATTGTCGACCTGTTCCACGGGCAGCTCAAGTCGAAGGTGACCTGCAAGGTGTGCGGCCACGAGAGTGTCCGCTTCGACCCCTTCGCCATCCTGTCCCTGCCGTTGCCGATGGAGAGCTCGGTGCATTTGGAAGTCATAGGTGGGAGTCGCCATTTGCACAGGGTATTTTTGGATGTGTTCACACTTGTTTCTCTTTGCAGTCATTCGTCAGGACGGAAGCATTCCACTCAAGTACGGACTCACGCTGGACATGGAGGCGCACTTCTCCAGCCTGAAGAGCCAACTCAGCAAGCTGTGCAACATTGCGCAGCAGAACCTAGTCCTAGTCGACATCATCCAGTCACAATTTCGGGTTGGCGAGAAATAAAAAATCTACACACTCGGAGGATTTCGCATATCCTCACCTGTAAACTTTTGCAACTTTCAGTCGATTCCCGCGGAGGAGCAACGGCTGAAGAGCCTAAATGGGAGCTGCATCTTCGCCTACGAGTTCTACTCTCTGCTCAACCCCGTCAGGGACCAGCACGTCCAGCAGGCCAGCCAGACGTTCTCAGAGATTCAGCGTGGCTCGCAGACACGTAAGTGAGAATTCTTGCGAGGAGAGCATGCGAACAAGTTGAAAAAAAAAATCCAAGTTTTTTTTCTCTTATTCCAGGCTCTTCCGCCAACAAGAAGTTGAACGCCCAGTCGAACAGGGGAGATTCTGGGGTGGTCACCAAGGAGGTAAGAGAGACGCACCAGCACCCATCGTCCCAGCAGCAGCAGCCCAAGAAGACAAAGAGCAGCTGCATGAATGGGATCGCTTTCTGTTTCAAGGTAAGGTATTACTTGCAATTTTTTCGGAAGTTACACCTTGATTTTTTTTATGCGAAACGGCGGTTGGTCCCGATTGGCCCGTCAAATGACTGCCCTCCCCTCCCCGCCCGACCCAAAGAGAAACATTTGCCATGATTGCAGGTGATACCTAACTTGGTCGTAGCTTTGCTCCTCTTCGTTTGGTTTCCTCTTGCGTGCAACCACTTTAGAGACAGAGTGCCGTTCGTACTCTTTAGTATGCTGTTTCTTCCTTTTTTTTTTCCTCCGGATTATCTTTGTGGATATTGTGGTGGCAGTAGTTAACTTACGCTTTTTCTTCACTTCAACCTGGTAGAAATCGTAGTCTCACCTTGCCTCTTTTTTTCCCCTGTAATTTATGAGGTTTTTTTTTTTTTGCTGGTGCATGCAACCTTTTACTTGTGCACTTAATGGGTTTTAGCACCTTTCCTTGTACCCACCGGACAGACAAAATGACCAAATCTAACCTCGAGTGCTTTTCAAATTGTTCCTCATCCCAATCAGAGCCACAAGGACCAGCCAAGCGAGGTTCCGATGGAGGTGCGAGGCGGCAGTGCGGTGGTGGCGACTGGGGACGAGCCCAAGCCGAAGCCCAAGGGCCAAGATAGCTTCTCCGGCGCGCCGGACTCGCCCAAGACCTCCGACAAGGCCGCCCTCTTGCCCAACGGGCACCC
>JAAUYM010069221.1_pt1 | contig 11104 bp, 11 predicted proteins | sample 7278001 | NCBI WGS metagenome assembly JAAUYM01 (sample SAMN14350224, study PRJNA611818) | marine sediment metagenome | isolation source: surface marine sediment (1.8m) | place: French Polynesia: Moorea | collected 2018-08
GCGGCGCGAAATCGAAACCGAAACGGACGAAACGAACGGGCAGGAACAGCTCTTCTCCTCCTCTTTTATGGAAGGCAGTGCTACTATGTTTGGCAAAATTTCGCCGAACTGGCAAATTTTAACTCTCCTTGGCGACTTTTTAAAAGAGTTTTAGCTAGTGTGGTTATCTGACAAATTTTAAGGGTGAACTAAAGTTACTACGGAAAATATGCCAAAACCGCCTCTTTTTCATTTTAGGGCAAGTATTTTTTAGAAATCTTACGCTTGGCGAATTTGACGAAATTTTGGTACCTTCCTGGCGAAACTTGGGTTTTTTAACCTTGTGGCAACACTGGTTGAAAGTTTACAGAAGAAAAAGCGTCCGGATTTTTTTTTTAGAGTTTAAATAAAGTCTTCCTTCCCAGATGGACTTGAGGGCTCTTCTTCGAGATCCTGCTGCGTCGCCTTCGCCAGCGCCTTCGCCAGCGCCAGCGGAGGAGCAAACAGACAGAGGAGGAGCGCAAAGGTTTGCAGCGGCCTCGGGGAAAAGGCCAGCGAGGTCACACTCGTGCACACACCTCTTGTTGTCGTCGTCTTCACAGGTTTTCGGCTCGACCTCGCCGCGACCTCCGCCGCTCTCTGTGGAAGAACCGAGGTCGCGGGGGCGAGGATGGCCTCGCCAAGGGCACACGGAGGGCGGAGTTCGGAGCCAGGAGGGACATGAGGAGGATGGACACGCTGGCGGCCAGGAGGCCGGGGATGGAGGAGGCTGCAAGAGGTGGGGGGAGGGGATGGGGCAGAGAATATCAAGAAAGACGTTTTCCAAAAGAAAAATTTCTCATGTGGTTCCACCACTTGAATCCAGACGTGGGTGCCGAGACGACCAAGACTCGCCTGGCCAGGTTCAGGGCCGAGAGGGCGGCGAGGCAGGCGAGGGAGAGGGCCGGGAAGAGGCCGCCATTCAGGGTCGGGGTATACAAGCTGGACGGTATTGGAGCAGATGTCACTGTGGCTGGTTTTTCTTCTTCTTCTTCTTCTTCTACTGATGTCGCTCAAACACTTCAGGAAAGTTTCCTCCCCCGTCAACGGACAAGAAGAAGGCCGGCCAGATTCCCTTCTCGGTCAGGACGGCGGCATCCAGAGGAAAGAAGCTGGAGTACATCACCCCGGGAAACAGGACTTTTGCACGGAAAGGTCGGTTGGTTGGTCGGTCAGCCGCTGTGCATCCTAGAGTGCTAGATAATTACTCTTAAACTAGGGAACGAATTTGTATTTGATTTTTTAAGCACAAAATGTTGTTCTTATGTGACTCAAAATGACAACAAATTAGCAAAAATGGGAAAGATTTTTGTTTACATTAAAGATTTTTTTTGTAGGAAGCGCCCAGTGCTGCAAAATGTTTGACCTTTGTGTCTGAAAAAATCTCAGAAAATGTTGTTTTTAACCTTTAAAAGACAAATTATGTAATTTTCCCCCCAAATGCCCAAACATTTTGTTATTGCTAGAAGTGCCAAAACATGTGCATGTTCGTATGTTTTATGTGAATAACATTCTACAAATCCGCCCCCTACTCATAAACGGTATATCTCTTTCACAAGCAGTGATGAACAAGGACGTGGCCCAAGTCCCAGGAAAATCTCCGACAAGTTCCCAGGTCCCGACTGAAGGGTCGAAGCCGAAGCTGAACCTGGTGTCGGTCGCGCAGAAGAGGGAGGGAGGGGCGAGAAGGACGCAGAGGAAGACAGTCAGAGCGACGGGCCTGACGGAGAAGAAGCAGAAGGAAGAGAAGGCGGCGGCGGCGGATATGGCCACCAAGCAACAAGAGTTGAGACCAGAAGAGAAAGACGTCGCCCCCGGTGCTCCAGCGCGGAGGTCTGTGAGGGCCTCCATGAGGCGAACGTTGGCATCGAGGGCGCCGACGACCAGCCTGGCCGTCGTCTCCGAGGAAGGGCCAGGGGACCGGGAAGAGACCACGGACGAGATGCCAACCGTCAAGGAAGAGGAGGAGAAGAAGCAGGAGGAAGAAGAGCAGGTCGTGGCTGCCACTCCCCTCCGCCGATCCCGACGCATCTCTGGGAGGCAACAGTGCAAGAAGGAAGTGGAGGACGAGGAGGAGGAGGTTCCCACCGCTCCTGCACGCCGTCGCAAGTCGAGGAGGAGCTCTGCCAGTCAGGCCAAGGAGGAAGAGCAGAGGGAGGCGTTGATGGCACCGCCAGCGGCGGCGACGCCTTCGCGCAGGTCCACCCGCCTGGCCGCCAAGAAGGCAATGCGAGAGGACGTGGAGGATCGATCCGTCGAGGTCAAAAAAAGGAGGTCGTCGGCGAGGAGATCGCTCGCTGGCAAGGTGAAAGGAGATCAAGATGATAAGAAAACACCCACGGGACCCTCCTCCTCCTCAACTTCGCTGACGCCTGCCCTGGAGGCAATGAAACGTGTGTTCGCAGAAAAAAGTAATTGAAGATGTAAAAAAAATGAGGTCGACGATTACAAAATTCTTTTTGGTTCCTTCCAGTGAATGCTAGAGCGAGAGGAGCGAATCCATTTGCGGCCCGTTTCGACCTCGCCGGTGGTCACGCACCCAAGATGGACTTCTTCTTTGGCGAGCAAGGCCCCGCCGCCGGCGCAGACGCCGACGCCAACAAAGACGAGGGTTCGGCGCAGGAGAAGGGCGTGTTCCGGTTTCAGGCTACCGACGCTCCGTTAGCCAGAGACCCCGAGGGCTTCCTCACTCCTTCGGGCAGGGCGGCAACTCCTTCTCGCCGCCGCCGGGTGTCTCAGTTCTCCGGGCTCCTGGACCCGCTGAGGAAGGATCTGATCTTTGGACGCGGATCCACCTCCGAGAAGAGGCGTGCCCGCCGCAGGCTGACCAGTGGCGGCGGCGGCGGCGGCTCTCAGGGCGGCAGCAGCAGCAACAGCCCGGCGAGTGATTGGAGAGCCGACTTGGTGGCGGGAGTGCCCGACGACGCGTCATCGCCGCTGCACAAGGAACTCTGGTTAGTCAGTCACTTACGGTTTCGGCAACATTATCGTTAACATTAACATAAACATTAGCATTAAATAAACTATCATTCTTACTCGACAGAGATGGCATTACGAGGGAAAAAAATGATCGATTGCAACAAAGTCTTGTTTTTCTGTTTCAGCACTCTGTCCCAGAGTTTGAACCAGGATGGTCCCAACGTTGGAGAGAAAGACTTTCACGAGAAGATTCTCGAGATTGTGGGCTCTTCCGAACGGAAGGGAAGGGCGTTCATGAAGACGAGCGTCTTGACGGCGGCGGCGGACTTGGCAACGAACCTCGCGGGAGCATTTGAGAAATCGGTGGCGGACGAAGAAGGTGGGTGGAGGCCCCGGCGGAAAGAGGAAGCGAGCGAAGCGAGCTCAGATAAGACGAGCCACACTGGGAGTCCTGAGGCTGAATGAAAGCTGAAGGCCTCCCAGTGTGGCGAGTTGTACCTAATTTGTTTACATTTTTTCATTATTGCGAAATCTTACCCAGCAACGCGGGTAGCTTCAGGCTAGTACCTGTATATAGCGAAGTATCTGTCTCTGTCTCTGTCCTGTCCAAGACCACTTGACTCAGGACTGCCAAATATTGCATGCAGCCCTCTGTATGCCCCTTTTTGGAAGAGGACAGTAAATTTTTTTATAGGGATCCCATGTACGAGTTTAAAATGACTGCATATTTCGGGCAGAAGGACTCGGATAAAAAAGTTTCTTAAGATAAAGCTGCTCAGCGCCCCTCAAAATAGGGGGCCAGATGAGGTCAGATCAGACACTAGGTCAGGTTATTTGCATAATAAAAAATCATTATTTTTATTTATGCGGTTGCGTATAGTACATGAAATTGATGGCTATTAACCTGCATGTACCTACTACGTATCCTTTTTTTTAATACACAAAAAATCTGGGTTCGGCGCCGGAATGTACTACAATGCAGTTTATATTAGCAGATTTAAGCTAACTTTTAGGAGCTCTGGAGCGACTTTTTTTGTCGGAGGGTGCCGAAAATGGCTCCGATCATTGTTAGTAGCGGGGAGACCAAAACCGACTTGCCACTCTCTCCGTTCAGGTCCGCACGACGCACCATACTTCCGTGCCTTGCTGGAGACCGAGGCTGCCGTCCTGACCGCCCTTTGCACCGAGTGGGAGGCCAAGTTGGTCGACGTCTCCCTCGCCCCCCTGGCGGAGGACGCCGCGGAGCGCGTCCGCGCCGCAGTGGGGAAGACCAGGCTGCTCTGCGACCGAAAGGGGAGAATGGAGCAGTTCAGAGGACTGGTGGACGCCTGCGAGTACAGGCTCGGAGACAGGCCCACCACCACCGAGGACCTGCAGGGGTTCTGGGACATGGTCAGCGTGCAGGTGGAGGACGTTAAAAGGATGTTTGAGGAACTGGAGCAACTGGAGAAACGCGGGTGGGTCGTGCCGGAGGAATCGACGGAGAACAAGTACGATCAAAACAGTTATTGCACTAATGTCATAGTGACGTGCAACTGACGTTATGTACAAATTCACTCTTTTATCAAAAATACATGTATATGAATATAGGAAACCGCAGAAGAAATCGAAGGCAAAGGCAACTTTGGGTATCAGGAAGCCGAAGCCGGAGGCTCCCTCCAGGGCGAGATCAGCCTTGCGAGCAATGATGGCGGCGGGAAGGAGAGAGGTCAAGGCCGCCAGAGGGAAGAAGACGGTAGAAGAGGAAGAAGCCTCGTCTGCACCCACGGTGCTGCTAGACCCGGGGACTCCGTCCGGGTCGGTGCTGCGCCCGGTCAACAGGGCCGTAGAGAAGGTCTTCGAAGGAGGCTTCTTCACCGTGAGAAGTCCGAGCAGGAGGTCCAAGGAGAACGACGAGGGCGGGAGCGGGAGGGCAGAGGAAAAGTTGCAGCTCGACGATTGAGCGAGAGCAGAGGAGGGAGAGAGCCGTTCAGCAAGTCTATGATTATCCTAATCCCCTATGACATCCTAACCAGTGAGTGGTGGGTTTCCCAAGGTACAGATTTTTTTGAACGTACTGTCCAAATCAAACATTAAAGCAGCTTTTTTTTTCGTTCCCTCATTTTTTTTAAGTGCACTGGTTAGGATACAGACTATAATAAAAGTCTTTTTAAAGTAATGACCCTTGCCCCTCCCCCCCCAAAAAAAAATCTGTTGACTTACTACTAGCCGAGTACGCGAAGTCTATTTTCACCAGTTTGGATGTACGTAGAAATAAAAGAGTGGATGGTTTTGCTTCATTTTTTTTTGATATTTCCCGTCATCTTTTCGACAAAAATTGAAAGCAGATGTGCACTCCCTTACAAAGGCACAGTTGCTGCATTTTGTAATGACACGTAGTTGAGTATTTCATCTGAAGCTTGGAGCGTAAAATAGGAGTTGATTCTCCCGTGATGATAATGTAGGTATATATATGTGTGTGTACTAAAATAAAGGACATCAAAAAGAAAAGGAATGCATGGGTGACTAGTCACACAACTAATTGTAATAATAAAATGATTTGGTACGAACAGAACAAAAAAGCCCACCGTGCATGATCACAAGTAAGATCTCTTCTGTCCAGCCTTCCCTCCTCTTTTAGGCCCTCCCCCTCTGATCAGCCTTTTGCAGCTTCCACATCTTGGCCGTGGATGTTCCCAACCAAGTTGGACTTCATGTTCTCCGGCCTCGAAGTGGAGGAGGCAGTTGGAGCCGTGCCGGCCGAGGCTGCCACCATGTCATCTCGTGAGGCTCTGAAAGTGGGTTTTACGAGGAGGGGAAAAAAGGTAATCATGCTTCCATAAACAGAATAGATTGAGCTACGTCAAAAAGATAACAGTACGAGAAACTTAGTCGGCATGCTGCATTCATTCCACATGATATGGTGAGGTCATTGTTAGTTCCAACGTGCTACAACAGTTATTCACAACGCTTTCCGTAACAGTCATGATATGAATCTAATTGGGGGAGAGCATATCTTTTGTTTGTACAAACAGAAATAGTTATTTTTTTATAGGCCGAGTCCAAACATGAGTACTAAAACGGATTGACTACACGAAGTACAACGTCCTTGTGAGGTTGGAAGAGCAAAGAGGCAGGAAGAGGGGAGAGTAGCTCCTCGCAGCTCCACACTCCGCCTCTTCCCTCCCCCCCCTCCCCATCATCCACATCCAGGTCTTCAAGGATACTGTTGCCCGTACTGCTGGTCGTTGTCCACGAACGCGGCGTCGTCCGCCATCTGGCCGCCCTGGGCCGTCGCAGCCATGTCAGCCTGGGTGCCTCTGTCAGTGCCGTGCGGAAGGGAGAAGGAGAAAGAAAAAAAAGAGAGGGAGGGGGAGGAGAAGCAAGAAGAAAGACGTGGAAGGAAGGATGTTAGTTAGTATATAGTAGAATATAGAATTAGTACAGTACTGGCAAGCCACCTGTGTGTGTGTGTGCATTAGAGGTGGTTTACCACCTTGTATTAGTACAAATATCGTCTCTTTCTCGTACTCACTTCTTGCCTATTACTTGCATTCCATACAGCACGGAGACGCCGAAGATGGCCAGTGTACCGAAGATGGCGCTGACGTTTTGGCACATGGCGATGATTGGAATCGCCAGACTGGAAAAAGAAGGGGAAGGTATGTGAAGCAACTCATCCAGCTGAAAAACTTTCCTGCGCTTAGAGTAGCTTTTTCACAATATTGTTGCAATTTTGCTGCGAAGTTGCTTTGTTGTTGCTGCCGGTGCTCTGTTGCTGCTGCTGTTGTTGTAACAAGATTCTAAAATGTATCGTTCAGAATATTTTTTCTCTAGTACACTAGGTATAGCGCCGCCTTCTGCCAGACCGGCCGCCCCTCCATGAAGCCGGAGATTTGCTGGGCGAACTCGAGGAACGCGCAGCAGAAGGGCGCCTCCACCACGATGACGACGAGACCGGCCACCATCATGAATATGCCAGCCACGATGCACATGGGCGTGATGCCCACGGCACAGACGGGACCGAGGATGATGTTGAGCGACCCGGCCACTACCCCCAACACCTTGCCCGCGTACTTCATGTACCACGGCGTCCCGTCGGCCGAGCCCTCGCTCTTGTTGGGCATCAGGTTGGAAACGAAGTTCTGCATCTTTGGTTGTTCTGCTTCGCAGCTCCTTCCTTATGTCAAAGAAACGAGTTTCTTTTCTGCCCTTTCAACAGCTGTGCTGAGTCTGGAGCAGTTCTTGTTCAGAGTTTGGGCCCTTGGAAGCTGTAACGACTTCACACATCGAGCGCCAAGCAAGTTCTGCACCTGTCCGGAAATGGAGTTCTTTAACACTACCGTCATCCAATTCTTGACTATTATTTCTGATCCCCTTTGAGCTCCAGAGTCCAGCAGTCTTCCTCCTGTCTTCTTCCTGGCCTGTCTAGTACTAGTACATCATCTACGTACTAGTCGTCAGCAGCTTTTCTTCTGCGTCGGTTCGGGTGGTTTCCACGATTTCCACCGTGCGCGGGCAGATATTTTTCTCAAGAAAGGGAGAGAAGCAGGCTAAAAATCTCTCAAAAGTTGTATCGAGGAACCACTCTAAAAAGGTTTTCGCACATGTTGTGTCGATTTATTTTTCAGAGTTTCATGATCACTGTTGCGAGAATTTATTTCACACTTTCACTACCTAAACCAAAAATCACTGTCATTCCTTTATTCAGTAGTCTGCGTCAAATCAACTCCTTTTGCTGTCCGACACCTCTACTGGCCACACCCTTTCCCTTCCTCGTCGTGCTATAGTGAGTCAGCCCAGAGAGGAGGACTCCCTTCCCCCTCCCCTCCTCCCGCTGCCGCGGCCCGCCTCCTTTCTCCCCTCTCTCAGCGCCTTCTTTCGTCACCAACGTCCTTTCCGCCCCTCCTCCGTCTCTTCCGGGCCGGATCAGTGAACCTCTTTTTCACTCATACGATACCTAGTACAGTACAACAACTCCTCCTACTCCTCCCTCCATCTCCGCCCCCTTCTTTCCCGCACGGTGGAAGGTAAACGTCCTCCTCGTCTTGGAAGGGGAGGAAGGAGGCGGAGGCAGATTGGGTCAGATGACTCCGCCCCCTCTCGCTTTCTCAAAAAGCGAAACCATGTGAGGAATGGCGATGTTCTCTCAACTTGGCCTTGAGTTTTGGGAGCAGAATTTCCAATAGTCTTAAAACTTCATAACATCTTGCTACTTGAACTGGCTGTCGCTTTTGTTTAAATAACTGCCGGTACTATGCTCAGGTATGTACAGTACAGTACAATATTTCTTTCTTTTCTGCTACCTTTTGGGGGTATAGTCGTTGCTATGCCTTCATATTCGGGCGAAAAAGACCACCACAACCTCTAAACGCATGTCCTCATTGGTTCTTTTCTTTCTTCTCCCCCAACCAGACAGCCGTCACGATAAATTCGTTACCGTTAAGCTACCATAACTTAAGCTTGCAAGCTAGGCTTACATGCGTCAACTCTGCTTTTTTTCATCCAAATATTGTCTTATTTGTGTGATAAAAAGATGAGGTTATTATGAAGTACTGTACTAACTTGTAAGTATCGTGTTTTAACTATGTAGTATGCCAGATATGTACCGACAAAATAAAGGGCATGTCTGGTCGGGTCGGAGCACTTACTAGGTTTCTATCATGGGAACGAAGCAACGGCTCTCCGTCTCCAATCGTTCTCTCTCTCTCCTCCCTCTTCCTCCTCTTCCTCCTCCTCCCCACCTGGGCAGACCAACCGGCCGCACCCCAACCCCACCAACGAACCAACAACAACAGTCCAGACTCGAGAGAGGGGCGCCACAGGTAGCAGCTCAAAAACTGGAAGGAATGCTGCTGGTCCATAGCTGCTGGTTGACTCCTTGAGAAATACACAAGTATTAAAAAGAAGCAAACTGAACGCGCAACAATGTGTTCCAGCCTATGGGTTGTGAGATGTAAGAGGCTATAGATGTGGAGCTCAGCTACCAACACACCTTTCCCACATATATGATTCCTCTCCGGAAATGCCCCTCTGAGGATGCGTTTGAAACGGTGCACCACCGCAACGACTGCAACAAGCACATCATGAAGAAAGTTGTCTACCCTCCTCCGCCTTTCCCCTCCACAAAATTCCTTCTCCTCTGCCTGCTTGCCATTCCGCCGTCTTCAGTCGCCGCCGCCGCCGCCGGGGTCACGACGTTGACCCCGCCAGACCTGGCGGCCCCGCACCCGGGGAGAAGGCCCACGGGGTTGAAGGCGGCGGTGGTGGTGGGCGTGGTGCGACCGGAGGATCTGGAGGAAGGGTTCATCAGGCCAACGGCGACGCAGCAGGAGGAGAGGGTGCTCAGCGAAGAGGAGGGGGAAGTGGGCAGTTCCGAAGCATCTGGCGAGGTTCGTCGGCCGCTGGGGGTCAAGATCAGCGGCAACTACGCCAACGCCAGGTTCAACGGCGACGAAGGAGGCAGCGTGGAGGGATATTTGCACCCTGCTGAACCGGCAACGACGACGACGACGACACGCACAACAGCAACCACTCCAGCGCCACCGTTATCACGGACTACCACAAAAAAATTGTTATCCACTGCGTCGATGAGAACGACGTCACCAAGTCCAGAAACGTCCACGGTAATGACAACAGCCACAACGAGCAGAACGACCACGACGACAGAGTCGGTGCTGGAGTTCCTGAACCGCATCCGCCAGCTTCCGCTTGGCGAGAGACTCCCTCTTCACCCGTCCTCGTACGACGACGGCGCATCGGCCACCACCACCGAATCGGTCATCGAGCTGCTCAACAAGCTGAGGCAGCGGCTGGGGCCCCTGGTGGTGAATGGAATCGAAGAGGAGGAAGAGGACGCATTGTCGAGAGAAGAGGACTCCTCCTCCAGAGCCGAGATTGGTAAAGATTACTATTTCGTTGCTTCATCTCCGGAGCCAGTGACTGAACTCGTGACGACGACGGAAAGACATGTGACGACCCCAACTCAAACGAATTTAATTGAGCCAGGATCGTCAACAACTTTGTCTACATCATCATCAACGACGGCAACTTCGACGTCGACAACGGCGACAACTATGACTACAGCGACGCCGCCCAACTCTTCCTCGTCCCCTACCCGGAGTCAGGAGGATGAAGAGAGCGGAGGCGGCGGCGGCAGGGATGTCAGATTGATTCTGTTAACCGCCATCGCAGTTGCCACGGTCCTGTTGGTCTGCGTGTGCGCGTGCGCGGCGGCCTTTTGCCTGTTCCGGTGCGACGTGCCGCACCTGTTCCTGTGGCGGCGCAAGAACGTGTACGCTACGACGGCTGGCTCTCCCGCCCCGCCGGCGTACTTCATCAAGCCCGGGCCGCCAGTCATACTCAGTCACGAAGGAGGCGACTCGATGTTGGGCGGCCGCGGCGGTCGCGGCGGCGGCGGCTGCGGCGGCAGCGGCAGCGGCAGCGGCGGCAACCAGGGCAAGGAGAGCAGGTGCGTGGTCGCCATCTCCTCCTCATCTTCGTCCTCCTCTTTGTCGTCATCCCCCAGACCGAGAAAGAAATCGTTGGAGAGTCTCGAGGTGCAGAGAGTGACAGAATTGTGACTGACGGAAGACTTCCACCACATTGAGCGGCTGTGATCTTACTCTTTGCCTCAACGCATTATTATGGTGTCATATCGATGATGAAGAATAAAACGGTGACTATACAGGTACACCATTTCTATTTTACACGTTTTTACGTTAGTTACCACATGTGACAGATGAGTAATTGATGAGTAAAAGTACGTTGGTGTTGTTGTTTCTTAGTTCAATAGTTAGCAGGGTTTCTACTACTACCAGTCCAAGTTTTATGTGGCGAAACCGTGAAATGTGGGACTGGAGAGAACTTAACGAAATTGAGTGAAAACACTGGAAAAAAAAATACTTTGGTGATACAGTTGGAGTAATGGTATCCAGGGCAAAGAATCACTCCACTCCTTCCTTAATCTTCACTCTAATTTCAACCTCATTTGTCCTGGCAATACAGTGAACCACGGATATAAGAGCAATGGATATAAGAGCAAAACGCTTATAAGAGCAGAAGTGCTGAACCAAAACCAAAATGGGGCCCTTATGAAGTAAAATTATGACGGTTATAAGAGCAAGAAAATCTTGTCCCTATGGATATAAGAGCAGAATTACCAAAATGGTCATATTTAAGAAGTCAA
>JAAUYM010006440.1_pt1 | contig 11091 bp, 9 predicted proteins | sample 7278001 | NCBI WGS metagenome assembly JAAUYM01 (sample SAMN14350224, study PRJNA611818) | marine sediment metagenome | isolation source: surface marine sediment (1.8m) | place: French Polynesia: Moorea | collected 2018-08
AAATAGCTAAAGAAAATCTGTCGAATTAGCGAGGGAAAATCTGTCGAATTAGCGAGGGATTTGCTCATTTTGGTAGATTTGACTGTAGCAAAAAATTGGTTCCCCGCAAAAATGTCGAATTAGCGAGGGTTGTCGAGATATCGAGGGTCGAATTAGCGAGGGGATACTGTACTAGGTATGTCTGTTGGCGTCTAGTTTATTATTACGTGCACAGACCCGACTCACTCACCGTGAGTGCCTGCTTGGTCTTGTAGGCGGACCCGCAGTGCTCGCAGACGAAGGGCCTGAGGTTCTGGTGCACGTGCCTGTCGTGGGTGGCGAGGTCGCGCCGGTCGATGAAGGACGCCTCGCACTTGGGGCACTTCCAGCTGCGTTCGGCGAAGTGGCGAGACACGTGGCGGTTCAGGTACTGCTGCGACTTGAACGTGGCGCTGCACGTCAGGCACTTGAAGTCCTAGGAGGAGGACGGGTTTGCAAGTAGCTTTTTTTTTAATTCACAATGAATGTCAACGTCTTGGTAAAGCGCAATGAAGGACACCTCTTCCGGTACATCGCAGCGACCTTTTATTGGGTTGCAAAAGTTACCCTGAAGGGTCTTTCGTCATTCTTTTTAAGTTCTGGCTGCAAGCATTTTTTCAATTTTTGGCTCGTCCGTTTGCACAAGGGGTGCGCCCTTTTAAAAACTTGAGAAGGCGTCATTAGTACATGCTGGTCTTGCTTGCGAGGCAATTTTCCAAGCTTCACTTTCATAGCCCTCTTTTTCAAAAGCACCAAAGTTACTCATGAAGGAGAGAGGGTAAAGCTTTCCCGGAGATTAAAGGTCCTTCCTTCCTCCCCCCCCCCCCCGTCAACTAGCGAGGCTCTCGCGCCGAACTCACCCTTGGCATGTCCCTGTGGACGATGGCGTGCTGATCCAGAGCCTCCTTCCTCTTGAACGCCTTGGCGCAGATCTGGCAGAGGTAGGGGGTCTCACCGGTGTGCTTGCGCTCGTGGATCTGGGGGAGAAAAAACAGTGACCGTGTTTACTTTTAAAAAATAATTAAAAAACTTTCAAATACTTACTATTCAAACTTTACACTGAACTGTACGAAGCAAAATTGCCCAAGGTATAATAAAGTACACCACCTCCGTATTTCATCAAGAGAGTCTCTGCTCAGGTTCACGTCCGTATGTCCCTTCTTCTCCCCTTTAGCATAGGTATAATGAATGATGAAAAGTGGAGCCCCACTCCACTGCAAGGCCCCCCATGAATATAAATTAGACCTCGGATTTTTTTTCTCTTCAGCCGACTGCCATGAGAGGAGACGCTGGCGAAGCACGACAGGTGGAATGGGTCTCTCCTAGAAATCTGCAGGTAGGGATTAACATTTCCCGACAGAACAAAAATTACCTCGAAACCCGGGAGTCTCGGGAATCAAAATATGAATAAATACCAGTATAAAAACCTCTAGTACTAAGAATATTATAATACTTTACTTTAGGTGTAAAGAGATCTGTGGCAGTTTGGTCTTAAATATTGGCAGAATAAAACTACAGTAAATATTCCTCAAATTCAAATATTTGTTATATTAAAAAAAATCGGTTCATGGTCTTTTTGGCGTTGTCTAATTACTGTCTAACTTATTTCAAAACCTACAAAGAGAGCTTGTGGGACATTCCCAGGGAAATATATTTTTTCTCGATGCGAATTGGAATCCCGGAATCCCGGGTATTAATCTCTAGCAGGGATGCAGGAAGGGGCGAAAGGAAAAGGATGTTGTAAGGAGAAAGCAAAGCGGGAAGGAAGAAGGAGGGGGAAAGAAAGAGTCTCCCCCTCATCCCCCCCTGGGAAAAAGCAACTCCATCTCGTTAACCTCAAAAGGAGGAAAAAGGGGGGGGGGGGGAAGGCGAGGAGGCGAGGAAAGGGGAACTCTGTAGAGAGAAAAAGAGGAGGAAAACGAGTTTATACGGTTCAAGGAATACACCCACACACATGGTATGTTTTAAGTGCGTGTGCAAAAAAAAGGCTATAGTAGAAGGTCTCTTTCTATTCCACAGAACCATTTTCCCATATCTCTGACTTCATTTATCCAATATCCTGACATTCCGATGTACCCGCGGGGGGTTGGGGGGAGAGGGTGGCGGTGGAAAGGCCCACTTTCCTACCCACCACACCAAAGAAAAACCTCTCGCAACCCAACCTATTTGATATCACTAGAGCCACACCAACAGCTATGCCACAAGTGGTAATTAGCAATGGGGTCAAAATTTGGTTGAGTTGGGTTGCTGTAAGGGTTTCTTTTTTTTCTTCATTATTTTAGCACCTGCTCTGACGTTAGGACAACCCATCCAAAATGCACACTAGCGATATTGGCTGGGAAGACTTCCATGTCTCCCTTCAATTGCAGGAACCTTTCTGGTTTTCCCAGATTTTTTCCCCGTCTCTCTCTCTCTCGTTGACATACCCTGGCCTTGTACTTGTCGAAGAAGACCTTGTCGCAGTACTGGCACTTGACGTTTCTGATCCTGAGGTGCTTGGCGTTGATGTGGCGCCGGAGGTGGTCGGGCTTCATAAAGCTGTTGCCGCAGTCCTTGCACAGGTAGGGGCGGCTGCATCGATTTCAGGAGAAAAAGAAAACAAAATTGTCGTTGTTACTCGGAGCCACGTTTGAGAAGTTGCCTACGTACCTTCCACTACTTCCAGACTTTTCTCCGGGAGCCCTCTTCTGCCCTGATCTGAAATTATTAGTGCACATCAAATTTCAGTTCAAAAGCACCCAAAGAAAAAAAAAATTCAGACGCAATGGCGAAAGACAATAAAAGGTACCTTTCCGAGTTTCCAGTGTGTGACTTCTTGTGGTACAAGAGTGCTGTCTGGTCCTTGTAGGTCTTCTCGCACAGGTCGCACTTGAACGGTCGGTCGGACGAGTGGCACCTCAGGTGGATCTCCAGTTTGTCCATCTGCGAGGGAAAAATTGGAAGACGAAAAGATGCTGTACAAAGTGACTTTCAAGGCTTTCCATCCATGTACTATCTCACCCTTGGAAAAACTTTTCCGCACGAGGGACAGGGCTGGTTGTGCTTCCCCGCTCTGAGGTGCTGGACCAGCCTGGCGGTGGTGGTCAGCAGCTTGTTGCAGGTCAGCACGGGGCACATTATGGTGCCGAAGCCCTGCGGCTCCTTCTTCACGTCCACCCGCTCGAGCTGCTCCTTCTCCGGGCGAATCTTGATCTCGCCACCCTCCACCACCGCCTTCAGTCGCGGCTTCTCCTCCTCTTCCTCTCTTTCCTCCTCTTGGCTCTCATTTTCCTCGGCTATGTCCACGGACATAATCTCCTTCCCTTCTTCGACCGTAGCCATAGGAGTGACTTGCTTTTCCCCATCCAGACGTTCCTCTTCCTCTTCTTCCAGAGCCTCCTGCTTGATGACCGCAGCAGAGGAGGACCTTCCAGACAAGGTCTCGGAATTCGTCTCAACCTCCTCCTCGTCCTCCTCCTCTTCTTTGCCGTTGCCGTCCGCACCGCCTCCCCCCTCCGTCTCGGATGGAGCCACGAAGTTGTGCGGCGGTCTGCCCATGTGCTCCATGATGGCCTCCTCGTCGGAAAAATCGCAGTCGCAGTCCGGGCATCCCAGGGGAACGATCTTAAGCTGAGGGCCATCCTTGAAGAGGGGATTGTTCTTGCGAGGAACTCGCGGGATGCCACCTGGAGAAAGGGGGAAAAACATGCGAGATATTACCATTGTAATACTATGTAACATTTAAACCTGTACGGAACACGTATCTGTTGACATAAATAAAAGATACCTCTGAGAAGATCAAGCTCCTACCTTTCACTGGGATGGGCTTAACCTTCCTCAGCTCTTCCTCGTCATGTGCCGATTTCTCGTGTAGCTAGAATGAACACAAAATTTTTATTGGGTCATCATATTCAAGGTATCGTCTCCGCAAGTGACTGTCTAATCCTGTACCTTGAGTTTTTCTGCCCTGGTGAAGCCCTGCTTGCATAGTCTGCAGATGTGGTTGCGGAGCTTCTGGTGGACCTCGAGAATGTGGCGCTGCAGCTTCTGCTTGTTGCCCAGAAATCTCCCACATATCTATAAAGGAAATCACAGAAGGGTTATGCAGTTGCACACAGCATAAAGAATAGCTAGTATCATTGAAGGAATTAACCTAAAAAGGCATATACTATAGGATAGCTGTAGTCATTGCTGTAAAGTTATCTACTAGTGCCTTTTCAATAAACCAGGTATATGGAATTCTCAGAATGGAAGGAAAACGAAAAACTAATTGAATAATTCAAATTTAAGACATCTTAGAAAAATCTGCGCAGTAATGTTAAATCTGCTGTGTAACATAATACTTTGCATCGAGATAAATCGAGATGCTTTCGACTTTTTCTTACAGAGCAGGGCCATCTGCCAGTTTCACACTTTGAGCTCTTGGCCGTCAGCTCCAGGATGTCGGAGGCGTCAGCGTTGGGATCTAGCTCAATGGTGGACTTGAGCTTGGCGCTGTGGTGCTTCTCCACGTGCTTCATCAACTTGGCCTGTCGCTTAAAGCCCTTAAAGCAGTCCATGCACATGAACGGCTTCTTTCTGTTGACCTTAGGGGCTTCTGTTTCGGCGACTGCACCATCCCCAACCAGTGGCTTTTCTTCAACAGAAGCAGAACCAGCTGCAAAGAATGTCAAAAATGCCTTTAGTGCACCTTTAAGAAAAAACTGCATGCTCTCTCTGGTACCTATCTCTTCCTTGATGCTGACAGCGACTGGCGGGACCGCAAAGTCATCGTCCTCATCACCGTCCACATAGGCAGCAGGTTCTTGCTTGACCGCAAAACTGTTCATGCTTTCAGGATGGAATGGTTGAAGTGAAGCAAATGCGTCTTCCTGAGGAAGCTTTTGCTGTTCTTGCTGCCGATAATCCATCTTGGAGAGAGGCTGTCCTACCTCCATACCGGTCTCCGGGTCCAGCATGGAGCAGTGCTCGGGGGTCGGTGGAGGCATCACCGTCGACGGGTTCTTGGCAATGTCGGATGCCAGTCGGGCGCTGACCTCCATGCTGGCATAGGCATAGTTGCTCTTGACCCTCTGCGCCTGCGCCACGTCGTGCCCGGGCATCTTGGTGGTCAGAATGTGGTTCTCCAGCGCCTCGCGGTTGCGAAAGATCTTCCCGCATACGGTGCAGATGGCGCCCACTTTAGCCTGGCTCAGCTCCTCTGCGTAGTTCATCCGCTCCTCCTGGGTCATGGGAACACCCGAGCGCCGTGGCGGCTGGCGCGCTGGGGGCGCCACGCCGCCCACGCCGACGTTGCGATTTGGTGGCCTGTGCGACTTGTCCTGACCTTGGCGCTGCTGCTGGTGCCGATCTTGACTTTGTTGTTGTTGTTGTTGTTGTTGTTGCTGCTGCTGCTGCTGCTGCGACTGGTGCTGCTGGGAATGTTGTTCCTGTTCCTGAGGCTGGATGCCGCCGTCTATCTCCGACCACTCCAGCGCTGCTCTGACCGGGTCAAATCCGCCCGCATTCACATGCTTCAGGGGGGGAGGCAAAGACTTAAAATAAGTCATTTTTTTTTTTTTGCTTTTTGAATCCTGACGATACCTGATCGGTGTTGGTTGTGTGGGAATGTATGCTCTCGGCCGGGGTGTAGGACCTGATGGAAGCATCGTCGAGTTGTGGCTGCTGCTGCTGCTGGCCGTAATAGGAGGAGAACGTGGCGGGGCCTGTCGTGGCTGCTGCCTGCGTCGTCGACGAGGAGGCGGCCGCAGCGGCCGTGGCCACCTGGTGATCCAGACCCGACATCCAGTGGGCAAAGGTGGAAAACGGGGACGAAGCTGGAAGCACAAAGCTGATGATGGAGCAAATGCTCTCGGATGCAACAAGCTCTTCTGTCTATAGTAGTAGAAATATGCTTGCTGTGTCCACAAGGGTTTAGATACCAAGAAAACTACACGAAGATTAACTTTGTCCAAGCAGTGCAAGTCATCATTCAATTCCTGTCGCACATTCTTTTAGCATAGAATGCAAAAAAAAAAGTTTATCTTATCATGGTGTCTTTTCGAACCTGCTGCAGCGCCTTGCTGGCCTAGGAACCGTCCCGCGGGCTGTATGACTTGCCCCTGAGGAATCCAGGCATCGCCCTCTCCACCCCCTTGCTGCGGTTGTTGCTGTTGCTGTTGCTGTTGCTGTTGCTGCGGCTGTTGTTGCGGCTGCGGCTGTGGGATGTTGAGCTGGGCGGCCGCGGCTGTGGCGGCGTTGCCTGGCGTCGCTCCCGCGCCACCTGCCTCCTTCTTCTTCCTCGGCGCGCGCCGGCGCCGCTGCTTCTTGGCCTCCCCGGCGCTCCGCTGCTCCTTCTCTGGCGGCGGCAGCTTGAGTCCGTGGATGCGTCGCACGTGGGCCTTCAGGCACTGGCGGATGTGGAAGGCGGCGTCGCAGTGCTCGCATTTCAGGTCTCGGATGCCCTAAGCAAACAGACAGACAGGGGAAAAGTTTATAATTCCCTCTTTGCCAAACTTGGGCGGACAAAAAAAAGTTGGGAAAGCGAGCGCGCCCTTTCATCCCTACTTTTTTCTCCTGACAAGCTCTCCTCGTCTCTCTGTCTCTCTCTAACTGGGCTCGGGCTTTTAGGCACACCCGCCCATGCTCTTTCCCCTGCCACTGAGTGAATAATGGATGGATGGAATTTTCTTCCCTACCAAAACTGCCTCCTTTTTCAAAAGACATTCGCTTTGTGCCTCTTTGGACAGAAAGTTTGTCTCACCTGGTGCCACTTCATGTGCTTTTTCAGCTCGTGCTGTCTCCCGAACCTCTTGGCGCAGCCGTCAGACGGGCAGATAAATTGCTTCTTCATGTATCTGCAAGAGGAAAAAAAAAGCGTTCAAATCTTGTTCCTCTCCCTTATTCTGTTGACAAGTCGAATCGGCTGACTTTTCGTTGTGGACGTTTGGCCTGTTCTGGTGCCTGACGAGGTCCTTGACGACCTTGTACCCCTTGCCGCACTCCTCGCAGCGATACGGTAACTTCAGGTTCTCCTTGCGGTGGTTCCGCGCGTAGTGCTCGGCGATGTAATGTTTGTTCTTGAACTACAGAGAGAGAGAAAGTGTGTAAGTTCGTAAAAAAAACCCCGCGATTTCCCTAATAAAATTTTCCAAAGCACTTTTTTTAACCTCCATCATTGGTCGCTCACCTTGTGGTTGCACTCCTTGCAATGGTAGAGCCCGGACTCCGGGTCCCGATCGTACATGTCGAGCCCGAGTTCGTACCCGAGCCGGGTGAGCTCCCGTTCCGGCTTGCTCGGGTCCTCCGCCAGCACCCGGCGACGCTTCCGGGTCGTCCCGCACAACTTCTGGTGCCGCGAGACGTGTTCCTAAAAAAAAGTGTTTGATAAGACAGACGTCAGAAAGAAGACACAACGAAACCCAAACAATACCGCTACCGTGCATTTAGTGATGGGTTGTTCTAACTCCAGGGCAGGTGTTAGTGAAAAAGAAACCCTTTTAGCAACCCAAATTTCGATCCCATCACTAATTACCACTAATGGCGTAGCAGTTGGTGTGGCTCCAGTGGTACAAATATTGGTTGGGAAGACTTGCGTACCTGTCGGGCATACCCCTTCCCGCACTTATGGCACAGGAAGGGCTTCTCCTTGTCTTCCCCGTCTGAATCTCTCCCAGGGCCGCCTCGGCGAACATCTTTGCCCTTGACTACTCCTCCTCCTCCTGCACCTTCGGTGTGGACCAGCTCATGAGCCCTCAGCTTGTCCTTGCGGGCAAAGGTCTTGCCGCACGTGTTGCACATGTGGTTGCGCACCTTGTCGTGCACCTCGTTCACGTGGCGCTTCATCTTCTGGCCGTCAGCGAACAGTTTCCCACAAAACTAAATTAAAAAATCAAATGTTTCTTTAGCTTCTAATGTTTAAACATTTCCACGACTTGAAAAATACCAACCTCGCACGGTTTCTTGTCCTCGTTGTGCGTCATTACGTGCGCCCTGAGCAGCCCCTTCTTCCTGAATCCGGTCTTGTCGCACACCGGGCAGACGAATCCGGTGCTCATGCCGTGGACGGACCGGTTGTGCGCTACCAGCCCGTTCAGACCGCAGATCTCCGGGGTGGCGTCCGGGCACAGCTTGCACTTCCACCAGTTGGTCTCGGCCCACGAGCGGTTGTACTTCCTGGTCTGGTGCATGGGCGTCGGCACGACGGCGTTGACGTGCCTCCACATGTGCGTCTTCAAGAGGTCCCTCTGTCTGTACGCCTTCTCGCAGACCACGCACTGGAAGCACTCCAGGTTAAACTCCTCTCCTTTCTCCCCTCCCTCCTCCACCTCTTCCCTCTGTCGGTCGGCCTTCCCCTTCCCCTCCACGACTTTGATCTCTTCCTCGTCATCCTCTCCTTCTTCCTTCCTGACTGCTTGCTCTTCATCATCCATATCTTTTTCAGCCTGGTGAAACAAACACAATCTTGACATGAAATTATCGTTTAACAGTTTACATGTACCTATTTAACATGTAACATGAGCTATGCATTAGCTTTGTAAATTGTCATTAATTTAATTCTGTACCTTAATGCCGTTAACAATTGTTTGGACTTTCCCCTCGCCGCTGCCGTTCGATTCCGTGTAGACCCTGACGGTGGCGGCCGCGCAGGTTCCCTCCTCGCAGGAGAGATCGCTCTCCACCGGCAGAGATGCGCGTCTGAAAGATTAGGAATTTCTTTTAATTTTTAAGACTCCGGGAAAGAGATGCCAGACCGCGGTTGAGAGGAAACTGCGTATTGGCAAAAATGTTGCAATTTTTTTCTCAACTGTGGTCTCTTTGCATGGGTATCTTTGCATTTTGTTTAAAAGTCTTAGTCTTTGCATACTATACTATACTGTACTATACTGCCTCAGTGCTGCCTCAGTAATAATTTTCAGTCAATAGCACACCTCGGATGCATGTTCCTCATGTGGATCCAGGTGTTGCGAAAGTTCTTCAGGTGCTTCTTGCACCTGTAGCACCGAAAGACCTGGTAGAAGCTCCAGTCGTCTTCCCTGTGCAAAGCAAGTTAAAATTAGACAATTACAGAAAAAAAAGAAATGCGAAACTCTTTGACTCACTTCAACTCTCCCTCGGGGTCCACTCTCTTCTTCTTCTTTCTCTTCAGGACCACCTTCCTCCTCCTTCGCCTGAAGGAGTCCTCTCCGCACGGGATCCTCCCCTCCGCGTGCCCCTCCACGTGCCTCTTCAGGTGGTCCTTTCGACCGAACAGCTTCGGACACACGATGCACTGGAAGGAGTCCTCCTCCACGGCCGCCGTCGCTCCCGCCACCTCCAGCCGACTCCGCTCTAGGGGATGCCTGTTGTCCATGTGGTCCACGGAGCGCTGGAACCCCCTCACGGTATCTCCGCACTTGTGGCAGGTGAAGTCACTCTTGACGTCCCAGTCCTTCATGGGGTCGTCCTCCGCGAAGACCTTCCTCCTCTTCCTGGGCCTCCCCCTGCCCCTGCCCCTACCGAGGCCGTGCCTGGTCCTCCTCTCGGTCCTGTAGCTCGCGTCGGTCTCGTCCCCGCTGTCGTACAGGTCGTCCTCGCCCTCATCGCCCAGGGAGTCGTCGTCACCGTCGGAGTACTTCCGGATGACCTCGCTGTCGTCGATGAAGTCAGCCAGGTCGTCCGGCACCCTCGGCCTTTTCTTGGGCCTCCTTTTGTGGTAGTGATCGTGGCTCCTCCTCCTCCTGTGGTGATAATCCTTTTCCTTCTCCTCCTCCTCTTGCAGCAGCTGCTGCTGTTGCAAGTGCCCGACCAGATGCTGCTCCTGCTTCACCAACTTGGACGCCTCCTCCCCCTCCTTCTTGGTCCTCGCCCTGAGTGCGGAGTCCACCCACCAGTCGTCGCCGCCCTCCCACGTGAAGTCCTTGTCGTGGAAGCGCCGCTCAGTCTCGGCCTCGGCCTCGACCTCGGCGAGGCCGCCGTCCAAGAGGAAATGCCCCCCGCTGCCAAAGTTGGCGACGGCAACAGAGTCAGGATACCGGACTTCCTCCTCCTCCTCCTCCTCCTCATAATCGTCCTCCTCGTCGTCGTCATACTCGCTGCTCTCTGCGCTGGTGTCAGTCTCGCTGACGAGCGGAGTCCTCGTCCGACCCTTGGGAGCCTCGTCGGCAACTTCATCATCCTGACGGTGGTCCTCGTCACTGCTGCTGCTGCTGCTGCTGCTGCTGCTGCTCCGCTGCTCCTCCCCGATCTGCTTGGCCAGCTCCTCCCCCACCTGGAAGTCCTCGTTCTCCGGGTCGTCCTCCACCAGCTCCACCTCCTTAAGGTCCTGGATAGGGTGCTTCTTCCTCGGCCACTCTCCTCCTCCGACGGCGTCACCGTCATCGTCACCGTCATCGTCCCTCTGCGCGCCGGCGCCGACGCCGCCCTCCCCCAGTGCCCTCATGGCCTCCTCCACGAGGTCGTGGTCCCCGGTCACCTCTATTCCCGTCCCGTCGCGTCGCGTCGCCTGCGTCCCCATCCCGCCGCTGATCTCCCCTGACCCCGCCCCGTCTGCGTCTGCGCCTGTGGCGGGGGACAGTTTGTCCCCCCTGGAGGGGACAACCGCAGAACTCGACTCCATCCGGAAGGACCGGGGCGGACTCGCTTAAAAAACCCCTGTCTCCGGCGATTTCTCAACCTCGCCTGGCGCATGCGCCGTCGTGGTCGTCGGCGCAGGCGCTCCTGGTGGCGTTTTCCTTTCTGGGGGCTAAGTTCCTCTTGCCCACCATGGTGTTCACTCTTGGCTTCTTCCTTTCTGCAGCTGCCTCTTCCTCCTCCTCCTCCTCCCTTCCCTGTACATCGCTGGCGCTGGCGCTGGCGCTGACGCTGGCGGGCAACGTTCTTTCTGCCCGTTCAGCCCTGTCTGCATCCCTTGCCCTCCCCTCCCAGTCTCTCCCCCTCCGCCTCCGTGCAAAACAGACCCCACCAACACCGTAAAAACCAGCTGTGGGGGCGTCGCTGTCGCTTCGGTCTCTGGGCCGAGCTGGAGTAAACACGGAAATCTCGGATCTGGAAAAGAAACTTCTTTTCCCTCTGTTTTTGTATGACCTTTCTATAGCCCAAAGAGTGGATTTAACAAGAAAATTTATCAAATAATAT